>Ga0179593_1395709_pt1 | contig 16767 bp, 19 predicted proteins | sample CZODoug2_1_08_16_FD_185931 | JGI IMG/M metagenome (GOLD analysis project Ga0179593, IMG submission 185931) | Vadose zone soil fungal communities from Angelo Coast Range Reserve, California, USA - CZODoug2_1_08_16fungal (PacBio error correction) | ecosystem: Environmental > Terrestrial > Soil >...
GTGGAGGGAAAAGTACAAATAAAGCCAAACGATTTTCACCGCCTCCTGTACTAAGACTACGGAGAAGCAAAACCAGCGAGCAAAAGGCCAAATGGATCATTTTGGGTATGGGTAAAGAACGGGGGATGGTCTTGAGCCAGGGAAAACAGCCACCATGGATGAGAGAGTAGTGTTGATGGGGGGAGAACTCTCAAAAAAACAGGGGAGATGGAAAACAGGGTGATGAAGGAAGGAATGCGAGCGCGCTAAAAAGAAGTAAACGCTTAAGGCTCTATAAGCTGCGGGTAGATAAAGGAATGAATGCACTTGAGCGGAGTCAAAAGAAAAAGACTGGGGGGAAGGGACACGTATACGCTATTAAAGAAACGGAATCACAATCGCAAAAAAAAGCAAAAAACAGTTTAAAGAGAAGGGGGGTGGGTGGGGAGGCAATCCAAAACTCCCCAAGAAAGCCCGACGAAAATGGGATAGGTGACGAGCTGTCTCAAGTAACGGGACGTAACCAAGCTAAGTACGGCAGGACAGATAAGGGGGAAACGACCGCGACGGTGAGGAGCTTCGATAACGAAGGTCAGCTAGTAACAATTATGAAAAAGAGCTTCTGCGAGCCTACCCATTCGGGGTAGGTAAACCGGAGGGACGTAAGCACACAGGAGAAAACGCAACGCTTCAGACCACGAACACTTCAACTCCATTGGAGGTAAGCCGGCGGTCGGGGAGAAACTGGGGCTCGGGAGGTAGGTTTTTAGCGAAAGCCTCAGAGGAGACATTCGAAAGTGTCGGGGGGAGTCATGGCGGCCTGGAGAGGGGCACATGTGAATCGAGCCAAACAGTAAAACCCCAACAAGAGGATCTCAAAAGATTAGCATCGGTCGGCGGAAAATAGATTTCTACGAGGGGAAGGGGGAAAGTAGTTGTAACCTCACGGTTCGGGGGGGGGGGGGGGGGGGGTGGTTGAAATCAGCATTCACGGGGAAATTAGATACACAAACCTTTCGTCCGGGGCCATTGAGTAGGGGAGCGTTCGAGGAATTGAGGTAGGAGAGCTGCGGGGCATTGAGCCATGGGCAAAAGCAAAAAAAAAAAATCGAGCGGTGGTGGTATCTCATGGGCAAAGTGATTACCTCGGGGGCAGGAGTATCAACAAAAAAGAAAATCACAAGGATCATTACGAAAACGGGCATCGGGGAGCAAGGGGCTCACTAAGAGACTGACGCCTTAAGTTCGCAACCTGGAAGAGAAGCTAGAGAGTGGCAGAGGCGAACTAAGTGACACGCGGAAAAGGTGTGAAATCAGGCGGGTGGCCCTCGTAAAGCGGAAACCTGGGGGGGAGAAAACGGGCGTAGGGCGCGGATTTACCTCATAAAGTCAGGTAACAAACTACGGGTGGGAGGAGATGATAACTCTTTCCGTGTTCAGGAATGTAAGGGAGAGGGGGCGGCGAGGACCGGCGAAGGAAAAGCCGAGGAAGGGTCAGGAAGGGAAAGACTATGGGGCTCTTTTTTGGACCAAGAGAGGAACGATCCCAAGGAATAGAGGAGAGTCTAAAACATCCCTCCCTATTCTAGGAATTCCGCCTATTCAGGGCCGACACATAGTCCGGCGTTGGTAACTCAAGGTCTCTACCTGGCAACAACACGGTTGATGAAGGATCAAAATCTCTCTGCTCACACGCCGTCTATGGGAGCTCAGAAGCCTCGAGGACTAGGGATAATAGTAACGTGGAGGGGAGAACTCTAGAGGGCGCGTGGTCACCGCTGAACCAGCGCGAGGGGCCGTTACAAGTAGCTCTATGAATGTCTTTTCGCTCCTAAAGTAAATCAGGACTGGAATGCGCCCGGAATGAATAAATATAAGGATTCTAGCTAGGTATACGAAATGATGAAAAGAGGCGAATCGACGGGAATAACCATGGGGGGGGTGGAGTTACGAAGAAAGGTCAAAACTGTAAAATGGAGTACAACCAATCCTGTGTACAATACTCAAGGAATGGCTCGGCAAAAGAGATAACTCGTTTCAAAAAGCCAAGGCGGGATTCACGGAGCCTGCGCGCCGCGTGGATCAGGCTGCAAGATCGGGGGGCGTTTATCGTGATCTAGGAAAGGGCCTGGCGCGAAGTGGAGAACTCCGCCGGTCGGTTATTGGAAAAAAAAAAAAAAAAAAAAAAAAAAAAAAAAAAAATCTCGAGGTTGGGAGCATTGGGAACGAGATCAAGTCCGCGCTTACTAAAAAAGGGCGGGAGATCACATCGGTAAATTTCCTACTAGTTGGTCTTAATGGAGCGCATGAAAAAGAGGGGGACGAAACTGAGGACCGTCAAGTAGTGAGAAGGCGAGTTCGTCAGCCGAATATTCTGTGGGCTTATTTTTATGCAGAAGGGGGTGAGACAAGAGGGAAGGGCGACAAGGAATCAAGCAGAAGGACAAAGAGAGGGGTTCAGTTTCTAGTCGCAGGATTTCCAGCAAGATAAAAAGAAATCTCCAGTCTACGGAGGCAAAAAGAAGAGGAGCTGTGAGGGGTTTCTTTAGCGGGCTCTTCGGAGGTATCCAGATGCATCCGGGGGGGAAAGAACAGGTGGTAGCCTAAAGAGGGAAGGAGAAATTGATCGTTGACTAAGGCGGCGAAGAAAAAGTCGGTCCTGTGAGTAAAAGTATTGGGATTGCCGTAATTATGGTTGCGTCTGAGCACCTGTTTACTAAAGTGAACAAGAGAACATGGGGAAAAGAGGGAATTTTGGCCGAGTTCTGCCGCAACATGGAGTAAAAACTTGTATGCGGAAAATTTGTGCAAAGGGTGCTCTAGGGAAGATCGGGGAGGAAACTGTTGAAAGGGATCATTACCGACACCTCATGTGTCCCATTGGGGAGAGCCAGGAAAGTCGCAAACCGTTGGCGACGCAAAGAAAAAACTTACTCTAGCATAAAAATTGGCAGGGATCGGAAAAAAAAAGACAACCGGGTGAAGGACGTCACAGGTCGCTTTACGCGCGACTGGTAACCGAAAAGGAAGGGAAGACTGCTGGAAAGCTTCGGAGCAAAGATTCGCGAGGGGGTTCAGATTTCCCTCGAATTACATCGAAGAGCCCAGATAAAAAACAATGGGCTAACGAAAAAGTTCAAAGACCGCACGAGAAGGTGGGGGACAAGGGTGTACTAAGTCCGTTGGGGAGAAAAAAAGCAAAAAAAAGCATCACGAACTTCGCGGGCCGGAAGGGAGTAGAACTTGGCTTCTGGAAAAAAGGAAAAGGGGCAAGACGCTTGGAATCAGAAATTGTTGAGAATCACGTGACCGTTTTGAAAGGCGAAGTGAATGGCCGGGAAAAAAAAAAGGGAAGACAGTTCGGGGTTTTCCGTCTCAAAAAAAAAAAAAAAACCTCAGGAAAAGCATCAATGAAACCGAAGAAGGGACTAATCAACAAGGCGACAAAGGCCAGACAGGAAGACGACAAACTCGAGTGAGTGGATGGGGGGATAGGCATCGGAGTGCTCGAATTGGGGGGAACATCACGTCGGGAGCCTGGCGCGATCGCAAAACTCGGGGGATCACTAGAGCCAGGCCGCCTAGATAGGGAGACTAGATAGGAGGGGAAGGCGATGGTGGTTGTAAAAGCGCAAAAGAACGGCGGGGAGAAGGGAAATTTTCTACAAAACGAAACAGTCGCGGCGTCATCAGGCTCCGAAATTGGGGAAAAAAAGGGAGAAAAAAGAGTCGAACCGACTTACTTACGAGGCACGTCAGGGGAGATGGCAAACGATGCCGCGCTCTTTTGCAAAAGGTCCCAACAAGACGGGTAAAACGGAGGAAAGGGAAAAAGGAGGGCTATCGCGAAATCTAGAAAAACAAAATTAGGAGAAAAGAGAGATAAGTTCGATCTCTCATCAATCTTCCGAGAGAAGGGTATTCCAGCCTGGTGCGCGCAATGTCCGGCAAGATGAGCGGATCGTGGTCGCCTCCGAAGCAATCTCAAGAGGGGAAAAAAAACCTAGGCGCGGATCTCATAAAGAGGACATCGGTGACGGAGCCTGAATCGTCGCCTGACTACGTGGGTTGTCGAAAGGCGCGAGATCCGAGTGAAAAGCAGAAGGGGCGAAGTTTGCAAAGCGCAACAAGCGGACAGGTGAAAGACAGGGAGGGGCCTGCGCGGGGTTGAGCCTATAGCAGAGAGGATCAGCAGGAAAGGAGCAAGGGCATTCGGTCAAAAAAAAAAGGCCGTGCCACATCGCTATCCCCGACCTCGCTGTTTGTTAGGGGTGAAGGGAACATGGTATTGGAAAAAGCAAAAAAGAAATGCATTGGGGTTCTTCGACTGATTGGAGCATGAAACCGAACGGGGGTCAAAGGGCCGGGAAGTCCCGAACAAAAAACACTTCAGCGTCGAAAGGACAAGCAAGAAAGGTGGATGCCAAACACAAGCCGGGACACAGACGGGAGGCTTAGCCGGAAAAAATGACGAAAAGCAGCCATTCATTCGCACGGAAAAAAACCTCGCTGGAGAGCGCGATGGGGAGCAAAAGAATTTGAAAAACACGGAAAAAAGAGAGGGGAAAGGAACGGATGGATAAACATCAAACGCGACAAGGGAGAAATGGAAAGCCGGGCTCATAATGAAGTAATACAGCTTACCCGTCACGAAAGGAGCAGAGCATCTGTATTTTCCCGAGGGGAAATGCAGAGGGAAAATATCAAGCAAACGCGTGGCTAATCCGCGTATTTTTGAGGGGGGGGTTGGAAACAAGGGAACCGGATTCTCGCATTTGGCTGGGGGAGTATCGGCTCCCAGTCGTTACAGCGGCAGGCTCTTGTCGTCAGGGCTGCGAGGGGGGGGGGGCGGTCCAGGAGGGACATTCAAACATTGACGACCATCCTCTATTAAAGGCCTATAACGAGAAAAGCAACAGAAAAAAAGGTTGAAAAAGAAAGCAAGGGGGGGGGTTGTCATAAAAAAGAAAAATCTCCGGGCTCAGCATGGGGAAAAGGTGCGAAGCTCTCCTCAATTGAAAACGAAGGAGGAGTAGGAAATCCCACATATGGGTGACAGAGTGGTAAGGCGGGGGTTCGAGCTCAAATAGTCCTATAGGGGAAATTGATATATCGGGGACCACTGCTCGGGAAACCGTGCATCATGGAACAGGTAGCCACCACAGGAGAAGGAGGGAACCTAGAAAAAAGAGAAGAGATCTGTTGGAGAAAAGGCTGATAAGTGCTAATATTAATCTTATGGCTATTAAAAGACTAGCGAGAAAAATGCCGTCTAATTCGCTTGAGGAAAACCCTTAATTTCGGAAGGAACACGATTTTTCTTAATCTGCCCCAAGAAAAAAAAGACGAACCTAAGGCTCTTCGAGGGAAAAGAGGTGGGAGGGCGAGAGCACTTTTCCTTCTGGATTTCAAGTAAGAACCGCAGGAGGGTTCATAAAGTTCATGCAATTCATCCCAGAAGGGGAGGTTTAAAACCTGGAGGGGTCGGAAAAGGAAGGGAATTAGATGGTTGCGATGAAAGGTGGCAAAGAGAAAAAACCTCGCGGAATTGTTGTGGATGTGCGGAAGGGAGGGCTCCAAAAAGACCAGCCAATCAGACGGAAAAAAACGGAGAGGAATTGGCAGGACGTCAACCTTAAAAGGAAGAAGTTGAAGCGTGCGCAAGAGGCAGATTAGAATCGAAACTGGTCCATAACTGGAGTAAGTGTCACTCTTATGTGTTCAGGACAGGCGTTGACACTCAGTTTGGCTTACTACCTTTTTTAAAAATACTGGAAGAGGGGAAGATTCTCTTGATCATATTCCTGTAAATGGGGTTCGGGGGCAAGTGGAAGAGACGGTAGAGAGGTAGAGAAAATAGCAAAAAAAAGACTAAATGAAAATTCGATGCCTGAATTGACCAGACCAAGCGTTGGGAGAGTTGTCCCACCTAGTCATCGAGGAGAAGACCTTTATATTGGAGCAGTCATGACGCGTTGGCGTCCGATCAAAATATGAAGGCAGGTGGAAAACACATTCCTCTCGAAAACACAGATGATTAAGAGAGAGAGGGGGGGGTCAACTCAAATTAGGGGATAGGAAGAGAGCGGCATGCATCGGGGGGGGGAAATTGTGAACAGAATGAAGGGTGCCTCGTGTCACTCTCCTACCTTGAGGCAAGGAAAAGGAAGAGGGTACTTCCGGAGTTACGGACGCCAAAATAGAGAAGGCTTCAAAAAAGCCAGACGGTGTATCCATTGAAAGGGGAAGAGAGAGCGGAACTAGTCGGCACGGTGAACACTTTTAGAAAAAAGATGTTTCAAAAAAACATGTTTGAGAAACGGACATCCCCGTACGAGGGAGGATGAACTACTTCGAAGTTGAAGGTAAGTGTGCGAAAAACGATTCACGGGATGAGTCGCGCCAGCGAGCCGCTTCACTCAGAAATTCAGAAGGTTGCTGCTATATTCGTGGCTCGGGAAGTTTTGTCCGGAGCTTATACCGTTGGAGAAACAAACACGCATGTTGGGACGGTGCCTGCGTGTCAATGCAAAGCAGCCGTTAACTTGGGCGAATCTATATCACTCGAGAAAAGGGGAAGGACCAAATTTGGTATTCAGGGGGGGAGCGGCACTTTCCAAGTGCGGTCAGACAACTCGGGGAACAGGACCTTAGTTCGGAGACACCGCAATTAAGCCAAGGGGAAAAAACGTCGGTGCTGAGGCATGCCAACATCGTGCCGCCAGACGGCGGCGCCAAGGACGCGCTAATTAAGGGGAGAGACCAATGGCCAGAGAATAGAAAGTCAATGCCGCCTTAAAGAGAGCTAGGAAGAAAGGCGCTTGGCGCGGTATTTATCTGGTCCGAGCGGGGGAGGACTCACAATGAGAGGTTTTAACGTCGGCTTCTTCATTGTCAGGATTAGCGAGTTGCTAAGAAGGGGCGTCACTGTGGTCTGGGTTGGAAGGGGGGGAAGGGGGCGGGCGAAATCGCGAAAAGACGGGAAACCTCCATGGGGGGAGAGGGAGCGGGGCCGAGGAGCCCAAGTGCTTTAAAAACTTGGGGGGAGGGGGGGGAAAAGTGTCAGTGGATGATTTATAAGAAACCGATGTCCACCGAAGGGACGAGCGACAGTCGCAGGAGCAGTCTCTCAACCGATCACTGGGGGACGAGCCTCTACAAGCACCTGACGTAAATCGGCTGCGACGCCACACCGGGAACCCCGCCTTTCCAGGGGGGGAGGTAGGAAGAAATGCAACAATAAAAGTAACGTGCAGGCTACCCATCTAAGCTGCCTAGTCCGATAGTGATGGGGTCATCATTTCACTTCATCATAGAAGAGAGGGGGGAAGTGCAAGGTAAAAATAAAGTAAAAGACCGCATTCATTTGTTGAAGTTTTTCCGGAAAAAGGGGGCCTATTAAGTAAAGCGGGAAAAAGAGAAATTTGTGCTGTGGGGAGGAAAGAAATGGGGATATGACCTTCATTCCGGGGCAGGCGAGGCCCTCGCTTCAGGGCCGGAAGAAAGGGAGTTGGGTTCAGGGGGACGGGGGGAAGGGGGGTCCTGGAACCCGGCAAGGACGACGTTCGGGGTGTTCCCGGCCTCCAAACGACATCCGAATCCAGGCTCTTTTCGAAAACCAAGAGCCAAATGGAAGCACGAAAGAAACCAGGAGGGGCGGTAAGGAGCGGCAAGCGGGGCAGCATGACTCGAATTTTCCCTCATGAAAAAAATGGAGACCATCAGAGAAAAGAAAGAGGAACCTCACAATCTAAGCTCGTAATAAACTGGATCGGAGTGAAGGGTCTCTTTTTTGGGGGTAAAACTCGATGAAAAGCGGGAAAAATCGACGCAGGTCAGAAAACGGCAATGTACGAGATTAAGGGGCTAAGGACAGGGGATCGTATCAGGATAGCGTCTGGAGTCGTTCCAGAGAAGGATTGAGAAGGACTGGGGAAAAAAGAAATCTCCGACAGACATGTGCTTAATAGGCGGTGGCCGATCGGATGGCGGAGTCGAACTCCATCCTCTCAACAAAAAAAAGGGAGGGATCGAAAGGGCAGTGGAGAAAGCACTGAAAGCGAGGGCCCATCTCCTGTCCAGGCACGGGTGCTAGGGACATGTAGCAAGAGCAGGGCTTTGTTCCCAAGACCATCGTGACCGGCTGGGAGGACCTAATACAGAGGAAGAGGATGAGACGATACCGGTCCGGCTACCAGAATAGGGATGGGTGGCTTTTTAGAAAGAAGAAGATAGGGAATGAGAGTAGAGGTCGAACCATCGCCGAGCAGAGATCCTGAATCAAAGACAAGTCTGGGAGGCATTTCTTTGCTTCCCTAGCACGGAGGAGAAACGAGGCACAATATAAAGGGGTATGGAAAATCAAGACGAAGGGCAGATCCAGAGTTCTACACAGATGTGGGGAAAAGATGGAACGAAAGCAATGGGGAATCAGGAAGAACTTTTCGGCAGAAAAGGAGGTGGGAATCAGAACAACCAAAAGGGTCGTAATCTTTTTCCGATCCATAACGTCAAGGGGGGCTAACTTCAGCAGAACTTGCCCCGGGAACGAGGCAGGCAAGTTATTTTTCAGGACGATCCAACGGATGAAGCCCTGAGGTTCTTCTAACCTAACCAGCAGAACGTCGCATTGTCAGAGCTCGGGACACATAAATTTAAAAAAGAAGAGTGATTCGGGAACTTTAATCTGCTAAAGGAAAAGTGTACGAGAGGGTATCTGGCGGAGGAAAAAAGTGTAGAAACGCAGGGCGGCAGATAGGCGGCCGAATCTTTATCACTTTAGGCAAAATGGAGGTCAGTGAGGACGATAGAACCCCTGGGAAAAAGTCAAAGCTACTGTGGTGGGACGGGTGGAAGCGACCGAAGGCACCCTGAAGGAGGGGGGGGGACAAGGGGGAAGAGGATACCCATAGAGGAATTCGCGAGAAGGGAGCTTCGAAACGGAAAGGGGGTAGGTTTAACATCGGTAAAAGGGGGACGTCAAAGAGAGACCGAGAAGGGGAAAAAGCGAATAACATCTAAAAGGCACAAAAGAAAAATTTTAAAAAAAAAAAATTTTTTTTCAGGCATCCGGGAAAACGCTAAAATCTAAAAAAAGGGGAGGGGGCTGGCGAACATTAGTAAAAATGACAGAAAAAAAAAACAATTAGGAAAGAAGACTTAACCACATAATGGCTACGAGGTCAGAAGACGGAGAGCGCAGGAAAAATGCAGACTGTTGAAAACGTCAGAAGAAAAGGAGTGGTCGGCCTCGTCAAAAGACTAAACTATCGCAGGAAAATGCAGACAACGAAAAAGATCCTGGGAGATAGACAACGGAGGATGCTTACTAGGGGCGAAAAAGTCTGTAAGGGGGAGAGGGAATCCTATATGATGCCTGTCGCTGATGCTGGCTGGTGTGTGGGAGTCCAGGCTCCGGGCGTCTGCACGATGTTGGGGCTAGAGAGAAGCAAAAACGCCATCCCGAAGGGGAGTACGGATAGGAGAAGTCACTGTCTAATGAAGATTGTACGAATCGAATTTCCGGTTAAAAGAGGGGTCGCTGGCCAGGCTGGAGGAGACCTTCTTCATACCCGAATTTAAAACGGCAGGGCCAGGGGGTAATCTATGATCTGCGCATCAGGGGGAGGGGGTTACAAGGGGGGCAAAGAGAAAAAGACTCTCATTTGGTGGGGTGTCAAGGGAGGTACCTGGTCTTATCCGAAACATCAACATAAAAGTATAGAATCCTCCTCGAGTGATACGCGTCACGAGTGCTGACTCAAGTGAATCGAAAACGTAGAACATTCAGGTCTCAATCTGAAAATGACAGGGGAAATTGAAGGAAGTGAAAAACAGGATTATAGGTCGAAAAAGAGGGGGTTGAGAAAGCAGTTGCGGCTAAACCTTTACGAGGGGGCGAGAAATCGGGGTCCAAAAAGAGGGGTCAGCCTCTGTAGGGGGACGGATAAAATGATCATGAACAATCTTGGTCCGAAGATGTGAGGTTAGCGCCTCGGAAATTAACGAAACCGGAAGCGAAAACTCGGGTCCTGCCCCGCAATAAACTGAAAGAGGTAAGGCGATGAAATCTTCAGATGGAAAAAAGCGGGAGGGGAGAAAAAAGTCAGGAGATAAACAGGAAAAAAAAAAAGTAGGGAGTAGGGAAAGAGATCGGAAGAGGTCAAAACGATAGGCCTCGCCGAGAAGCGGCAGGACGGATAAAATGAACAACTACAAGTAGAGCGTTCAAAGCCAACCTGAGGAAGGGTCACTGGCCGCTGCATCGTTGTCAAGAGGAGGCCGCCAGCCCCGTCGACATTACCTAACGCAACAAAGAGAGTGGGTGCCATGGAGATGGGGTTAAGATCCTAATGATGAAAAAAAAAGCTCTCGCGAATAGAGGGGATCAACACGGGGGTTAACGAAGCCTGTCAAATTGGGGAACGAGAATCGCGGGTACCTTACTCAGTAAACTTCGGAAAAACGCTGAAAGGAGGGTCATCGGAACTGTTTGCTGGAAAAGGGAGGCAAAAAAAGTCGCGGAAAAATCTACGGAACAGGAAAGAGTGAGGAGGGAGACCGGGCGTGCTGGCGTAAGAATTTGGGGGAGGGGGACCTCCGCCGGGAAAAAGCACGGGGTATTTGAAAAATCCCCAACGAAAATATGGGGGGGAGCGTTGAACCATGCAAACGAGTAAAGACACTCATCCTACAAAAGTTCAGGTCAAAAGAGCGGAACGGAATCGTTAATAAAAAAATTGCGGGGAGGATTGGAGGCTGGGCTAAGGCCAAAGGACGGGGAACTACAAAAATAAAGGCAAAAGAGCTGTTGATGATGCGACTCTTCGCAGTTGCAGACGTATCTTTTTCTTATGGGTCTTTGATTCATTCGAACAAAATCGAAAAAAAGCCGAGATGTTAGACAGTTACACACCAAAAGGGGAACCCATTCCAAATAGGGACTTTAGAGTGGGGACCGTCCCGAGAAAGCTCAACTACTACATAAATCGGGAAAGTGACAGAGGGGAGATTCCCGAATCAAAGAGAAAGTAGAGTGCTGGAAGAGGCTTCAAGTGGGTGAACTACATTAATTAAAGCGGGTTTTCACCTGAGTACTGGAAAAAAGGAGTGTCCTAGATGATTATATCTGGAAGGCGCCTACCAAAAACGGAAGGGAGGGCGAAAAATGTTTTGGGGAGGTCCTTCTAACTGTTAAAAAAGGGCGACGGGAAATAATTGCAAAAGAGCGTCCAATCTCCAATGGGGGGGGGGAGGGACGGTTCATGCCTCAACTTAAGTGTAAAGCGTGTTGCGTGGGGTGGGAGGGGGAGGGGGGGTCGTCAGTTGCAAATGAGGCAGTGAGTCGGCTGTTTAGACGCCTGACCCGCAAACCTGTCGAAGTTGGTCGGGAGAGGGAAAATCGGTCACCAAGAATTACAAGTATCACCGATCCTGTATCCTACAAAAAAGCAAAACGCCTTCGAGAATCCTGTGGATTCGGCTAGAAAACAAGTCACACCGAAGTTGGTCTAAAGGCGGAGAAACGAAAATGCGAAAAGGAAAGGGACACAGAGGCGGGCTGAAAATCGGAGGATTAAATTCTATCTGAAGGTAAGAACCTTCTGATCACATCGCAAAAGACTAAAAATTGTCTCGTTCTATACAGAGGGTCAAGAAAGAAAAAAAGGGGGACTCAATCTCTTGTTTCAAAGGATGAGGACGAGGGGCGGGGGAAAAAGGATGGACATGAGTTCAAGCTGGCGGTTAGACGTAGACGGGGGCGCGCTAATAATCCTCTTTCACGAAAGGGAAAAAGGAATAAAAGTTCTTGGTTGGAGACGTGAGGGGGGGGAACAAAAAGACCGGCCATGAAGAAAGTGACCGTTTACTCGAAAGTCGAGATCGGTAGAGAAAAAGAACCAAAGTCAATTAAATCAACCCATACTCTGGGAGGGGGGAGTAGAAAATGTGGAAGAGGATGGGGGCTTATGCTTCGGGGTTGTCACAGCCGGGACTTGAGAAGGACAGCCTTGAATATCAACTTCAAGAGGGCCACAAAAGAGCCAGGCCGCCGAAAATGAAAACTCAAGAAAAGGGCGAAGAAGAATAGTGGGTGTGGTGACAGCGAAAGGCAATTCCCACAATCTCGATTGGACGCAAAAGACAAAGTGACTGAGAAGAGAAGTAAAATTTATCTAAGGAAGGTCTTCGCCCTAAAAGTATGGCGGGAAAGAGACGCTTGAGATCCTTATGCTACCACGATCCGAGGTCAAGACATGGAGTCAGCAACCATTCTGGGGGAAAGGTTCCTATCCTTCGTAGGAGCAGAAGAACAAAGAGAGGAGGGGGGGGATAGAGTGGGCGTAGGATATCTATAAGTAGGAAACCTCGGAAGAGGAAACCTGGGGGGGGGGCAAAAAATTGTGGGGAAACGGGCGGGATCGGAAACGCCAGATAAGAGAAACTCCGAAGGGACCCAAAAAGGTGCTATCAAGCAATGATAAAAATGACGTTCGGGAAGACAGATATCTGGGGCTCCAGTTTGTAAAAAGGGGGGTTAAGGAAGAGATAAAAGGTGTAAGGATAGGAGCGGTTCAAACACCGAACCTATAGCCGAAGGCGGGACCGGGCGCGGGGTCTTTAAGATTCAGAATCAAGGACCTCGGGAATAGAGTGTGGAAATCAAAGAGTCATTCGATCTGGACACCAATAGTAGAAGACGAAAAGAGCGGAGGGGGGGATTTCTGAAGGGGAACTGGTGAAGACCAAGTACGTGGAAATTTAGGCGAATGAGTGAACAGGAACTTGGGAAAGGGGAAAAGGGGTAAGGGGAGGTCCCGGCCATACACCCTAAAAGGGGAGGTTGACGAAGAACACCCAAAGAAAAATGGGAATGCCCAACGGTCCAAAGGACGTTGAAGGCATGATCTAGGCCCCTAATGATCATAGAGATGAGGAACCACTCTCGACGGTCTCATTGGCAACGCGGAGAATTCCTACATCGAAACAAAGGTACAACTGTGAGAAGGCGGGAGGCGCCAAGGTCTGGAAAGGGGGGGAACGACCGTGCATTGTAAAAATCTCTGCAGAAGTGACTGTATACTGCGGGGGGGAAAAAGGAACCGGCCACGGCGGAGAGGTTCTACTTTGGAGACAGGGGATGTGGGCCACATTGGGGTTAGGGGGGAGGTCTCTGCGAGACAGCCGACATGGGGAAGAGAAGCGCATGAACGGTGTGGAAGCCGAAGACAGGGAGTGCGCCGTCAAAATGCTGAGGGGGTATTATGAGGGAGGCCAACGGATCGGTGATACTGGAAAAGAGAGTTCGTCCACCCGTCCAGGGGGTTACCGAAAGGTGGGAAGGAACAATTAAACAGGGAATCAGCCGCTATTTAGAACAGAGGGCAAAAAAGAAAACGCAGCAAAGGGTTAAAGAAAAGGGGGGGGGGCGAAACTCGGCCCAAGGAACACATCAACGTTGAAAAAAATAGAGAACAAAGTACCATCAGGAGGAAGAACATTCGAGGAAAAAATGCCCAAAGATAAGGGGGGGAAACACTTAGGACCCGCAGGCTAAAAGATGCTTAAGCAGAGAAATGATGGAGAGCGACGAAAAAACGGTCAGGGCTTTACCAAAAAAAGAGGGGGGCCGGGGCAAACACGAGCGGGGAAAAAAACTGCAACGCAAACCAATCCTTGAAAATACGGAGGGGACGGGAAAAGAATTTCAGCAGGGGGTATATTTCCGGAAAACAGAGAATAAAGGGCGGTCGGGCGGGAAGGGGGGGAAGGGGAAAAACTTGAGGAAGGTTAGGAGGGCAACTAGGGGGGGGGGGAAGGGGAGGAGGCCACAAACCAAGACTCATCGGCTCATGGAAAAAATTATCCGCGCGGAGGTTGCTCTTTTACGAATTAATGGAAAATTACGAGGTGTCCGAACGGACTTACTTTGAAAAAGTCGCGCCCAGAGTCAATGGCCATCAAAAAAGGGGTTCCAGACATTAGATGGAATGTCAGATGGAAAATGGGGAGGGAGTAGAGTGTCTGCGGGGGTCAAAGAAGCCACCCCTAGCCGCAGGGGGGGGGGGGGAGGCACTTCATTTAAAAAATGGCGTGGAACCAATACGAAAAACAGAAAAAATGATAGAGACAAATGTCCGGGGAGGGAAAGGAGCAAGAGGAGAAACTGACGCCGTGACCTTCGGAAAATATGAAGCAGGGTCTTGGGGGAACCCCCCAAACACCAAGGAACTTTAAGGTGACACAGTAGTACTCGGTGTTAAGAGTCGGTTTTGACCAGGGCATTCCGTCAAACAAAAAGGGTTGAGTAGACCGGAGGGCAATGAAAGGGTCAGGGCTGCAAGGCGGGATGGCGTAATGAAGTCGGTAAATGTTTAACTCCTGAAGGGTCGTATTCGAGGGTGGGCAAAAAACCAAAACGCAGCCGGTTCAGGGGGAAGGCCGTGATTACCTAAGCCCAGCGAGCGCGGGGCACCCGACTCCTACTAAGGCATCGAGTGAAAGCTGGTAAAAAACAGACATAAACTCGCATTCAGGAAGGGGGGGACATAGTCGGAGGTTTCTCTATAAAAAAAAAAAGGTATTAAAGAGAGAGAGTGAAAATCACCTAAGAGGGGTACCGAAAAGACCGAGCATTACTGCTGGCGGGAAGGTGGCAAAGCTGAGGGAAGTATGCGCTTGAACACGGGGAAAAACACCTCTAAAGGTCATTACGTCATATGATTGAATGAGAGCGCGGCATCGCATCTGGAAAGGGAAGGGGTCGGGGGGGCAACGCAAGACTGGGAGAAGATAAAAAAGACTAAGGATAGACCTGATGAAATATCGAGCAGGCAAGTTTCAACAAATGCGTCCCCAATTGAACACCCATTCTTTCGCACTGAAGCATTTTCCTTCCTAAGACGGTCGGGGAAAGACGAATAGCCGGGAGATTTCATCGGGAGAAAAGGTGATGGAACGCTAATGCGCAAAGCGGAAAATTAAATTCATAGGTCTTGGGGGAAGCTTAAGGGCCGTTAGGGAATATGGATGGGTTCGAACCTCCGGGCAAACCATTAATGAGCGACAAACAGAAGCGAGTTTGAAAAAGGGGTCACAAGGCAGCGAAATGCACATAGCCGCTCATAACCCGGAAAAGGTAAGAGCAAAGGTCAAAAATTGGGGGGAGTCGACTGGAACAGAAGGCAGGCTACAAAAAAGGGGGTCAAAACATTACCTTGACGAAAAGATAGCGCCAGGGGGGATCAGCATGCTTAAGGAAGGAGCGAGGAGGGGCGGGCTTAGGGTTGATGGACGGAGGGGAATAAAAAGAGTGACTCAGAAAACAATTTCGAACTAGACGCCAGAAGGGCATGGGAAAAGAGCCAGAAGGGGCATTAATACTACAGAAAGTCGGGCAAAGAATATACGCTAGGCCTAAGGAGCTCACTGGGAGATAGGGGGGGGGTAACGGGTGGAAGGGGGGGGGATCCCAGATAAGAAAAGTTCATCGATTTGTTCGGCGCGAGGAAATCAAATTTGTGCACGAGCTGAAATTTCTCGAAAAAATAGTAACTTCGAAAAAGGGAATGGAGCAATTATTTGGGGGATGTCAAAATCTGTTGGATGAGAGCCTGTACTTTCCGAAAAAAGGAGGGGTGCCCAATGGATTATTGGGGGACGATATGCCGAACCCCGAGGTACCAAGTTTGGTCTGAGGGGTGTTAGTGGTGGGGGTAGGGGCAGGTCCACGGCGTGTAACTGGGTGGGGGATTTAAAGAAGGACAACGGTGTCCCGAGGGTGTAAGCGCCATGGCAAAGCGGGCGCAGCAGCAACACAGGGGCCGGCACGGAATCTAAAAGAAAGAAACAGGACGATCAGAAGGGGGGAATCGAACGATCAACAATCACCAAAGACGATGACGTTGACAGGTGCGTGGTCGAAAAAAAAATGCAGCCATTGAACCAAAGCGAGTGCACACTCTGAAAGATACAGAAGAGAAAAAGGAAAAAACGGGAATGGCCGCTCATAAGGCAGCCCCAGCGGACATTTTTAAAAGTCAAGCAAAGTAATCAAGTCAGCAACGAATTGGTGGGGGAAACGGGATAAAAAATGGGGGTGTGCAGAGGCTGCCAATAGAAGATTACATCGGTTCCAGGAGAGGAGACGGAAGAAGGAGGATAGAAAGCATTACTGGCATGAAAACTGCATGGGTGGCAAAGGAATACGGGAAATGGTGGTTGTAAGCGAAAAGGGTAGAAAATGCCAAACGAACTGAAACATGGAAGTTTTTGCCAAGGAAACAACAGCAAGGCCGAGAAAGGGGACTGCTGGTATCAGTAGGAAAGTACAAAGGAAAAACAGGGCCCTACAAAAAAAAAGGGCGGAGGAGGGATAAAAAAAAGAAAAAAAAAACGATGTGGATCGGACAGGGGCGGGGGGAGGGGAGATAGGATTTTGCCAAAGGAAAGGGTTTCCTTCAAAAAAAAGGTCCGCCCTGGACCTCTTAGGAATGTGCAAAACCACGCTCAGGAAAAAAAGAACTCGAGCTGGATCAGTCTGGAGGGGGGGAGAAGGGGGTTGGTGAAAAAAAACGAGCCAACGGAATGCCATTTAGACAAAAAAAAAAAATCCTCAAAGGTAAGGCCGAATGGATCGGACGACAGGGACAGAGAGATCGGGAAAAAAATACAAGAGAAAGGGGAAAAAAGTCTTGAGGGCTTATGAAAATACAAGAGGAAGACCGCATATGGTCGAACTGGAAAAAGGCTTGAAGCGGGGAGGAGTTGGCCAGTCAGGAGAGTAGA
>Ga0179593_1470100_pt1 | contig 16767 bp, 18 predicted proteins | sample CZODoug2_1_08_16_FD_185931 | JGI IMG/M metagenome (GOLD analysis project Ga0179593, IMG submission 185931) | Vadose zone soil fungal communities from Angelo Coast Range Reserve, California, USA - CZODoug2_1_08_16fungal (PacBio error correction) | ecosystem: Environmental > Terrestrial > Soil >...
ACATCTCTCTGTGAAAGAGGAAGAGGGGTGGGGCGGGCACAACTCCTTGGGGGGAAAGACCAGCGTAGTTGTCAAGAGTAGGAAAGGCCGAACAGAAGGAGAAACCTTCAAAAAACTGAGAAAATACAAGAGAATTGGACATGTTGACGTCGAGTAAAGAAGCTCATCTGCAGGGGGGGAAACTTGGAGGCGAAACACAAAATCTTGTGGCCACGACGGAAAGAAAAAAAACTTCCTGACTTAATGTGGGGACCTACACGACCAAAAAGAGAAAAACAAAAGATCAACGATGGAACGTGGCGCAAAAGATAAAAATAAGAAACCCTGAGACTAAAATAAAAGGAGGACGACGCCACAGAATAAAAAAAAAAGAGAGTACCTCATCGACGCATTCAGGGCGGACAGAGGGAAAAAACTGCTGTGCGAGGAGGTCTATGAGGGGTCTTTAAAAGAGAGGGGCCCAAGTATACGAAAAAAGTCTCTAGAAACGAGCATTAAATGAGAAGCTTCAAGGCTTGAAACCACATCTGGTCTCGGAAATGACAAAGCGGAGCAAGCTCTAAAAAGGGGAATACAGAGGATACAAAAACGCCAGGAATTATTCTCGGCGAGAAGAAGGAACTCACGCCGCTTAGATTGGCTTAGGACTCTTGTTATGAGGTGGGGAATGTTAAGAATTGGCATCTGGAGACCACAACTTGGTCTGTAGCGACCCCGAAGTGTGATGGAAGGACTGGATACACTAGAAGGGCCAGCCTCGCCGGATAACAAAACGCCAGAAAAATTTTCTCTATGGCCGGTACGGGCACATCCAATCGCAGTAGATAGAACGGTTGCCAAAAAAGACAAAAAACTGGTTGTGAAAGAAGACAGACAATATCTAACCCCGAGAAGTTAGAGGGGGAAGCGAGGCAGTGGGGTGGTTTTGCAGGAGGTGGCTATGAGACGCCGATCGCACCTGAGTACTAGTGAAAAGGGGGCCGCTGCGGCCTAAGGGACAATTGGGTGGTGCTGCTATTCGAACAGGGAAGGGGAAAGACGTATCCGATCGGCTCCATATCAAGGGGGTACTCGTAGACCAGAAGAAACCGAAAAAATTAGGTGGGCAGGGAGACTAAAAACAAGCAGGCTGTGCACAACCACACAAAAATGGGAATCTTGTATTTGACCATGGGGCATGAGTGCGATTGAGGCAACGGGCGTAAAGAATTGCGAATCGGGGAAAGCCCTCTGGAGAACGCAGAAAAAAGAGGAAGGGCCTCAATTTTGAGGTGGATCCATCGAAACGATTCAAAAAGAGGGATAAAAGCACAAAGGCAGTCCGGATAAGGCCGGGTCCGATAAGGACAGCGGGGTGAAGCCGAGATACAATGTCACCAAGCAGACGCCGTACGTTCTGCTGGCCGGCTGAGAGAAGAAACTTAGACAACGTGCTGGCAAGAAGTTAGGAGAAGCTTGAAGAAAAAACCTGCGAAAATTGGACTCCCAGCAACGGGCGGCGGGGTGTTAACTAAGTCGCAAGAGTTCAGATCAACTCCTGGGCCTCTGTTGGGAGGGAAGGCTAATAGCGACCGAAGTGAAACGTTAGCACAGTCCCATATCACCAACGCAGTCAACTGAGTCAAGGGAAGCTTTCTGTCAGGAGCAGTCGGGCAAACTCCCTGCAACCAGTGAACTACCGGGGACTTCGGCTTGAAAGTCCTTTCGCAAAAGCCATGCCATCCCTCAAAAATACTAGGGTGACACAAGGAAAGAATACAGGGATGAATTTAAGGCGACGATATAAACAGAGGTTAGAAATACAAAGAGGTCGCTCAGGGGCACGAGTTTGACCACAAAGGCAATGGTGGAGGTCACTACTCAGCCAACAAGGCGTCCTAGGCTGAGACTAAGAAGTTTAGTATCACCGGACGGATTGTACTCACACAAGCAGGCTTCTGCAAGAGGAACCTTTACGTAGGCGCTCAGAAAAAATCCAATTAGGTTTTTCCCACTCTTAGGAAAATAAAGGCGGGGTGTTGCACAACAGCCGAGATGGAAATCCCAGGGCATAAAGACCTACATCAAAAGCTAGGGTCTTCATCTTGTGCAAGTCGGTAGGACCCGCAGGCTGGCGCGGTTGACAAGATAAAACAAAGAAACAGAATCTATCACACCTGCAGATAGAATGGTGGCTCAAAAAAAAAGTGGAAGGCCCACCTATCGGGGCATAAGGTAATCGAGGGAATTCGAAAAGCAGGGGGTGATAGCGGCCGGAAAAACTCAGGGCTGAAAATAGCCGATGCTGAACAAAACCGAGGGAAAACATATCCACGGCTCATCATGAAGCCACCCGTGTTCCGCAAAGTGGCCGTTTGAGAAACGAGATGAAAAATAATCGAACGGAAAGGTTAAAGACCGGAGAGAGCTGAAGGTTTGGAATATTATTCCGAGCAAGCTGCGATAAAAAAGCAAAGTGAGGTAAGCAACGGCGCCCCTATACTCACTCAACACAGATAAAAACCAAAACAGACATATAAAGGACTAGAGTATAGTACGTTGCTTACGATGTCAAGCGAAAGCGGGGAAGGGAGAGGCTAAAGGGGGGCGCTTCGCTATCCGAAGACTTTTCGTACCAGAGGTCTAGTCAACTAAACTGACCTCCGCCCATGCTGCGAGCGCGCGTTTTCCTTTCAGGAAACTGAAATCAGAGATACGCGGAGAAAGAAGTTCAAGTGGAACATGCTACTGGGATCAGCGAAAGACGAAAGGCCCTGCATGTACTTAAGATTGGAGCGCGTGCAAGGACCGTGGTAACAGTGAGACGAGGTGGGCTACTAAAAAAAACACGTGGGGCTTTACCTACCAATAGGCGGAATCTGTGGGAATATAAGGAGAAGTTTGACCCGTTCGACTGGTGCGGCATAAGCAGGAAAAGGAAAGGTGAAAAAGGAAAAGACGGAATCCAGACGTGCTGAGAGGTCCTTTCGTGAAAGGGAAATAGGGGGGGGAGTTTTACCCTTGTAAGGGGGGTGTGCAAAACCAGACACAACCGGAAGTTGTGCGGGGTGGAAGCCCCAGTGAGAGGGGGACGGGAGAAGGAAACTTTGAAACAAAGGACGAAGGGAAAGAAGTAAATGCAAGAGTAGGGAGCCGATGCTAAAAGAGGGGTTCTGGGCGGGACCCTTCGCACGGCAGAATGAGGGGGGGGGGGGTGGGGGGGGTTAAACCAACTCAAGACCTGGGGGCGGACTTTAAGTCAGCTCGATCGACATTGGCCGATATAAGAAAAATCATATGGACTTGTTGTGTCAGAATACAAAGGAGCTAAAATAGGAGGTGGGATATGCGGGGCGACAGTTAGTGACTAATGAGGCACTAAATAGTACAAGGAAAAAAAAGTGTCAGAGCTAACTGGGGGAGCGTAGGAAAATCAAGAAGGCAAAGAGAAACAAAAAATGACGGAGTGCGGCCGGGGGGTTTGACATAAATACGAATTGCACAGTCGGATAAAATCCTCGAGTTAAACAACCACGTCTAAACACACTCAAACAAGTCAAAAGAAGTCGTGAGCATTAAACTTCGTGCGCAACATACCCAAACAAAGGCAAAGGGCTTCTTTTGCTAAAATGCATATCAGCGGGACTCCATCCGTCAACGCGGAGGATCTAAGAACAAGCCCGTTCTACGTGATAAGTGTGGTCAAAAATCCAATTAGAGAATCACAAAAAAGAACGCAGAGCCGCACGGGACCTGACATGTTACGTAGTGAGTGAAGAAGTAAAAAAAGGTCACTTACGGAACTCGTTAGGAAAGAGGAAACAATACCTAGTTTGGACGGGCCATATGGGGGAAGAATCAAAACGCCTCCCTCTAACGCAAAACGTAAGGGGATAGACAAAAAAAGCAAAACGGGGCTTCACGAATCACGGTGGACGGAGGAAAAAGAAACAGAGAAAAACGCTCAGTAAAGTGCTTCAATCGAGAAACATCAGACAAAGAAAAGAGAGAAAGAGCCAATGGCTCGCCATTTCTGCTGCGGACTGAAAAACACGCTGTCTGGAAGCTCCTACCCCTACCGGAATCTAGCAGGGAGTCAAAGCGCCATCGGTGATAGAAGGAGAGCAGCGGCCCACCAGAATTGGCCTATTTTTCCGGGATGTCAGAGTAGAGCCTCACAGGAACCTGCAAAGATACTCAAGAGAAAAAAGGGGGGGCCCGGACAACGCCAAGGCCAGTCAGATCCCAGTACACCCATAAAGAGAGACGGAAAGAGAGATACCCCCATGAAACACCACCCAACAGGGGAGAAAGCGCTATATACCTTGCCCCGTCACGACAGATGGCGTAAGAAATAAAAAGGCCAAGGGAAGCAGAGATGTACAGGTACCCCCAAGAGGATCACATGTGAAAGGTGTGGGGGGGGGGCCAACATGAAATACGGCCTCGCCGGGAAAGTTCCTGCTAACGGGGGCTTCGGATCAGAAGGCACTCCCCGAAAAAGAGAAAAAACATTCACGTACATCTTCATAGACTGGCTTCCTTACAGAGTCTTCAGAGACTGGTCAAACAAAACACAAAAAAAGAAGTAGAAGAAAGGACAGGCATCAATCAAAATAATACCACTCACATTAATAATAAGACAATATTTCGTAAAAGCTAGAGGGGAGAACTAGAGGCGAGGGATGAAACAGGTTAGAGCAATGAAAACTAATTCCCAACTGGGAGCTCGAGCCGAGCTTGGTTTCAATATGAGAAATCGCAGACAAAATTTTGAAGGAAGATGAAAATCTCAATGAGGGGAAGGGAACATTAAGAAAACATCACTAACAGAATCGAGGGCACCTCGAAGAAAGATGCACAAGGGAACGTGCTATAAAGGTGACAGGGGGGAAGTTTTCTATACCTGAGACGGGGGGAAGAAACTGTTACGCTCTCATCGACACTTCTAGAAGGTCAAAAGACAGGCATAAAAGGAACAACAAAGTCATACAAACGAATAAGGAAGTGGAAGACGGAGTTCAAAGTAATGCCATGGCTAACATACAAACTTCGAGAGACGAAGACATTCCTCGGAAAGCGCGGTGGGGAAACAAAAGACGTTCAGAGAAAAAAATGTGGAGATCAGGGAAACAGTGAAGATGCTGACAGGTTTTCACCATAGGGTAAAGGCGGGGGGTGGTGATAGGAAGAGGAGTCTGGAACCCTCGAAGCGAAATAAGGTGGCGCAGAAAGAAGGACAAACAAGAAACTGGGGCCGGGTCTCAACCGAAGAGCAAATGCAATATCAACGCAGAGGCAAAAAGATGCATAAACCTAAGGTGTTCATAGGGAACAGGAAGAGGGACGAAGAAAGAAGAACTGCTAGCCCAACCAAGGTCAAAAACACGGTCGGTCCATAGACAAAAAAATAAGCTTGAAAAGAAGATAAGTGGAAATAGAGAATCACAAAGACGACGATGAGGAGAAGAAGGGAATAGAGAGTTAAAGAGGTTTCAGGTAGAGCACAAACCCGGGTTGGCCCGAAACGAGGGAAAGGTTTGGAGGCAGGTATAGGATAGGGCCTATAAGAAAGTCAGCTCATCGCGAACGGAGAAAATAAAGGGGTAGGCGGGAGAATGGGACCTCAGGGGGAGACAGAATGGATAAGCAATGGTGACTGCGAAGGGACAAAGATAAAAAGGAGACATGGTGGGCCTTAACATGGTTAGCGAAAGGACAATAACTCCTTTAAGGGTGCAAACAAGCGCACATATAACAAAACGGAGAAGAAAAGAGATAAGTGGACTGTTAAGTGCATAGTCCGCAGAGAAAAAACACAAACGGTTGAAGAGACATAAGGACGCAGCCAAAGCAGAGAAACATCCGAAGGTGCAATACCAAGACGGATCAATCGCGAGGGGGGGGGGGGGGGGGTCGGGCGCGCGCATGGAAGGAGTAACAAAAAAAGACGTTAATAAAGATGCGCTAGTAATTTGGCTGAAACAGGGGTGAAGAGAACCACGTAAGGTATCGAAATCCGTCAGCTATCAAAACGGCAGAGTAAGAACGGTACACTGCTGCATGTGGGGAGAAGAACATCATGGGCATTCATACAGCTCATAGCTTAGAAAGAGAACAAGTTGCGTAGGGAAGAAAGGGAAGAAAAAAGCTAGAACGGATTAATAGGAAAGTGATCTCCCCTTTCATCGCTCTATGAAGAGTGACGGCTGTATATTGTTTTGTTGGGTTCTTCCTGCAGCTTTGCTCAATTGGAATCCGTGGTTTCTTGTGGGCTGGACTGGGGCTGAAACAGGCAAAGTCAAGGACTACCTGGCCACAGAACTCGCCGGACAAGTAAAGTGTCTAGCATGGCCGAGTGCCTTGAGATCCTCTGCCCGAAAGAGGGAGAGTCCTGGGCAGGACGACCAGGGACAGTTTGGGTCTTGCTGGTTGAGAACTGCCTATCTAGTAACGGAGACAATGGGTAGCAAATTTAAGAAATACGGTGCCTGACGGGGGGTGTGTCTGCCAGGCAGCTGGTTCTAGGATTCTCTAACTTACGGAAGGAGAAGATGAGTGTGACGGCCGTCAAGGTAGTCAATTTGGATTTCATGAAGGGGAGGATGTCCTTGAGTAGGATATTCCGAGGCTTCACCAGGAGCAATCTAACAAATGGGGGCAGTAATCAGAAGGAAAAGGACTGATATTACGACAAGGTACTTTGGTGTCTCGAGAAAGCGTTCCCAACACGAGGGGGGGGAAACATCTATAAAAAAAGTGAGCTCATTGCTTGTCAGGAAAAGAGGTGCTGAAGAGATTGCACTTACTTTTCTACCTGGTGTATCCTCGGATTAATCTAAGGGATCTGGCACGGAAAGAAAATGAAGTTTATCTATCACTTAATCTGTCGAGTACCGCGTAGGGGGGATGCTAAGCAGGCTCCGAAAAATTATGAGGAGGTAATAAAGGACGAGGATAATGAAGGAGGAGTCCGAGAGATCCAGGGAAAAGACAACGCCTCCTACTGTTAGCTACGCGCAGGTAGAGGAGGCTGAACGACAACGTAGGAAAGAAGACCTGGAGTGAGACATTGACTAGGAAGTAATGCGGGAGCTCAAAAGTTTATCGCATTTTTATCGAAAAAAAAGCATTCCTACAATTACGATTTGGGTCAGAGCGCAAGATTTTATCGGAACGGAGGGTTGCCCTCTGTGGGTGGACGCTGTCTGGGAGAGCTTAAGGGATCCGCATGGATTCATTGGGGGAGAAAATCCAAAGATCAGAACCCGCCTACCGAACACTATCTTATGAGGGCTAGGCTGACTTCTAGTTCTAACACCTCCACTCCAGTGTAGCAAACTAAAAAAGAGGGTTTGGATTCATGATTTAGAGAGGTCGAAGCGAAGGAAGACGAAGAGCACTAAAAAAAAACACTAATTAATATGGGACAAAACAGATAATTCAGAAAAAGAGCGTGTCGGGGATGTACTCGAAAAGAATTGTGGAGCCAAAAAACAGTTCTGCAAAATGGGCGGGGTGAGGGGGGCGGGTTGGTTGGGAGGGGGGTGGTGGGGGGGGGGGGGGGGAGTAAAAGATAATGTAACACGGTGACACAAAAGCAAGAAAGTAGACTCTGGCTCCAACGCCAACACAAAAAACAAACACATAATCACACACAACACCCAAGAAAAAAACCAACAAAAAAAAAAAGAACAAGAAACTTACAAAAAAGAAGAACAAACCAACCACTTACTGGGCTGTGTGGGGGGTCAATGGGGGAGCTGGGCGTCCGTATTCGGCGGGAAAGGCCGGATCAAGCAAACGAGGTGTTGGAACTATTACGAAAACTCCAGGGGGGTGGTGAACAACAGCGGCAACAAGGTGGAAAAATTCAACAGAGTGCACAGATAAAGACCTCAGCCCTCGCAGGTAGAGTCTTCACGTCTTGTGCTTGTTCAGGATAGCGTGCTCACTGGATGAAGAATATTCAGCTGGGGGGGCAGAAGGGGAGGCGGAAAGAAAAAAAAACCTTCCTTGGGCACAAAGATGCCGCACGTCATTGGCAAAAAAGGACAAAGATGGGTGGTGGACCACACCTCACGGACATGGTGGGCCAAGGACTCTATAGTATAAGGAAATATGGCGGGACGACAGCAGTGTGCGCTGGGAATGGAAAACGGCCCAGGGAATACCATGGGACATTCAACTGGCACAAAAGCCAGCCAATAGAGGTGAAGGCGATTGGGGTTGCCACCATTGATAGGGGGTTCGATGTCATGGGCGGGGGGGGAGAATGAGCCTTCAGATCGATAAACGTGAAAGGGGGGGGTGGGATTGGGGTGGGGGGAGGTTGCTAGCAAAGTAGCGGAGGATGCCGCAATACTCTTTTCGTACCCCAGCGCCAGAGGAAGAAACGTCGAAAATCGTAGGTAAGGGGAGTTACTAATTTTGAAAAGGAGGGGGGGAATTAGGAGTAGGGAGGAAGGGGTTGGAGGAGGAATACGATTGGGGGGGCCCAACAGAACAGGCAGTGGAAAGGGGAGGGAGTCGTCCGGAGAAAAAGAAAACTGAGAAAAGAGAGATGATATGTCTCAATTTGCTTGACTAGACATCGTCATGGAATAGGAAGCTGAGGGGAAGAGATAAAAATCGTATACAAAGTACGGGTGCGTACAGCGCGAAGAGGAAAAAGCGGAAAATCGGGACTATGGCGGCGCAGGGATTAAGCCTTCCCAGTGCTATAAAATCATGTTGGCCGTCCATGGAAACGAATGAGTAGCACAGCCTATTCCATAGCTTGTAGATTTCCACATGTAGATGATAGTGGGGGGGGTAAAACACAAGCAATTTGAGTGAATGAGTAGGGGAACCTGAGTGGAGGTTGCCGGATGCGCAATAATGGAAGTAACTTGATGACGTAGGGAGTTGACATTCAGTGCCCGGGTTTTAAGGGTTGTGGGACAAAAAAAAAAGAACCGGCAGTTTTAGGAAGGGGCCAACAAGCGGGAAGACGAAACTGAAGAGAAAAACGTAATAAGGAAAAAAAAAGGAGGATGGTAGGGGAATCGGAACGGGTTGGCTTGGCCAACGGACAAAACGAAAAAACCCCTCAGGTAAATCGCAGAAAAAAGGAATTAGGTGTAAATCAGACACGGAAGCATGAATATCAGGTGGGTGAGAAAAGGAGAGTGGGGAGTTCATTTGGGCAGAAATATTGTTGGGGAAAAAACAAAAAGACAAAGGGTAGAGCTCAATGGCGAACACTAGAAGAAGAAAAAGCAAAGAAAAAGGGAGTGTGCGGCGGGTGGATGGGGGGTATTGGATAGGAAGAGAGAATATCAATCGGCTTCCGCTCTGTAAACAAGCCAACGTCCAAACACCAACAAAACGTGATCGCTAAGTAACAAGGGAAAAAAACAATCCCGCAGGGGACTTACAAGGCAACATAGAACGAAGAACCAGGGACTGAGGAGCAAGGCGCTAACGTTTGTTCCGTTGACATCAAAAAGAAAGAAAACATCAAAACGGAGTCCTGCGGGACAGAGACTGCCAACAGCAGTCCGGAATCTGCAAGCGAAAGGATGAAGAAAAAATACTGGGGGGGAGGGAATGGTTAAGAAAAACCGCTCAATAGAACGGGAAAGAATCCCACCAACGCATCTTCTGTCGCGATCCGTTCAAAAAGGAAAAAAAAAAGAACAAAGTAAGAGCATAAGGGCAGAAGAGCAGGACCGCCCGAAAAGACTCAAAATTTGGGGGGATGAGTCACAAAACTGGCGTGGAAAAAAAACTGCCTCAATGAGTCAGCATAAGCGGAAAGCGTTAAGAAAAGAACAAAAACTTCGGATATGTTGGAAAATTTAGGACTACCCACCCGGCAAGTACTTCATCAGTAAAAAAGGAAGCAGGTTAAGCCAACCAGGAACATACTAACGCCTCTATGATGGCCATCAAAAAAAGCCAGACAAACCGCAGACAACCTCTTGACAACGAAATGGCGATAAACAAAAGTCGATACGTGGTACACAGTAACCAAAAAGCCCACCAGGGTCTGTGGACAAAAGTGGAGAGAACTCAAACCACGACAAGGCCGGAGGTCAGTCACAAGAAAAGAAGAAGACCCGTGCGTAGGTCAATACCATGTATGAGGACTGGAAGAAAAACACACAAGCCAAGACAGGCTTCATCACAAACCACAACCTTAATATAAATATAACATAAAAAATACTGTAAGAAACCGGGAAATGAATAGGGGAACGACCGAGATAGAAACCGCGGGAGTCATCCTCGCGGGCTTGTTTCAATCAACATACTGCAGAAACCCTTGGTCTAAAGTAACAGAAACTGCTGGGCTAGATTAAACCGGAAAAGTGCGTAGGGTAAGGGACCAAACATTGCTTAGGATTTGTTCCAAACGCAACCGGTCAGCGCCCACTTTCAATACTCGAAATAAGCGGGGGAAGTGTAAGCCATCTTGAAAAAAAGGGCGATAAAAGGTTACGGCCAGCGCGGATGACTCACGGGTTCAAGAGTCAGGGTGTCATTGGGCAATAGCGGAACAACGGGGAAACACGAGGAGGAAATGACATTTGACTAGCAAACAAATTAAGTAAAGTTGGGAGACGTAAAAAAAATTGTGTCGGAAGACCAGACCACAAAGGGCCGATCAAGGGGGGAGGAGGGTCGCCAAACTGATTTCCTAGGAGAGGAGAAGGGGAGAAAACAAAGCAAAAAAAAAGAAGGTACTCTGACAAGGGGGTGCTGAAGAAAACAAGCGGTTGGTCCAAACCTGTAGTATAGCGACACACAAAAAAAATAGAAGATAGATAAAAAGAGGGATGAGAACGCTGGTTTTGTTTTGAAAAAAAAACAGCACACGCCTTTGTTGGAACGTAAAGGCTGGGTCAAGCAAGGCTATAAGAGTTCGAAAAAAAGTGCGGGCTCATCACTAACCGCGATTGGTTCCTCGATGAAAAAGCAAGAATGGGCTCTAGGTCGGAAACCGAACAAATAGGGGGGGTGCCCTTGACGCCACTTAAAGGGGGGGATCCAAAAGGACCGTCCGAAAAAACACCTTCCGCAAGGGAAACCGTGTAAATAGGGAGGGAAAAAAAACGAAGAAGAAAATAAGGCGCTCAAAAGAAAGCAACCATGAACGAGAGAAGCATAGCATACTGTTTAAGCGAAATTATTCAAAACAATCAGCAGACACGACGTTGAGTGTTCGTGTGTGCGCAGAAAAAGTACGAAAAAAGGGCAAACGAAATAAAAGAGGACAATCCGAGTGCAGAACGTCTCTGCAAGACATGAAAAGGCTTGAAGCAAAAGGGCACGATTGAGGGATGGAAGGCTCCCAAGATATTACGAAGGAGCATGCGAACTTTCATCGCCGTTATAAGGAAGAGGGAAAAAAAAGATGTAGGGGTTCGGTGGGAGGGGGGATGAAGCAGGCTCTTTGGCGAGCAAGGTGGGACGTTGGGGTATGAAAGCGAGAGAAGGACGAAAAGGGCAGCGCTCGAATAAGAGAAAAAAGCAAGGTGTGAATATGAATGGAGCTTTGCAAGAGCGATAGCCATGAGGCAGAAAAGATCAAGAACAACGGTGGCCTGGGGGGGGGAATGTGTACCACTACGCCTATAGTGAATTCGCCAGAGGGAGGGCGCTCAGTGGGTGAGGGAGGGGGGGGATATGAGGATCGGCACATAAAAGGGGAAGTAGGGGATGTCATCCAAGGGAATCAATTGGTGTGCTGCATGAGTCAGCGTGCCGTGAAGCTATCCAAACAAACGGAGAGGGGGGGGCAATCCGAATCAAGAGTGGAGATGGAAAATAAACAGAGAAAGCATTCCAAGAAGAGGGTGGCATCGGAAACACAAAAAATTTGTCTTTTACGAAAAGAAAGATGAAGCACTTAAAGTTGGGCGAGTGGCCACGGTACGATGCCGCCGCAAGAGACGCCAACGAGTTGGCGGTGGACCGTGCAAGGGAAAAGTGCTCGGAGTTGTGAAAGTAGACGCAAAAAGTAATGTGGGAAAAATCCGTGGCCAAAAGGAGGGGGAATCCAGAAGTCCCGGGAAAGCCGACGCAGCAAAGAAGGATGGCTGCAGAAATAAAAGCGAAACAACGGTAGACGAAGAGCGGACTTAATACATTTGTCGCTGAAGAAGCTGGATTAGAAGAGAGCATTTGTAAAAAGACGCATGCGTTTGGATACGGGGACGAGAACGATCAGAAGGGGACAGAGGGTGGGAAAGAACGGGATGAGTCGAAGAATTTATCGAAAAGAAAAAAAGATACAGAACGGAAGCACTAAAAAAATCACCTTCTAGTGAGACAGTTGAAACTTAAACAACACCCTTGAGACAAGAACCTTGGGGACTGATGCAACAAATCTTTCAAAAACAAATTAAGAAATCTCAAAAAAAAGCGTTGGGGTAAGTATTGGAAAAAAAAAAAGATATTCCATTTTGGATGATGATAGACGGAACTTTTCCCAGGGAAGTCGGGAGAAGGGGGTACACACTAAAGGACAAGGCCACGCCAAACCCGGAACTCGCTCCTACTCAAGGAGTTGGAATTACTGAATGGAGACCATCTGCTAGACGAGGAACGGGCATATCCCTCAACGAAATTGTGGGAAATACGAACGGGGGTGTGAAACAACACTTCCCAATGAATTAAAGGGGAAAACTCGAAGGAACTCGGAAGCCCGCGTGTGGGAAAATGTATGAGGGTTTCAAATTACTGGCGCACTATTTGGGGAAACCGAAAAAACGCAACTCCTGATTGAAAAAAGGATGAAGCACTCTTGGATCACCGGGGGTAACAAACGCTCTCTGATTGCCATGACTCGAAATGAATGCTATGGCTGAAAAGATTAAATGGACATTACGACCCGGATAGCGCCCCTGGAAGATGACTGACCAACAGCAAAAAGCCAGCGCAAGAACAAAAAAGGAAAGTAAAAAAGGGACGAAGTGCGGAGCCTACTTACTGTGATGAAGGAACATGCTCTGACCACGATGTGATCGTGAGAGCCCATCAAACAAACCGGAGGAGGGAGACCGGAGGAGCATGGTCAGAAGGGGAAGAGAGCTTAGGGGCTAGGTCATGGACTCAAAGGCCCGGTAACGAGGATACTTAGTTACCACACGGATGTGGGAAGGAATCAGATGGGGGGAAACTGTTGCGTCATGGAAGCTATCCAGCGGTGCCGGTGGCCACCGTCATGAGAGAGAGCCCCAGAGAAGACAGAAAAACAAGATGAGTCTTAATTGAAGAAGGGGGGGCAAAAAAAACGTTTTGGGGGACAGTTGCAAATCGTTGGAAAAGGTTTATGGGGGGGGGGCGGTAAAAGAAGGGCTAAAGAATTTGAAAAAAAGGATAACCGGAAGCAGAGCCAAAAGTGCATTTTCGATTGGGGCAAAGGGGGAAATTTTTCCCCATTGGGTAAATGGGGGGAAACAACAACGGAAGGGCAAACTTATTTTTAAAAACCGAGGGTTAAAGGGACCGGTACGCAGAGAATACGGAAGAATACACATGAAGGGGTAATAGGGAGGCCCGGGAGATAACTGTTACTTGGTCTGGGACCAACTTCAAAAGCAGTGAAGATCACATGCGGAAATCCTCTAAAGAAAAAAACGGACACAACGAAGAACCATGCTATCATGAAAGCTTGTGTGAAAGACGAACATATCCTATTGTTTAGGGGAGAAAAAGGGAAGAATGTGTTAAGTTGCGAGCAAGAAGAACAAGGGAGCCTCACGGGAGGGATGGCGCAAAAAGAGAAGGGGGAAATAACTATAAGAAGATGAGTAAAAGTAGGTGGGGGATTGACGCCTAGACGACACATTCGGTAATAGAAGAAAATTTAAAAAACAATTCTCAAAAAAAAATGGGGGAGAATGCACGGAAAGAGTGCGCCTCACCAAAGACGGAAACGGCCTTGGTAAAAAGGGACGAACACGTTCGATACAGCTCAAGCAAAGATCATTATTAATAGAAGGATACGGGATGCGTGGTCTAGGGAATGTCAAGAAAGACATCTTCTAAGGCACAAATCCGGGAGTAAAACGGTCCATTTCCTGCAACTAGTGAAAAGGACCACAATAATTTTGCGACCTGGCTTTACATAAACACTACTCCGCCAAGCGGAACAGATTAAAAGAGAATAACCACTCAAAAGATTTGGCGGAAGCTGACTGATTTGTATCAAAGTAAGCACTACCAAATAAGGAACAAATGCGGGAGAAGCGATTCCTAAAGAATGACGCGTAAAAATAAAAGCATTGTGTTGGAAGAAAATTTTTTTTCGAGGACCACAAAAAATCTTTCTCGCCCGCAAACGAAAAAAAACTCCTCTAACTCGATCTTCAGTATCCAACGGGTCCTGCAGACTGGAAAGCCTTGGGATAGGGGGGGAAATTGTCACGTGGGATAGCCTCGTCAGTCACCCGGCACTCGACTGCATCATTAACAATTGAAGGAAACGTGGAAACCACCAGATCGACTAGGAACCTTCTAGTCGAATGCCCCCTCGGGCAAACAGAAGGAAAACACGCCCACCCAGAGCGCCCAGAAACTAAGGGGCGAAATACACCGAAATAGTAGAATACGGGTAAAAGGAAACAAACACAGGGACCAAGGGACCGTAAAGGCGACTCAGAAGGCAGTCCCTGGCTATACTGCGGGCATTAAAACATAGACAGCAATATAATCAATGCGAAACTTCTGAGGTCGGACCTAGTCAGGGAGGGAGCACATTAAAAACAACCACCGCAAACCAAGACAAAACGGAGAGAACAGGGCAAAGGATTCATTAAGCAGCACAAATTGAAAATATAAAAATAGAAAGCCTGTGATAAACTACGGCAGGGGATCGCAAAGAGTAGTAGATAAGGGAGCGCTCATACATCCTTGAGGGGGGTCATCCGCAATTTAGCTTCAAGCAAGGAATTGGAAGACCTTGAATGGCACGCGGAGATGCAAAGCCTTCACTGTGCAGGGGGAGGCGGGGGGGACTACGGTCGACTGATTTCGCTACTGGTCAATTGTCAGCAACGGGAGAACACGTCATAAAGGCCCGGGGGGGGAAGTTTTGGTTCATCAGACACTTAAAACACAAAGCACGATGATAGAAGGTAAACCGGAGGGGGGGGGGACATGTGGGGGAGAAGATACTCCATATTTGGGTCGGGAAGGTTGCAGTTACAAGAGAACGTTTTTGTGGAAGATAGTCCGGTTTCGAAAGTTCAAGTTTCTCACAAAGCGGAAGTTGGAACTACCGTAAGGCAACAAGATTGTGTTTTCTGGTAACCCTCAAACTCCCCACCGATGCAGGAGTGCGAACCAGTCCCACAGAGCGGTTTCTAAGGTGGTTGAGCGGCAAATTTAAAACAGAGCCTAACCTTGAAGGAACCATAAAAGGACTCGACCAAAAAGGAGAAAAGGGACTAGAAAAAACAAAGAAAACCCGAGGGGACATCAAGGATCCAGGAATATCTACACCAAAGAACTTATGATGGAAAGAGGGCAAGCCTGACGCTGGGTTGGGAGAAACACACTCCGGGGGGGGCACGAAAGTGTAAGGTGGAGATTGGTACTCGAAGCACAGAATCGAGAAGCACAAGAAGGAAACCGGTGTAGGAGGGGTACATGGTTGAAAATCGAACATAACAAAGACTTAAGTTTTTTCTGCACAAAAAACAATTTGGGGTCCATTAGAGAGAAAAACTACAGGTACTGGGAATCAAAAAATAGAAAAAAAACAAAAAACTGATCTAGGGAAAAAGTGTCCATAGTGAGAGAAACACCAAAAGAGCTCCCACATCAAATCAGCAAGTCCTACAGTACCTCTCAGCGCATGCCTTGTTTAGCAAAGATGAAAAACTCGGTCCAAACGGAGGAGGGGAAGGTGGGGGCTTAAGGCTTAACCCAAGTCACCGAAGAAGTAAACAAATACGTTCCGGCTGGGGCAGACTAGCAAAGCGCTGGGAAACGCAAGGCATGACCAGCATGGGAAGGAATCAATAAAAAGATTTAAAAGAAAGTAGGGGGGTATCTCCAGGGAATTATTGAAACGCGGGCGATCCACTTTCATAAAGCTGAGGGTCGTTGAAGGAGGAGAGGGGTTATATGATTGTGATGTAAGGGAGGGGAATTCATTTGATCAAATGGCGGTTGGCTGAAACGCAAAAAAAAGAAGAAAGACACCTCGCCGGGACAACCAAGGTGGATAAAGGCTGGTGCATGATCAAAAAAAAACACCACGACGAATGAACTTGGGGGGCTCAACACCTGGTGGAATAACAAATAGCTCCCATACAAAAAGACTCTCTGTAAGAGAGCAGCAGTGGTGTGACTGGCGGGGGGGACGGGAAAATAGCCTGTAGAAAAAGATCAGGTACGAAATGCTAAAACAGAAAATTGGTGCTTCGTAGCTCTTGAGGCCTCCGGAGAGAAATATCCGAAATGGGGGCAAACGGAAAAAAAAACCGAGGACGCCTAAGAAAGCGGGACTGGGAGATCGCTTCAAACGAAAGGGAGGGGCACCAATTGGATTCCGGGCTTTTCGCACTGATCGGTGAGGACAGCGAAGATTGAAAAGTTTGGGATCCGGCGGTCGTGCCTCCGCAGGGAGCAGCAAAAAACCGAGGACGGTTCTCATCGCGGAAAGTATGCAGCTTGTATTCTAAGCAGTAGCCACACATGGGTCCATGAAGAAGGCAAAGGCGATACGAACGCTTGAACCAGAAGGACAAATGAACACCACCAACACAAACTATTCTCTAATTTGAATTTACA
>Ga0179593_1598672_pt1 | contig 16767 bp, 19 predicted proteins | sample CZODoug2_1_08_16_FD_185931 | JGI IMG/M metagenome (GOLD analysis project Ga0179593, IMG submission 185931) | Vadose zone soil fungal communities from Angelo Coast Range Reserve, California, USA - CZODoug2_1_08_16fungal (PacBio error correction) | ecosystem: Environmental > Terrestrial > Soil >...
AGGGAGACACCTCCTATTCTGCCCGGGAGAGCTATTTAAAAATTGCACAGGGGGGAGAGGGAGGAGTCGTCAGGTCAAGAAACAAGGGACATGCGCAAAAAAGGGAATGAAAAAAAAGGGGGGCGAACGAACATGAAGAACGTGAGTGGAAAGGGGCATTACACAAAAATCGGCCGTGTGAAAAATTAATCAAAAAGGGAAAGCCCAGTAGGTTACATAAAAAAAGAAAAAAGATTATAAGTACAACACGAAATGAAATCCATAGGAAAGGTACCGAAGCACCGAAGGAACGTGTGTAAACAAACTTTTAAATCAAACAAAAGGATGCGGGGAAAAGATGCGGAAAGAGAAAAAAGGGTGAGGGGAGAGCAAAGGAGAAAGAAGAGAGAAAGAAAAAGGAAGGGAAAAGAAAAAAAAAAAGAAAAGGGGAAAAGGAAAAGGGGGGAAAAAAGAGTCGAAAAAAGGAAAAAAGGAAAAATAAGGTCGAGCTAAGGAGAAAAGCAGGTTTTTGGAATACACGTGTAATCGTACTGTTGGCATGGGGAACGAAGAGAAGATGGAGAATCACGGCCCTAGGAGAGAAGTGCCGAAATGGGGGGGTCAGGAAGTCTATCGAGTGCGAAGGAGAAGAACTACCAAAAAACTAGAGCGATCTGAAAAAATACGAAAAAAAAAAAACCCAAGGGAAAGAGTAGAGAAACGAGAAGAAGTGAGGGGAGACTGAAAGCGGGAGAACGAAGTCTCTCATCGGCCTAGGGCAAAGAAAGGATTACATGAGCTGATAAGAGGGATTACCTCATCTTTAAAAAAGGAAGAAACAAAAGGAAAGCTACAAGGAAGACGTAGAGAGAAAGGAGAATGAGGAGTTGCAGCTAAAGTAAAAATGGGGAGAAGGATACATGGCAGTAAAAAAAAAGAACCAGGAGGGATTAGTTCGGCCCATGGTGGGGAAGGGAGGGTGGGGCAAGGTAAGGGTATATGGCGATCTAATCTCAACGGTGGAAAGGCACGAAGAGGCATCAACACGGAAGACAAAAGCCGTCATCATGAAAGCGAGAACAACACAGACGGACCATAACCGGGGAAAAACTTAAGCAAACATGAGACGGACAAAAAAAAAAAAGAAAACACTATGTACAACAAAACAAAAGAGGCAAACAGAGTACAAATGGATCACGCGGAAAGCGATACACCAGGAATCTTTAACACAGAAGAAAACTAATGTGGAAGTGTCCATTGGGTCAACGGCGGGGAAAAAAGAATCGCGCCGGTAGGAGGAATGGGAAGAGGCATCGCGAAAAAATCAGGAAAAAATAAACCTTACAAGAACGGTCTCACACCATGAAAGGAAGGGGAGGATGGACAAGGCGAACAAATCTTGATGGAGTCAAAAGAAAACACCCAGGGTTACAAGGAAAATATCCAAGGGGAAAAAGGAAAAGAGAGAAAGAAAGAGAAAAAAGGAATGAGGAATAAGGCAGGGGACTGTCAAGAAAGGAGATAAAACATTCGCAAAAGAAGTGCGGAGAATAAAAATCCGCTAGAGGGAACCACAAGAGAGAAAAACAGCGGACCACAGGAGAAAAGGACAACACAAATCTGTCCAGGGGAAAGACGTGTATTATCCCAAAAAAACGGGTGACAAGGGAGGAGGGAGGGGACGGTCGGTGTAGAAAAGTAATAGGAAATAGCCTCCAGGGACTTTACACAACGAGATAAGGTGAAAGGAAAAAAACCGGAGATGAAAAGGACAATAAGTGCGAACACAAAGCATCGAAACTGTAATGTCAAGATACATGTTATGGAAAGGGCGCAACGGGAAAAGAAGACGAGGACTGCTTGGGTAACGAAAGAACGGTAAAAAAAAAAACGTACACTACGTAAGACAAAAGGGGAAGGCTATTGAAGTAAGAAAAAAGGGGCACAGTAGGTATATCATGCCAGTGGGGGCAAAAAGGAACCTCGAAAGGAAAAACTTGGGAAAATACCGTGAAGGAAAGAGGTCCGAAGAGGACAAGGGAAAGGAGAGAGAAGGTTCAACCAAGGAAACGAGTAGGAAAAAAAAGATGGTAGAGCGGAGAGCATGGGTGCCGAACAAGGGGTTAAGGGAGAGGATGGGAAATCTAACAGAGAAAAAATTTAAGGATCAGTATGAACATAGGGGAAGCAAGGTAACGGCCGATGCGAAAAAACTAAAACGAAAGCGAGGGTCGACAACAGAAACATGCATGGAGAGTCGTATAACCAAAGGGGTGAACAGACTCAAAGCGGACAAAATCAAACCAAACGCATAGGGGGGGAACGTGGGAGGGGGGAAAAAGACTAGGATCATAGGGAATTGGGGGGGGTCCTGGGTTGGAGAGAAAAAACCGTTAAAACAACGCACAGAGAAAATGGGGAATTGCAACTTTAGTAAGGAGGGGAGAGACAAGAGGATGCGAAAAGAGACAAGCAACGTTACCCGAGGGGTAAGAAACGTATGAAAGGGGAGTAAGGGGGAAAAATAAAAAAAGGACCGGAAGGATTATGGGGAAAGAAGGGCATGACGATCCCAGAAAAAGAAGGGAACAAGTAGGACCAAGGCAGAGCGGGGAAAATAGGGAACAAAATATCACTCTAACAGAAGGGGGTAAAGTTGTGGCTCAAAAAGTGTGAAGGGGGAAGGAAAAAAAAGGAAAGGAAGGTAGTGCAGGTTCATCGGTGGGGGAGATGGGCAAGAGGATAGAAGAGTACCGAGAGAACACAAACCAAAAAAAAACAGGGAAAGAAACACGCAGAAATCTACACACAGACCAGACGCACAGTTTAAAAAAAATGAAAAGTGGCAGATGGTGAAGAAGAAAGAGCCCGTTAACACCAGTACCATAGTAACAAAACGAGAACCCTCCAAAAGCTTCGGGAGATAGAATTACGAAAGCGAAACCTTCCCGAAGAAAATAGACAGGGGTAAGGTTACATAAAGTAGAGGAAAAAATACACTCACAGTTCTCACAGGCGCGTGGAAAATTTCCAGAGGGGGGCCGAAGCGAGAAGGGTGCACTAAGATTGGCCTGGCTCCGGGAGGGAGTGCTTGGCCGTCATCCTACACTAGCAGAGTGGAAAAGGAGGAGGTAAGACTGTAAAGGAGAAGGGCTTGACGCTGGTTTCGTCAAAAAACTAGGGAGGGAGAAGGTGTTCAAAAGCAATGACCGGGGGAGAGAGCAAGAATCAAAATGACGGGAAGAAAAAGATACTTCAATCTAAAGAATTGGCAGCATCTACGCCTGTAATGGGGTGAAACGGGAGGGAGTACAAGCAATTAACAAGAAGAGAGGACAGAACAACGCGGATGAAGGAGAAGACAAAGCGTCTTAAAACGGAAAATGAGGAGTGGCACTAACTGAGATAACTCGAAAAACTGGGGAGAAGCTGTTGGACTTCACATGCACTCAGATCGGAAAACGAAAGGAGGAAAAGTTGGAAAATGCAAAGTAGGGGGGACTCGGAAGCTGGTATAATAGGCCGGGAGAAAATGACCGGACCTTCGAAGGTATAGATCAAAACGAGACAGGCTAGCAAAAATGAAAATAGGGGTGTGCAAGTAAAATGCATAGGAGTGAGGGAAAGGGGCCTGCGCCTTTTCCGTGGCGAGGCAAAGAAAAAACATCTCAAGGGGATGAAAAAAAATGCAAGGGAACAAAAAAAAAAAAAACAGAAAACGGAAAAGAAGGAAGAAAAAAAGCCGCGTGCCCTGATGCGCGGGCGTAGATTAAAACAAGGGAACAAGGCAAACTATTTTCTCGGAAAAAAAGGAAGTAAAAGGTTACAATTGGAACTTCTACGACGCAAATAACCGGGGACAAGTTTGACAGGGGGGAGTGGGTGCACAGTAAAGGACATGGATCTTAGGAGTGCCGGGGTGGCAGGAACAAGAAACATGAACAGAGGCGAAATAGCCCGAACAGAGGGGAAAAAGGTATGAGAGCACTGATCAAATGGAAATACTTGAAGAAAAAGGAAATCCATGAAAAAAAAAAGAAAGTAGGGGAAAAAAAGGAGGAAAAAAACATGAGTAGGGTGGGGGAAAGTGAAATAAGGCACAAGTGAATAGGGGGACACGGCGCTAAAACAAAGGTCAACAATGACGGCACGAAGTATAGGAGATGCGCACTTCGCGAATAGGTGGGGAAACAGATCAGGAGGAGGATGAGGCGGGTAAAGGGCAAGAAATAAGGTCAGAAAAGTTGAAGAAACTACGAGAGACAAACGGAGAGAGAGGATCAATAGGGGGAAAAGACGATGAAGCGACCGTCCAGGGCCTAAACGGAAAGGAACCTGACACCCCCATTGGAACATCGCACTACTGCGAGGAGAAGGATTGTTATACGGGTGACACTGATAGGGAGGGTTAGACCTGGTCGATCGATGATTTGAAAAGGAACGGTCCGGAAAACAATTCTCCGTTCATGCAAAAGCAAATGGTCCGGGGGAAAAGGGAAAAAATTTGGAAAGATGAACCGAGAAAGCGAAAAAAGGGTAATGCACAGGGGGGGAGGGGTTCAAAAAAAAGGGCAGGACTTCTGAAATGAATGATGAGGGAGGTGGTCGAAAGCTAAACCTCAAACAAGAGCAGAAGAGAGAGCCACGGTCCGGCAGGGGAGAATTGGAAACTCGGTCTCTTTGGCGCATGAACAATTCAAATAGCGATGCAAGAAAGGGGACGTAGATGTTCTTAGGGGAAAACAGAGTTCCAGAAAACGAAAAAAAACACGAGGCAAATGAACAAATTGGTTGAACAAAAAAGAGTAGAAGGGGGGGAAAAACGGGGGCTGTAATTTAATGTGTGGAAGAAGGGTATATTGCTCAGACTGCGATGCCAGCTAGAGCAACCAGGTCTCACATACACTAACTGTAAGGAAATCACACAAACAGGGAAGATTGAATCCTAGAGAGAAATCCCGAATGGGGCGGGGACGCAGAAAAAATGGGAAAGGGGTCGCATTAAACAGCTCAATCAATCAAAATAAACGTTCGAATTAAAAGGAAAGGCGGACGTCCAGGCAGGAAAGAAGGGAAAAAGCTTAAGGGCAAGGAAAGGGGCAACCAAAAACTGTCGTGTGGGTAGGGACACTAAAAGAAGAGACAGACATGACAAAAAGGAAAAGTAGTGGAAGTCTGCCTGAGGCGGGGGCCTTGAAGAACCCCTTGAAGGAAGGGAGAACATGCAAATGAGGAGGGGGGGGAGGACCAGAAAAGTACGATGGCATGATTGCAGAATTAAGCGGGATGGAGGTGTAGAACACAGATTGCTTACACGAGGTACGAACGGCATAAAGAAAATCAAGGAAACCGCATGTAGGAGTGCCAAATGCCTGAGCAGGGACAAGGATGAATAGAACGAAGCAGAGCATAAATTCGGTAGGAGATACAAGGACTTCTCCAATCTATATGTGTGCAAAAACTTAGCGTGTGGTGCGGGGGAGTCAAAAATGCGGAAAAATAATGGGGTAGGGAATGGCTACGACATCAGTCGGATACGGCGTGGGACACAATTTCCAGGGACAACACAAAGTCCCGAATTTCTTCCAACTCGTTCTGGAAAAAAGTCCGGGGGGTATAAAAGCAGGTGGGTTGAGAAGATCGGAATGGAGGAATTTGACAACACGCATCGGAATCGGTGCCAAAAGGGAAGGGGGAAAAAAAGGTCGCTTTTTACGACTGGCGAGAAAACTGCGGGTGAATGTGGCTGAATTGAAAGATCGGGAATGAAAGGGGGGGAAAGGAAAAGAGGTTGAAAAGATATGCGAAACCCAAAGGAGAAACAAGAGCAGCATGACGGCGGCCAAGTTGGCAGAAAGTATACCCATGTGCAAAAACAGACAAAGAGACGCGTTCATAATGCGGGAGAGACGATCCACCAAACACGTGGTGTCGTCCGAGAAAACCAAAAATGGTAGTGTGCAGAATGAACCGCAAGAAACGAAGAGTCAAGAAGCCTAAGGGAGGAAAGGGACGAGGATGGAGGAACATGGTCCAGGGAGCTGAGCTATGGGAAAAGAATCCAGCCATTAAAAAGGAAATCACAGATCAAAAGGAAAGAAAGTCAACCATCAGCAAACCGGAACAAGTAGAGAAGGGAGCCGGGAAAAAAAGAAAGGGGTCCCAGGGACGAGTCGGAACAATGGCAGGGATGTACCGCCACATACCATCTCTAGAGAGGGCGCGGATGAACGAGATGGAAAAGGGACGACATAGGGAGTAACGAAGAAAAAAGAACTTGAAAAAAAATATATTGGATCATGGGCGAAGGAAAAAAACAACCCGTTTGCAACCATCGGAGATACAAGCAAAAAAAAACCAGTAAACACTGGCCAAGAAATGTTCAGACAACTATGCGTACACAAAGGGAAGGGGGGGAGAACGACGTCGGGATGCAGGTTAACTGACCGTCCTTCAAAGGCTAACGGACATACAGGACAGCAAAGTCATATCAGGGGCAGGTAGAAAATGGTCCTAAGCACTAACGAAGAAAGAGAGTTTTAGCAGTCCGCGGAAAAAAAAAAGATGCAAGGTGGGGGAGATCCACAGTAGAAAATGGTAAGAATATGAATAAGAACAAATGACGTGCTAATGTGGGGGCACGAAGTTCCAAAATCTATGAACCGGTTCGTGGTGGGTCACAGAACGGGGGGGAGGGAAGATACTTAGAAGAAAACGGACGAAAGGGTCTGCTGCGAGAGACGAAAAAAACGGGAAATCCCAAGATAGGGAACGGGGGAAAAGAAGGGGGGGTGTACAAATCGGACAAGGCGGAGCCAAAGATAGAGAGAGGGCGGGCACTTATCAGAGAAGAAATTGGGGAATGGAGAAAAGGGCAGAAGATAACGCGCCAGGTTATTTGGGCCTGGGGGGTAGAAAAGGAGATACGAGTAGCGTGGATTCAAGGGGGTGGGGGATGATCAAAAAAAGAGGAAGATCCTGTAATAACCTCAAGCATATAAAGGTACCGTTCTGATAAAGCTGCACAGAATCCGCGTTGTAGCACAAAAAAAAAAGAAAGCTCTAATTGATAAAAAAAAAATAGGCAATGACAACAGGAAGTGACCAGAAAGAAGAGGCGATAGGGTTCGCAGACCCTTGTCCAAGAGGGCAAGCGGCTGGATAAAGATAATGGAAATGCAACGGGGGGGATGGGGGGATTTAGGGTCAGCGCGTCATGGGTCCTCAGGGGGAAAAAGGAAAAAAAGGGTACAAAGACAATGAGGTGAACTTAAGGGTGCAAGGATCGTTTTTGCAGAGCGATTCACAAATCGCGAGGAACGGGGAAAGGTCCCGGGTAGGGAAACACGAAGGGGAAAGAAACAGACCGAAAAAGACTAATCGGAAATGTCGCTAAAAGAAATCAAAAAGGCCCCACGGGTGTGCGGGGGAAAAAAAAAACTGGATATATGCAAGTCGGAGGATAGGAAGGAACAAAAAAAAGAAAAAAATTATGGCGAAGAAACAGGAAAAAGGTGAAGGAAAGGGGGGAAAAAAAGCGCATCTCGGAAAAAATCCCACGTTTGGAAAAGCTGTGGGACAGTTCGAAGTGTGGGGAATTTTGAAGACGAGAAGAGGATCACACCGCATAACGGTGTCCGGTACAAGTATGGAGGACGAAAAAAGGCTGAGAAGATCGTCACAGGCTTAGACACTAACTACGAGTAAAGCGAAAGACAACGGAGGAGGGGCACAGGGGGATAGTTTCGCACAGGCCAAGCAGAGCCCGGTTCAATTTTTAATACATCAAAGGGTGGCGGAGACATCAAGTCAAGTCTCAGAAGAGGGAAATGAATGCATCTACTTGCGGACCCAATAGAAAAAACTGGATACGTATCTAGCAACAGGCGACTCATGGGAAGGGCTAAGAACACATATGTGGGACGATCGAGCAGTCCCCGGAAACAAAGGTAAAAGTATGTTAAAACGACAACCGGGGGTTGACGGAGATAGGTGATCATCTACTCAAGTGGGGAGATATCGTCAAATCAGAGCAGCCCACTTAGGGAAAGCGACACTGTCAGGCACACCAAGGGGGAAAGACGAAAAACAGACTACTAGAACTAATGTGAAATACAGCGTTAAAACGGAAGAGAGAGCGCACGCGCTGACCGGTAAAGAAACCAAAACCACGGGTAACCGAGAGAAAGATTATAAGGGTTATCTCGGATAACAAACAATGGAAAAGGGAAGGAAAAACGAAGTCTGACACCAGGAAAAGAGGGGGCACTAAAACGAGCATTTAGAGCAGCCGTGAAAAAAAAAAATCACTCTCGGGTGCAGAGAATAAACAGGGCATTGATGAGAAGAACAAATTAAAGGAAGATGAGATGGGAGAATACACCCAAAAAAAAAAAAAAGGGGCCGTAAACTGCAAGGAGATAGGAATCTGGTGACGTTGTATAACCGGTGAAATTAGAGAAAGATAGGGCGCTTATCCGAGCGACGAGGAGGGGAAACAAGAGACGACCCCCGAGGGAGATTCAACACACTAATTACAAGTAAAGCCAGTCTGTTGAGGGGAAATCGGGTTCGCAGCTATTTGAGAGCAGAGTAAATGCTACGGACAGGGACACAGCGTAGGAAGGAACAAGTAGGACAGAAAGATTATGGAAAGCCAATAGAGGAGACTGTGGGGCCTCAGCGATATATAGAGGGAAAGATAAAAACCCTCGCGAGGAAGGAAGGAAAACAACATATGTAGGGGAAAGGTCTGAAAAAAAAGACTTCTTAACGTTCAAACGGTTTGTAAAAAAAAAAAAAAAAAAGAAGAGGACGGTACTGTAGCACCGAGCCTCAAATGAAGGGTCACTAGTACCCAAAAGAGAACGGAATCTACCAGGTAAGGGAAGATCGGTTAGCCGGCCGTAGGGGAAGAAAGAAGGAGGTTTTCACAAAAAAAGTAAGGTGGGGAAAAGGTTTACTGGCACTATCAGGAGGAGACTGAAAGAATATCATGGAATGAAAGAACATACCAAAGAATCCAAGAAAAATTAGGTGCGGACGGCTGATCACTAACTCAAAGAAGGTACAAGGACCTGTGCTGATAATCTCTAAACCTGATCAGACGAGCCCGAGCTCTAAATTTTGCTGTAGTGGGAGGGGATGAGCGAGGTTGATAGAAGGGTCACTAGAATCACTAAGGGTAACAACACACCAGACGACAATTTTGGGAGGGAACTTAAGAAAACTGACGTAAAATGAGAAAAAAAACGAGTGACAAGGCACCTACATAGCCCCAAGAAGGGGGGGGGAGGGGGAAAAGAAACTCCGAAGTTAGATTAGTCAAGACGCCCGACTGCACGATGACTCAGGGGGGAGAAACGGGACATGGGTGAGTGGTCTCGACGATAAGGGGCGCCTTTAGTTGCCACTCGTGAAGGGGCGGGAATTTAGAAAAGGAAGTCTTTAATTCCGGACCGGGCTGAAAGCAAACACAAAATAGAATTGACCACACCAAAGAAAAGGGAAAAAAGGGGAAAAATACCAGTGTTCACGATTGAAAAAAGCAGAGGTCAACGTCGGAAAGAGCGCGAGTCATTCACGCATCAGAGAACAGAAACCACAAAGGCTGGGGAAGAGAAGTCAGAAATATACTGCAAACCTCCGTAAATGGAAAGTGTCAATCAGAAGAGAGACAAAAGTAAGACTACAATGGCGTACCGAACGCAATAAGTCAATAACCAATCATCCTCTGCGTATGGAGCTCGAGAGTGGGGGGCAGGGAAAAAAAGAAAGGAACACCTAAGCCAGAATGGTCAAGAATAAGAAAGGCTCAGGGCGAGGGGGGGAGGAGAAGTTGACGATGATGTGCGTCCAGCAGACATTACTAAGGGGGTGGTATCGAGGGGGGTAGTGCCAGAACCGAAGGAAAAAATTCGCTAAGAGAAAAACAAATATTGCGCCCCATCTTTGGGAGGATCGCACAGGATGGTTGGAAATTGCTAGACGGTAAATTGACCAGTAGAAGAGAGCATGGCGGAGCACGAGAAAAAAAAAAGGAGCTGGTCAGTTCGGGGAAGGACAATAAGACCAGGTCAAGGAAGAATAGAGTTCCGGCGAGGAAATCCATGGGAGACTCTTGCAGCCTTAATGACTATAGAGAACTTCTACGAGAGCAAAGGTAGAAATCTGAGCTGTCAAAAGGAAAAGGGAAAAGAAAAAAAATCAGCGACAAGGCCTTATGTGAATGATGAAACAGAGTGAACTAGAAGGGTAAGTGGGGGGAGGCAAACCTCAAGGCAATGAGGGTCCGATATTACGACTATCCGGTTACTTCTCGGATCACAGACGAGCCAGAATTCCGAATCATAAAAAGGGCAACATCCCCGGAGATAAAAGGAAAAAGGAAAGGCCGCTGCACCGATGTTCAATAAAAGAGGCTGAAGCTCTGCGAAGTAGATCCAAAAAAGAAAGGTGGACCACTACCGAACAAATCTAGGGCATGCAACTCAAAAGAGAAACAAAGAAAGATGTAACATTTACATATGAAGGAATAGAAGCGGATAGGGAAATCACATTGCTCATCAGAAGATTCCGAGGTGGGGGGGTAGCGGAGACAACAGCAAGTTACGACAAAGTAAAAAGTGGGTAATTGTTAGAAAGAAAAACTTGAATGAAGCACAAGCCACGTGAGGGGAAGAAGGGTGGAAGGATCGGCATGGAAAAAACTGAAGGTAATCAGGATAGTTTTGGCAACTAAAAAAAAAAGAAAAGGGGGGGGACCGTGCAGACAGGGGAACAAATCAGGGGCGCGGGAAAAGACATACAAATAGAAAAAGACACCGTGACGCCAGAACGTTGAGGAGATTCAGAAGGGGGTGTTTAAAACAGATCTGAAGGTTAGGATGGGGGGAAAAACGGGCATCAACTGGGTCTGAAGGGGAAAAGTGATCAAATAAACAACAAGGAGGAGGCCAAGGAGGAAAGCGGAACGTCAGAAAAGATGCGGATACCACAGCCCTACCGTTTGAAAACTTTCGCACACCATTTCAGGAGGGGAAACGAATAGCTGAACACTTGGGGTGGGGGAGGGGTGCTAAGTGGAGGGGGGGGGGGGAAAGGGGACCTAAAGCGTCCATCCAAAGTAGGCTGGCAACACATTCTGTGACACCGGAGGGAAGTGATATAACTGGGATTCAAACCATGAAAATGATGAGAGTCAGACAGCGGAGGGAAAACAGCAGGTTTAGTCCAGTGAAAGGGGGGCAGGGGCAGTCAATTTGAAGGAAAAAGGGAGGGGTCAGCATACCAACAACTGCAAAGGGAAATAAGCGGGGGGCCTAGACATAAGGCGAAACGCATCGGAAACACGCAAACTAAAGGTCCCGGTAGAGTGTGGGGGGGTCAAGTCAAGGGAACTTGAATAAGGGCTTGATGGAAGGGGAAGACTTTAGAGAAGAAGAAGCATCACGCCATGGGCACATTTTTGTAGGGCAACGGGGGACATTATAGGTTGTTCTGGGGATTATCAGAACTGCGATGGCGCATTGAAAAGAAAAAGGGGTCAGGTACAGGCCGGAATCGGAAAACTAATTGCCGGTGAGTTAGAAAAAAAAAGTGTTACAGATCCGGGGTGATCGGAATCCAATTTCTAAAGAAGACCAACTGGGTTTAAGAAAAGGGGAGGCAATCAGGACACGAGCGTACATACTGGGTAGAAAAAAAGGGTCGAACGTGGAAGGGAGGGATGGTACGGAAGATGAAGTACATGAAAAGGTAGTCAAAAAACAAGTGGGTGGGGATGCGCCTCGAAGATGTCTGGTTAATGAGGGAACGCGTAGGGATGGAAAAAGCCCGAGGAAGAGGGGACGGTGTTGTCGCAAATCCCGTGTGGGCGAAAGGAACACTATTGCTTTACGATGAACACCATTCGCGGGGGAAAAGAGTGCGAAAGATTTGGCGCCAGAAATGAATGAAGAATAAATTGGAGAAAATGTCTGAAAAAAAATCGGCATGTAGCCACCTTACACCAGGAGTGGAAGAAAAGGTACTCTTTCCTCCAATGGGACAATTGGGTAAAAAAAAAAAAGGGGGAAAAAAACATTGGCGAAACAAAATCCTGACAGCGAAATAGTAACAAGCAACGAAGCTTCGTCGGGGGGAAAGAACCCCTGAGCAAGAAGAAGAGAGAAAACCGCGTTCGCACGGAAAAAAATTCTAAAGAATCGTTGACCATGGTTTCTCAGAGATCCTCGGGTTTAGACTCAAGGAGGGGGTAAAATAATACACTAATCACTAGGGGGCGGACCGGGAGGGGCAGGACGGGAGTAAAGGGTAAAATATCAGGACGGAAAAAACCACCGGGGAGGTGACGGTGACCAAGCGGGCCATATTGATGCGGGGCCAAAGCGGCTCAAAACAAAAAACGGAAGATGTCTCTGTGGAAACGCTGGCGTGTTTGGGAATGGTTTGGGGGAGGAGGTCAAGGTGTTACCTGGACCGGAATTCAAACCGTTGGGGAATTATCCCGGAAATTTCGGAAACTAAACCGCCGAAAGTGAGTAGCGCGAAAAAAAAAATGGGTTTGCAACCAAAAAAGGACCGAAGGAAAAGACCCGGCAAGTGTCGGGAGAAAGACCAAAAAATGGGGGTCCCGGAGGCTGGAAGAAGCCCTTGGGGCGAGAGTTCATGGGGGGGACTCGGGGGGTTCGGGGAGAAGCCGGACAGTATTTCAGAAGTGGAAGTGGCTTGAGCTTTTGCCAGAAATGAAAAGGAACCGGAGAAGTGGAAAGAAAACGCAAGCTGTTGGTATATAAAAAGAAGGGGAAATCTTGGTGCCGGTGAGCGGAACCGGGAAAGGGGGGGGGGGAAGGGTTGTAACCGCCAGCAATCTATAGAGGAAGTCGAAAAGAGGAGAAGAGAGAGGAATCATGATCGATTAAAAGGGAGTGCACCCGCCACAATTTGAAAACGAATGAGGAGAATCCGGCCGCACCCAGAAAACGTCGGATTCTCTGGAACCAAGAGGTGACTAGTGATTCAGAAGTCGACTAATTCATAGGGGGAGACAGGGCAAAAAAATACGGCAGGGGTTGCCGTAAAAAGATGGAAGTCCCGATATAAGTTGGTTGGGGTGTCAGAGGGGGGGAGATGGCACCGGAGAGGGGGGGGCATTTTCCAACAAATTATATGACGATAGAAGGGACAATCGGGGTGAGCTTGCCTGGGGGCGGGAACCACCATATTAGTTTGGGAATCCTGGCGTACTTCAACCTTAAGAGGTTCCGACAAATTGAGCACGGAGGATCGCCACAGACTGTACCAAATCATTTTTTAAGGCCCCTGTGGTAGAGGGGAACGGTGCCACGGTGTTGTAACGGAGTAAGACGCAAAAAAGGGATCAGAATTGCCGGGGTGATTTCGAAAATATATCGGTGAAGATCGAAAGGGGGGAGGGGGGTGACGAAAACAAAGGATGCATTTAGAAGGGTGAGGGTTCTCCCTTTCTGTATTGCAAAGGATATCCCTGGAGGGGATCCTAGATATGAAAGGACTCTACCTTTTGGTATTCCTCAATGGGCCACTTTGTTTCTTAAAGGGGTGATCTGAACCCATGTTAAAGGGGCGGAACGACAAAGGCCGAGTCTGGGGGGGGAAGGGGGATGGAAGAAACTAAACATCAGGGATTCACCGCGAGGAGAAAAGAAGTGGAGGGAAAGAAGGGAGATTCACGAGGGGGGACGATGGGGGACTGGAAACTGCTGCAGAATGATGACAAGACTAAGTCAGTATATAGCCCTCATCAACAGGGAAGGGGTACATAGGGACACACTGTGTTTGGAGGTACTTGGTGACAAAGGTGTCAGACATTGGGACGTCCGGGGATGCTAAGCCTTGTTTTTGATAGTCTGTGTCAGGTTGGGGGATATGCCCATGGGGAAAGAGGGGATCTTAGACTGGATCCGAGGGGGGACTCGCAAAAAGGAGAGGGGAAAGAGGGAAGTTAGAAACTAATATCAGAAAACAAAAAAAGGGAGGGGAGGATGAAATAGCAGAAAAAGATTGCGCCAGGCCATCTGGGCGACGGTCCCTGTAAAAAGACAAAGGTAGGAAGAAATCGAGAGAAGAATGTGCCAAGGAAATACTTCTAGAAAAAACGAGAAAAGAAGGAGACAAACCTTGGAAGAGCGGGCAAGAAACAAATGGAAAAATTTCAAGAGGGGGTTACTGCCATCAAACAGTGTGTACGCACAGGGGGGGTTGGAAAAGAGGGGGCAGAATCTCCGACATGGAGAAACCGAGATAGTCGTCATCATCGGGGCAGACCATGACCCTTTCATCTCCACCCGAGGGGGAAGGGCAGATCACAAACTACGGAGAAGGGACGAGTAACATTAGAGGGAAAAGAAGAAGGGGGAAATGGAAAACAATTAATACCGGCACCAGATCTCAGAAAGGGATAAAAGGATACACGAGGTTGCATTCCTCTCTAAACTAAGGTCTGAAAAACCAGTGGGCACGGTAAGGAAGACCAAAGAGGCATTTCAGGAAGAGCAGGGTCGAAACGGGCTCCACATACCGTACTAGCAGATGAGGGAGGAATGTCAAGGGTCAGACAGGGCTATTGGAAGTCACAAAAAAGGTGAAGAATAGTCAATAGCTGGGTGCTTCAACCGGCAAGAATGAAAAAAGGGGGGGAGACGTATTCCGCCGGATCTGCCACAACGGGTAAAAGGAAGAAAAAGAAAGCCAGGCCAACAAGGGGACCTTTGAAAAGATAAATCCAGAAGTCGCCAGAGTGAGACCGATGGGGAAGGTTCCGAAAAAGTTCTTTGACACCCCTAGATGGGGGAGCAGAACGCGGGCTTCAAAAGGAGCGAGGATGATCAAGTGTGTACTACAAGAAAAATATAAAGATTTCGGGCCAAAAGGAAGGACGGTGCAGGACATCGTTGGTGACACCCGACACTATCGAAAAAATGTTGAGGCAAGTGAGCACTCACTAAAGGAAGAGGTCACTATTAGAGGCCCAACACGGTGAAACCCGCTCCGGGGTAACCGCCGAGGTGGGGGACCGGCCGAGGGGGCTCAGGTTGCAAAGGGGGGGTGAGAGGAGAAGAAAATCCTTGAATCATGGAGTCGAGGGAGATTAGATCGATGTTCTCAGGGCGCAAACTACTAGAGCAGGGAAGGGGGAAGAACGGGGTCGGGCGGCCGGGAAAGAAACCATCGATAAAAACTGGGGGGAGTTTTGACGGGATGGGGCAGGGATTTCCTGTTGAAACAGGACGGGGAGGACAGCCAGAATCCGCAATGTGCTAAAATTTAGTATGGACGGAAGAAAATGTCAAAAGGGGGAAAACAAGGTGACAAGCGAAGGATTGGGGAAAACAAACTCGCCTTTGGCTCAGAAAGACTTGAAAGAGAACTCGGCATGCAGGAAAGGTCCAACGGGTGGCGATACAGGTCAGGGGTTACGCTCTGGAAGGACCGGAAATTGGCGGGGCGGAGTTAAAATAGGACAAAGTTGGGTGAAAATACGGTAGGGGACTGAACAATCCACCACAAGGAAGGGGCGCAACACGAAAGGAGTAAACAATTACACAAGTAACTGGGGGGCTGGAGATCGAAAACCGTTGGAAGAAGAAAAAATGAAAAGCTTCTTTCCCAAGAACCCGCTTAAATTCAGGAAAGGAGGGGAGGAGACGAAAATCAAATGGACAGAGGGAGGGATAAAGGCTAACCCGAGGATTAAATCAAGAATCTCTTTTAAGTGGAAAGGCGCATGCCGCGCGCCGAGGGTGGAACGATCAGGATCACTGGAGAAAACGGAAAGAAAGGATGTCGGAAGAAGAAGGGGGCAAGAAGGGGCAAAAATCAGGTACTGGAAATTAGGGGGAAAGTTTCGGGGGGACGAAATGGTCTGTAGAAGTGCGAAAAGGAAAGAACCGCCGAAGCAGGAGGGAGGTCTTCTCTTCTGTTCTCCAATCCTTGAAAATGAAAAAGTGTCATAGGGGTCTTCCAGACAATGAAGGGCATAGACAGAACGAATAAAAAAACCTGACGGAGGGAGGCTGGAAAGCAAGAAACAAAGTAAAAAAACATTGATTCTGGCAGATAAAGTTTGACAGTCTTGCACTGCCGTGGACGTCACCTCAAAAGAACTCAACACCTTTAGAGTATCTGGGGGGGGCATTCGCGCCTGGAAGGGGCCGCAATGAAAAAAAGGAAAAGAAAGTTCAACGGATCCAGAAAGGGGGTTTTGCTGCCGACCGGGGGGGTAAAGTTTAAGGGGGAAACCCGGGGAAGTGTGAAATTTCTCTCTCCATGACATCGAAAGATCATCATAAAAGAGAAAAAGGGCAGGTTGCAAAAAAAACTTTGCCAGGAGGAGAAGAGGAAGCTGGAGGGAAAAGACGTCCAGAACTTCACCTCACCGGGGGGAAATTGGGCCAAAGGAGAACTGCAAAATACCAGATATCTGGAGTTGGTCTGACTGGTTGCTTAGAGGATCTCAGAGAGGAGGAAAGGTGTAGATACAAAAGGCATAACTCACGTTTCCACTCTTCCTGATCAACCTTCGTGAAAGAACCTTGGGGGAGATTCCATATTACATTGGGCCCAGGGAAATAGGACACTGCGGTTTGTCAAGGCGGAAAAAAAAAAGGTGGGGGAAATTTTGGGAATAGGATTGCGTTGCGGACCCAACCAGAACAGTGAAAGGTCAACAGAAACGATGTAGTGGGAAGGCAATGGGTGTGCGAACAGGAAGGAACGGTTGTCGAGGGGCGGGGTAGTTCGGAGTGA
>Ga0179593_1484856_pt1 | contig 16766 bp, 14 predicted proteins | sample CZODoug2_1_08_16_FD_185931 | JGI IMG/M metagenome (GOLD analysis project Ga0179593, IMG submission 185931) | Vadose zone soil fungal communities from Angelo Coast Range Reserve, California, USA - CZODoug2_1_08_16fungal (PacBio error correction) | ecosystem: Environmental > Terrestrial > Soil >...
AAAAAAAGAGAGGGGGAAAGAGCGAACTCATTCATAGGTCTTCTCTTCAAAGGACCAGCCGACCTAAAAAGACTAATTATACGTTAAAACGTGGAGGAAAAAAGGAAACCACGTGGAAAAGGGAGACGGGACACAACGACTACCATGGGTGAAGGGAGCCTTTATACAGAGGAAGGGTTCGTAGGAAACCTCGGTAGTCCTAGACAAAAAAAAGGTCCAAAAACGTATCTAAAAGGAGACTGGAGTCAGCTTTTGACTAGAAGAAGAAATAGGACACTAGATAATTTAAGAAGAGCTGTAGAGAGGGGGAGCGAAGGGGGGAGGGGGGGGAGAAACTTCACTCCGTCCTCCAGTAAATAAAAGCAGTGAGGAAAGAAACCAAGTAAAGTGGAATATCCATCTGACCAAGAAGAGAAAAGAGGGTCAGGATTGTCATGGGAGGAAGGGGGAAGCATTCGCTAAGACCCTCGGGAGATCAGTCTACAGGGGAAGCGAACCACTACGAAGGAGAAAACGTTCTTAGAGATAAAAAAGAGGAGAAAGGAAAAAGAAAACAAAAGAGGACAGGACATAGAGGGGAGACGATTAAAGGGGGGATTGAGGAACAGTGTTAGTTCAAGCAGCTGAAAAAGTAAGAGGACTTGAACCACTTACTTCATTGAGCTAACGGGGGGGGGTAAAGGGAGAAAGCATCTTTTTTCACGTTAAAAGGGGAATGTAGAGGGAACAACAGATTCAGGAAATTAAACTTCTTTACATGAAAAATCCATTCTAAGCTAACTGAAAATGCGGGTCGAAAAAGTTGGGGGGGGAACTGGAGCTAATCTCTCTTTCAAGGAGTGGAAAGGCATGATAGGAAATCCCATCGAGTGGCGAACCACATCGCAGGGAAAGCCTGGTAGGGAGATCGGGACTTTTCCATTTCCTTCCGAGAGGGGAATCAAAAGACAAGAAGAAGAAAGAAAGAGCGAAACCATATACTGGAGGAAAAAAAACTCAGAGGAATCTATACCATCCCTGTCGTTCGCTCTGATCCGAGAAGGCGATGTGACAAAAAGTAGTTAGAATTAGGAAGCGAGTCTCGATTTCAGTCTACCTTCTAGGGGGAAAGAAAAAACGCTAAAATTAAGGCAAGCTTTAACGGAAGAAGGAAATTATCCGGAGTTTCAATCAGGACTTTAAATCAGGGGAAAACAAAACCTGAGAAAAAAGGTATTAACTAATGAGGAAATGAAGTCCAGAAGAGGGAAAGTTACTACGAACCGCAATCTCTTCAATAAAACAGAACTCAACTCTCGGCATAGAATATGAACGAACTGCCAAGAATGCGAACATGGAATGAACACGATGAAAGAGGACGAGAATCCGCGACGACAAAGACTCACAGTCTCACTAGAAGTCGACTTTCACAGAGAGAAGGACCTCCCATAATCTGTGCACATCAATAGAATCACCATCAAAAAAACATTCGGAAGAGAGAACAGCCTAAATAACGGAGAGAAAAAAAAAGAAACTTGGGAAAAGGGAAATACGACCTACTATCCCGGACTTCTAAGCAACCGAAACACTAGAAAATAAGATAGACATGACTCCGACACGCGGTAAAGGAATCCTTGGCATCCCCCTATCGTGGCATGAGTCAGGAATGCTGGGATATCGGGGTAGGAGTGCGAGACGGTCGTGAAGGGTTACGCCGCTGGCAAGTCTTACCGTTCACAGGACACACCGAAGAGAGTATTTGTAGAAGTCTCGAGCACTTGACACACTCGTGCACGGAGCCCTTAGTGCCCCCTTGTCCAAGCTGCGAGGCGCGGGGGTGGTCGTATTTTAGGTAGCCGGGGCAGAAAGAAAAGATCTACTGTTCTGGTTCGGGTAGAAACTAAGCCTAGCAGCCAATCTAAGATACACACCCACCAGCGACCGGGATCCTCAGGTAGACTGCAAGAAGGAGGGGGTTTATGCAGACACCTTGGAAACTCTGGGATCAAGGGGTAGGAACGGCATACCGGCCCACCGCTAAAATTACTATTGGAAGCTCTCATCAAACACAACTGAGAGTAGTTCCGCCATCTTGAGGCTAATCATCAATTACTACGGTAGTGAAGAGACGGCCGGAAAGGATGGTACGGAATTGGTAGGCCATAACCTGAAGCATTGAGGAGTCAAGGAGAGAATTAGGGGGGGGGACGAGGGTGGTCATCTGAACTTGTTGCTCCTCAGCGAATAACCGTCGAATCTCTTCTGGGAGCAAGAAAAGCGGGGAAAAAAAAACGAGAGACACTACGCCTTGAGGGAGACTTATGCTCCGGCAAGGAGTGCCGTCTGAATCACGAGCTCACAGCCATGAAGGCGAAAAAGGGTGTCCAACCTGGTTTCCGGCAGTAGGGAGACAGCGCCACTCGAAGACTACGCACGAAGACGAAGGCGAAGGAATATCGGAGCCGGGGTCGGTTGCGATTCTTAAAGACCCTATCTACCGTCGGGGCGATGTTATGACGAATCGTACGCGGAGGGGGGCGTGGGAAAACCTCCGGCGAGCTATTTTTAGAGGCTTCAGTTCTTCGGGTCGACTTGGGTTAGTTGTCCCTAAGTTAGTCTTTCTAAATCACGTAATAAAGGTCTCGCAGGCAACAATGGGGGCACAGATCAGGCAGGAGACTGAGGGAAGATCGGATCTCTGGGAACCATATCGACTAGAAAGGAACTTGAAGGAAGTCGGACTGCAGCCTTTCGAGGAGAACGCGAGAGTAAGCTACCGCTCTCTGGCGGATAGGGGTCTGGAGATGGGGAAAGCCTGCCCCTAGGGGAGCAAAGAGGCGTTCACAGCGGACTGCACCGTCGGGTGAGAAACGCGACTTGTCAGGAAAAATACCTGAAGCAACAGAAACTTAAAGACAGTGGAAGGGGAAAAGAAAGAGAGGGCGACGGTGGAGAGCCGCGGACTCGCGTCGAGGAATTATACCGGAACGGCATCGAACGGAAGTCCAAAAAAATGGGGGAGGACCGCAGACTCAATGAGAATGCGACAGAACCAAGCTTCTACCAGAAAACGAATCGAAAGCACGACCCAAGAAAAGAGAAATCGGAGAAGGTCAGGTTATCGGCGGGGAAGGATCAGAACGGGGTCGTTTACTACAACAAAGGAAAGTCCAAGGGGCGAAATCACGAGATCCGCGAGCAGGCTAGAGAGAGAGACATGGATCTTAGGGGGTTAAACGGCTCGGGTTCCGGCGAAGATAAAAGAAGAAATCCCCAGCAATCTTCGGCGACTGTGCGAGGGTCGGACGCGAGTGGGAAGCGCGAAAAAGAAATGGAGAAGAAGCAGGTTCGCTCCGGTCCTCAACCACCGGGAAAAAGAACGGCTATCAAAGGGCCGAAGAGCAAGGGTTGGAGGGGAAAAAAGAGGGGGGAAAAAACCGACTGGAGGAAGCCGGGGCGCCTTAACTGCTTGGGGAGAAAAGGGATCTCGGGGGGGGGGAAAAGTGCGACCGTCGGGAAAGCGTGAAAAAGGAGGAGGACGGTGGGAAAAAAAGTCGATGGCTTCCCGCGATCTTTCGGGGGAGATCCTCGGAAGGATTGGATCGGTCAAAGGGGGGGAGGTGGGGGGTGGTAGGAGACTGGAAAAAAAGGGCACACTCTTCTCCTGTTCCAAGAGCATCAATGGGGCAAAAGCTCTAGGAGACGAAGCGAAGGTGAAAAGAAGTCTCGGGGGAGGGGGGGGCAGATCACGCAAAGGAATACATCCCAAACCTGACTTTAGATAAGTTTTGTGGCTAGAACGGAGAACTCCTCAGGGGGGTAGTGGTCATTGGTTCGCGGTGAAAAAGAAAATTTTTGCTTGAATGGGACGGACAGGGGAACACGAAAGGGGGAAAGGGAAACGAGCCCGACAGCGGGATGCCTCCTGATTTGCAATAGTCTGGAGGTGATAGGGGGAGGGGTCCCGAAGAGAGGAAAACCCGAAATGTGGGAAAAGTCGACGAATTGTCGATAGCTCAAATCTTGAGAAGGGGGAAAAAGCTGGGATAGTAGTTTCACAGAAGGACCGGTTAGCTTTGTCTTAGTCAGTAGATGATTTAATTTGAAAAGAAAGGGGTCCGTTAATTTTCAAGTGGGGAATGGTTGTGGTCGAAAGACTGGGAATAGTGAGAGGGTCTAAAAACATTTGCGAGGAAGTGGTATCGTCTGGTGAAGCTTCAAGGGAAAAAAAAAAGATGAAGTCACGATCGGAATCTCTGAAATCGGAAAAAAAGGGGGGGGGAGGAGTTGGGGGGAAAAGAGGATAAAGAACGAGAGGGTGAGCGGGTCGCAAGCATGAAGAAAAGCTTCAGGAATGAAAAAGAGATACCCGATCGCCCTTTGAGAAGGACGTACAGCAAGGGGGGATAATCAAAAGGGACCAAGGGAAAACCGGACACAAAAGATTGGTCCCTACTTGGACCTTCTAAACCAAAAGAACCTTTAGCTGACACAGAAGACGTCCGCCAGAGAAGGAAGGGTCGGAGCGAAAGGGGGCACACAACCAACCCATTTTGCTGCTACAGTCCATACTTTAGCGGGACTATAAGAGGGGTCGACAAGAGAAACTAAGAAGGATAACGAAGAGAAGAAAGGAGGGGCGAGGGAGGCGGGAAAACGAAAGTGGGACGCCGTCACGCATTGTTTCAATCAAGAAAAGTCGTAGAAGGGGCTACCGAAAAAACAAACCACGATCAAGAGAGGAGTCAAGACACCGGAATAGGGGGAAGAAATAGAAGAAGGGGGCTGCAGGTTCGGGGGAGATGTGGATATTCGTCGTAGCACTCAGCCGGGGAGTATGAGGCTAGAAAAAACCAGTGGTAGGTCAACTAATGAGTGTTAATTATAGTAGAAAGTGGAGGAAAGAAAGGGTAAAAAAAGGGGGGGGAAAGAACCCAAGGAACCGAACATACTAATTCTACGAAGAGCAGCCATTGAGGCCAGAGAAGGAAAAAGATAAAAGCAAAGCGACAGAGGGAAACGACTGATTCGAACCGAAATGCAATCTGCAAACGGAAGGGAAAATTGCCGCCACGGAAGGAAAGATTGTCGGAGGGAAAAAAGTAAAGGCGCGCAAAAAGGGGCAAGGCCGGAGGCTGTCAGTCCAAGCCAGGCCGAGCTCGAAAGGAAGGTGATAGCAGGTCAGGGGGTCGCACCGGGGGGGGGGAGAAAGTAGAAGGAAAGGGGGGGGCGATCGGAAGCAGAGCCGGAGAAGAGAGGGGGAATGGCCCCGTGGGATAGCGAACCTCTCCCATAAATATCCTTGTTAGCGGAAAGTTCAGGACAGTGGAAAAAGGAAAGGGAAGAAGGGAAAAAAAGATCAAGCACTATGGATATATTCCCGTGTCTTTATGGAAGTCGACAACTAGACTCTAGAATCAAAGGTTCAAACTCTCGTGGGGGAGGGGGTCCAAGAAGGAGAAAGGAAAAGAGAGTTCCACAAAATAGGGTTGGATGACGTGAAATAATTCTTCATCTTGGCTAGATTGAAAAAGGCAAAGTCCGGGAAGGAAGTGGTGATGACGGAAGTTAAGTTAAAATGTTCAAGAAGAGAGGAAGTAGAAGGGGAGAGACTGAGGGCTCAGGCTCCTTAAGTTATAAGGAGAGGCAAACTGTCATCTCCCTCGATGTCAAACGTAGGGAAGTATTAAGGTAAAGAGGGCGGTACATTAATAATGCCATCGAACTCTAAATGGCTTACTCCTGCTCCTCTCAGGGAAATTGAAGCATCTCTAACTCCAAGGCAGAGGAAATTCAAAATTGGCGTCTGGAAAGGAGAACCGAAAACAGAGTCCGGGTCCATCAGCTAAGATCCTACTCCTTACGATACAGATACAAAAGGAGAGGAGATTCTTGCCTAAGTGAAAAAGGGGGGGGGCCTAAGAAAAGATGGGGGGTCAAGTTTGTGCATAGGAAAGAGGGGGGAAATCCTCAAAAGGAAGTAAAATCTCTTTGCACAGGGAAAAGGGGGCTAGAAAAAGAAGGGAGTAGAAAAAGGTCGGAATAGGCAAACCAACATAATCGATTAAAACGAAAGTAAAGGATTACGAAAAATCGGATCAGAAAAAAGGGCCAAAAAAAACTGAAGGGAGAAAGAAAAAAAATACGCATAACTCAACTACCCGTCGAAATGTCAGAAAAGGAATCGCAAAGGCAACGGATTCAAAAATGGGGGATCAACGGAGGGAAAGAGGAGGGAGGGTGGGGGCTGGCTCGAAGGGAGGGGGAGGTACGATTGGGGGAAGTGGAAAAACCAGGGCCGGCGGAAAAAAATTCGGCACACATCCGTAGGGCCGTGAGGAAAAACGGGGGGACAGGGGAAGGAGGAGAAAAAGGCCAGAAGTCGGGGGGGAACCTCCGGGCAAGAAGGTAAGGGGGCCGGTCCAAGTGGAGGGGGAGGAGGGTGGGGGTCTAGGGTTTGGGGGGGGGGGGCCGCCGTCGGTTGGAAGGGGGGAACAAGGGAAGGCATAAGAAAAGAAGAAGGGTCACGTTGGTTCGTGAAAGGAAAAAAGGGGTTAAAATCACCGAGTAAACTTGCTCCGACCCAACCGCGCATCCGAAGGCTAGGACGTGATGAAGGTTGCCTTAACCCTTCGGGCATGGACGGGACAAGTGATCTTTACCCCTTACTTGAAAGGATAAGTGGAAAGAGTGAAAAGAGGGGCACCGGGGGATACAGAAACTCAAAAGAGGAAGGGTCGGCTTCTTAGTACCATTGGGGACAAAGGTCAGGAAAGATCACTAAAAGAAACAAAGGGAGGTAGGAAAACATATAATCAGTCTAGGATTTAAGGGGCAACGTGTCTAACTCATTCCACTTTTGACTGTACCGTTTATTAGAAATTTAAAACTGAGATCTCACCATGTAATTCAAAAATAACTGTCTCTCCCTAATACCTCAGAAAGGGAAGGACGGAGGGTTCCATTAGAAGTGACTACGAGTCAGTTGAAGAAGGTGGGGGGGGGATTAGGTCATTTAATGAATGTTTTCTATACCAGGTAAGGGGGGAACAAAAATAAACGTAAAGAGATAGGCTGCTTCAAGTGGAAAGGGAAAATACCCCCCCTAGAAGGAGTGCAAAAAAAACACTATTACAGACACTCTACTCAAGGGAGGGGGACAAATTGGGAAAATAAGGAGGCTCACAGTTCAATATGGGAAAGTTCAATTAATCTGTACTAATCTTCCATTACGGACGGGTGTTTTCGTAAGACGTAGTTCTAGAATGCAGTTGAAATTAAAAGAAAACAACTGTCAAACAGCATCACAAAACCTCGTTATAGGCGAAGTATGTGAAGAAAGGGGGGCTATGAGAGTCCATAGAAGTGCGGGTATTGGTAGGTGTCTAAGGAATGAGTCAGAGAAAAGCTTGGTTATTGGATGACTAGACTGGAAGGGGAAAAGGGGGAGTGGGGGGTTTCGTTGGGAAAACTCGGGGGAGATCCTACTCTCTTCATTATTTCATTCCGGGAGTTAAATCACGTGTAGGAAGTGTGGCAGTGCCCCTAAAGGAGTCGAATGATGGAGGGGCAGAGGGGAAGTCAGCAAGGGGAAAGGGGCAAAGATAGGCATGAGCGTGTCACTAGCTGTGTCACCAGCAGTACCAACTAAGGGTCGTCCTTAAAAGGGCAAAAAAGGACAGGGATTTAGAAAGGATCGTCGAGAGAAGGGGGGCGAGGGAAGGAGAGGGAGAAGAGAATCGAAGGGGGGAAGGAAAATAGGGTTCACGAAACTTTCAATGCAGTCATCGGCGAAGAGGGGGAGGGAAAAAAAGAAAGGGGGGACCGGACAGCTCGGTGAGGGAGGAAAGAGGACTAGAAGGGGAAGGGGGGTGAGGAAAAAGAATGAAATCAGCTTGTAGGAAGGACCAGTCAGTGAAGTCAAGCAAATACTGGAGGGGATAGGCAACCTCTTGCTGAAATCGGCGAAAAAGAAAAGAGCATAGGGAAAGAAGGAGAACTGAAATCGTCCTGGAGACTATTTCTAAGGCGCAGTACTTCAAAGTGAGGTAGGGGAGAAAAGCCTAAGGGTGAGATAGAGACAAAAGGAACACGAGTGAAGGGATCTCGAACGCCGCTAAAACTATTCAAAGAAGGGAAACAGGGGGGAGGGGGGGGGGGCAAGAGGGGAGAACGGGGGAAGAACCAAAATTCTGGGAATCGAGGAGAGATGCAGTTCTGGAACTCTAAGAGTGACAAGACAGGGCTGAGCAAGACTCGTGCTTCGGGGGGGAAAAATGATCTCGAAGGGGAAGGGGCCCAGGAGGAATCAAGGGATCGCTTCAAAAACCCCGCCGGCAGAAAGAGGACGAATGGTGGGGGTGCTGCGAGAGAGGCCTAAGGGGGATCGAACAAAGGGGGAATAAGAACTGCGATCACACTGGTATCCTCCGTGGTCGGATCGGTGTGAAAAGCCCGCTAAACAAGAGGAACAGGAATCAGAAAAAAGGTTCCGAGAGAGAGAAAGGGAGGGGCACGTAAGAGGCCAGGGACCTCCGGAAGGAGAATAAGGGCGCGAAAAGGCCTGGAACGTTGACCAGTTGGGGATGAGGTGCTGCCAGGTATCAGTGGGTGAGAGACTGAAGTCGGGGGGGGGTCTTGGGAAAGGGGGTGGAGGGGAAGTGTTGATAGACACGAAAAGCACTTGATATTACCCAAGCACTCTGAGAGATCGGAGGGGGATTGGCGGGGAATTTCTTGTGGTAGTGCTAGGTATCTTTATCTCACTTCGCAGGCCTTCCTGAGTCAGGGAAGAAGTTGGATCGATCGAAATAGGGTTTCTAGAACTTCAAGAGTCAGAAGGGGAACTTTAGGAGAGATCAGTAATGTAAAGCTCATATCAACTATGTACACGACCTACTCATAGAGACGGGTGGGGGGGGAGCATAAGGTAGATAGAATCACTGCTTCGGGGGCCTGGGGGGTAGGTTCGGAAAAGCCTAGGGGAGGGAGGACTTAACCAAGATGATCGGCGTCTACAAAACTAAGGTTCGCCGAAAGACAAGCGGACGAATAGATCTGTAGGCCTACGGCGGCGGGTTTCTTCTTTTAGTGGACTGGCGAGCTAGCTAGAAAACCGCTTCGCGATCAAGGAAGGGTCGACAAGGAAACTTCTGAAAGGGATGGTGTACTTTGCCAAGAGCTGACTCAGTATTTCCGCAAAAGGGACTGAGGGGGAGCGTCTACACGGAAAAAATCGGGAGATGGGGGGGAAACAGAGTGTTTGTTGAAAAACCAAACAACTTTTAGGGCCACTTTGTTTTGAGGTACGTTCAATGGGGGGGAGATCGTTCAGGAGAAAACAGGGGGCTATTCCGGTCCAAGTTTCGTACAAGGCATCAGCCCGAGGAATGCGATATCGAGAGGGGCACCAGCCTAGGTAAGGAGAAGAAAAAAAATAGGAGAATAAGATATGGGTAACTGTGGGCATCGCGGCAAGTCTTCCCGACTGAGGTGGCCATAAACGAACGAAGACCTGTGGGGAGCAAGTACGATAAGTAATGAAGACCGCCACCTGCACACAGTTGACCCGGAAGAACAATGTGGGGGAACATGACCATTGAGTGACTTTGGGGGTGGGGGGGGCCGTTCGACAAGCAAGTCACGGGGGCGGAGGGCACCTAAGAGAGGACCTTGGTCCATCGCTCGAAGAGGACGGCGGATGAGGCCAGAGAAAACTTGACGGGTTATGAACAATCATCTCTAAAACTCCCAAAAGAGAAACCGGAACCGCGATGGCACTGAGTCCGTCGGGGCGAGGGCAGGGGGACCCCGAGTTGGTGTAGAACAAGGTCCCACGTTTGCAGTCAACACTCCCCATGCGACCGCCAACCCAGGCCCACTAAGCGAAGCGAATGAGAGTCAACAATCAGAGGGGGGAGGAAAAGGGAGTTTCGAAATGTTAGGGGGAGGGTTATTCGTAGGTGTCCGTCCTATGCTAGACTGCGAGAAAGTTTACGAAAACCGATCGGAAGATAAAATGCTTGTCGTCAAAGGAAAAGAATTGAAGATACACCGAACAATATCAAGACCCCACAAAACAGCCATTCACCCTATCATCAATCTGGGGAACATTACCTGCGCCGGTAGGAAAGCGACGGTTAGTATACAGTCCGATCAGAGCAAGAGGGAAAACTTGACGTGTGAGCATCACCTAATGTCCGGAAAAGGAGGCGATCAACCGTGCAAGGGCAAAAGCAAGGCCAAAGCGAGAACAAAGGGGAGTCGCGACCAAGTAGGGGTCACGCTACGCTGGCCGTGCGCACAGATCAAGTACCCGGTCAATGTGGGGAGCAAGGTTGGGGGTCCTGGTCGCAAGGTGGGGTTGAGGAAAACACGATAAAACGGCGATAGGGGGGAGACCTCTTTATCGGTCCGATACCTGACGAGCCATCTAGTTCACGCATCGAACGAAAGACTCTGTAAAGGGCGTTGGAGATGGACTCTGGAAGGATGACCAAGTCGACGAGCATGTTACCAACTACCTATCAAAACATCAGTATTCCCAGGGAGGAGGTGGAGTGATTTAAGGAGTCCCAAGAGAAGCTCTAATACCGGTCGGGCGAAAAAGTTCTCGATGAAAAAAGGGGAACCCGATCAGGCCCGTGAAAGGTATGGCCAAACGATAGGTAGAGGCGGTCCGATACATTCTGCCTCTCTTGCTCATTATATAGCATCGCCAGAGGCGTTGCATCCAAAGCGTCAAGGAATCATGAGATGGATTTCAGGGTTAGGCCCAACTACTAGTATCTCTCGGCTCAGGCTGTAGCCCGCGACGGGAAGCATCTAGATAGTCCAACAGGGCGAAAGGATTTTCAGGAACTAAAAAAGATGAAGGACAGAAAGAGGTGACGTTCAGTACGCAGAGAACCTAAATTCTCAGGCCGTCAAATACTCTCGCCGCAGCCGGAAAGATTCGATGAAAACGCCCAGCCGAAAAATGCCGCTAGGAGCAACGAAGATGAGGCCAGGCGAAGAGAGGAAGAACGAAGACTGAAGCAAACAGGCGCGAGAACAGGAGCACCGTGGGAGTACTACAATAGGACGCCTTTGAACCTCCCTAGTGTGGTCCTGGTGCCACATGAAGAAATCGAGACCCAGCAAGGCCTATCTGTTGCCCATGAGGCTGAGGGGAACCATCAAAGCGTGCAGTAGCGAAGGGAGAGCACACATGCAAAGAAAAAGGGGAGTATCAATTAAGTAGAAAGACGGAAGCGATCCCTCTAGAGAAAAACGCCAAACACTGACGCGAATAAGATCGCAAATCGCTCGACCGAGGTCGAGCAGGGGTAGGGGGGAATTAGAATAGACCTCCCATCAAATTTCCGCGCGTCGGACCGAATGAAGAAAAGGTCGGTGCCTGGCTGCGAGCTTGAGCTGTGGCCCCTTACAGAAGGCCCCGGAAACATACTTCGTCGAAACACCGCCGGGAAGCTAATTTAAGCATACAAGGCGACTAGAAATATTCCTTGCCAGAAATTGGAACTCTAAGGGAATCCAAGACGTACGTGCCTGGACCCAGACCGAAGTGTCGCTTCCTGGGTGGACGTCGAGTGGCCTCAGGCAAGGGGAGCCGTGAAAAGGGGGACAGAAAGAAGAGAAGAAAGTACAGGGTTCGGATTAGGGTCGGAGGTCCTGCAAACGCAGTCGTACTTGCCGCCGACCAAACCGTCGGCCCGTAAGTAGACAGGCGACCTGGAAAAAGGAGGAACTTGAACGGGATGGAAAGGTATTCAGGAAAAGGGACCCGTTCTTAACTTCAATCAGGTGATCTTGAGCGTAACAAGGTGGGATCGCCATCACACGCGGGGGAAAAATACCGGTCTCGGAAAGGTCATCTTGGCTACGCGGGCGGAAGCACAAAGAACTCACACACAACAACGTAGATTAGGATATATATACCCCTTTCCAACATAATTCCTAGGGCCGACGGTTTAAGGCAGAGGGGAGTTTATTAAAGAAACGACGTCCGCCAAGCCAACCGGAGACTTCAGTCAAGCACGTCGAAACAAATCCTTGCCCATCATTTCAAAGGCTCAAGGGGTCCATGTCGAAAGAGCTCTTCGGACGCGGGTGGGTGGCGGCAAGGCTAAAAGTGGTGCCTAACGAAGACGTCGAAATAAAAAAGAAAGTCTCTCTCGTCTGCGCATTGACACGAAAGAAAACTGGCCAAAAAAAATACTATTAACAAAACGCGACAATCAGACGATGGTGGAAAAGGCCTCGCGGTCAAGGAAGTGAAATAATAAGGAAGAGGGAGAAACGATTCTACCACACAGGCTTCCAAACTCAAAGACTTTGGACATACTTACGTGGTCCGCCGGCCAGGGCGAAGTGTGAATGTCCATCAGCGCTGCCAGGCGCGACACCGAATCAGTCGTTCGGAAGTAGGAAAAACTTCGTACATCTCTGGGTCAGGTTGCGATTAGGCGCCGCCTGACCACCTGGCCGCGAAACGCGGTCCGAGGAGTGGGCAGCGAAGGATGGAGTCTAACGTCATTGGGCGGTTTCCTCGCCGAGACGACCTCGCTCGTCGGAGGTCAGTGTATAAGGGAAAAATGCCTCAAGGGAGGCATGCGGGAGTAGTGATACAACGCGATCCTTTGACTACGGCGGCTGGTTCGCGCCAGGACAATCAAATTGCAAAGGGGGGCAATCAAATCTGGACGCTCTCTCGCGGTGGCAAAAACCCAAAAAGACAATGCCAAATATCTGGGGACCTGATCCAGCGGTAATTCGGGGCAAGTCAGTACTTCGACGGTGAGACCCTAGCGCCTCGTCGGAGTCGGGGATACAGTCGGCTGGAAGGAATAGGAGTGGGCGGGCAGGGCCTTGTCATATCATGGTCCTGAGGTTGCACGAGAGAGGGCACGCACAGGGGAGGTTCTACGGCGAAGCCTGGTGGCGCTGCAAAAGGTGCCATGCCGGGCAACTCGGGGCCTTCAGGGCATCATTTTTAAAGGACCTGCAAAGGCGCGGCGGGTGGAATCCCTCGCGGCGATCAGCCGCGGCGAAAATGAAAAGGGTATTCAGATACCAATGTTCTAGCGCTTACTTAAGCGGCGCGGAGCAACGCCATACGGATTAAATACCCGACAAGCGCCTGGCCGAAGTCTAGAAAGCCTAACCAAAAAATCAGAGGGGGCTGGTTCAATTTCCGATCGGGCCCCGGCTGATGGACGAGAACGTTTTAAACGTAGACAAGGGGGTCGTGAGCAAGCGTTGAATACTACTGAAAACCAAACAGCCCAATCCTACGAGATATGGGCTATCCGTATCTTAGTTGGTTGGTTAAAATGCTCGTCGAACGGTGGCATGGCTGAAGTCGCGTGAGTAACCAAAGGCATTATCCAAGGACCTGTTTCTGCGGGTTATAAGCTCAGGGGGGGGAAGCGCATGCCATAGCGCGATCACGATCTTGGATAAGATCTTTTCTCTCCGTTTTGAATCAAACAGTTCGACCACTCTGGTACCTGAAGTGGTCCGAGCTCGGCGACATGCTGGCAATGCAGGATAAGGCCGTGACCGACGGACGCGAGGTCGAGACCAGCTTTCGTTTGCTTGGGGGGGGCCGTAGCTCAAACGCCGTGGCCGGTCATGGGGTCGGGGAAAAGACTGCGGCGTGGTCGCGTGCGCCGGAAGGGGGGGCAATTGCGGTGGGGGAAGGGAACCTTAAAGCTTTCATCACTAAATTAAGGTACTCGATGCCCGAGAATACCTGGCCGGGGGGGGGGGGGAGTCGGGATAGGGAAACACAATCCATTACCAAGGGAAACGCTCGAAGTGGGACTCTACGAATCAGGTGGGGGGGGGCGAGAATATCGAGGCTCCTGCTTCCGTGCTATTACAGCCACGCCGAATGGGACAATACCTAATCCAAGCGACAACTGATGAGATGATCTCTTTAGGGTCGCGATCGTGGCACAGATCCATCGCTGAGCTGAAGAGGGTGTGCGTGTCGAAAAAGGCAGAAATGGGGCGGGTGATTCTTAACCAAGGGCTTGCTAACGTCTAACCCGCCAGGTAGCTGGGTCCTTGGACTCGGAGCTAACGGCTATCCTCTTGGCGGGAGGGTGGTTTATTATTCATTCATCTCGGGTTAGTCGCGCAGGGAGACGAAACAGGCTCAAGTCTTGTAGTCTATCTCTCTCCGGTCTTAGCTGGGCTCGAAAGCCAGACGCAGAGTGCCAGACGCCTCGGGACCGAACGGCGTGGAGGAAAATTCATTACAAAACTTGGTGTGGGCGTTCCGGGTCCCTGGGGGCTTGAGGTCGGAGGCGTTATCGTTATACGGGGCAAGGGGCGATTGAGCATCGATTGGGGATCCTCACGCCGCGGACTAACGATCGCCATGCACAGCTTCGTTCATCGAGCTCAAACAAAAAAAATTTTAGGAAAATAGATAGGGCGCACTGTGCATCGGGGGCGAGCGGCGTCAGAGTCATTACCGATGATTCCCGCAGAAGAACGATCGCCTGTTAACCGGTGAAGTCGACCTTATACCTAAAAGAAAACGGGAAAGAACGTGAACGACACAATGGGGGTTGTGGTTTACCATTGATCTGAAGGCAAGGGGCCAACCTCCATTAACTGGGGTGAGTCATCCGCACGTACGACTTGGGAGAGCCGGAAAGGAAAAAGTCTATGGCTACGGCTGAGCGCAGTCACTTTCGGGTTCCGTCAGACGGGCTCAAGGGGCCACACAAACAAGCACTCGCGGCTGGCGGCGCGCGAGAGACCAGGGAATGGTGTAGAAACATCCACCTGGTTCATATCCCAAGTCGTAGCGGGGACCTGCACCCCTCCAAAATCTCATCTCTTATGAAACGATCTAAAAAAAAACGCCAGCGAGCAGTCACGAAAATCGGGTCGGCATGTTCGGTCATATGTAGTCAGGTCTTGCGCCCGCCAGAGCACGCGGAGCTGGAAAGGCGACGTGGTCAAACAACTTCGAGACTACGTTGCAAAACTCGGGCAAAGGAGAGAGAGTGGCAATACAGAGCCCTATCCAAAACACTGAGAAGTCACTCGCGAGGACGCGACTAGAATCGCAGGGAATTCCAGCGGATTCGATAAAATCGACCTCAAGTCGCACTTTTCCCTACGACTTAAATTGAAAGCGCACCGAAACTGATCCCGGGAACGGCGGCGAGCCCCGTTAAGCCACCGAAACCAAGAAATCCTTTCGCGACCAGGAGCGCGCCAGGAGGGGGAAGGAGGGCTGTCAGTGCACCACAATTGCGCAGAGAGCTAAAACTTCGGGGGAAGGTCCATAGTGGCGCCCAGGTGGTTGTATAAAAAACCGGGGCGTCGATCGCATCTCACATATCAAGGGGGAAAGAACTCAGCTATTCATGCATAACACTCTGATAAAGGTCTACAAACCTCTACAACTTCGCAAAAATACTCCCTGTTTGGTGGGGGGGGGGGGGGGATCTATTCATGTGTCAAATCACACGCTAGATCTGAAAGAAACAACGACGTCACGAGCTTGAAACGAGCCTGGACTGGATTCTGATTTATAATTGCAGGAGGGATCGAGCCAGCCCTGGTCGGCGAAAACGGTGACGGATAAGACCGCCGATGGCAGGCCACCGGATCGTTGGTCGTAGGTAAAGAGAAATTCGCTGTGGCTCATTATTCCACCTCAAAGGAGGAAGGTCTCCGAAGTCCGCATGAAGTCAAACGGTCAGAACCGCGACGAGTCCGGAGGTCGAATGGAGGGGAAAATAAACGAGCGACTGTAAGCAAAATATGCGATCCCCATCTGAAAAGAGTGAAGAAACTAAAACTGGGGCGAGTGAAGGAAGAAGTTGCGGTCAGGACCCGGCTCGCCCAAAAGCTCGTCGCCATTCACGAACCCGACCTCGCCTCTTTCCTTCTCTCAGCCGCTTCGGGCAGGGGCAGCTGCAGGAGAACCGACGAAACTCCGATCCGGCACTCCGAGCGAGGCGACTCCCAAGACGGCAGCGACAGGCTCACCGTATAAGTACTTGCAGACTCGAGTTGACAGGCCCCCAGGTTTTTAAAAACAACTGGTGCACGCGAGAGAGAGAGAACCAGTCATGCCTGAAAGGGTGCACGTACATGACTGCGAGACCCGAAAGGACCTTGAGCAAGACGCACCTGAAGAGAGGAAGAGGAGAATAACTAAACCTACGAGACCTTTCAAAAAGCTAAAACCCACCAGACGAACGAAGATCGCATGCAAACCACATACCTCGGGCATTGTCAGGCGCCGATCGAACCTGACCCCGCTTCACGAGGCTTGGCTCGCCTTTCCCCGTACAAAAATAGCTAAAAAAAAGGGGCACCGCAGCGTTGAGCTGAATTCCACTTCATTCCGGCCGTCGGCGGTCCCGAACATACGTCGTAATTGAAGCATGAGCACATGCGCTGGAACGATGCTCATTACGGGAAGAATTAGGAGCAAAAGAATGTCAGACAGCCGCGGAGTGCGCGTCCTGGTTGTCATCTGTAGTTTTGGCCGCCGGAGGGGACTTGCCGTGAGGCAGACAAGAAAGGTCATTGGCTCAAAACTATTTACTAAACAAAGTGGGGCCTCTGAGAACCGAAAGGCCCACCGACGATTAAGCTTCATGCAGGTCTAAACTGGAACCTGAAAAGGGAACTTCTAAAACAGGTTCGGCGCCGGCTGGCTGAATCATGGTTAGGAGAGGAGTACCTGTATCTGCATACCTAAAAAGCCAAAGAACCCGTATAACCGTCGCCTGCCCACAACCAAGGAA
>Ga0179593_1703644_pt1 | contig 16766 bp, 26 predicted proteins | sample CZODoug2_1_08_16_FD_185931 | JGI IMG/M metagenome (GOLD analysis project Ga0179593, IMG submission 185931) | Vadose zone soil fungal communities from Angelo Coast Range Reserve, California, USA - CZODoug2_1_08_16fungal (PacBio error correction) | ecosystem: Environmental > Terrestrial > Soil >...
CTTCCTTTCATCTCAAGGGGGGAGCCACAATTCGGGGTTCCTCCGTAAAGGCCTCATCCCAATAGTCCGCGGCAATGTCCCACATTGGCACCAAATATCGTAGACCCCTCACAGCACCGAGCATGTCGCCGCAAGCTTTGGGCTTCGGTTATCATCCGGGCGAACCCTTCTCTAAAAGATCCTGAGGCGCGACCGTATATCGCCGAAAGGGTCAAATTGCCGCCAGGGATAATAGCATCTTTTCGGAAACTCCACGTCAGCAGACTTCATAACGAGGCGCAAAACAAGGGGTTCAAGAGAAAAACAGCTAAAACCCAAACTTCCTCCAAGGACGCATGAAACTGCGCCCGCGCCAAGGTGGCGCCTCCGTCTCTTCCACCGCCCGTATACCCGATCCCGCCGTAAAATAGTTCTGGGTGTTCAAACTCACGGGCACACCACACGGTTGCAACCATTAAAAATCCCAACCCCAGACCGTTGCCTTCGAGTGCGGGGCGTGGACCAGCACCGGGCCCGCAACTAATGAATGGGGGCCCCTTATGGAATAAGAACGAGACGAGCAAAAGGTGCAAGCATCACGCGGGCCAAGTAAAGGCAGCACAAAACAGAAACCGGAACTTTTAAAAATCAATTAAAAAAAAAAAAAAAAGAAAAAAAAATAAAAAATCGAAGTTTTTCCAATACTTTGAACCCCGCGGGCAAGACGGACCCGGGGGGATCCCACCAATGGATCGATGACAAGGCTACGCAACGGCCTCTAAGGGGAAGGGGGGGGGGACCGGGAAGTCACGGGCACTGTTTTAAACGCCAGGGGGGGGGGAGGGAAAAGTTTTGGACAGCGGTTTGGGACGGTTTCTCCGAAGGGGGGGCACCTGGGCTGGCGAAGAATCGGAAGCTGGGAAGAAAAAAGGAAACCCGGTAAAAATATTGATGAACACAACAATGGGTTCGGTCAGGTTAGTCTGGCAAGATTTCATCGCCGCGGGTAGGAAAGAGGGGGGAAAAATATAATGAAAAAATCACATAGGACGGACAACAAAAATGCTCCGGTGTAGGCTGGCAGGAGGGGTCTACGTTAGGGAGCGCGGAAAGGACTTACACGCTTGTACACAACACCACAGACTACCGAAGACCAGAGCGGACTGAAGACCATGCCTGCGGCAAAAACAAGGTTGGGGGAACCCTGGAAGGTTTCCAGCGTAATGGGGCACAAACAAGGAAAAAACCTACGCAAGAAATTAATGGAGCGCCGGTGAACTCAAAGCAGGCGGTGTTAACCTCACCATGAGGGAGGGGAGAATGGCGCCTGTTAAGCAGCGCCGCCAGGCCAGAAAGGAAAGATGACAACGTCAACAGCGGGTGTGGGAGAACCGTCCTTCCGGAGTGCGGCCACAGGAAAAAGGAAACCGCGTGGGTGTCGAAGTTCAAAAACTTACCGACGAGGATATCGGAAGGACCGATTCCGTGGACGCAGGGACTAAGCCTGCGATGGATCGAACAAGGCAAGAGAGGACACGGAGAAAATTTACACGGCCGTTTTAGTAAAAAAATAAGCGGGGGGTTGGATGGCCGCCTCAAATACCGGGACCCCCTACCATGGCGCACGACAAGGGGCTCAGTGACAAAAAGAGATGCAGGTTGCCTCTGGAGTACACGGAAGGACAAAAGGTGCACGGAACATAAAACAAGGGGACTAGGAACGCCTCACCGAAGGCAGGGGCATTACCAACTTATTGGGCGCGGTTCCGTTTGAAAAAAAATAAAAAGTAAAAAATAAAACGTCCCCGAAACCTAAGTCGTGGAGTTTTGCACAAAGAACCGGTCTCTTGCCCTTGGTCGCGAAACACATGAGCTTTGGGTGCTGCAATTTTGCTTGGAAAAAAAAAACAGTGGAAGAAAACGATGAAGAAAGGGCCGACTGAGAGGAGGGCACGCATTCCAAAACACTGCCCGTGCAGGGACCCTGAAGGCTTCACGCGGCAGCGAGAAACTGCCGGTCGCCAGAGGGCCCAAAGTGTTGCAAGGCAGTCCAAAGACCTTCCGACACTTAGGTGACGGCAAAACGCGTGATTCGACAGCACGGAAGAGTGGTGCGCAGATAAATTGGACAGGGGACTCGCGGGAGTTCTTACATACAAGGGAGTGCCAGGGGGGAAAGCCCGCTCCGGGTCGGTCTATACTCAAACGTGTGTCCGGAAGCTGACGAAAAGACCCTCCACCCCACCGCATCAAAGGCAAAGGGAGGGACTAGTGATGTAATGTAAAGTCAGGGGGGGGGGAAGTAATAAGGATTTGTCGGCACAAAAGTACAAGGCAGCGAAAAAAAAAAGGAGCTAAATTCAGCTGCGAATTTTGAGCGAAAGGGGCGTTTGGTCCTTTAAGTCGCGTCCGCGGAAGAACCGCAGTCCGCAGGGGAGAACGACGTCCCTGAGTGTCAAACGAGCGGGCAAAAAGGGTACCCCTTAGCCGTGTTGGGGGCCGGAACCATGAACAGCCCATCAAGAAGCTCATGATTTTTCGTGCGGAAAGTAAAACCAGGGGATGTCGGAAGTCGGGGAGATGGCACGATTTCGCCAGGTAGAGGTATTTGTGTGGCCAGAAGAGGAGAAAGAAAAGAAGTGCCTCACCAATTCAAACCCACCGTCACCAATCAGGACTAAACACCCGGCATGACAGGTCGAGGGGAAAGGTAGAACTGGGGGCTCAAAGAGAAAGAAGCAATCAAGGACTGCCGAAGGGGCAGTAAGGGGGCCTCTGACGAGGTGATCCGGCAGGAACGCAGGGGAAAAAAAAGCGATATTACGAAGAAGGGGGAGGTTTTCCCGATTGGAACAGGTTCTTTGGGGGGGATGTTCAAAAAACGAGGCCCACCGTGAGAAAAAGCAAAGGACGCAACGCCCCCAACGGGAAGGAAGGAAACAAAAAATGCTCAAAAAACAACAACGGGAGAAAAAAAGGAGAAAGGCATGGGGGTTGTGACCAAGAGTATGCGTCAAGGGCCGTGGGGTTCGCAACGAGAAAAGAAAAAACCATGCGTCGGAGAGAGGGAAGCCAAAGACCGGTTGCCCACAACACCAACCCGCACCAGAAGGAGAACAAATCCGTGGTGGAAACGGAATTCTCCCGAAGGCAAAAAAAGTCAGGGGCAAAGCCCGGGGGGGCTTCTTTCGGATACCCAATACGTGCGAGCAATACAGTCCTAATCGCAATGTCAATGGGTGGCCGGGAAAGGCTTGGGTGGGTCTCAACGAAAAGCGAGGCACAAACCAAAAACAAATACAAACGAACAAATGAAAAAATCAGTGAAAAAAAAAAAGATCAAAGGGGGGAGAACAATTCGGGGAAGCTGTAAGGGGGTACGGGGCCAAGAACAAAAGTCGAACCGCCGGACAGAAGAGTTGAAATGGTTAGGGTAGGGAAATGCCCTGGAACTGAAGGGTTGGGTTCATGGGTGGGAGACACAGGAATGAAGTGTACGGCCAAGTCACGCGGAAAAAGGATCAGGACAGAATCGGACGGCCAATACGGGGGGGGAAAAATGAACACTAGAAAAAGCTGAGCTTGAGAGGGACCTGTAAAAAAAAGGCACGGGGGTTGACTCCCCACAGGGGGGGCTTGAGAGAAAAAAAAAAAGAAAAGGAGGGCAAAGGGAAAAGACCAAAGGAGGCCTAAGGGCATCGTAGGAAGAAGCGGGAAGGAACACGCTTCCATGAACCAGCGTTTAAGGGGCCGGAGAAAGGTGCACTCTGCAAGCAAGAAGAGTTGGAACGGCGAAAAAAGCGTCACCTAAGGAGCTCCATCCTAGCATCAAAGGGATCACAGGAGAAGGAAAATCGGCCGAAAAAGTGAGGAAACGAGAAAGGGACAACCAGGAAACACTACTTACATCTTTAGAAGGCCTACGACCCAAAAAGGGAAAAAACAGGCAAGGACAGGGAAAATCACGGACAAAGCAATTAGTAGGCTGCACGCGTGCCAGGTTTAAAAACAGGGACCAAAAAACATGGTCTGTCACAAGCCCAAGGCCGCCCAAGTCAAGTTTTTAGACTGGCCATCAAAAGGAGCGAGGGCCAAAAGGGCACCTCCCAAACACGCGGCATCGAGTTAAGGGAAAGAGGGTTCGGTAGCTGAAACGAACAGATGGGGGGTGGCGAATAATCAACGAGCCAGCCAGTTCGCAACCCAGGGATCCTTCCGCGTAAAACTGTCCCCAGGAAAAACTACGAAGGTTAGGGGGGGCACAGGCGCTGGGGAGCCAGGGTCCACGCGTCGAGGGACGCATGGGGAACGGCAGAAAAATCGGGTCCAAGCTACGTAGATAGTTTCAGGAAAGCCAGCTCAGGGAAAGAGAAAGGGGCCGTTGGGAGCATCTCAGAGAAAACCCATGCGACAAGTACGAAGGAAGAAGCCTACGGGTGAGCTGTCCGGTAGGCGTCGAGAAAGAGGGCTGCAAAGGAAAAAAGGGGCGGGGGATGTGGCAGTTTCATTGCAGCAAGACCCGGAAGAAAGGAGCTAGGAATGCAGAAAAAAGAGGGGGGAGAGAACGAACGGGGTCAGGGTGGCCGGGGACGGGAAGGGCAGACGTAAAGCTCCAATCCAAAAAGACGGACAACAGGGGAAAACCACGAGGGAGGAAAAGGAGACGCATGACGCGAGTGTTGGAGGAAGGGAAGGTTACGCCTTAAAGGGCAGGGAAAACAGGAGGGGAGCATTGTCGACGAAAAGGGGAGGCCAGACAACGGGGAGAGCTCCGGAAGGGGAAGGAACGTTCCTAGAAAAAATAGCAACGGCGAGGGAGCTGAGGTCCCCCAGCCTACGAAGCACACCGAGTGGGATGGGAGGGGTCAGGGAAAATAACACGGAACGTGAAGGGGGGCACTTCAAATTTCAATCGCTAACAGCGCGAAAAACAGAAGTGGGGCAACCACAAAGGAGAAAAAAAAAAAAACAAGACTTTGTTGGACGCGAAAAAAGAGACGCGGGACTGGAAAAGAAAAAGGGAACAAAAGGAAACGGAAAGAGAGGGGACGGGGCCAAGAGGAGAAACGGGCCAGGCACCTACGACCTGCAAAAAAAGGGAAAAGGGGAAAGGAGGGGGAGAAATCGGTGGAACGGAAAATGTACAGACAACGAAGTATAAGAAGTGGACAAAAAAGGCGAAAAGCTAAATAAAATAACAGATACTGGGAGGCGGCAAAGGTCAGGTCACGCGGAGGGGGGGGCAAAAAGCGGGTGGGGGGAAAAAAACTCTGGAAACTTACGATAAGCGAGTTTTCAAGCCGACGCCAAGAATGCTAGAAAGGACTCGGATTACCGTCGATTTTACGACATCAAGGCATCGTCAGCGGGAAAAGGGGTGCTGGTACGCACCGCACTCGACAAAGGGCGAAAAGCGTGGATTGAACCGCAGGGAAAGGGGGGTTGTGTGGAAAACCGATTCCGGAGACAAATAAAAGAAAACAGTCTGCAGGTATCGGCGGGCGGAAGCAGGGAAAAAAAGAGATCAAAAACAAAGGAAGGCGACGGGGTTGGCGGGAAAGGGAAGAGGGAAGTTATGGACCTTGACGTCCGAACGCGAACGCACGCCAGGGGACGCACACCCACAAACAACAAGAAGTCTAGATTTCCAAAGAAAGGAAAAAAGCCGATCGCCCGTTAACCCCAGGCGAAAAATATGTCCCCGTGGTGTGCGATCCGATAGTTGGGGGGCGAGAGAAATGGTCAAAGGCCCGGGATAACAAAGGGTGAGAAAAAGATTACGCACAATCTTTCTCAGGGGAGGGAGGGAGAGGGGGGGAGGGATGGGGGGGAAAGTTGGACTCCTCGGGACAGAAGAGGGAAAAGGGAAATGGAAGGGGGGGTGATTGGGAGGAAGAAGTAAAAGGTCGAAAAAGCAGCAGAAAAGTAATAAGCTAAACAGAACAAAAACGGAGGAGGAGAAAAGATAAAGGAACAATGGAAAAAGCTAAAAGCGGGGGAAAGTACTGTCTGGTGCAGTCCCTCATGGAGGTCTCCATGCCCCCATAGAGGGAATAGGACAGTTCCACCTTTCCAAATATCGTAAAAATATACCAGAACGAAAAGCCGCGACGTAACCCAGGTTTATACTGGTGGGGGAAAGACCGGGCAACATCCGGGGACAAAAAAAAAGCGGAGACGAAAAGAACATAACTATCGGCGGTTATACTACGCCGCTCCCTGGGTACCTCAAACTGAAGAGGGTAAACAACAATGGACGGCGGGTTAAACGAACCGTCGAATTCAAAAAAAAGGGCGACTACTCAGGGGGAAAAAACGGCAAACGTCAAGACTTTGGGAAGAGACGAAGCCAGAAGAAAGGGGGGGGGAGAAAAACCGGAACCTGGAGGGGACCCCGGTTGTAGAAGCAATCGGAAGGAACACTAAATACACAGTTACCCACGTCTGAGGAGTTATCCTCGGATGGGAATAAAATGTGGGTAATCAAACCACGTTGCCCGCGAAATCCTCCCGGGAATGGGAGGTGGACGGTAACATCAAAACTAGATGGATGCAATTTGAGGATTTAAAAAGTAAAAAGCGAGCCAGTGCGAAAAGCAGCTGCAACTGGAGGGAAAAGGGAGGACCAACGGTTTAGGGGAGAAGTTTCAAGAAAAGGGGCCCAAAGCAGGGAAAAAGTCGGGCGGGGAAGAAAACGGCCAGGAAAGCAAAAAAAAAAGGGGAACAAAAAGATTTGAGCCAATACGAGTCTAAGAGCCGCGGAGACACCATTTTCCTCAACGTCTCCAAAAAAAAAAGGGCTGAATGAGGAAGACAAAGGGGAGAGTTTTTGAAAGTCCGGGGGTTGGGGGCAGCAACGTGAGGGGGGGGGGACGACTGTGGGGGAAAACCTCTCTGGGAGAGAAAATAAGGAACTATGAAGGATTAAAGAAGCAACACGCCGGGGGCAGATTTTGGGAGGAAAAAAAAGTCCAAAAAAAAAAAAAAAAAAAAAAGTCAGGGGTCGTACTTTGAGTTCAGGGTTGAGGGGGAGGGGGGTTGGGAAAGGGATGAACCGGGGGGGGACAAAGGGGGGGGGGTAGACTTACACGCAACGTGGGAGTTTAAAGGACAAGAACGGCCAGTGGTGCGGGGCAGACGTCTTCAAAAACCAATAGGTCGCTGCTTCAAAAGCGGCGGGGGACGTACATGACCGTCCCACTAGGAGGCAGCGACCGGGGAAAAGTGGAGCGACTCTCCAAGACGTCTGAAAAGGGGAAGTGGGTCAAAAAAAAAGACAAAGAACGGTAAGGTGGTTACACCACAAAAAGCGAAAAAGTAAGGGGGAGGGGCATTCATGGGACATCAAAAGGTAAAGCAGAGGGGGTCCGAAGGTGAGGAAAACTCGGGAACTATCCCGAAGAACGTCAAGCAAAGGGAGGACGGCAAAAACCAGTAGAGGGGGAGAAAAAGACCAAACACGGTGGGGAAATCGAGGAGGAAGGGTGTTGGGGCAACGTGCAACAAGAAAGAAGGCCAGACCCAGAGGAGGGGTACAAGGGCCTAATTAACAAAAAGGGAAAGGAAAAAAGGGACAAAAAAGAGGGAAAGGAGGGGGGTAAAAAGAAGACACTTAACTTCTCAAAAAGGATAGGAACACTCCTAATGTTGAAAAAAAGCAGCGGTGATAGAAGCGGGACGGGGAACTGAACGGTCAAAAAAGAGGTGTGAAAAGGGGGGGGGGGGAATTTTCCAAAGAATAATGATGAAGACATCAAAAAACCTGGGGGACCCGAAAACGGGAGTCAGAAAGACAAGACGATGCAAAGGGCGGGGGGGAGTTACAATACTGCAAACACGTAAGTCCCAAAAACATGAAAAATGACCAACAGAGGGAGAACGGGGGAAAAAAAAAAAAAACCATGAGCCCAAAAAAGGGAAAGAAAAAAAAGAATGCCTTAAAGAAGGCAGAGGGGACATCCGGGGAGAAAATGGACTTTCGGACCGTCGCAGAACAGGGGCGGAGAACTTTTGGCGGGGGTTAAAATAACGTGGTGTGACGGGGGGGGCAAGAGCACTGGGGGACTCCTCGAGGAAGGGGGGACGCATTAGGGGACAGGTGAGGGGACAAAGGGGCGCTGATACGGCCAGAAAGGAAAAAACTGTGTGAGTCAAAAACAAAGCGAGACCGGGGGAGAAAGAAAAGATGGGTCCCAAAAAAGGATCGCGTTGACAAAAAAGTGAGAAAAAGACTTTCGGGGCCGAAAGGAACCGGAAGGATAAGGGACACGCAGGTCGGAGAGGGAAGGGGGTTTTTTGGGGGGGTGTGTTTTTTGAAGGGCAAACGATCCCGCGGACAAGACAAGATGCGGTGCTAAGGCAAATCCAACTCCGACAGGGACGCGGGAAAATAACGGACGCAGTGAAAAAAGAAAAAAAAAAAAACTTTGACTAAATACGCCACAAGCTCCCACCAAAAGGGGAGTGTGGAAAGGAGGGACGTCTCGGGATGAGGCTAAGTACAAAGGGGGGGGAAAAGAACCCGAGGGGACCAAGACAAAAGGAAAGTGGAAAATCTGTAGAAGGCGATCAAGAATTTGGGGGAATACGATTCCCAAATGACAGCGGAGAACCCCGTACCAGGGGGAGGAACTCAAAAAACGAACGGTGGTGAATAACCCATGAAAAAGAAGTACAGGGGAAAAAAGGGGGATCCCTTATCACAGACCAAAGAAAGGGAATGGGACGCAACGTCGGGTTGGGCCAGACAAAAGAACCGAAAACCTCGTTGGCGGGAAAAGGGTCAAAGCACCATGGGGGGGGACAAAGTGTTTGAAAGGTCAGGGATGTGAAAGGAATGAGAGCGCTAAAAACGAAAAACTGACAAACGCACCACCCATCAAGGTTCACGCCGGAAGGAGAAGAAATCGATCACGCCAAAAAACTAGGGCCCCGAAAAAAACACTACACACCCGACTAAAAAAGAAATCACGCCTAGAGGGGGGGTAGCAAAAGACCAACGTGCGAAAAAGCTTAAAGAGACGGGGAGGTGGGGGAAAAAAAGTCCCCGGGGGGGGGGAGGGGGGTTGGGCCTTTGGGAAAAGGGGGGGAGTCAAAAAAGGAAAAAGAGGAGGGCCGACCGGGACTAGACGGGAAAACCGTCACAAAGAGATCAAGACCAAACCAAAGACTCTCAAAAACAACAAAAAGGAGAAAAAAGGGGAAAAATTGTGGGGTTTGGAAAAATCCACGGAGCCTTATGACGGGCCTGGGAAAGCCAGTAGAAAGGGGGACTAGGGCGAAAGGAATGGCACAACGCGAGGGGGGGGGTAAAAAAGAAAAAAAGTAAAACTACGGAAAAAACAGGTAACCGAGAGATAAGGTAAAAGGGAAGGAAACCGCGTGATGGATTCAAAGGGTGCCTGTGGAAAGGAGCCATCGATGGGGGAAGCCTCGGATACTTACAGAACAAAGACACGGGGAGGAAATAGTGTGAAGGGAAAAGTAAAAAATGGGGGGGGTGAAGACTCGTCGCAAAAATATACAAAGAAAATCGCCAAAAAGAAAACGAGAAAATCAGAATGAAATTGCGCAAGAAAAGAAATGCGCGGGACGAAGATGAAAGTCGGAAAAGAGGTGAAAAAAAATTAAAGGGTCAAAACTACCCGATTCATACTGGGGGTGGTAGACAAAAATAACGGGAAAAAGGGGGATTTCCTAAATGCCCTAGCTTAAGAGAAAAGGAAGCAGGAAATGGATGGCGTGGAAGCAGGGATCTAAGAAAAAATGACAATCGAGCTTTGGAAAAGCAAAATTATCTGCACCGTCTCGGAAAACACCGCGGTGGCGAGGACAAAATACGGAAGTCCCCGATCGAGCAAATGATTCAGGAAATGCAGAGAGCTCGCACTGGCAAAAAAAGTAAGACTAACCTGCAGGGACGGGCCTGAAGGCAAGCACCAGATAGGGGGGCTAAACTCGCCGAGTACATCAGGTTTGCGAATAAAACAAACGAGCGATCCGGCTCCCACTCGCCCGAAGGGTCACGAAACGCAAGAAAACGGTGGGTGACAGGGCCTGAAAGGGGGGGCACACAGAGGTCCCAAAAACGGGGACCTCAACTGGAAGTGGGGAAGCCACCAAAAACCATGAACCCACGAAGCGACACCGTCCCGCACGCTAAGAATTACCAAGAGGGTGGAGCAAAGGGGGGGGAATAAGCGGGGGAAAAACGGGGACACAAAAAAAGAAGGTAACTCAAAGGAAACCAGGGCTGTGTAGCGAGAAAAGCCAGGCGAAGGGAGTGGGGTGGAAAAAACCTGAAAAACGGAAACACGAAGGGGCAACTTGCAAAAAGAATTGGAGAAAAAAACTCACCAGCGCCAGAAGGTGGTTCACAGGAAGGCCAACTAGTAGAGAGAAAGGGAGGCAAACCCCAAGGTTAATGGGGGGGAAAAAGGTAAGGTCCCCGGACCTCAACCGGGGGGACAGGTTGCCTGCAAAACACGGTGGCAAGCATAAGGGGAGGTCAGGGACATTGAGGACGGAAAAAGCAAGCAGGGAAAATGGCAAAACGCTCGAGAAATCAGTCAAAAGCCGGAAAGAAGCGGGCCGTGTTGTCGGGATCAAATCAGCGAAGGGCCCGCAAAAAAAATAAGAAAAAGATCACGCAAAGTGTGTCAAGACCGGATTCGAAATCGATGAAAAAAAAAAAGAGGGAAGGGAAGGTCAAAACGGTTGCGAAAAGAACGGGAAAGAAGGAAGTGATACCCGATGCAACAGGCCTACGAAAAAAGTGGGGGAAAAAAAAGTAATATGACGTTTTTATGGGCAGAAAAGCGCTCGTCCAGCGGAAGAAGAAAATGGGACCACCGCTTGCGGGGGGAGCTAAAAAGGAAACTCAATGTAGACAAAGCGAAAAGGGAGAGCCGTTGGAGGCGTAGTAATAAAAAAAAGGGGCGTCGCGTGGAGAAAAGTGCAAAAGAAGGGAAAAAAAAAATCCGGGCGGGACGGGGGGGGGGGAATCGTGGCGTAAGGGAAAAAAGGGGGAAGGGCCAAGACCGTGTACGCGACAGGGGCGGGCAAACGGGGAATTCAAGGGGAAGCAAAAAAAAAAAAGTTCGGTGAAGAAACCCTAGGGGGGTACATGTCGTGCAACAAAAGACAAGAGAAGAATTGACAAAAAAACTAAAAAAAAAAAAAAAAAAACTGGTGTACGAGAAAGAAATTAGAACGTCGGTGGGATGTTGTTAGGGCAAAAAACCAGACCGTCAACGAAGTCGAGGGGGGGGGCCAAAGCAGGGGCGTTAAAAGGAAAGCGCCAAAGGGCCGAAAACAAAAATTGCCACAAGACTTAAAACTCCAGGTCAAAAGGGAAGACATGGGGAAAAAAAACGGAAAGGGAAAAACTTGAGAAGATCTTGCAAAAATGTGAAGGGAAGACAAGGTAACAAAGGAACAGTCCAAACAAACCGAGATGTAACCAGGGGGTGAGACGTCCTGAAAAGAGGAAAGCTGTTGGGAGGAATGTGGGGAAAGACAACGCGTGGAAGGGAACTAACTAAAAAAAAAAACGAGTGACTGGGTCTGGGTTAGACATGAAAAAGATGGGAATAAAAAAAAAATGGTCACGGCGATGGGGGCAGAAAAAAGCGTACGAACAGGAAAGGAAAATGCAAATAGGGTGTATTGTTTCACCGACAAAGGGTCTGGGGGTGGGATGGACCAACGAAATCTACGTACTCGACGCGGGGGAAAGGGGGGGGATCCGTCCGGCCCGTATAGCGGAGATATGAACAAACCCGCGGCACGAAAGGCAAGTCAACAGTCCAAGGGGGGGGATTACTAGAGAGGTGTGAGTGCGCAAGGAAAACAGGTCGAGAGAGCCTCTAGGAAAAAAGGAAGAGTGGAAAAAAAAGAAAACATGAAAAATCCGAGAGAGAAAACAGAAGGGAGTCAGGGCATAAAACTGGAAACAATAAAGAGTGGCGGGGTGTCCGCCAGGAAAAGAAAGGGAAAGGAGATCCAAAAGAAAAGGTAAGAACCGAAGAAAAAAATTTCGGGAAAAGACTGGTACTGGAGGAATGGAAGGTGGAAAGGAAACGGCTGTCAGTTTCGGAGGAAGCAAAAAAAGGGGGGCCGGAGGGAACTCGGCAACAAAGGGCTAAAACGCGCAAAACATCAAAAAAGGGACAACTCAAAAACGAAAAAAGGAGAAAAAAAAAAGGGGAGCAGACAGGCAGGGGGTCCCCTTAGGAGGTCGCGAGGACTCCGAAAAACAGGCGACAACAATTCTGCAAAGATCGCAAAAGCGGGAAAGGGGGCAAAAAACCAGGGGAAGAGGAACCCTACGACAAAAGGAAGAACAAGGGGGGGGAACAACTAACCGCAAGTGGGGGAGGAAGGACTAAAAGACGAAGGACTGGCGGGAAGAAAAGATCTCTGCCACGTATAAGAAAGAGGCGAAAAAAAAGGAGGGAGACGTAAAGGGGAAACAAGAAAAGATATTGAAGGGGAAGAAAAAGGGAAAAGGTATTCGATCGAACCATAGAAGAGTGACGCGCGTAAATAGAAAGGGAAGAAAATGTCAATCGGGAGGAAAGGTAAAGGCCAACCGAAGACCGTACGCCAGTGAAACATCCACTCGCTCCAAAAACGAGGAAAAAAGAGGGGCCTGAAAAAAGCGGGAGGGAAAAGAGTCGAAGTATTTGGGAAGGGGCAGCACCACAAAACGTGGGGGAGCAGAGGGAAAGAAAAAGAAGGAAGGCAAGAGTGCTGAAGGCGGGAAAAACCAACGAGGAAGGGAAGGGAACTGCCCAGAATTAAGTCAAACGTGAAGGGGAGAATCTCGGTCGGGAACCAAGGGCCCCAACCACAAGGCGGCTGGGAATTAAAAAAAGGTAAAAAAAAAAAATTAAAAAGACGCAAGGGTAAAAGCCGCAGGTTCACAAACAACGCGCGGGAACAACAAAAATGGGGGATCGGGGAGAAAAGTAAGTGAATTCCAAATTAAAAGGGGGACAAGCAACCGAGAAAAGAGGGACATTGGTTCAAAATCACTAACCAAAACTGTCAAACTGAGGAGTTTCCGACTAAAACAGAAAGTTTTGAGTGGGTGTGGGAAAATCCGTGAGTTGGCCGAAGGTGGGGGCGACCCAAAAAAAGAAGTGGGCGATCGGGAAACAAGGGAGAACGACGGTCCAAGTGATCAACAAACCAATCTGGTGCTGTTGGTGAAAAAAAGTGGTAAAGATGGGGGTCAACGCGCACTGGGGGGGAAAAAAAGATGGGGGGGAGGAAAAACTGGAGAAACTGAAAAAAAGGGAGGGGGGATGCGACCTCGCAAGCCGAAAGGGAGCAGGGGAAAACGGCGCAGGCCAAGGGGGGGATACTCGAGGGGAAAAAAAAAAAAAAAAACATCGTGAAAAGAAAAAAACGTCGAGGACCCTTAAGTTGGGCCACGGGGTGGGAAATGAAAGGGGAAAAACGGGGGCAGAAAAAAACTGGATTGGTAAAATACAGCCACACTAAAGGGAAAAGAAGTCAGTCAAGAAAGATTCTTACCTTTGCTATTTTAGGGGGCCACGAATCTGTACTAAGAACGAACTAAAAAAAAACTAAAAATGTGGCAGAGGAACAAAAAGGCAAAAATAACGAAAAAGACATGCATAAGGGGGTAAGGACATCAGTCACTGTATGGACAAAACAAAAAGAACTGCAAAAAAGTTCAAGGCGAACGGCATAGAAGGAAGGGACCTTACCGAACGCAAGAGTAACGTCACAATGAGGGACGAAACTAATATCCAATTGGGACTGAAAAGGCAACGGGGGCTTAAAAAAGAAAAAAAGGAAATTGATGATCACGGGGATGTGGAGATCGGGCAAAAAAGACAAGTCAGGGATGAGAAAAACCTTGGAGGACCAAAGGGGGACTGGCAAATGAAAATCGGCAAAAAAACAGGAAAAAGGGGAGCAAAATAATTAAAAAAGAGAAGGACAGGGACCATGGGGAAAGCATCCAATTGGTGGGAAGAAAAATAACTGAAAGAAAACGGGAAAGGGGAAGGAGCAAACCATATTCTCGTAGCCAAGGTTGACAAAAAAGCAGGGTAAAAAACACCGAAGGGAAAGTGGGGTGAAAAGCAGGGGAAAAAATTCATTCGAAAGGGGGGAGGGGTCGCGAAAACTGAAAAAAAGGGACCCATGCGGGGGGGGGAAAAAAAAGGGACAGGAGGGGAGGGGGAGGCCGGGAGAAAACTATGGGAAAAAGACAAACAGGCTACGAAGAGGGCGCGTCAAGGTTGATTGAAAACCGGGCCGGACTACGACACAAAAAAGGCCAAGGAAAGAGAAAAAACGAAAAATCAAAGACGGGCCCCAAAAAAAAAAAAAAATGTGCGGGAAGGAAAAGTCAAAATGATAAACCAAGGGGTGCAGGGGGCAGGGGAAAGTTGTCCAACCGTATCGAGAAAAACGAGGGGGAACCAGTCGCTCAAAAATATATTAAAAGGGGGAAAAAAAAAAGAATCGCAGGAAAGGATAAAAAACAAGGAGGGGGGAAAATAAACGGAAAAGCTGGAACAACCGCCAAAGAAAAGACTTAGAGAACGGTGAAAAAAGGAGTTCCAGCCTAAGGGACGCCCTAAAGGCCCCCTAAAACGATGAAGTTAATTCTAGTGAGGGGTTTAGGGCTTGGAGAAACACCAAAGGGCGTTTGGAACTGCAGGGGGTAAAAGGAACAGGAAAAAAGAAAAAAAAGTAGGGGAAAAAAAAAAGGTTAAGGGCAACCGAGTCAGTGGAAAAAGGGGGAAACACCTGGACCGGAGGCAAAATAGACTGGGGGGAGAAAAAAAACGCCCCGGGGGTGGCTCAAAATCAACGTAAAATCGGGGGACTCAAACCAGATGAAAGCAGGTCAAACGTATGGACGTGAAAAAAAATCGGAAAACCACATCACGATAAGGGAACCAACCGACAGGGCCGGTGAAAAAAACCAGTGCGGACGCGGCCAAAAATGGGATCAAGGGGGGAGAAGGGAAAGGGAGTAATGGAAAAAAAAAAAGAAATGCCGACTACTGCACGCACAAAGACAAAACGGACGCAAATGGAACCCAACATGCAACTGGGGACAACGACAATAGGCAGTTCCCGTACGGAAAGAAGGAGGAGCAAAAAGGTGAAAAGGAAAAAAAAACAGCAACGGGGGGGCGACTTTAAAAAAAAAAAAAAGGAAAAAAAAAAAAGAAAAATCACGCGATGTACGGGGGAAAACGGGCAAGGGTAGTGATAAGAGGAGGGGGGGAAAACGATAAGGGGGGTGAATCAAAAGCAGTGGTGGGGGAGGTCGGTGGGGCGTCCAAAGCTGAGAGATCAAAATGGGGAGGGCAATCAACAGGAACAAAAAAAAGGACGCATAAGAAATAAAGGGGGAAAATGCAAACCCCAGCGAGAATCAAAACAAACAAAAAAAGGGGGAGGAAAAAGAGAGGGGGGTGGTGTACCGACCGGAAACGTATGCGGACGGGCCAAAAAACTGGGGGTCGGCAGGGGGAGAAAAACCGGGACAAAGCGGGGACGGAAAGAAAAAAAAGAACTGGGTTAAGCGGGGCACATACCCCAAGAAACCTTTCTAAAAGAAAGTAAAAAAAAATCGGGGGAAAAAGAAAGAGAAAAACCCCGCCCCAAGGAGGAAAAGGGGGAAAAAAGGCAGACAGTTGGGGGAGGGGGCAGGGGGGGTGAAAACAGAGAGTAGACTCGAGTACTTAAATAAGGACGGCAGAATGTGGGGGAAAAAATAAGGGGGGGGGTGAAGTGGGGAATGAAAAATGGGGATCACAGCAGGTAAAAAGCGCAAAAGGGGAAAAAAACCACCATACATCGAAAAAAAGGGAAAAAACGTCGGCAAATCTCACCGACAAAATGAAACACGCAAAAGGGGATCAAATCCACGCGGGGGAGGGAAAGGGAATATTTGATTGGCCTGAAAGGGGGGACGGCAGCCAGACGGGAAAGGGTTTCAGAAGGGAAAAAAAAAAAACCAGGGAGGGGGGTTGAAACAAGGGAAAGCCGAAAGGAAGGGAAAGCGGAGAAGCCAGTCAAAAAGGGGGAAGAAAGGAGGAAAAAGCGGGGGGGGAGAGAAACCCCGCTGAAAAAAAAAAAGTCGAGCAGGGGGTTGTTCGGGGAGCCTGTGAAAAAAACGGGAGGCCACAAAACCAAAGGAGGGGGATTGTCGGGCATGGAAGCCAAAACCACAAGGGAAAAGTACCCGAAAAAAAAAGAACCGACCGCGCGCCAAACGGGGGAATCGAAAAAAAAAGAAAGAGGGCAAAAAAAAGGGTGGAAAAAAAGGTTGAAAGCCCATCAACCAAAAGGGCGGAGATTCAAAACAAAGAAAAAACCCATCGGTGGAAAACGAAAAAAACCAAAACCATAAAGGGGAGGAGGGCGACCATCAAAAGGAGGATAGCTTCCGAAAAAAAAAAAGAAAAGAGGCCCCGAAAGGCGAGGATCAACCGTTTGCGCAAAGGAGGGGGGAAAAAAAAAGGCAATGCGGGAAAAAAAAAAGGGGGGATCAGGGCATGAAAAAGGAGGGAAAAAAAACAGGGCAAACGAACGCGAAAAAAAAAAAACAAGAACCTGAAGCGCATTCCGAAGAGAGCCAGGGGATTCCAAAGTGTATGAGAGCAAAACCAGAATCATGAAAAAAAAAAAAAAAAAAAGCGCAAAAGAGGATGTTGTACGCGAAAAAGGGGAACCAAGATGGGTGCAAAGCGGGGGGGGAAACAAAAAGGAAGACGGCTAAGGACCCG
>Ga0179593_1340610_pt1 | contig 16764 bp, 23 predicted proteins | sample CZODoug2_1_08_16_FD_185931 | JGI IMG/M metagenome (GOLD analysis project Ga0179593, IMG submission 185931) | Vadose zone soil fungal communities from Angelo Coast Range Reserve, California, USA - CZODoug2_1_08_16fungal (PacBio error correction) | ecosystem: Environmental > Terrestrial > Soil >...
CCCGTAAAAAACGAGCCGTGAAAATTTGCGAGCCTCCTCCAGCAAAGGACGAACAAAACAACGTGTCAGAGGGACAAGTCGGCTAATTTAGCTCTGGGATCAGTACGGAGGAGGTAGAAAAAAGCGACAGAAGGTGCATGTCCTCTTGTGAGTAGAAATCCTCGACGCGGACTAAATGAACTATGGAGGTTCGGGCTGGTTCTGATAGGAAGAAGATAGACACGGGGTACAGTGAGAGACTGCACAACGTCTGACTCCAAAGCAAACGGCAACTCGGCATTTCAAGGTCCCGAAAAAAAAGACAGCAAGTAAGGAGTTCAATAACGGCTCACAGCCGAGTTCCAAAAAGATCGAGATATTTTGGAGTAGAAAAAAAAACTTCAGGGATAGCAAAGTAATATCATGTTTGATCTGCTGTGTCGCCATGGAAATCGCGGAGGGTGAGAACGCTTGGAAGGAACAAAAAAGGGTCCACTGCATTTTGAGAAGGAAAGGCAGGCAACGATTATTCGCGTGCATGCAAAAGATGCTCTCATCTCTTGAAGCTTGGAAAAAAAAAAGGAAGGATGCGAAGTTGCCTAAGATCTGGACCCCTGGGAATCTAACACAGATACAAGCAACAAGGGGAAGTAAGGGAAGCGTATTTTAGGTGTTCCTGATCCTGCTTTGTGCTCGGAAGGGAAACAGAGCAGAATGGGAGGCAGGGTGGCGGCGAGTAGGAGGGGGAAGCCGGTCAGCTGGCGAAAGGGTTAAACGCTACCCAAGGTTTAGAAAGGAGTCGTGGGAGGCGGGGGCTCTTCATCACCGACAAAGTAGGTAGGTAAAAGAGTTGGATTGCGGAGGAAAGCCGAATCAAAGGGGCCTCAAATCACAAGGAAAAAATCAGATAGTGGGGGAAGTGTGGGAACCTTCCCTCTAGAAGGACGTTGAGACGGCAAAAGACAAGCCAATATAAGAGCGAAAGTGGACCGAGGGGACCTTGAAGAAAGCTCAAGAGGAGAGCTACGCTCATTGGTGAAAATTTTCCACGCATTTATAAGAGTACAGGGCCCAAGATTTCGGGATTCCGCCAGGCAAACGGACTGAAAAAAGACGGGACTATGCGGTCAGCGCCCGGCTAGCATCAAGTATAGCTGTCAAGATCGTGGCAAGTGTGGAACTGGGGAGGCCGGTTCCTACAAAGAGGAACCCCAAATCACGCAGAAAAGAGGGGTAAGGATAAAAGTATTTAAACCGATATCCATCGCGAATGGGACCCAATTATCTTCCTTAAGTTGATGGTGAGGCCCATTGAAAAAGCGACGCGGAACGAGAAAGGGCAGGGGCTCGGAAGGGGATTGGGGGGACGTCGAAGGTAAATAAGCCGCAACCAAACCCGATAGGGATTCTCCGAAAGGGAATTGACCCTAAATTTATCGCAAGGGGGAATCGGTGCGAGATCACTTCGGACCGGAGGTTGCAATGATCTTGGAAGCCATTCCGCTTGGGAAGGGACCGTAGAGACCTCACAGGAAGTGGGACGCACTAGCACGACAACGAAAAGAAGAGTCACGGCGGTATATTGATAATCGGCCCGGGAATATGAAGGAAAGGCCTTTCGGACGTAGGGCGGTTGCATGCCTAAAAGGGAGTCGACGGATCAGGGGGTAGGAACATCACTCAAGTAACGAAGGGTAAGTCGAGGAAAGGTACGGATGGGGGGAAGGACGGCTCCAATTTAGAGAGGGGGGGGGGTATCCTTCTACTCAACTGGGCAAAGACCCAAAGGGCACCTTCTTCAATCAACCACAATCGAGAAAGAACAAGCGAATGGCGGACCTAATGTTCAGGGGGGGGGTGGGGACCAACTATCTACAACAACAAAGAGGAAAGAGAGGATTGGCAAATCCCCTGCTAAACTGGAAGAAAATGCTCTGGTGGTGGCTCGATTTGTCGGGGCGCCGGGGAGGTGGTAGCGTGTACGTTACAAGGTGCCGCGCCAGGGTTATAACTCAAGGGGGACGAAGCCGGAAAATCAATAAAGGCCGAAACAGACGTCGACTCCTCGCGTCGAGGTTTCCTAGAGTTTACCTCTAACGAAAAATTGCCGTGAAGACGGAGAGCAGAACATAGTCTAGAAAAATTCCTTCATGGTCCACGGGCAGACTTAGGCCGGAATAGAGGACAGTGGTCGGGAAATAGACTCTACCATAAAAGAATTCAAAGGTGCTGGGTTGCCTTAACAGCGGGGTTCCAACTAAAGCAAGGTTCCGCCGTGTCGCAACTTTCAACGGACGATAATTGAAGGACCGCTTTTCAGAAAAATCAAGGAGGAGGGGTTTTCAAAAGTATATTTAGGCCTGTACCCAAACCCCCCCATAAAAATGGCAACGCCGCACGTTTATCTCGACGCGGGGAAGTAAAGGGGAAGAACAAGTAAAAACTGTATGGAAGGAGCATCCTCCTATTATACAATACCGGAGGGGCTATATTGGGTGATCGACTCGTTTGTTGGGCAAAGAACAGATAGTTACCATTATTCTAGTACCAAAATAAATTGAGGTCTAAGTATGGGAGCACCGCAGAGAACTTTCCGAGAATCCGCTGGGGGGGAAGGTTGTGGATAGGAAAAATCTGGGAGAGGGGCCGAAACTTCACTGCGATGCCAATCTTTAAGAAAAGGAAGTCCCTGGAGTAGATAGGTGAGCTGGAGCCTCTCATATCCACTGGGAGGAAGGGTCGGGCGGGGGTTCTTTCGTGATTTGTTGGCCTACCTCTTTAAAGAATACAGCAGAACGACATCAAAAAGAAAGTGGGGTAACCTTCGTTTTGGTGTGTGTTGGAGGATTATTGTTGTATTGTGGGGGCGGAAATGGCTATTTTGGGGAGAATGACTCGTCCCACCCATGGGGGGGGGGGAAGAGGTTACTAAACACACAAAAAAAAGGGAGAAGAAATCAAAAGCTCAACGAATGGGGGGGGTAGCGTTTGGAAGAAAAGGAACGCAAGGCCCTCGATGCAATAGTCTAAGAAACCTTAGTACCAACTACGAGTACAGGCGCCCAAAAAGCCAGGAGGGACAGAACCTGTTCATGCATCTAACATTGGGAAGGAAAGGGGAAAGATGCCGCTTGGATGGTCGACAGGGGGGGAAGGTCCTCATTGGGGGAGAGAGAAAGATCACCTGTTGCAATGAAAAGCTGATGAGAAAAGATGGTCATGGGCGCAGAAGCCGTCTTTTTAATCCTGGAAGTATCCAAAGGGAAAAACGTGGAACTTAGGCCGCCACGCGAAAGGGAAAGTCACAGTCGAAAAGACAGAATCCCCTGATTGATTCAGTATGATATATACGTCCGGTGGGCAGAACTTCATATCCCTATAAAAAAATGGGACTCGATCGTTTGTGAAAACGCCCAGGATTGAACAGCGTCCTTGGCAGGTCTCACTGAATAAAAGGGAAGTGACGTGCACGTCGCAGGGGGAGCGTACTTACTTCCGTGGGGGAATTTAGTTACGAGCCGGAAGAAGAAGGGAGAGGGAAGTCCATGGGCAGGCCGCGTCGAGGAATCAAGGGAAGGCGGGGGAAAAGAAAAAGGCTGCCCTTTCGGGCGGTGGCTCGCCTATACACAACTTCCAAATAAAGGTCACAAAAAAAAAAACACTTGTTCTACAAGGCCGAAGCGTAACTAAACGTGGGGTTTGGGGAAAAAAAGGGAAGGAGGAGCGCAACCTGGAGTGGACGGCGAGGCAGATCGCCTCGCGACCTAGGGCCGAGACCCTTCTTTTCTATACCTCTCAAGGTAGGAAGGGACTAAGGAGATCTTCGGTGGCGATGGAAAAGGGTTAGCCGTCGCGAAAACTGCGATGTTGCCGACTATATGAAAGTAAATGCTAGAGTGCCGCATCGTCAACCACACCTTCTGAGGAGGGAAGGAGATGTGCAGAATCTAAAGGGAGAGAAGAATTGAGTCAAACGCGCCACATCCTGCGTGGCTGCGATCTCGAAAAAAAGGGATCTCACGACAGCTCCAACAAATTGGCCGGCGACCTCGGTGGGACTTGTCTCGCCATGGAGAGGAGAGATAATGCTAACAAGCCTGCAAGCCTTTACGAAAGAAGAACCCGCAGAGGAGCACAAACCAGGTCTACTAGCGACATCGCCTTCCATCTCTATTATTGTAGCAAAGGGGGAAGTTAGTCGTCTTAGGATATAAAAAAGGAAGCCATTGCTCTGTCACTTTGGGGGCGCGGGAGGGTCCATCACGGGGAAAGGGGACCGGCTGACGTCTGCTGGGGCGGTGCTCATGGAAAGCACCCCGGAGGAAAGGCAAAAACAGGAGATCAACAGGCGACGGGCCGACAAACCTCACGAGAATAAGGGGGGGGGGGGCGAGTCTCCTAAAAAAAAAGGAAAGGCAGGGAAAGGTCTCTCCGAGAGTTCCACCGAGAAGGGAAGTTGTTTTTTTTAGGAAAAGTGCATCATCTCTCACGGGGAAGTGGCGGAGAAGTCAGGAATATCAATTAGGAGCTGCTTTTTAGAAGGGGATAGTGCGCGGGGAACGTGGTTGCGGAACAACGGGGAAGTTTCCCCAGAGGAAGCCTTCCTTAAAGGGTGGATACTTGGTAAGGCAGGGTTCAAACTACGGAGTCGATAAAGGTGAAACGAAGATCAAGCTTATGGTAAAGCTTCAACAAGTGAGGCCTGTCTGCATCTGGTCCGGGGAGAATGATCTGGAATGGGAACGACGAATAAGAAGGGGTCCCATTGGGCATTACTGGGGGGGGGGCTGCTTAAGTCTGGGCTGGTCACTTCCTTTCGGGAGTGCTCTTTATTCGGGGGAATTGGTAGTTTTGGAATAGGGGAGGCGAGTCATGCGATGGGGACTGTGATCGTTCAAAAGTAAAAAACCCACGGATTTTTATCTGGAAGGTAGAAACCTGGGAGGGCGTGTCCTTCACTCACCGCGAAAATTGAGGAAAAAAAATTGCGGGGGAAGGAGGGGGGGGTGAAGGGACAGCGACCAAAAGGGACGACACAAATCAAAAGAGCATTAAGGGGAAAAATCAACAGTAAAAAAAAGAGGGGCAAATAGTGGGGGGTAGTAAACCCGTAAAAACCTTTGGTCTACGGGAGACGACCAAATCTGAATCAACGGAAGAAGATCGGCTGATAACGGGTGGATTGCCCTAGTCCGGAGAGACAAAGAGGGAGAAAGGCCAGCCTAGGTGCAAACGCTATGGTTATACTCAGTCAACTGGACCTTCCCCAGATGGAATGACTATTTGATCCCGAACACAAAACCCGAGGCTCTGCCTCTTAAGGGCAGGCGATGGAGGGGGGTGACTCAAGTCCGAGACCTAAGGGGGAGCTTGGGCCTAATGGAATTGAAATGTCGCTGTCCTTGGGCACACCACCTACCCCGATCAAGGCAGCTACAATCAAAGGAAAAAAGGGGAGGAGATCTGGCAGACGTCGGAATAGGACGGCGAACGGAAAAGAGTCTGCACAGTGGTGGTTTGCAATCCAAGACTTAGCGAACACGGTAAAGAGAGCAAGGGGTGGGGGGGTCCGTCGAGATAGGACAAAAATAAAAGAAAAACGAGTAGGTTCTCTTGAGACACATAAATTGTCCGGTCCGGAAATCGTTCTCTCTACCAAGGAAACGGGAGTTGGGTCAGGGGGCTCTTTGGAAATCTGAAAGGTCCTGGTCCTAAAAGAGAACAAGAAATTGACTTAATTAGGACGATGCCGAACAAAGACTCACGTCTTCAGTGATATTTCTGCCCTGTGGGAAGGAGTCGGGGAACTACTTAAGTTGGAAAAAGAGGGGGTGGAATTGGGAATCCTTCGAGGGGCTGACGGGGGAAAGTTCGTGAGTGTCCGAAAAAAAAGAAGAGGATAAGATAAAATTCGTCGACGGAAGGCAGGGTCATGGCGGCGCCGTTATTCTGGGGAAATCCTCGGAAAAACCTTGAAACGAAAACCTACATATCGCCAAGGCCGTCAAGACAACAATCAATCCCAAAAACGGAGGGAAAGAGCTGCTTACAGAAAAGGAGTTTCAAAAGTATTTTATGTGTAAACTCTCTAACACCGGTGAAAAGGGATGCCACACAGAATGGAACAAGAACCGAAAACTAAGGGAGTTCAATTTTGACTCGAATTTGGGGGTTGCCGACTGGTGAGAAGAAGGTTACGTGACTTTGCATTACTAAAGAGGAACCTCTCCATGTTCCTCAACTCCAGAAAAAAACACTTCAAGCGACTTGAAAGAAAATCAGGTGTTTTCCTAAGGAGGTCCACCGTACACAAGGGGGCAGAAGAATGCTATGAAGGGAAATACAGATCATTCGAAATCAACGGCCTAAAGAGAAGGGAAATAAGGTTCAGGGAGGGGATACGAGCGACCATAAAATAAGTCCCTGGTCGTGTGATCGGGGGGACCCCTGAACAGGTAGAGTAATAAAAGTCAGGGCATCTTTCCTACGGAACTAGGGGACACTCGATTGCATTTCGAGGCAGGGGAGGGGGGAAATCCAATCGGAAGGGGGGCGGGTTTCATTGATAGAAGGGCCAGCAATTTGCGCCTTTTAACTGTGGGCGAAAGAAAAGGAGGGGACAAGTTTGAGAAGCAACCATCGGCACGGCAAGAAGATGGTAGTATCCGTCCTTATGTAGGATTCGAGGACCTCGATTTTATTCACATTATGTTCTTTAGAGAAGGAGGTTTTTTGTGGTTTGACAAAAAAGCGACGAAATTACGGCCGACCGCCATAAAAGCGACCAGGGCACCGCACTTCCCCTCAAGGGGGGGAGAACCGCGTGTGGAAGCCGAGATCACATATGGGGAGGGTGTATCGAAGGGGATGAGTGGTGGGTTTAAAAAAAAAAAAAGGGGGACGCAGGCCGGGGAGGTCTCTCTTTAGCTTCTGAAGGGAACTCAGGAAAGAAATAACTGGGGGATGGAGGGGCCGTGCTTTCGGGGATTTTGGTGTGCAACGGCGGGGGTAAAAGAAGACAGAAACGACTCCTGGAAAGGTGTTGGGGGGGTTGCGGCATTCTAGTTGAAGGTTTCTGCGAGGGGGGGGGGACTCGGTCTCAAACTCGGCACCCCAATGACGAATGGGTCTGTGATTGGGAGAAAAAAACAATCAGCGAGACTCCCGAATGAGGACAGTGAACGAGGCACGCCCAGGACCCTAGGAAAACCAAGATAAAACAAAGGCTTAGGATTCCAAAGGAGAGGAAAAGCCCAGAGGCCCCCAGCCAATCATTACCACCTAATTGTCATCAGAAATCCAGTCGACATTGACGCAGTATTGGCTGAGCTGTAAAGGACAAGGGCCAATCAGGTGAGGGGAAGAAAGATCGCATGGAGAACTGGTGGCCAGAATTTTAAATCACACTTGGGGAAGGTCCTACGAAGGGCTTGTGAAAGCAGGATACAAATGCAACAAGGAGGGGGGGGGGGGTGGGGCCCTGACACCTAACAGACTCAAGCCTCTCCCAGGGAAGTAAAGATAGGAAACTGGGTCATTTAAAAAAGAAAAGAAGCAAATACCAAACAAGATAAGGAATGCTGGGACATATCCCTAGAAAAAAACAATCCGATCGTGTGGTACAACGGTTGATGGAGTGCGGGAACTTCACCTCGTTCCGGAGAAAGGAGCATCTGGGTCAGCGTCGGGGTGGCGGCGTGAAGTCCAGGTGGGGGGAGGACGGTGTAGATGGGGGTGCAATCCTGGTCCCTGGAGCAAGGAAAGAGATCGTTCTCCTAAAATCGGGGGGAAAGGTAAAGGAAAGTCGATTAAGTCATAGTTTGAAAGGGGGAGGCAAAGGCTGCTTTCTAGGAGGATAAAATAAAATCAGATTAAAAAGCTCACTGACGAGGGGGGAGGGAGAAGGAGTACTTTTCATGGGTGGTCGCCTGGGGAGGGGGGAAAGGGAAACTGCTTTGGAGGGGAAAGGGTTGACGCGATGCTGGCTGACATCGCGGGGCCGAGGGACTAAAAAAAAAAAAAGGGGCCCGTACCTAAAGGTGTGGAGCAGTCGGTGAGAGGGAACCCGATCTGGAGAAGGCATCTCAATACAAAAAAAAGGGGGAGGAAAAGTGCTCCTTACAGGGATCGGGATCCTGGGACCGGGGATAGACTAAGAAGATCAAAAAAAAAACTGTTATTATTAAAAGTGATGGGGCGCAGTACACACAGACATTGCTCCATCCAAGAGGGAACGCAGGGGAATCCAAGGGAGAATATGACCGGGGGCTCGCGGCAGGAAAAAAGGGGGTAATACCTACCGGAGAAACCATCTCATAGTGAAGCGACATTCTGTGTGGTGAGACAAAACGCATGATCTGAGGAGGAGGAGATAGAGTCAAAAAGCCCCAACGAGAATTAAAGCCGGTGGGGAGAGCAAAACCAAAGCCATATTCTACATCCCCAACTAAGTCACGGAGGACAGCTGGGGACGGACGGTATCATTCGGGGGTGAAAAGGGGGGGTCTTCAGAGAAAAAATAATCCAGAAAGTGCCAAAAAGTGTTCGCTTTAAGATGAAAGAGAAAGGACAAAGTTAGTCTGCGACAGCTTCTGATTGGATTGCATCATGGAAAAAAGAGGGACGACCACCACAAAAGACCTTCAAAAAGTCTAATTTGAAACGAAAAAAATGCCTCAACGAGAATGCATCCACTAGAAAAAAAAGGCACAGATTCAGTAAGCGAACCTCACCTTATTGCCAAAAAGAGGGCCATTCTTGTGGTATAGGGGGAGAAGGCCTCTCATTAACCTGATGACGTTGCAAGATATCATAAATGAAGGAGACATGCAAGGGTAGTATGCGTCCGAGTCGCGTGGGAACAAACGAAAAGTTGAAAAAAAAGGGGAGTTGGGGATACGGGAAAGGGGACATTTAAAACGGGATACGAGCTTAAACGTTCGTCAATGGGGAAGTCTGGGCAGTATGGCTTATCGGTAGGGGTCCTACTTATCTGAAGGGGGGAAAGAAAAGCAAGAAGCTTGCAGGGCAAAATGCCTCTGTCTGAAAAAAGGTTACCATTTTCCTGATCCGGCTGAGGATTTTGATACAGAGCATGGGGGAAGCTTTTAACCTGGCGGAGAATGAGGGGAATTCACGGCGTGCTCGTAATCTAAACAGGGGGGTTGATAGCGGAGTTCGACAGGGGAGGCGTGTGGCGAAGAAGAACCCGACAGACTAGTCATTTGGAGATTTGGATAAAAATTCCAGAGAACAAGGCGAAAAAAAAAAAAAAGGAATTTCGGGAAAATCAAAAGTAAAAAACCCTCGCCGGGAGGTTCGGTTTCAGAGATGTAGACCCGTAGAAAAAAAAAAAAAAAAAATCGGGAAAGAGGGCCAAAAAAGGGAGGAGTAATGGATGAGGCAGGGAATAAATCGGAGATAGAGAAGAAAAAGGGCGATTGGTGCCCCTGCATACAGGAGAGACAGCTTACCCGTCAGAAGCATGAAAAGGGTCAGCGAAGGTATCAAACACTTCAACCAGGGGGAGAGGGGGGGCTACCCTATGAGTGAATCTCCGGCCCAGGTAATCGAATAAAGAAAAAAGGCTGGTCAGAGACGGAATACTTGGGGAGGGGATTGCAAAGTCTGCTCGTCTCGCGAAGATAGTACAGGTATGAATAATCGAGGGATGCGAGGTAAGGGGGTCGTGACTTTCACGGATGGCTGTGGGTGGGGAAGAAGTGGTGGGGCATTGCGTGGCGTCCGCGGCGCGAAACCGAACGGACAGTTGATTTGGGGAAGTCGCCGGAAATAGAAAAACGAACCGCAACCGCTAGAAGTCGAGCGTGGGAACACGGCATGTTCTAAGGAAAAAGGAACAAGGAAAGAGTGCGGCGAGACCCAGGCAGTGTCATGATCTCGGGTGTGCGACCTTTGGGATTGCAAAGACGAAGAGGTAACCCACAGGGAATTTGATTGGGTCTGGGGAAAGACAGGATGCCGACCACTCGGAGGTTGGACAGGCTTCAGTGCTAGTTCGGCCTCGGAGTCAGAAAATTATTCATCAAGTGGAGAATAGCGCTGAGGGAATGTGAGGGAGGTCACATCGAATATGGAGGGGAGAACAGCGAAAATAAAATGTGAGACGTTGGGAGGGGCTGATGGGGTGAAAATTAGTCGGCGGTCCAGGGATGGATGGCAGCTGGGCATACGAATCTACTCAAAAGCAATCACAGAACCCAATCGAACATCCATGGCTACCTCCTAGTTAGGGGGGGGGGGGTGAAAAAGAAAAGAAAAACAACAAAACTGGGAGAAGGAGGAAGATGGGGGAAGAAAGAAAAAAATAGTAAAATACTTGGGTCAGACTGCTCTGGGTGAACTCGATTTGGGTGCAGTTAGGCATGATTTTATTCTTTAAACGGGGAAAGGTGTGGTCCCCTTGCCAGAGATCAAAACGGTGACGCCGTCCAAGGTAAATCATAAAATTCCGAGGCTGAAAACGTTTTAGGGGGAGGGGTCATATGTTCCTATGAGCGTTTCAGCTCTCCTAGAAAAAGGCCATTGAGCCGGGAGCGTATGGATGATTGGTGGGGTGGCGGCGGCTGGCGGTATAAAGCACCGGTGCCTATTCCTTCTGCCATAATATATCCGTCGGGCGGGGGTGTGAATCCTGCCTATTCGAATTACATCATGCTAAAGGATAGCCTTTCCCTCGTGTCTGTTGAAGGTGGTGTGTTTCCGACTGGAGAGTGAATCATGGGGAAAGTCGTCTGCGCTTGCAGGGTCGCTGCGTCCCGGTCACAACGTCTGTCTGTGTATCTAAGAGGAGCGAAAAAAGGAGAGGGTCGCTCAAAAGAAAAAAAGATAAGTCACGCCGTGGGAGGAAACACCAGATAATCGTCTCTCGTCTGTAGAAGGGCAGCATGGTGGGGTTCTATATAAAGAGACGCGGCTTGGGAAGTGGTCTAAGGGGAGGATAAAGGGGGGGACGCACTAGAGAATCGTGTCTTTCAATGGTGGGGCGGTGGATGGGTTGGCGGGACGGGGGGGGTGTGGGCGGGGGGGGGGGGGGAGAGGGGGTGGGGGGGGGGGGGGGGGGGGGGGGGGCGGTTGGCGGGGGGGGGGGTGGGGGCGGGGGTGGGTGGGGGTGGGGGGGGGCGGGGGGGGGGGGGGGGAGGGGTGGGCGGGGGGATGGGGGGGGGGCACGGAGGGGGGGGGGGGGGGGGGGGGGGGGGGTGGCGGGGGGGGAGGGGGGGCGGTGGGTGGGGACGGGGGGGGGGGGGGGTGGGGGGGGGCTGGGGGGGGTGGGGGGGGGGGCGAGGGTGTGGGGGGGGGGGGGGCGCTGGGGGGGGGGGGGGGGGGGGGGGGGTGGGGGGGGGGGGGGTGGGGTGCGGGGGGGGGGGGGGGGCGGGGTGTAGGGGGGGGGCGGAAGGGGGGGCGGGGGGGGGGGGGGGGGGGGTGGGGGGGGGGGAGTGGCGGGGGGGGTGCGGTGGTATGGGGGGGGGGGGGGGGGGGGGGGGGGGGGGAAGGCGGGGTCGTGGGGGGGGGTTGGGGGGGGGGGGGGGGGGGGTGGGGAAGTGGGGAGGGGGGGAAATTGGGGGGGGGGGCGGGGGGGGGGGTGAGAGGGTAGAAGCGGGGGGGGGGGGGGACGGAGGATAGTGGGGGGGACGGGGGGGGAGGGGGGGGGAGTGGGGCGGGGGGGGGGGGGGGGCAGGGTCTAGTGGGGGGGGGGGGGGGGGGGGGGGGGGGGTTGGGGGGGGGGGGGGGGTGGTGGAGGGGCACTTGGGGGGGGGGGGGAGGGGGGGGGGTGGGGTGAGCGGGGGGGGGTGGAGGTTTGGTTGGGGGAGTTGTGGCGGGGTGGGGGGGGGGGGGGGGGGGGAGGGGGGGCGGGCTGAAACCTGTAAGCAGGCATCATGGGATGTTGTGGGTTGTCGATCAGACGTGGTTTTTGTGCGTAAGGAAGGAAAGGGGGGGGGAAGGATGGGGATGAGGATGTAAGTCGGGAGGTAGAGCCAGCCATTTGCCGGAGTGGTTGTTCGGTAAACTTGGGTTGGGGGGAGCTGGGGACTCCTGATTGTTGAACGAGGAACAACTTACGGTAGCGGCGCGGAGGGGGCGGTGGAGGGTGGAGGAGTCAGTGTGGAGGGGGAAATCAAATTGAGAGCGTCAAGAACGGTGAAGGAGAGTGGGGAAGGAAAATGTGGAGTAGGCGATAAGAATTATGCAAAGGAGCTGGGAGGGGAATCTTCAGCTCGGAGGTCGGTGCCCTCGCTCAAGGTCTATGCCCGTGGTCGGGGATATTAAGGATAACCTGTTCGAAGATTAGATGGCTAGGGAGGGTATGTTGTTCCTCTCTGAGGAAAATGGCAGGACAAGACTGTAAGCTGAAATAAAGGGGAGGGGGTGACAATCGGAAGAGACCTGTAGATTCGTAGAGCGGTGGAGGCCAAGGGAATCTTGTTAATCCACTTCGACGTATGGTCTTTCTTTCTCTTGGGGGGTGGGGGAGTGATCAACTGAGAAGCAGCAGGGAAATACCTCAAAACTACGTAAATGAAGGTTTGGGGGGGGTGATTTTCTATAAAATATGGTGAGTGGGTTCTTCGGAAGGAGTTTGTTTCTCCTGGCAGCAAAAACGCACTTCAACGCCCGAAGAACAGGGTCTGTATTGTAAGAATCCCAAGAGAGACTGAAAAAAAAAAAACAGGATAAGAGAAACTACTAAAAATCCCTGGGGAGGAGGGTGGTTGACTATCAAGAAGTGGGCGAATTCAACTCCGACAGGATTCCAAAAGCAAGGGTCTGCACTGCTCTGTAGGTCGCAAAAAAAAAAGGAAGCACATCAAGGGGCATTCATCAGGACAGGAAGGAAGGGGAACTCCATGGAGGGAAGCATGTTAAAGGAAAGGTCCAGAGAAGTGGAGGGCAACTAATCTCATATCAAGGGGGGGAGGGGGGACAAGAGCTATATCTGGTTGTGAAAAAGGAACAGACTTCCCGTTGAACTTAAGGCAATATAAAAAAAGTGGAAAAGGGAGTTGGGACTAACGAAGCCGGAGAGACCTTCGATCAACAAACAAAGAAAAACGATTGATAGATAGCGGTAAGCAGTGGAACCTTTCTGAAAAGGAAAGGGAAAAAAAAAGAATGGCTCGGAGTGTAGCCGGTGGTAGGAGGCAGGGGGCCGTTCCGACGTGCGGAGAAAATTAAAGTTGAGGAGCGCGGCGTGTTGCAGGACGCGGTTCGCCAAAACAAAACAAAAAAACACGAAAAGGGGGGGGGGGGTACGGGGGGGGTGCGATTTGAGCCGAAAAAGCAGCCATCTGAGACGACAGAACATATTTTAAAGTGAAGGGAAGGGATAAGAAGATTGAAGCGGACAGAGAAGGCTGCTGGTCAGAGGATGTGAGAAAGAACGCTATACGCTCAAACCAGAAAAAATACAAAGGGGAAGAGGCGACTCGAATACTTTCAAGGGGTGGGGGGGGGGAGAAATACTGTCGGGGGGAAACGGCTGGAGGGGGCAGGCGCGAGGATTGTAAAGGTGCCCTCCCGAGCTCAAACTGCAAGGGGAACGAAAATAGCGACACTAGGAAGTAAATAGATTTGGGGGGCGTGTCGATTCCATCAGGGGAAAAGACAAGGAAAACGATGTGCCCCGGGTCCCTTCGGCAAGGGGGATACGTGCACGTGTTCATAGAAAAGGACTAAAGCCTCAACAGATGGGAACAGTAGCTGCGCGAAAAAAAGGGGCCATACTATCTCATCAGGGGGGGAAAGAAGTTAAAATCTCCGTAGTTGGAGGGGGCAGGAACATCGAGGGGGTAGCAACTAAGGGGGGGAGCCACAAGGCGAATTTATGGAAAAAGCGCTTGTTGCTCTCACCAAAGGGGGAGAAGTTAAATGCAAATACTTCTTACAATGAAGAAAATCACCAAACAGAATTTGTCTAAAAGAAAAAGAACTCCATGGGGGAGAAAAAACAAATTAGTCTCTCTCCTGAAAGAACTTGAGACAGGAGGAGAGGATCTCTTATTTGGTCAATCCTAAACAGATTCAAAGTCCGCTTGTCAATAGGAATGGTAAATAGAAAAGGAGGAAATGGGTCCCCATCACTATTCTGGGAAAGGAAAAAAAAAAAGTAGGTTTCTGCCAGTTAGAAGAAAGACACCCACTGGAACAAATAGTAAAAAATTCCAAATGAGAATGGCGCCGTTCCAAAGAATCAACAGTCAAAGTCGGTTACCGCACTCCAAGGGGAAGTTAATTGAAAGGTCTAAACCTGGGGGGGGGGGGGGGGCCCAAGATACCATCTGGGGGGGTTTTTGGATAAAGGAAGAATCACTCTTTGCAACAGTTTACTAATCATCAACTTGGGGCAGGGGATGGACTGTTGAAAATCTCGGGGTCGGAAAAGGTCTGGGAAAGAGAGCGGGCTTACCCAACTCCCTTAAAAATGGATGTATACGGTTCAAAGGAAGAGTCAGCGGACATAGCAGTAAGATAGTGAAATCTTTCAGGAAAAACGTATAAAAGGGAGAATCGAAGGTGTGGGTCATGCTGACTACCGGGGAAAAAGTATACAAGAGACAGCCCTCCTGGCCGTGGGGTGCAGTACGGATTGTCCATGAAGACTTTCTGCTGAGGGGAAGGGGATGGGATTGAGGGGGGCAAATTAACATAGGAAAGAGGGTTGATACGGTGCGGCGGGAATGGATTGCAATGGGGGGGCGGAAAATTTGGATTGGGACGTAAAACGCAAAGGTATGTTTGAAAGGTTAGGTATCGGCAGCCTTTGGAGGAGTGGGCTTCAGAAAAAAATCACCAAAGATCAAAATGCAAGGGAGAAACTATTGGAAGGGGAGAGGAGTATGGGAAGGAAAGCGGGAAAAACAAACACATAGAACGCCGCAACAATCGACCACAGAGAAACAAAAAAAAAATCAATAAACTAATCATGTCCAGTAGTTGGGGGGGGGAAGGGGTGGAAAAGATAGTGCTCGTCCACAAGAATAAAGGGGGGAAAGGTCTCATAATCGACAGTGATGTAAAACAGACAGAAAGACTCAATGCTAACGAGCTAAAAAGGGCGCTGGGCATAAACATTGAAAAATAGTGGGAAGGGAAAAGTAGCCTAAAATGCAACGCGGATAGGGATCGTATAAGATTCGGGGCTCCGCAAGGGGGTTCACGGGGGAAAGAGACGCATAAGGAGGAAGTGATCTGGGGGAGAGCGAAGTCTGTAAAAACCTTTGGGGCAACAAAACGACCCTGAAACATCCCAGGACGTGCCATCCCTGGAGTATAGGGGGGAATGGAGGGTGGCAGGGAGACGCAATAGCGCAAAGAGGGAGAGACTCTGGTTGCACGGTGATGATTAGCGGCTTCTTTCTTACATTAGGGAGATAATGGGGGCGTTTCTCGTGTCCCAACTTAAGAAGGCTCTCATTGCTTTGAAGGGGAAGGAACAGCTTCTAGGCGAAAGTGTCAACACATGGGGAAGGGTGTCTTTCTCCTGATATAAGAAAAACCCGACAAAAAAAAACTCGGAAATCGGTCCTGAAAGGGGGGGGAGGACTCCATGGGGGAGCGCTCAAGAAACAGAAGGGTTGTGAGCAGAAAGGCACGGCGACGAGTTTGAAATGAGACTCAATTTGCTATCACGGGCGGGGAGCTTTTTCCGGGCATGTCGGCAAAGCCATGTAATGGAGGAAAGTTTCGACGTGACCGACCACGCGAAGAGTCAAGTAAAAAAGAGTGGGCTATGCCAAAGTATGCAGGAAGGAATATTTGGACAAGCGGTTCATGAATGCGCGTCTTAAAATTCAAGGGAGTATATCCGAAAAGCTAACAATCAAATCCGAGAACTTGCGATTCTACAGGAGTAGGGTTGGGGGGATCGGTGCTCATTAAGAAATAGGGATCAAGGGGTGGGGGTGAAGATGGACTCAAAATACAAGAGTCCATAAAGCAATTCCCCAATCGAGAACCATCTCATTGTCGTACTCTCACAGTGGGAGGGGGGTGGGGGTACAGATATCACAAGAAGGGGTAGATGTAAATATATAGAGTTCACAGCACCTCGAAACGACGTTGATAACATTGGGGGTATCAGAGGGGGTGATTGACGCCGGTTGAAAGGGTGGGGTAGGTGTTTCCATGTCAACAGTGTCAAATCGCTCAAGGGGGGGAAGAAGGGGGCCAATGTTAAGTCGAAGGATGGAACTCGGTAGAAAGGGTAGATTTCCTATTCGTGACGCGAGGAAAGAAGTTAACCTAATCAAGAGCAGGCGGGCTCGGGGGAAAGAATTCCTTCGGGAACCGGGCCGACTACAAGGAAAGAATTGAGGTTGTCGAAAAACATCTAAGGAATCAGGAATTATCGCCGGAAAGAAAAGGAAGGAAAAAAAAGAACGCGTTCTAACAAAGGACAAAGGGCCCGTCCGAAGGGCAACTCGAGGAAGGAGAGGAGTCATTCGCAATGTCCCTTGTTGTAAGAGGAAAGAAGAGGGGGGGTGGATTAAATTGATATTTCAAGAGAACGGGAAAGAAAAAGGGAGCGTGACCGGGGAAGCGGGCCAGAGGGGAAAGGGGGAATCAAAGAAAGAGGAGGACGTCATGTTGAAGAGCAAAAAGACGTATATCGGAACTCTATTTATAACTAAAGGATTGCGTATAGGAGTGAGTGGGGGGTCCAGAAAGGACGCGAAAGTAAGAGGCGGGAAAGAAAATGGCCATGTAGAGGGGGGAAGGGCTCCGGGGCATCGGCCCGGCTGCCAGTAAAGGGTTTCAGGGGTTTTG
>Ga0179593_1364902_pt1 | contig 16764 bp, 27 predicted proteins | sample CZODoug2_1_08_16_FD_185931 | JGI IMG/M metagenome (GOLD analysis project Ga0179593, IMG submission 185931) | Vadose zone soil fungal communities from Angelo Coast Range Reserve, California, USA - CZODoug2_1_08_16fungal (PacBio error correction) | ecosystem: Environmental > Terrestrial > Soil >...
ATATGGGTACAGAGAACCTCTCTCGGTGAAACTCAGATCTGGGGGGGGGTCGATTCGCGGCGAGTCGTCCCGAACTACCGACTAAAAACCAAAACCGATGAAGCACAGAGAGGAATAGTTTGAAACGTGGCAAAATCCACTGTGCATGAGGAGAATAGGGGGAAGCAAAAAAAAATTTCGGAAAGGGACCCATTTATGGAGGACGTTACAGGGGGGGCCATCAGGGAGATGTGGACAGAAATCAAACCCAGCGGGGAAGTGGGCGCCCTGGAGGTTATTATTGAGAGAAGGACTCAGGATGGAAAGATGGATCATGAATGCAGCCGAAGGAGGGAATTCTACGATAGAAGAAGTGGCGAGCGAACAAGGGGGACGTTGACCAGAAAAAAAGCATAAGCTGGGTTCTTCTCAGGAAGACAAAGCCAAGGCGGATTGTCAGTCAAAAAGCCGAAAATGTTCAAGAAAAGGGCGGGCAAGAAGGGGAGAGGGTACATGGGGGGACACTAAGGGTCCGCCGCAACTGCAAGGAGGGGAACAAAAATCCTGGGAAAAAACCTGGAAGTGGGGAAAAAAAAAGACGACCGCCTTTCAGATCCATCCGAGTGGCAAGGGGGGACGGACCGCGAAGGAAAAGCACTCCACAGGGTAGGTGCTCTAAGGGGGGGGCAAGTCGGGTTTCGAAAGGAAAGGAGATAATGGGTTCCGCTGTTGGACTTTCGGGGGGGGGGAACCTCATGGGAAAAGGGGGGGTGGGAAAATCACCTGGAAAGGGGAAAAGACCAGCTGTAGTTCCCAGGTGAGGAAATTATTAATGAGAGATAGGGAGAAGGGTCTCGGGATGGGCTGCAAACGGAAAGCACGGGAAAAGGTTGGGCTGGGGGAGTATGCAAGGGGGGGGGGGGTGTCGAGAGATATCCCGAGGGGGTCCCAGGGAACATCCATGAAAAGCCAGGGTTGGGGGGGGCTTGAAAAAAAAAGAACTAAGCCGGCAAAAAAAGCCCCAAGGGAATAAGCCGCCTTTCGAGGTGCCAGCCTACTTGACGGGGCGGGTGGCAGGGCAACGGAAAATATGGCAAATTGAAAAAATGAACGAAGGGGGAAGAAAGGGTGGGGGGGTGTGGTATACAGGGGGTCCACTAAAGGTTGGGGGGGGTGATTGGCGATGGAGCCCGGACCGGGATAGTCTGAAGGGGGGAAAATTGGTGGATGGTAGAAGAGGTGGGGTTCGACGAAAAAAAAAAAGTGACCTAAAACGTCCAACACCAAAAGATAAATACAACAGTCAATTAAACTACAGGTGTTTCGAGGAAAAGAAAAAAGGAGGAGGCCAAGGAAACGCCCCTTCCAAACCCAACACAAAACTGAAAGCGAGGGGTTGAAGAAGATTCGAGATGAGGGGAAAGCCTAGGAGGTGGAAACCAGGGGCAGAAGGCAGGAGGGAACTTCGCAGTGGGAGCCCCCTGGCGGGGAAGTAACTCAAGCCTTCAACAATGACAAAAAAAGGGACGCAGCCACTGCAATGAAAGAAAAGAAGGGACAAAGGAGGCCAGAGGTGATCCGGCAAGCCAATCAGACAAGGGAGACAACCCCCCGAATTCCACGGAGTCGGATTGAATGGCGGTTTTCAGGGGGTCCAAGCAACAAAAACTTAAATACGTGGGGGGTCGAGAAAAATAAGAGGCCCTCCCCAAATTCGACGAAGGGGGAGGGGAAGTCAATCACGGACCCGAAGGGGAAACACGAGCAACAGACAAAGAAAATGAAAACTACGGGGATTGACCAGAAACTGGAACAAAAAAAGTGTGGGGTTACACGGACTAATGAGAGCAACGGGAAAAGGAACAACCCCCCTACAACCAGGTACGAAAGATGAGAAGGGGCAAAAAACCAGTGGCTGGGGAGAAAAAATCCCTGTCTGGTCGGGGGGGGGTAGCCAGAAGTCCGTGGGAGAACACTCAGCCCACGAATAAAGGGAGAAAAACGCTGTGGAGGGGGGCCGGGAGTAAAAAAACGGGGTGCAGTCAGCTGGGGGTTTGAAGCAAAAACGGCGACGCTTCTGGGGGGTTGAGATGAAGGCGACGCCAAAAGAGCAAGGGGGGGGAGGAGGGGGACACAGGTCATATCAGGAACCTTGGAGGCCTGGGACAAACTAAAATAACTCACACAAGTGGAGGAAAAAAAAGTGTGGATGACGGTGATATGTTCACCGATTGTTTAGGGAGAAACCCAAAGCAAAGTGACAATGATGAAAAAGAATCTAAAGAAGGGACTAAGTATAAAATCGTGGGGAGACGATTCGGAGGACCACGACATCCACAGACGGCAAAGCATTCTACCACTTGGGACAACCAATTAGGGTTAACCACGACAGACACCCAGAGAGAAAAGAGGAAAAAGGGGCCAAAAGGGGACGAAGGTGACGGGAACAGGAAAATCGTGGTCCTGTGACAAGAATGGACTATTAGATCAATTTACTAGTCCAAAAACGGAAACAAAATAGAGGGAGAAACTTTACAAGTTAAAAAAGAGAAGTGAAGGTGTTAGTAGGGCAAATCAAGGGGAAAATAACAAAGAAAAGATATGGTATTAGCTCTGAAAAAAGCCCATGTCCAAACTGGGTGGGGGGGGGGAAAAAACAGGGGGGGGGTCAATGGAGAAGGGGGGGACCTTCGACACAGAGATTACTTAAAATCTGGGAAATTGCAAAGAAGGAAGGACTAAAATGCGAAACGCCCCAGGCACCGATAACCGAGGGGGGAAGTGCCCAAAGCTTTGTCACGAAAGGTTGAACACAAGGACGGGGGGACCATTCAAAAAGAGAAGGGCCAAGAAAAAAAAAAACCGGGGAGGTCGGGTCACGCCGCCCAGAGGAGGGAATTCAACGACCGGGTGTTCGCAGGGACACAGGGGGGCAGTCCCAACGGGTGACAAACAGGGGGTCCCAAAAACGGAGGGGTATGGAACGTAGCCAAAAAAACTAGAAAAGAATGGACCAAGCGAAGGAAAGAAAACCAAGGACATCAGGGGTGGAACAACCCACAACAATAGGGAAAAAAAAATCCTGCACACTGCCAGTTGGGGCCGGGCGCCGCAGGCTCACACCTCAAAACCAAACGACCCCGCCGCCGGCGCGCGACAGCCCTAGTTAAAACGCCGCTCCCACGGTCGAAAAATCGCCTCCACGGCGCCCCCTCCGCAGGCCTCTACAAAAAGAAAGAAAGCCCCACACCTTCCCCTTCTCCCCCGAGACCGCATAAAAGCAGCCTAGCATTCCACGTGCTCTCCTCCTTTTTCACCTAAAACGCCGCGGCCCAAGTGTCGGCTTCCCGCTGCCTGACCTTCATGCTGGGCAAAAAAAAGACCTAACTCCAACTTACTCTCCCCAAAAAAAGAGGGGGATAGCCATGGGGGGCGGTTAGGGACGGGAAAAGACCCGTCAGGCCGGGGCTTCAGAAAACTGGGCACAAGGTACGGTCCCTAAGGGGGAAACTTACTACCTAGCGATCAATTTTTCCAACGATTGAGTAGGAAAGAAAGGGGAAAGACCCCTTACCCGCCACGACGGAGGTTAGTTAAGACAAGGGGGGCGTCTGACCACCAAAGTTGATCGGCGAAGTACGAGGTGGGGTCGTGGTATAAAAATCCCAACACTTTGGAAAAATGGGGGACCATCAGGGCCGGTTCCCATCACGTGAAATCGATAGGTGGGACCAACAAAATTACATGGCTAAAAATAACGTCAAAAATGTAGGAACTCAAGTTTCAACAACACGGGAGGGTTCGCTCCCCCCCACCGGGAGGAGGGGGGGAGTTATGGAGGTGGGGAGAGGAGGTAGAGGAAATAGGTGGGGTGGAAGGGTTTAAGATGAAGAGAGGGAGGGAGATGAGAGGGAAATGGAGGTGGAGTGGAGGGGAGGTAGGTAAGAAAAAGGGTAAAGGGGGAACTAGTGAGAGGAAGGAAAAAGGTGAGGGGAGGGATGGAGTAGGGGTTTATAAGAGCACAAAAAGGGGGACGACTTCAACGCCGGGGGATCAAAGGACCAAACGAAAAAATAGCGCTAACCGGGGGGGGCAAGACCTGGCCTGACCGCGTTGGAAAAAAAAACCAGAATTTTCCCGGTCCACAACAAAGGGGGGCAACCGTCCACCACCAAACGAAATGAGCCTCGTCGAGGCCTTTCCTTACAGGGGCGGCGAAGGGCACCCCGTATTCCCCCCCCAAAAAAGGGAAAAATCACCTCGTGCCAGTAGGGGGAAACTCCCCCGTCACCCACACCTGAAGTAACACGGCCCGAAAGAGGGGGACCTGAACACCAAACACCAAGAGACAGGAGAACCAGGACCGATCTAATAACGAAAACACACAGTATGGTAAGTATAAAAGGATGTGATCTTTCTGGTGGGGGTGTTGGCCGAGTTGATGCGGTGGAAACCATGGAAGTTTGCAAAAGGAAAATGGGAGGCACTTAAACGAACCACCTGCCCAGGCGAATGGCTCCAAAGAAAGGGGGGGGGTCATCCCAGGACCTTGCCGCCCCAAGACCACTTAGGAAGAACGAAGGGAGGCCAAAGTTTGCTTTACCGGGGGGAACCAACGGGGGTAACGGGAAAAAGGAGTTTTTTGAGGAAGTCCCCGGGTCTCATGGGGAAAGGGAGGCCCGGTATCTGATGCAAACGTCAAAATCTGAAATGCCTTCTTTAGAGGGTGACATAGGGGGAGGGACTTTCAGGCCAAAACGAAATTGGTGACGGGATAGTGGAACATGGTGGGTCACAACCTAGCTGAGTTCAAGAGAACGCAGCCATCAAAACAGGGGTCGGGGGGGTAGGCCTACACCAACAAAAAAACCAAACGGTCCGGATCAGGGTTTGCAGACAGATGACCACGACTAAAGAGAGTGGTGTTCTTACTTCTGGGAGAATCATGGCTCACCAAAATGGAAAGAGTCCGGGCACATCTCAAACCAAATGGGGCTGAGAAACAGTTACCGTGGGGGGGGGGGGTGCATTTTCGTACGAAAAGGTCCTTTGCGTTTGGTTGCACAGCCAAGGGAGGGAGAAAATTGGACCGTCGAAAAAAAAAAACAAATCGGGTTGTGGCTGTAACTCAAAGAGCGAAGTTTCACTGGTGTACAATGAGGTTTGGAAGTACCACAGCCCAAAGCCCCTAATGCAAGGGGGGGGTTCGTCGCCTTGGGCCCATCGGTCTAGATTCAATAGGAATCAATCAGTTACAGGGGTACAATCCAGGGGGAAAAAGGACAGACATGGGTGGGGGAAAAAAAACCAACAACCACACAAATTGACGTGAATACTCAAAAAAAAAAAAAGGTTGGCCAGAAAAAAGGGGGGGTCCGTGGGGGGCAGCAGGAGAAGAGTTGGGAGGTCAATCACCGCGCTTCAGGGGTTGTCATTCCGGAGGGGGAGGGCAAAGAAGGGGGTGGGGGGGGCCCAGGCCCAACCTTACGGAAACTCGGAGGGCAAACGGGGTTCTATTCCCCAACCCCGAAAAGGGTTTGCGGCACGTATGCCTCGGGGGGAGGTGCAGCGTGTAAAAAAGGCAAATATTGTGACGGCAGCTCGGGGAAAATCAATCTACAGGGATGGGGGAAAGAAAGGAAACCAATAAGGGACTTCAATATAGGGTCGACACAGGGAAAAAAGAAGGAAAGTGTGACGAAGCGACTTGGGCGATCATGGGGGAGTCGGGGGTTAGGGGGGGGTGGGACTCGTCAACAAAAGGGGGAAATAAATCCAAGGCCGGGGGACACAACAAAAAAAAGCAAGATTAACCGTCAATTCCGCAACCGGCTTGGACTTCCATTCGATAAAAATAAAAAAAAGACTGGGGATGTCCATGGGGGAAGAGGGTGCACTAAAGGGGGTGTGGGGGGACACAACGTTCAGCGTGAAGTAACAGGGAAGGGGATTGGGGGCAATCCAACATCAAAAAAAAGAAAAAAGGAAAGATTTGAGGCAGACAATGGCCGGGGAAAAACCTGGGCGGGGTTTAGGGGGAAAGGTAGAAGAAACTCCAACTAACCCTGGGTGGAGGCCACGTTTGGGACCCAAAAAAAACAAAGCCAGAGACCGGTTTAGGAGGGAAACAAGGCGGCTTGTTGGGGCCGCCCGGAAAATGCAACCGCGCAAGAAAAAAAAAAAAACGCCAAAATAGAAAAAACAACTAGGGGTCGCTTAAGAACACGGGCCAAACACGTTGAGCCGCAGTCGTACACGAAGCCGTCGCAAAAGAAAACCAGCAGGTCGAAAAAATGCCCAACGTGGGGGAAACAGGAATAGGCGGTGGGGGGGGGAGGGGGAAGACGTTTCTCTCAGAGCCGAGGCGGGAAAACCAACCAGGCCACCCAGGGAAACGTTGACATCTTCTTGTGAATCGTGGGCCTATATTTGGGGGTATTCGGGCGCCGGCAGGCAAAAATTCGGGAAGAAGGAAAGATCGACCCGAAACCCAGGCCTCGAACTGCAGTTGTGGAGAAAAAGGCCGGAAAAAGCTGAAAAAAAAAATCACATTCGAGAAACCGGGAAGGACGCCGGGCTACGGCTCTGGAAAAACAGGCCAAAGGGGGGCAGGGGGGGGTTCTTCTGCAAAAAGGGATGCAGGAGGCCAGTCTCTCCTTGTGGGAAATGAATGCCGGTGGCCAAACAAACGAAAAAACAAAAGGGGCTAGAAATATTGGGAAAAGGCGGATGAGACGAACATCCCGACCTTCGACGTGCAACAAAGGAAAAAGCTTCCTGATCCTCCAAATTCGCCTGAAAGGGGAAACTAGAAGCGGAGGGGGGGTGGAAGGGCGTCTAAGACGGGGGGGGAACGCCTCATCCCGACACGAATAAAATCCGCGTCAGAAAAAAGGTGGATAAAGGTGTGATGAAAAAAAAAACCCGCCGTAAGAACACCGCTTCTCAACAACAGGAAAAAACCATCTTTCCAAGAAACGCCCTCAGCCCAATCAGACAAAAAAATATGGTTAACAAAGAGGTAAAAAAGAAGGGGGGGGGGGAGGGACGTTGAAGGGTCAGTCAGGACCATAAGGGGCACGAAGCCAAAAACGAAAAACCCGGAAAGAAGGAGCGCAAACTCTAAAGATACCCAGAAAAAAATTGGCGCGGGCTGCCGGGCTCAAACGGGGGGGCAAGACAAAAACGTTTATTACCGGCGGGAAGGGGGGCCCGCGGGGGGAATAGAGATCATAAAAAGCCCCTCCAAGAAAGAACTACCTTTCCCACAAAAATCACTTTCCTCCCGAGACACGGCCACCCGACCTCCGTACCTCACGCGCACTCCACAAAAAAAAGGAATCAAACGAGAGTCTTGTGGGAAGGAAAAAAGAAAAGTTGACCCAACAAACTTCATTGCGAACCGAACGCCCAAAAAAGCGGACAAGATGCCCTCGAAAAAAAAAAGGAAACGAACCGGGGTTGACGTAAGGTCCAGCAAACCAAAGACGGATTGGGGATCTGCAGCCTGGGGGACCCACTGGGTCAAACGGTTTGCCGGGGAGGATTTTCGTAGATCGCGGTAATTCGCCGCACGACGTACGGAGGGGGCTGAACGCCGAAGGGGGCGGAAGGAGGAAGCAAACCAAAGAGCTGGGCTTCACGTGGTGTAACCGCATGGAAGAGTAAAACGAAAAGGAAGAGAAAACGCCTCCAAAAAGGGCTGAAAATGAGTAACAGCACCTCAGAACCCCTACATCAACCCGGAACAGAGAAATGGGGGGGCGCATACTCAAGTCCTGGGACCGCCCCCTAAATATCCTGAAAAGATGGGCGGGGGTGGTCGGGTCGTGAACAAAAAGGCTGGTCCCCACCTGTAAACGATTGCTTACGTGGGAAGGGGAACGCGGGGGGTGAGGGGATCGGAATAACTTGAGTCCGAAACCAAACGAGCGGGGGAAAAGAGCGTGATAGGTTGGGAACCAGGCGTCTCCGAAAACACAACAGGAGAGAGAAAGGGCGACCCGGAACAAAGAAAAAAAAAAAAAAACGGGACCTTACGGGGGGGACTCCCGGAGACGAAGAGGGCGATCCTCCCTAACTCCAAAAACGCGGACACAACTAAGTTACCGGTAAAATGTCATGGGAAGTAACAGCCATTCTTTACCCGGCAGTTCGAGGCCCGGTAAGGGAAGGCGCGGAGTGGGTGAAATAACAATGGGCGCAAGGAGGTGGATGATAGAGGCGTCACGCTGAATCTAAGAGAATGCCGCCAGCGGCCTAATCGGATTGAACATGAACCGTGCAAAGAATATCGGGGTTGGAAGGGACGAACGCCCCGGGGGGTCAGTCAGCAAAAGCTTACTCTTCGAGGCAGTGGGGATCGCCGAAGAGAACGTCAAGCTGCCAAACTGGCATCAACCTAAGGGGTCGATTCCACCCGGCGTCGGGCAAGTACGGACAAACCCCCAAAACCCACAAAAACGTCTAGGGAGGAGGCCTTCTATGGGGAGTTAGGGTGGGGGCGGGGGGCCCAATATCTGGGTACAAAAAAAGAGAAAGACTGCCTCAAGACGAGATCGCGCAGGTCGGGAGTGAGGCAACAAACTTTCTCGGGATGGGCCAAAAAGAGCAGCACTGTTGCGGGGAAGGAGGAGGGTATCGTAGTCAGGGAGATACTCGGGCCAGCCCAAAAGAAAATCCCGGTGTCACTTGGGGGCAGGCAGGACAGACACGGGAGCGCGAAAATAGAATTGTACGTGCGAAGAAGGTTGATCGCCCAAAATAAAGGACCATCAATATCAGGGAGGTGGTGGGGCAGGTGGGGGGGGGAGGGAAGGGAGTGGCGAGGAACTGTAGGATTGGAAAAAGAGCAAGAGTGAGGTTTGGAAAATACGGCAGATGGGGGAAAGCAAAGGGAGGGGACACCGGCCAAAGTCCCTCGTTTTGACGAGGACATATGGAGGAGTCAAAGGGCGGGCAGGGCCCCCAAGGATAGTGGGCAGAAAAAGATCGTCTTAACGAGAAGGAGAGGTTGTAGCAAGTGGGTGCATGACGGACGACTGTGTCCGCAGCTACGGCATGAACCGGTCCACATCAAACCCTATCTTGGAAGACGCCTGCGAGGAACCCAAAACGTTGATCCGGAACCACCAGACGGACTCCCCGGCGTTCCCTAGGAGGCCAACAAGGAAAGCGAGCCCCGAGGAGAACCGGGGGGGGGGGGGTGATCCGGAAAAAAAACAATTCAGAAAGACGCGAAGGGGATCACGCGGAAAAAAAGAACCAAAAAAAAGAAACATTCTGAACGCCCAAAAGAAAGGAGGGGGGGGAACCACGGGTCGGGCAGTACGAAGACAACTTGAAGAAAGGTTCCCAACCGGATTGGCAGACATCTATGGTTCTATGGAAAAGAAAAAAAAACCAAAAAGGGCAGTACACTCAAAAAGAAGACACGTGCAGAATCAGGGGGGAGGGGGGCCTGTATTGTGGGAACACAGAGGACTTTTCTACACTTGGAATGGGGGGGTAAAATTACTGCGGACGCAAAAAAAAAAAGGGGGGGGCAGGGGGGGAGTAACTCGATTCAGTGTACGAGGAAACATTTGGACATCGGGTAGGTTTGGGGGTAGTGGAGCTGCCAAGAGGTTCGCCTAAACACGGAACAAAAGGGGTCCAACGTAACAAAACCAGAAATCTCAAAAGGAGGGGGAGAGATTGAAAAAGAGGATTCACGAAAGGTAACCGATCGACAAGTGTGGGCACACGATGTTGAGCGGAATGTCGCACAAGGAAGGACTCAGAACCGGGGGAATAGAGGGACAACGTGACGAAGGGGGTAAGGGAAAAGAGGCGTGAGGGGACTATTCCGAAGTAGTGAAAGGGACAAAACCAAAACCGGGAACATGATCGACAAAAAAAGGGGAACGCTTCGACCAAAGTCAACCAATGTGTAATGGAGGGGGAGGCCGGATATCAAAACGACAATGGGAGGTTCTAATCGCCAATACGAGGACGCCTGGGGGGGGTGTGTCGCGAAAAAGGGAGACGTAGCCAAAACGGCCAGTAAATCTCAAAAAACTTAAACGTCACTCAACCAGAAATACACTATGGAAGGTCCCAATCGCATAAAGATACACGAACAGGACGGTATGCCCGAAAAAGAAAAAGACACCCAAATCTAAGAAGGTAAACCTCAACGAACACACAAAAAAGCGTTGCCGGGGCAACGATAGGTCCAATTCACCCGTGGGTAGGTCAAGGGGACAGTAGAACCGGGAAAAAAAAAGCCTGAGAAGGGGGAAGGGATGGGGGAAAAATGGGGAATGGAATAGAGGAGGGGGGAGGGTAAGACAAGGAAGGGACAAAGGAAAGAAAGGGGGTGTGAAAGGAGAGGAGCATGGAGAGGGGGGTGCATTGGGAGAGAGTGTGGAGGGAGGGAGAGAGGAGTTGACGGAAGAAATGGGCGGGGGAAGAAGGAGGGGGGTGGAAGAGGGGGCGAAGTCGGGTAGGTTGCCAGCCGGGGGGGGTGAGTTATGGAGTGCAGGGAGCGAGGGGAGTGTCGAGAAGGGGGAGTGGGGGTGAGGGGATGTAGGAGAATAAGGCAGGGGGTGAGGGGGAGCAGTAAGAAGAGGTGGGGGGGGAAGGACCGTGGGTGGGGATGAAAAAGGGAGGGCAGGGAGGGGTGGAGTGGGGGGAGTTGGGAAAGGGGAGGGGGAAAAAGGGAGAAGGAGAGTTGACGAAAGATGGGAGTGGGGAGGGGAGTGGAGGAGATAGGGAAGGGAGTGACTCAGAATAAGGGGGTATGAGGGTGTGGAGAGGGGAGGGAGAGGTAAAAGGGAGAGAGGCTAGCAAGCGTAGAGGAGGAGGTGGGGGAGGGAGAGGTGAGTAGAGCAAAAGGGTGAGTGTAGGAGAAGGGTATACAAGTGGAGGGAGGGGGAGAGAGGAAGAGGTAATGCAAAAGGGGAAAGGTAGAAAGGGGAATGAGGGGGAGGGAATGGGGGCAGATTAGAGGGGTTAAATTAGCAATGCGGAGGCGAGGGGATTCCTCGAAGAAGGTGAAGGATTGTGGAGAGGGGGCGCAAGTAAGGGGTCCGGGGGGGGAAAAGTAATGGGGGGGGGGGAGGTAAAACGGGTTGGGGGGGGGGGCAGGGAGGGGAAGAGAGGAGGGAGGGAGCGGGGAGGAGGGGGGCATGATGATGGAGAGACGTAGGAGAGGCAGATAAGTGAAAAGAGGGGTGGTAAATTGATAGGAGAGAGGGGTTTGAGAATAAGGGGAGGGAAGAGGTTGGATGGGGCCGGTAACGAGGGGGGAGGAGAGAAAAGGAGGAGAAGGGATTAGGGAAGAAGGGGTTGGTAGGGAGGGGAGGAGAGGGAGGGCGTGAGGGGAGGAGGGGGGGGGGAAGAGAGGCGAGGTAAAAATGTAGTGGGAGGAGGGAGAAGGTGAGGGGGAGGGTGGGTAGAGATAACAAAGAGAAAAGGGTGAAAAAGGAATGTCCGAGTTCCAACAAGGACAAACGACGTCCCAAAAAGGGGAGGAGACCCGAAGCAAAGAGGGACCTCCAAAACAATCATCGCGGCAGTGAAAAAACCACAAAAACCCACAGGGGGCGAAAGAAATGGAAGCCACTCGGCAAACACCACGACGAGGGGGCCGGGAATCAAAGAACCTGGCCAAAAAGGTCGGTTCACCTTCAACGGCAAAAACAAGCCCCCAGGGAGCTCAAAGAGACTCAGGGTGGTGGTGGGAGCCCCCCGCCGAACCCCTCGCGGGGGGGTATGCGAGCCGCCACAAACCCTGGATCGCAAAAAGGAAAAAAAAACGAGTGGCATTGGGGACTGCCAAGGGAAGGAAATAATGGGCGGCAGACCGAAGGAAGATTGGAACACATTAAACTGAATCCCCCGTTCCAAAAAGCCTTCCTATTGCGCAATGTTCGAACTCAAAGCCAATTCGAAGTCAAAGCCGAATCCCTCCTCCCTGCGACGCCTGCAAAAAAAAAAACCTGCGGTGAAAAAAGGGTCAAAAACTCCAAAAAATGCCACCAGGAGGTTACAAAAAACAGGAAGGCAGCCTCCAGGAGGCAAAGGGACCTGCGCAGGAAAAAAAGTTGTATGGGGCCTCCCCAAATTACAGAAGTTGTCAGGGGGGGGTGGGGTAGGGCCCCGTCAGCCACAAAATCCAGGGAAAGACAAAATATTAAACTAACCCACCAAAACAAGGAAAAAACACTTGGCTGAAGCGAAAGACTAAAAAAACTGGGGGGGGAGGGAAAAAGAGAGAGAGTAAAGGGCTAGTGGTTTTTTGTTTGCATATTTCGTGGAACCGGTGTAGGGGTTGCTGACCGTGAAGGGAACTACTCGGCAAAGGGATGGGGAAAAAAGTCACAGGAAACATACAACGTGTTTCATCGTCAGGAAAAAAAATGGACGCCACCGACGTTGAGGGCGGGGGTGTGCCCCCCTGGTGTTTGACCGTTACAGGAGGGTGGTGGACGCAAAGTGGGGAAAAAACCCGAGGCTGGACCGGAGACGAGCGAGGCAAGGCAGGGTGACATCCAGGACGTACGGCGGGAGCCAAGGCGTGGACCTGTGCGGGGGGCGGGCCGAGAAAGGGGGAAACGGTGAAGGGTGCCTGTGGTCACGATGGACTCTTCAAACAGGGAAAAGGAGCCTGGCCAGAGACACGGAAGGCGGGCAGGAATACCCCCCACGGAACCCCTTCGGTCCATGGGGGGTTCAAGCTACGAAGTACGAAAAAGTGGGAAGGGAGAAAGAAAGAAAGGGGGTCCTAGGCAGAAAGCAAAGTTGAAAAAACTAATCTTTTCACAAATCGAAATTGAGTACCAAAGAAAATGACCCAGAGGGGGGGGCAGTGAGGAAATCCCAGGTTGGTGCACATAACTAGAGAAAAAACCCTTTCAAATCGGGGGTGGCCGGGCACGGGACAAAAAAAAGGATTCGGGTTCAAAAAGGGGGAATTGAAAAGAGCAACAGCGGAGATGTTGGGAAGGGTTGTAGACGCTTGGTCCCTCTAGGACTAGGACATAGACAAAGGGGCACTGGTTGAAGACCGTTGGGAGCAAAAAGGGTGGAAAAAAAAAAAGGGGAAAACCAAACCGGGGGAGAAAAAAATAGCAAGTGGACCCCGCCACGCAGGGACGTGGGGGGGCAGAAGGGGAAAAGACCTAAAACGACGTTTCGACATTGGGCCAAGGCCTTTACCAACGGTGGGAGGGAGGCAGTTCCGACATGAAGGGGAACCAGGGGAAACACTAAAGGGTCAGCACCTCGAAGGGCCGCCCAGTCTAATGAACACAGCACAAAAAGCCCCACAGTAAAAAAAAGGATGGCAGGAGCAATATAAAAAAAAACTGGGATTATTGGGCCGATGAAAAACAACATCATTAGCGGACTTGGGGGGAGTGTGTCGGGAAAGGTGTGGGGTGGTCTGTGGAGTCGTCCACTAAAACAGTACGGAAGCCATAAACGAAAAGAAAAGGGGATCAAACCAACAAAAAAAAAATGGCTTGGAAATCTAGGGGAACTAGTCCTGGGTACCAAGAGTCAGGTGCGACATCGGGGGGGGGACAATTTGGAGAGTAAAATATCAAAACGGGCCGTCCCCTGGGACGAATCGTGGTCACGAATCGGACAAAACGAGGTCTCCTTAAAAAATTTTTGGAATGCAAGGGGGGCCAGGGGGAAAGGGGGGGGGGGGAAAAGGTTGGAGGTTGGGAAAGGGAGGAAACCGGTGAAGTCAGGAAAACCGGAGTGGTGAGGTGGGGACGAGCAAAAACGCGGGTTCAAGGGCCCATGAGTCGGCTTCACTCAACCCAGCGCCGCGAACCCCCAGAACGACTAAAAACGGCCACAAAGACGCCTGGGGGGGAAAATGGGGAATCACGAATCGGCGGCAACACAATCAACAAAGAGCAAGATGTTCCAACAATGACAAAGGCAAGGGATGACCTTAAGGGCATGACTGTTGCAGAAGAGGCAAAAACAAAAGCGTCAAGGGAGGAACATGGGAAAACGGAGGCAGACGGTGAGGAAGGGGAACGTTAGGAAGGCTGCTAAGCGAGGCGGGCCGAGGAGTCGAAAAAACCCCCGTTTCGCGGCGGGAGCATCACGGTGAGGGGTGACCATCAGGATTCCAGTGGGCTACTGTGGGAGTAGTAAACAAAAAGAAGAACGCTGAGTCTGGGGAAAAAGTGAGGTATCCAAGGGGGTCTGGGGGGGGTGCCACATGAAGTCGTGCGAAGGAAACAGGAACGCAATCGAATCGCCTGGCTGATGAGGAGTCGGAAGCACTCGGTAAGTGAACAAGAGAAAAAACCTTTGAACAGAAGGGGACCTCATCGTGGTGGGGGGGGGGAGGGGGGCGTCATCTTGCCAGGAAATCAACATAATGGGATAGGAAAAAACAGAGGGGGGTCCGCGTCTCCTCAGAGAGGGAACTTGAAGTGGAGGGGAAAAAAACGTCCCCGTAGAACACTTCACCCTGAATCTGGCGAGCAGACGGAGGACCCAAAGGCCATCCTAAGCTCCCTCGATAACAAAAATGGGTTGTTAATAAAACAACGAAATTTCCTGGGGGAAATAAAGTAGGTGGGGAGGAGGCCAAAACGAAACGAGAGCAAAGCATAAGGGGAAAACAAAAAAAACATGCCATACACCGGGGCCCCTCAGCAAAAAGGGGGAAACACCGTGGTGAAAGGACGAACCTGAAGTCACTATTAGAGCAGGGGCAAAATGTAACTACGTTAAAAAAATCAGGGAACCTGTTTGCCGGTAAACATGCACCGATACAGAAGACCCCAACCCCAAACCCGATCCGAATAAAGCTCACTTAGATCCCGATAACGAGAAAGTGGGATACTTTCTAGAAGAAAAGGTCAAAGCAAGAAAAAAGAGTTACAAACAAGTTTAAAATTCGAACCGACCTAATTTCTAAAAAGATCCGGTGGGTGCTACGTAAACCTGCAAAAAACCGGAAAAAGATGGAGAAGAAAGAGGGGGGCAAAACCCCACTGGTTTCAGGTTCAGAGTTGAAGCGAGGAGGTTTGAAAAAACCTCGGACCAAGGGGGGAAAAGTCGGACACCTTTATAGAGGTCTCGAAGCCTTGTTCTGTAGCCGGGAAGGGCCACACCAAAAGGACCGGAAGCACCTGGATGCGGGGGAAACACAAAGAATGGTTTTCCGCAACATGGGAATAGTCGATTTTGGAACAAAGCTCGGAGTCAGGGGGGTCAAGAGGAAGGGCTCGAACTTCCAATCTAAATCCGGCGCAGCCAGAAAAAGTAGGGACTTAACTTTCAAGGGCAACCGTCAGGGCATTTGAGGAGTGGGAAAATCAAGGACAGGGGATAGGGGGAACGGGAGAAGAAAAATTAACGGTGTCAGAGTTTGGAGGGAGTAACATGGCCATAGAGAAAGAAAAAGCAAGAGGTGTAACCCTGGAATAGTTGACAATTAGATCCTCAACAATAGGGGATTGTAAAGAAAGGAGAGGTAAACTTAAATTAAAAAAACCCTTTGGGTGGGTTGGGTACCCAAGCGCCGGAGATAAAGACACACCCAAAAAAAGCAGCATCCCCGTGCCGGGCAGGAACGGCAAACTGAAACAAAAAGAACCGAAGATGAGGGGTCACGAGCTGGCGGACATTGGCCTCGTCATGGGGAATAAACCAGGAGGGGGTAATGGTGGAGATGGGGGGGAAATTGAGATGGCCCAAAGAGGGGGGGGGATAAGAATTCCGCGTGCGTCTCGTCAGGCTTATTGGAAAAAAGCGGAACATGGCAGTGAAAAAAAAAAAACAAAACTCAGAGGTGGGAGGCCGATAAATCACGGAATTCAGGGGAAAATCCAGGAAACTATAAGACTCAAAACTAGCCTGAATGAGAGGAAAAGGCAAAAAAAAGAATTCACCGCAAATAAGGGGAAAACTGAAGTCACCTTACCGATAAAAAACGAAATGGGGGGTCAAACAGAAAGGGGACCAAGGGGTGGGCGAACCGTTGGACAGGGGAGCCATCGAAGGGCAGGGGGGTTGGGTCCAAGGAGGGGTAAAAGAACTTAAAGAAAAAAAAAAAAAGACATCAGGTAATGGGGGGAGGGAGGAGAGGCGAGAGGAGGGCTAACTGTAAGGGAAGTGAGGGCGGAAGAGGCCGGGGGGGAGGGGGAATAGCGCGTGAGTGAAAGCCTAATTCCACTCAGATCCCTCCCAGTGTGGACGGGGCAAAAAGGAACGACTAAGCCACGGGGAGACCGTAGAAGAAAAAAACTTTTGAGGGGAGCAATTTGAGGGAGGGGGGTCAAGTTCTCCACTAGGACATTGGGGGAAAAAGGGGACCATAAGAAATTAGTTTTGGGGGGGAAACTCCAGTCACGTGGGGTTATGAAAAATTTGAACGGAAAAACAGAAAGAAGTACTTTGGGGGGGGGGGGAAAAGAAAAAGGGGGGAGATAAGCCTCGGGGGCCTACAACACCTTGACACCTCTGATATAAAAGAGGCAAGTAAAAATTCCTCTTAGAGGAAAACATAGGAGGGGAGAGACGCAGTGACAAAAAAACCGGACTCAATAGTTGATATCAGAACGAGAGGAGGAAAGGTCAAACTGAGAAGCGAGGTTTGGGGGAAGGGAATCAGCGGAACTGAAAAAAGTGGGGGGGGGGGCGAGGATCAAAAACATCCCGCATCACTCATTGCAACCAGCGAGCTGCAGAACTGGCAAAGAATCAGCCAAAAAATGTCTGGTTTCACACACGACCATAAGAATTGAAAAAAGTACAAGGAAGCGA
>Ga0179593_1461138_pt1 | contig 16764 bp, 14 predicted proteins | sample CZODoug2_1_08_16_FD_185931 | JGI IMG/M metagenome (GOLD analysis project Ga0179593, IMG submission 185931) | Vadose zone soil fungal communities from Angelo Coast Range Reserve, California, USA - CZODoug2_1_08_16fungal (PacBio error correction) | ecosystem: Environmental > Terrestrial > Soil >...
AGGGGGGGGAAGTGGGCTAGGGAAACACCCGCTCTGTGGGAGGTTTTGGGGTATGCCGGGGAGAGAAGGGTGTCAAGTGATTGGGAAGCGATTTTTAGGTTCGGGTCTTGCTTCACCATAACAGAAGGGACAAGAAAAACAAAAACAGTGGTGTAAAAACCCAGACACCTGCCAAAGGCCATTGCGGGGTCATAGTAAGGGGGATACGGAAAGTGGGGAAACCAGGTTTAAAAGGGGGGAAAAAGTCGGGGAAAGGGAATGGTTCGAAATATCCTTGGTCGTAAACGGTGGGGCTGGCCAATGGGAGGAAAAAATCCAAAACCCATATTCAGAAAAAGAGAACCGCCCGCGGAGTCAGACCTTAACATCAATCGGGACTAAAAAAACGCAAAAGGAATCGAAGAACTGGCGTTTGGGGGGAAGACAGGGGGGCTGGCGGTGTTGTGCTTATGTGGCACGTCGCGTAGAAAAGATTTGGGGACAGACAAGGAGGTTGAACTCGGCTTGAAAGGGGGTGGGAAGGCCACTTTACAAGAAATTTGGGACAAAAAACAGGTAGTGAGGTGAACATCCTCGGAGGGGGGAGATACAGAAAGCGGTTACCTAGAGAGGGAGAAAGGGAGAGAGGGCGCTTGACTCAATATGTATAAGAAAGCGGACGGATCGGTGGGCGAACGGGGGGAGGAAGGACGTTAAAAGGGGGGGGCGGTGAGCAAGGGGAAGTTTCATTCTCTCGGCAATGAAAAAGGGGGGGGGGACAAGTAAAGTAGCCTAGGGGCCGAAAGAGTGAGGAGGAGGTGGATTGGGAGCGTAAAGGCACATCCTACTTAAGCAAATTGGGCAGGGAGGATGGGGGACGAGGGAAGACGTATCCGAAAGGGTTCTCGTAAGCTCTGGCTCAGCAAAAAAGGGCCGGTTGTTGAAATTGTCCCGGGGGGAAGTTGTTTTGAAGACCGTGCTTATCTGGACCTTGATGAGGTACCATGCGGGTTGAAACGAAAAAAAGCCCTGAAAGAGATTGGTTGTTGGCGATTTACATGTAAAATAGAAACAGAATCAACGTGGGGTCAGGCCTCCCCGGGGTTACCCCTGAAAAAACTTTAAAAGAAACCCAGAAATTCCTAATTTTCTGGTGTCTCCACAGAAAAGGGGCCAAATCCAAAAAGGGGGAAGCGGGGGCCTGTCTTTAAAAGGTCGCCATAGCGTAAAGGGTATGGGGCTTTTAAAATCTTCAGGAATCATGCAAAAAAAACGCGGCAGCCTGTGTTAGATGCCTGCGAAGCGTCTAACCAACCTCCACAAAAAAAGAAAAAGGTCCATTTGAGCCACCGTAGGCCGGTCCGTTCCAATGCGAAAAGTGAAGCAGGTGGGAACTCTCGGGTGTGGGGGGCGAGCAGGGAAACAATGGCGGTGAAAATCGTTGGTTCAAATGGGGAATGTCAGGGAGTGGATTCTTCAAAACACCCCGAGCTCAAGCCAACTTTTTTGAGAAGTCAGGTACCAAAGAAAGGTTGGGGTGCCTGGCATGCATCTGACATACTTAAGAGCAAAACAAAAGTCCGTATAAGGACAAGGAAGGGGGTGTAAAACCTGGGGTCTGTAGAAGAAATTAAGGGAGGGGTCAAGGACACCAATGATGCTGGAGAGGGGCGGGAAAAAGCACTCCCCCGATCGAATGGGGGTGGAGGCAAAGGGAACATGCGGAGGAGCCGCCTGGAAGCCCGATAAAATCACCAGGAAAGGAGAAGTGCTGGGGAAGGGAAGATTTAAGACAAATCGTCAAAGAGAAGTTTTCTGACCTCCTTCCATAACGTCAAAAAGAAATAAATCCGAGCCCATTAGTCCTCTAACAATACAATATGACAGCGGAGAAACATGGGCCGAGCATTCATTCTTAGGTGCTCGGGTTACGAAGGAACCAAAGTAAGAAAAGCTGGAATTCAGGTGTAAAAAATGGCGGGTTGGCGATGACAGGATTGATTTCGAAACGAAGAAGCCAAAGAGGGGGGGGGGGGGGTTCCAGGGGGGGCCTCAGATTCGCCGGCCCACGTTCCAGGGGGAAAAAGAAAAATGGAGAGAAGCGGGCGGAAAAAGTTTGGGGGCGTCATCAAAAGGGGTTTGTAAAAGGAACGTCCCAGTGGGAAGGGAGTGAAAACTGGGGGAGGTCTACACAAGGAGGAGAGAGGAAAAGATAGGAATAACCTCCAATTTAATAACGGTAAACAGAAAAAAAAGAGGGACACCCCGTTGTGAACAAAATGAGAAAGATCACGAACCTGGTGTGAAAGACAAGGGGAACCCCCGGGGCTATTTTAACTGAAAAAAAAAGGGGGAAAACGCTTGGGCCCCTTCCGGCAATCGGGGAGGGGCATCGCCAATACACTGAAACGCTCTGGCTTCTCCCGTCGATGGGGCCGACTGAAAGGGTGTGCCGAGAGGCAAACATCTTCTCTTATTTCAAGCGGACGGGCAGGTCAATCTTGGCAGTGGGGAAGGAGAACTCAGAAACCCAGGACGGTAAGTTTTTCGGCACTCCCTTTAAAAATAACTGGCTCTTGGGGACCCGGAATCTATCCATCGAAGGGGGGGGGGACCTCATTTTAGACAGTTCGGCTCGAAGAGGCGCAGTCGGCACAAGTTGCCTAGAAGAATAACCACACCACTTGGGCTCATGGAAAACGAAATAAGGACCCTCAAATAAATGTAGGGGGGTGTCGAATGAAAACGCGGAGACACAATGAAAAGAAAAAAAAAAAGCAAACGGAGTTACACAACTACTCACGGGCAAAAGGGAAAAATGGAGGGGGCCAGGCAAATGAACCCACGTCGACTTAAAATAGGTCGGAATAGCCACGGACTTGCAAGGGGAAACAAGGAAGGCGGAACGTTCAACTCACAGGGGGCGGTGGAATGGAACGGCAACTATGAGCTGAGAAGGTAGAAAAACGGACTTCCTTAAATACCGGATTCGCGCGGGGGCAAACAGAAAAAACGTAAAAGGCGGGGGGTAGAACTAGCTGGTGCAGGCGTGTTCAAGTCGCTCTGGGTTTCGGTGAAAAAATATCTCCACAAGGCTCTTGAGTTTACGCGACTAAAAGTCATTCCGATATTGTCTAAAGATCAGGGATAACATTCCCTGTATTATTACAGGAAAAGACCAGAAGAGGTTCATAAGGGTTCCGGTTGAGTTTTCCCGTGAGAAGCGAACCATCATGGAAAAAGATCCAAAAAGAGCATCACCCCAACGGCTTTAAGATCGCTTTGTTCATGGGGACTGGCCAGGGATCAATTTTAATATGGTGAGTTGCTTTATGGAGTTGCCTACCCGTTGCCCGATAGGGCCGGCTGGAAACTGGGGGGCTGGGCCGAAAGCCCTGGCATACGGGCCACAATAAAGAGAAAAAAGGTTCGCCCCAGTGTTCTTTTCCAGGGAGCCATATCCGAGGTGGGGGCGCAGCTGGGAAAGGGGGAGAAAATGCGAAGGGAAGGACCATCTGTCAAGCCCTATCAAGGGAACGCCTCTTGGGGTTCGTCTCCAAACTGCCAACGAAGTAAAACAGGAGGGGACACTGTCCAACTATGGGGGGAAAACTTTAGAAAGACGGTGGGTCTTGTTAGGCAATAAACTGAAAGAGGCACTCCTGGCTCACTGGGCGCGGGCAGAGACTGTGGAACAAAATTGATCTCTGGCGCGAGTTCGCATTCTAAAGAGGGGGAGCGCAGAGATCGGTACTTCCGCGGCACCTATCCTGTCATCAGAAAAGCCGGGAGGGTTAACTCACTGTTGTTTAAAAAAAGGTCAACTCAAGGAAATTCAAGCCTCAGACTACAACGTATATCGTCACTTATTTCAACAAGAGGGTGGACCTCAGCCCCTAACTTGGAGAGAGCAAGCGTGCGACTTAAAAGAACGCAAAGAAGCAGGTTCCATACACTGTCAAATAGAAAGAGCGATAGTCGGGGAGAAATCGTAAATCTCTAATAGATTTCTGCCTTGGATTTAATGAAACCTTACCTCTGCCCTTGCTTGAGGTCACGAATCTCAAGTGGGTTTAGGGGAGTGGGAACCAGAAGGGACCAGAGCGAAGGCTTTTCTGTCAAACGCCAGGATCTGAGACCAAGGGCGAACCAATGGGGGGGGGGACCGGGACAGGTACCACTCCCGAAAAAGATGAAAAAGCATGGTCGGGGGGGGCAACCCGGTTGGGGTTGTTGCTGCCAAAAAGGAAGCAATTTGGGTTGTGTCTGGGTGGCATGGGATGGGGGGGGAGGTGGGGGACGCCACTCGAAGAGAAAGAAAAAGTCGGTGTCAACGACTAGCAAGGTCCAAACAGCGGGTTTGCACGGACGTTGGGGAAAAAGGAACCGAATTCCGTGAATTAATCCTGCTGAATAAAAACAGTCCATGCCAGCAAGAGAAGTGAAGAATAATTTGAGGAAAGGTTTACTGGGGGACCATCAGGGAGGGCTTCCTACTGTATAAGGAAGTTATGGTTCGAGGGAAGGGATACGTAGGCTAGTAACCCTTGTCCTCCGGGACCAGGTAAAAAAAACTGGGTTCGACTGATGGGGGAAAAAGGAAGCAGGATTTGCTAAAGTGGGTTGACGTTTGAAAAGAAAGCAGGACGGGACGTTGGGGAGAAATTGCCTGCCCTCAAAAAAGAAGGCGAGGGGTCTATTGGTCCGCGAAAGTCATGAATAGCGCTCAACCGTAAACTTTCACTCGCGTTTGATCTTGGATTTGGCCCACGGGGACTGGCAGTGAAATTGAGGGCAAGAAAAAAAAGACTCGTGTCGCCTCTGAAAACGGAACTAACCAAACTTGATCAGCGGAAGGCGGGAAGCCGTCAACGCCATCTCGACAGTTAGAAATGGCCCGAACAAAGTGCAGGGGGTCACTGGATGTGGTCCAGGAGGGGCAACAAAGCGTAGGGGGGGGACCGCTGTAGACGGTGGGGGGAGGAGAGGGGAAGTAACTTGTTAGATCCTTCTTGCAAAGCACCGCTAAACCAAGGGAGGAATGGCACGTTCAGCTGCAGGGCGGTCGTGCACGCAAGGCTGGGGGGGCAAGGGTAAAAGAGACGTTTGCATTTAACTGTCGCCGACGTTGAGCGCCGCCCCCTGGCCAATTCGATTATTAGGCAGTATTGTCGGAATAGTTATTTAGAAGCCTTACTGGGGGAAAAAGTCAAGGGATTATGGTCAGGTGCCAAAAATTGCGAGAGACAAAAAACACACGGCGGATGAGGAAAAGATCAACTAGTGCGAACCATACCAGGGGAAGGAAGCCAGGGGAGACCTAGAGGAGGCCATAACAGATCACTGGGTTAGAGAAGTGGAACCCAATACATCAATCTTCAGAGGCAGGGGCAAGCAACGTCGGCCAAAATAGAGGAAGGAAATATCGGAGATCCGGAAACTCAAAAGGATGCCCGAATTTGTTAGCTGAAGACGCGAAGGGGCTCAAGCCCTTGCAAGAAGCGATCTGAAGTTCCGCAGTAGAAAAACCGAGAATGAAAGGTCTGTTCCATAGGGGAGTTGGACCTGAGAAATACAGGAGTACAGAGGTTTCGTTACTTGCCTCAGGGCTTGAGCTTAGAAAAAGTCTCAGACAACTTTCCTTTGGGATCTTCGTCGGACTTGCCTCTCAGTGAGCCTGTATTTTGAAGGTGAAGAAAGTTTAAACAAAAGAACTCCGTTAGGTGACGGTGACAAGCAGCGGGGGGAACAGAGACCTAACGTCTTTTGTTCCTACTAGTCTTTAGATTCTAAACATCGGGAATAGGGAAAGGAAAACCCTGGAAGCCTGCTTCCGCTTCCACATCACACTAAACGTTTGTTGAAAACGGGGCCGGAACGGACCATTGTTCCGGGAGTTCGACGGTCTTGCGTGCCTTCCCTTACACTACGAGCAGGGCAGACTGAAGGTGTGAAGACAGCGGAAAAAGGGGAGGTCGGATCGAAACCGGGAGCTAAAGTACGGTTGGAAAAGAATAAGTAGGAGAGAAAGGGGGGTCGGGTGCCTGTCAACAGATGCAAGGAACATTGCGGAGAAAACGCCTTGGTTGATTCCAGGGTTGGAAGAGGGAAAATGTTAGGTGCAAGAGGGGGCGATGGCGTAGGAAAAAGGACAAAAGAAAAGGCAAAAGAAAACAAAAGGTCTTTTCGACGAAAAAAAAAAGGGAAACAAGAGGGGGGAGGTGCAAGAGTTTGGGGGGGGGGGGAGGGATGGGCTACTTCATGTAAAAATGGGTGGGCGGGTTCTGGACGGAGAAGAGAAAGGGAGCGGTCCTACAGGAGTTTCCCGTACAATTTTCAGAGAGACCCAAATAAAAAGATTCTGTCAACACTTCCTCGGAAGGGAAACTGGTTCCTGACAATCACGAAGGGATATCTAGTGAGGAAGGGCGGGATTTCAAGCCGTTGGATTTCGTGGTTGGTGGGACGGAGGGTGGGACCATATCCTCAAAAAGGGAAATTGTTAAACGAAAGGGGAGGGGTGGAGCAAGGCTAAGTGACTTGGATTGCAAAAACGGAGCAAGGGAGTTAAGGTCCATTTGGGAAAAAGGGGAGGCGTTAGGAGAATGAAACATCGTGGGGCCTTTACCCGAACTCAGGCTCTTTGACTACAAAGCAGGGAGAGGGGATGGATAAGGGGCGGAAAACTGCCGCAGGTGAAGGGGTGAGCACGTTGAATTCATTCGGTATGAAAAACAAAAAGAAGAGAATCTTAGGTCCAGGAAGTCCGTTTCGAGGAAAAATGAAGTGTAAGAAGACTGAAGCCCTTTCCCAGCGGGGACTGGAGAAAGGGAGAGGGAGGAGGATAAAAGGAAGCCGTTGATACTCATTACGCATATCCAAAGGTGACCGGAAAGTTGGTTTAAATCAAAAGGGAAAGGGGTTGGTTGCAGGGAAGGCGATTTGCAGGAAGGGCCCGGAGTGGCAGATGTACAGGGAGGAAAAAAAGAGGGGGGGGGTAGTAGCGATTACAAAAAGAGAACAGGACACGGTTGGTTGGATTTACGTAACATTTTCAAGGATAAGTGACAAAAAGAGACTCCATTCTGGGGTCGTTTTGACACAAAGACCGGGATGCCGCGGGGGAGATCCAGATTATGATTCTGTCAGCTTTCCTCATGCAACAACCACAAGGGAAAATTAGGTGTCTGAGATTAGGGGGGAAAAAGCACAAAAGCCTGCCAAATGCCACAAAGATCCAGGTTTCGCCACACGGAAAGTTCCATTTACCTAAAAACAGGTAACAGGGACTGAGAAGGTTAGTTTCTTCGCACCTGAAAAGGGGTCGGTAAAGAAACTGTGGCGAGAAGGGGGGAAAAGGGCCGCGGGGGAAGGAAGACTGCTCCCTAAGTTGAGTTGTCCCGGGGAAAAACAGGATCAGGGGTGGGGGGAAATGTGCCGGACCGTAGGTCATGAAAGCTCCCACCGTGCAGGAAGTTGGTAATTAGAGGGGGGGGGAGGAAGGGATCGAGGGAAGGTGAGGAAGATGCCTCTTGTCAATCGAAAAAAAAAAAAAACCCACCAACCAACAAACAAGGAAATCAAGGAGGGGGAGGAGGCTTGACTGAGGGGAAAGAAAGGGACACACTCGAGGGGGTGTTTACGGCAAGGAACTCATGCTGAGAGTCTCGCAAAAAAGACAGCAGAAGAGCAAAGCGAGGAATGAATTATCTCGTAGTGACCATCGCCGGGAGTACCCTCAACATGGACTCAAACGGGAGGATACAGAAGGATGACAAAGACAAACAAAATTTGACAGTAAAACGGACTTCAACGCAAGTTACAGGGGGGCAAGAGGACCAAAGTTATCTGATGGGAAATTAAGCGTGACGATGCGGTTGGTTCTAAGTTATAGGAGGAAGAAAAAGGGGGACCAGGTTTTGTTCTTTTTCCACTACAGTCGGCCAACATTCGCTGAAGCTAAGATTGCTGAAAGGGGGGGGGTTTTTAGGGAGAAAAAAGGGGGAGGGGGTTCCAACGAAACAACTTTTAAGTCGTTAAACTTGCTGTGTAGGATCTAACTCGAAACAATATGTAGGGTAGTCCAAAAAACAAAGGTGGAAAGGAAACAAGTAACGGGGACCTTCGAAAAAGCGGGACAACCCCCTCCCCGAGGTAACACAAAAAAAAAAAAAAAAAAAAAAAAAAAAAAAAAAAAACATTCTCCACTTAGATGGGGGGGAGGGTATTGACCCTGGTTAACACCTCCGTGGCCGACTTCTCTTGGGGTAAAACTGGCCACCCCCTGGAGAAAATAAGATTTGGAAAGGATAGGAAAAACGACAACTCTGTTCAAGCCAACAAAATCAACACTTGAAGGAGAACAGGTAGGGGGAAGACTCATTTGATATTCGAAAAAAGAGTCAGAAAACTCTTCATACAATGCTAGGGATAGAGGGGATTTAGAGCGTTAAATCATTTAATGGAGGAAAAGTGACTCGGGAAGCGGCAGCACTTAGATAAAAAAAGGAAAGCGATCATCCCATTGGCAGAATCTTTGGGAGTGGTACGGTCGCGGAAGCGGGACTGGGAAGACATTACCTCCTAAGTAGTCAGTTGCAGTCAAAGAGAAACCTAGTGTGGGGTCCGAAGAAGAAAGGAAGAAGAAAAGCGGTAAGTTTAGGGGTATTTGACAACGGCCCGAAACTGCCCGTCCGAGACAAAAAAAAAACGAATAAAACGTTCAACCAAATCCGGGCATATGGTAAATACGAACCGGGAAAATAAGGAGGGGGTTACCAGGGGGGAAAAAAGTCAAACCGCCTCCAATTCGGCCGGAACAAGAAAATGTCTGGTTTAAGGAGTCCGTCGGGGGACGGGTAAAAACAGCGAAAACGCCCTTGGGTACCGCCACCAAGGGGGACAAAATCAGTTTGGAATTCTCTCACCTCCGGAGGAATTTAACAAGTCTAACTTCTAAAAGGAAAAGGGGGATTACGCCTTGATTCTCTGGGGGGGGGAAGGGCTTTTGGGATGATTTACGAGAGGGAAGGGAAAAAAATAAAGGGGGGGAACTGGTTGTTGTGATGATCTCCTTATCATCGTTGGAGAGTAAAGAAGAGAGACCGGTGTGTTTTTCACTACAACAAGCAACGGGAGGAGGGCGGGAGTGGCTTGCCGAGGATGTCTGGAGGAGGGAAGGGAGAGAAGAAAAAAAAATGGCGGGTTTTGAAGGTCAAAGAGCGACGGCCACGCCACCGGCGTGGTTGGGACGGAGTGAAAAAAATCGGCGGAAGTAAGAGAATATACCGCGAAACATCCCTGAAAACAACGAAAAAAGGGGGGGGAAGAAAAATTCTGACATTCTAATGTGGAGACGGAAGGCTACGTCTCCGAGCGCCCTTAGTCCCCAGTGGGGGGTGGGGGGGAAACGTGAGGAAGGGGGGCAAAGGAGAGGGAAGTCAAGATCAGGCAACTGGGCAACGCTGAACTGGCTGGGGAAGAAGAAGGGTGAGAGTGTCGTGGTAACAAAACTGCGAACGAAAAAAAGGGAAATCAGAAAAGGGGAACATAAGTACCGCCCTGGGCGCGAAATGGTCTCCTATAAGCCGCACGAGAAGGAGGGGCTCTTGGAGAATCGACCCGGTGCGCGTAGACCAAGGGTTGAAGGAAGACCGAGGCCGGGGGGGCGGGTTAACTACGGTTGGATGCATTGCTCAGGGTCTCAACTCAAAAGAGCTAGAGAAGGGAGTCAAAAACAACACCGACTTTAACCTCACGAACGGGGCGGCTATCTCGGGGAGACTCACACGCAACAAAAGAAAAGAAAGGGAAGTTCTACTCCAAAAATCTATTATAGAGACTGTTCTTGAACGGTAGGGGGGGGAAAGGAAACAGTGAAATGGTTGGGAGAGAGGGGTCGTAGGCACTCATATTTTTTTAGGGGGGGGGGAGGAAACACAGTTCCAGAAAGTTCCTGCCAAGGGGGCCAGGATACTTTAAAAATCATTAGGGAGGCATAAGGAAAAAAAAGGGGGGGTTGAAAAAAGGTAGGACCTCCCCCCTCCAACAGGCCCGCAATTGCTTGTGGGCAAAGGGGGGGGGGGGGTGGTATCACCCATGGCGCATGTGGTTTTTGGGGCCTTTGGGGGTAGGGGGGAAGAAAAAAGGGGTCCACGAAATTCGAAACTTCGCGCGGTACAAACAGAGGGGGGGAGGGGGGGGGGGGGGAAAAGGGAAAAAGCCACTTAGTGAACTACAAGGAAGGTAGAAGAGCAGTATTCATGGCCGAGCAAATCCCCTGATACGCCGTTCGAAATGATTCACAGGTACGGTGAAAAAGGGACAAAGAAATGAGGGGAGAAGGGGGATCGGGGGGGGGAGTCATGAGGTGGACGTTAGCAAACTTAGCGCCGGAACCATTGTGACGTACCCTTAAAGTCTGGCACGGGGGGGAAGGGGCAAGCGAAAAGAAAGCAGCTTCTAACTGGTTAGCTCCTATCCAAGGAAGAACGGGAGGGAAACCTTCAGTGGCAATGGACAACTTAAGGTCCGCTGGAAAACCCTGGGAAAGGGGGGAGTTGATAGGGGGAGGTGGGGGGTAAAAGGGTCTTTCGGCCCCCGCAACGACGACTAGGGGTCTTTCCAGACATAAGGAAACAAAAACGGAGTCGCTAAAGCCGATCAGTCTCAGTCTAATGGCGGGTTGAGGCCGGAACACTAAAAAGGGTTCAGAAGGGACAAGGAAAAGGGGAATTCCCTCAATTCCAAGGGCGCTGCCCAAGGCGGGACTCTTTGGAGGAGAGAAGGGAAAACGGGGGCGGATTATGAGTGTCAAGAACTCCCGCAACGGCGGCTTTACTGCTAAAGTGGAAATGGGAGGGGGGAGGGGGGACGGAGGAAACAGCTTGGTCATTGCCGGATATAATTGGAGGCCCGCCTCCTGACGAGAGGCGGTTGTTATTCGGAGAAAAAGTGGATTCAGGGAGGGGGGGGGCAAGAAGAGAGGAGAATCACTGCCTATTCTGTGTCCTGAGCGAGACACAAAAATGACTCTAAAAAACCCAGGGAGGGAAGGAGGGAAAGAGATAAGAAGGAGTGGGGAGAGAAAGAAGATACTAATGACTTCCGGACCGAGCGGCTTCCCGTAAAGATACGAATATCCTGTAGGGAATCACCAAGAGAGGGAAAGAAGCGGTGAAGAAAGGAGGGTAGAAAGAGAAGGGAAAAAAGACAAATTAGTCTTCTTCACCTCAAAACGAGAAAGCTTCCCAAAAGTTCCGTGCCCTAAAAGGAGCGTGGGGAAAGCCTGGGGAGGGGACCATACTAAACGCTCCTCCGCGCGCCACCAGGAAAGTCAGGGCATCTAATAGAAGGAGGGGCACGGGAAGAAAGCCGGGGGATCTACACTTTGGTTCTGGCCATTGGCTCAAAGTTCAATAAAATAGGAACGGTAGAGAAAAAAATTGACGGCTAAAGTGCATTTCGGGTGTACTTATGTCATAACAGGCGAAAAACATTTCGTTCGTGGGGTTTTTCCCCCTGTGCAGAATCCACTCGCAAGATGACTTAAAGTGGAATTTTCAGCGAACAGTGTTTGAAATAGTCCCGAGGCCGGCTTTTTGACTAGATAGGGCAAGGGACAAAGCTAATTATCTAACCCAAGGGAGCCCGTATTCTACATCAACGGGAAAAGAGGGGTTTAAGGTCGATTCCAATGGTCCCGCTAATCATGAAAATTAGAAGAGGAGCAGGGAGAAAGACCGTTTGCAGAAACCTGCGTAAAAAGGAGTTACGGCCGGCGCCAGGACTGGTTGAAGGAAAGGCAGGGGGATGGATTCAGCAAACTTCGTGCGGTGCCGTTCCGAGGGTAAAACTAGAAAACCCGAGGGGGGTGTTTCCGCGAAAGCCGTGGAAAAAATCAGAATTTGGATAAAGAGATGGGCTGGGAAGGATAACAAGAAAACCAAAAAAATGGGGACATGGGAGGACGAAAAGACACAAAGGCCACATCCCTTAAGTACGGGGAGTGGGAGTGAGGGGGCAGTTCAACAGGGTGGTGATTGAATTTACGCTAAGATTAGAGGGACTGGGAAAGAAAAAGGGGGGGAGGGGCCAACAGTGTCCAATCTCGCCCAATCAAGATTCTGAGACCAGGAAGAAAGCTCAACGGGGGGGGAGTTAAAAGGGGACTTCCAGCGAAAGGACGCGATAGAAGAGATTGCTTAGCGGTAGCCTGTGGCGGGCGTGGGGGATTGGGGGGGGCAAGCTCCTGGCGAACCGAAAGATCTTGATTTTGATCAATTCAGGTTTGGAAAAAAAGGGCCGACGTAGGGTGTTTCAGTATGAGCACTGCAAAGGTGAGTTCCAAAAAGGGAGGCGGTAAAAAAAGAGGAGGAAGAGGAACAGGGGAAAATACTGGTCGAAGGACGACCGAGGCAGCGGCGCGTTACTCAAGAACAGGACGGGGCTCTGGAAAATGAAAGGGGGGCAGAAAAAGGGAAGAGGAGGGATTTCGGACTGGAAACACGGGTTAATTTGTCATTCGTCGCAGGATTGAACAGGGGGGGAAATCCATCTGAAGGGAAAGACCGGGAAGCCGTTGCTTGAAGTTGTCCGGAGCCCGTGCCCCGTGAGGAAAGGAGGAAGGGAAACTGGAAAGGAAGTAGCACTTGAGCCGTATAACCTCTGCGAATCTCGCAGTCCGTTAGTGGAAAGGAGAACGTGGGAGAGGGGTGTTTTGAATGTCTAAGGGCTTGCGGAAGGTCCCGCTTTTAATCGACCCAGGAAATAGAGTGGGGAGGCTCTCATGAAATTTGAACAGCTCCGTTGGTGATGATCTCGCTCTAGTCCCGGGGGAGAATCAAAAAAAAGTCCCGACATCCACGTGTCGGTTTCCGATGGGAACACACCGCCTCGTTATCTCGAGGGGGATCGAAAAAGGGCGGGAAAAGGGGAGAGGGGGTCTTCGCTCGCGACCTCAACGTCCAATTCCCATCGGGAAGGCGACACCGAACCAAGCAGGGAAACGAAAAACACCTGAAACATCCCGTTAGGCAATCCGAAGGGGGTGGAAGTTGACCGAGCATCTTAGTTAAAGTCCGGCTCAGGATTTCGCGACGGAAAAAACAAAACATCAGTGCAATCGTCTTTCCATTCCAAAGCAGTGCCTTGCGGTTTGAACGGGCCTCTGTCCGTTGCCCACTCAGCTCCCATCCTATTTGAGTTTTTCCTCCTGTACCTGCCTCGAAGGTTTTTGTGTCAGGTATTGAACCCGATGGCCCCTGGACGTGCCGGTCTGAAGTCTCCAATTACGGGGTGGAAAAAGACGAGGGGCTTTTGCCGTTATTCTAGACCTTTGTTCAGCCTGAGGTGAAAGGAGAAGCACAAAGAAAATTAGATGTGGGTCAGTCGGCGGTCTGGACTGGACCCCGAGAGGGGGTGTAGGAGAAAACAGGGAAATTCTGTGGAGCACGTACCAATTCCATCCGAGCACCGCCAATCACCACTCGAGAGTCACCAAACGTGAGTTGCAAGGTCTCTGAAACGGTTGCCCATCGCGCAGGGGTTCTCACCAAGAAACGTGGGTTTAAAAAAAATTCCAGGGCCCTAGGGATACAGATGGAAAGCGAGGACTTAAAGCTTTTACCTCGGCATAGTAGTAAAAGAGTGGGAAGAAGGGGAAAGAAGCGAATGGCTGCTTCAAGAACGCGGGAGAATCATCTATCGTCTTGTGGGGAAGGGAATACGAGGGAGTGATAGCAGGCATTTGTTACCAGTGGGTGTGCGTGTCACATCTTCCACAGGAGGAAGGTTAAAAAAAAAAAGGGGGGGCGAAAGCAGGGAGTAACGTTTGTCGTGAACATCCCCACTTGGCGGGGGGTCAAGCTGGCGACTTACAGTGAGTAATTTTGGAGTATGAGCTCGAGAAAAAACAAAGGGAGAGGAAGGAAGGTAAATATAGAAACAAGCATTGGGGGTCACCAGGGTATACTGTGCTAAAAGAGGGAAACACTACAAACCACTAGCGAAACCGAACACCTGGTACGCCAGCTTCGCTACTCAACTTGGAGAGAAGTTGCGAGAAAGGTATTGGAGAAACGGGGCGAGCCAACTAACCCAAATGTATTAACGAAAAAGAAAAGACGTAGAAGAAGACAACCTCCATCGTCCACGCTGAATCTCCCTTATGAATTCAAGGGGGAAGAGGAGGGGAGGCAAACAGAGAAGAAAGGACGAGGACTGTTATCGGTCACTATGTCCAGGAAAGCTTGTCTGGCCACGTAATAAGGATTTCAGGGTACAGGGATACTTGGAGAGGGAGCCACTTACGATTTGTAAAACCTGCACTCAAACATCAAAGGGGAATGAAGAGAGGGTAGAAGAATTGGAGCGGATGGCTTTCTCACTTTCCGGGCATGTGTCCGGTGCCGTCATCAAAAAAAAACTCTAGAGGGGGTCCACTTCAAAGCCGCCATCCTCTGTAATTGAGTTGGTTGGTTGGAGAAGGGGGTGACAAAAAGGCATAGAAAGAAGTCCTAAAGAACAAACGACCAAAACGGGGAGTGAAAAAAAACTAACGGCACGGGGGAGGGGTATCAGGGCACGACGATTGACTGGGACAGAGACTGAAGAACCAACAAAGGAGGGGTGAAGTCTGTAGCTAACCACGGTTGGCGGGAAGGAGGTTCGTCAAGCAGGTACCAATAGCAGAAATTTGTATGAAGATAAATGGATCAGTCGTGCACTGGCGCGCAACTCTATCGATTATGGCTTAAAAATTCTATCGGAAATCAACACTGACCTTACGGTGCGAACCTAAATGTTTGCACTGGGTGGGGGCAAAGGGAGCGGGTTTGGCTTTGAAGAAGGCAACGATGGAATTGGGGGGTTTGGAGGTGGAGACCTGAAGCGGACTCCAAAATCTGTTCTGGGCGGGTCGGGGAACGCACCTCTTCTCTCCCCCCGGGCGTTGTCTACCGAAACTGGGAGAAGAGGGGAGGGGGTGATGGAAAGGGTCCGAAACATCAGGTTATGATTGCCGCGAATCATATCACCAAACCGGGGAGGAGGGGAATTGGTCAAGGGGAAAGAAAGAACACTGGTCTGGTGGGCCAGGTTGAAAGGGAACGGGAAGAAAGGCTCTCGCGACGGCCGCCACCACCGAAATGATGGACACAACTTAAGGAACTCGGAATGGGGTTGAGAGGAAGGGGGTCATCAGGCGAGGAGGCGAACTTCGGCTACGGACGTCTAACTCTCAAGGGAAAAGCGAAATGGGGAAGGCTCGGAAAAAGGGATAGTAAAACGGTTTCGGACGACAGCTGAACGGAGGACTAAGCATTGATGCCATTGGAAAGCAGGAGAAGAAGGGGTCCAAAGGTCACTGCTCACAGGCCGAAACTCGCAGCTGTCACGTGAAAAAAATCAGGGAAAGAGGAACGGCTCTGTGAGTAGAGCCGAGCAGTCGTCCTTCGCGTCAACCGGGATGTAGGGATAATCAGGGGGGACTCCAGAAAGGGGGGGGATCAAAAGGGAATTGCTCAGGACTGCAATCCACCGGAATGTATCTCAGGAGAAAAAAAAAAAAGGATGGGGAAAACTCAAGCCAGTACGCTCTCAGGTATGCGAGTGACCAAACCTCAGCAAAAACCGCCCTTGAGGCTAGAAGAGAGGACAAGAGAAATCAGCGGACGTCCTATTTGGAAAACCAGGTGACTGCCGGCAGAGGTATGGGGGCCAAGAAGAGGGGAGTGGGGAGAGGAGAACAATCTTCCCAACAACCGGGTTTCGTGCACGCGCCGGGTACCTAAACATAAGACTGGTAAATAAGCGAAAAAAAAGGGGGGGGAACGGACAGAAGGGCGCCACGAACCCGGCACAAACTGAAATGTCTTGTGGCCGGTGTTGTTGTTTGATGTGAGCACCAAACAGACGAACTTTTTTTTTTGGCTTGGCATTGATGTGGTCTTTGGGGACGCCAGCCGACGGGAAAGAAATTCTAGGGAAAAAGGAAGACGCGGAAAGCCAAAAAAATGGTGTTTCGGCATTTTACCACCCAAAAAGCTTAAAAAAGAAAAATTCCCAGGAAGTGATACGCGACATACGCCAACCGTCCTGGGAGAACGTGCGGAACAGAAGGGAAGGGACGGTTTAAAGGGGAAAAAGATTTAGTCTTCCAAAAATCGTCTCACCTACTTGAAAGTGTGAGAGAAAGGAAACAGTGGGGAATTTCCGGTCATTAAAAACGTCGGGGCGGTCGGAAGGGGGGGGAGGGGAGCAGAAATCCTCCCCGGGGGGGAATTTCGACCCGCCTCGCCTCAAAAGGTTGCGGCAATTGCACGCCGAGCAGCGGTCAAAACGCCGGCGAAATATGACAACTGCAAGGTCGCTGGCAAAAAGGAAAAAAAGAAGACGGAAGCGTGGATGTTCAAAGGGTTCGTGCACGAAACGACTCGTAGAGGTCTGAAGAAGGAAAAAACCTTTTCAGCAAGGGAGGGGATAAGAAGGCACAACTAGCAATATGCTGACAAATGGCCAGAGCCAAAGAACGACAACCCGTTGGAGAGGAAGGTCGGAAGAGGAACACAAGAAGGGAAGGGTAAATCGGGAAATGTTGTCCGTTGCTGCGTGAATGCAATCGGGAGGATAGCAGGGTGCAATAAAAAAGGAAGTGAGAAGAAAACCAAAAGCGGTAGTTAAGATTCCGCCATTTTCAGAGGATACGGGGGGAACGGAGAAGAAGGACAACTTTCATTCCTGAAAATAATTCGCAGGATTAGGATAAATAAATGAGTTTACTTTGGG
>Ga0179593_1700811_pt1 | contig 16762 bp, 28 predicted proteins | sample CZODoug2_1_08_16_FD_185931 | JGI IMG/M metagenome (GOLD analysis project Ga0179593, IMG submission 185931) | Vadose zone soil fungal communities from Angelo Coast Range Reserve, California, USA - CZODoug2_1_08_16fungal (PacBio error correction) | ecosystem: Environmental > Terrestrial > Soil >...
CGAAGCGCAGGGTGGAGGGGGGGGTATTAAGAAGAGGGCCGTCCCAGGCCAGGGAGAAGGACGGAGGACGGTGAGGGCGAATAGGTTGGGGACAGAGGGTATGATACATGAAGGAGCAGGGGGACCGGAAAAAAAGGGACCAAATAAAAGTAAGAGGGGGTGGATGGGGGGTAAAGAGAGCCCACGAAGGAGGGCGTGTATAGAGGGGGGATGGAGGAGGGCGAAAATGGGAGAGCCTTGGTGAGAGAAGTAGGGACCCCGAAAGAAAGCATTTTGCGAGGAGGAGGGGGGAGCTTTTGAAAAAAAGAAGAGAAGAAAAAAGAAAAGGATGTTGGGAGTTTGCAGAGGAAGGAAGGTGGGTCCTAGAAAAAAAAAAAATACGTGGGGGTGATTTGCATCCGCCGGAAACATTGGCCACGGGAAGATTCTGGGGCCCAGGCAAGAACACCTGGCAGATTCACGAGAAGAAATCGGGACCCAAAGGGGAACCAACTCCATGAAGAGAAAATAAACCCCCACCAAGGTACCCGGGATCACGGGGTCCCTGTTTCGAAAGAGCTCGGGGCCAAAGGGGAGGGGATTTCAAAAAAAACCAACAAAAACTAAAACAAAAAAAAAAAAAAAAATCGGAAGGAAAAAATAATGTTTCGAGGATTGCGGGGGGTGGGCCGTTCGATAAGGGGAAGTCGTTCAGAGGGGGGGACTTATGAAAAAAAGGAAGACGTCCGTCGATCCGCCAGGAAAACGTTAAGGAAGATGGTCACCTCCTAAGAAGGAAAGGGAAAAGATCCATCCCAGGGGGAAAAAGTTTCTATCTTTCCTTGGGTACAAGCAAAAAAGAGCGGCCGATGAGGGGAGGGCGGTTTTGAACGAAAATAAGAAGAGCAGAAAAAAGACTAGAAGGGCATGTGGGGGTTCTTTGTGAGAGGGGCAGGGCGCTATACTTTGGAAAGGGGAAGAAAGGCCCCTTGTTCGAAAAAAAGCCAAGGGAAAAGGGTTCTGGCGGGAAGGAAAAGAGGAGAAGTGTTCAACGCCGGACGGGGGACTTCATTTCGGCAAAGAACAGGGAGGAAGAAAAGGGGGAGGGGTCGACGTTTTTCAGGGGGGAACAGGGGGAAAGGACTTTTTGTTGAAGGAAAGAAGACGTTTTCGGCTGCACCACATAACGGGTGGGAGAAGCAGTCGGCGGGAGAGGGGGGGAAAGGGAGGGGGGGAGGCTCGGTCCGCAAAAATGGGAAACAAAAATGGGGAAAAAAGTCATCATCTTCCAAAAGAGGGGGGAAGAAGAGGGGGGACGTTTCGCGCCGGGGGGAAAAGGAAGGGGGGGAGGCTAATCTCCTCCTAATGGGGGTGCTTAGAGGACATGATCCTTCTCGGATGGGGGGGGGGAGGGGCCTTACCTTCCCAAAAGAACTTTCCTCGCGGAAAAAGGAGGAGTAAAAAGGGGGAGAAAAAATCATGAACCCGAATTTACGAGAAAAACACTCCTCCCCTAGATCTTCAAGGTTCAGTAAGGAAGGAGATTTTTTCGAGGGGAAAAAACCTTGGCTTCAAAAGAAGGTTCCACTGTTTTGTTCCGAGTTGAAAATGCAGTGAAAAATAACAAAAAAAACCTGGAGAGGGGACTTCAAGAAAAGAGCGATCCCACACCGTCTAAAAAAAGGGGGAAATCTTCTTCGTTAGGGGAAAAAAAGACTCCTGTGAACACCAAATAGGAACGTAATTCATGGGGAGGGCCTTACCTCGGTGATGCAAAGGGGGGGGAGAGAGACCCTCGGAAGAAAGGAAAAGAAAGGGCTTCATCAAAAGCGGAAAAAGGATGGGGAGGAAGAAAAAGGGGAGTTTTTTCCCGGGGGGGGAAGGAGGCTCAGCTTGGGGGGGGGTGGCAGAAACCGGGAATGCTGGGAAAGGGACCAATCCGCTGCGCGAAGGGAAGAAGGCCTGCCGCTCGCAGGAAAAAAGAGAAAAAGGGGGCCTACCGCGCGGAGAGGGAGGAAGCGGGAATCACAAAAAGAAGGAAAAGGACTGGCTACTTCCCTCGAAAAGGGCAGGGGCCCCCCAACAAAAAAAAAAGATCAGGACCATTTAATCCTCGATCAGAAAAAACACTTCAAAAGAAAAAAAGGAGTGCAAAGACACCTCCGAGGGGGGGAATCTTGGGAAAGGGCTCCTTGAGGGGTGCGGGAAGAGGGGGGGGAGACGCCCAATTCTCTTCTCCGGGGGAAGGACCACTATTTTGGAGTATGGGGAAAGGGTAAGCCGCCTTCCGATTTCTGTCAAGAAACATCAAGAAACTTCTTATCTGGGAAAAGGAGGCGGGGAAAAGAAAAAAAAAGAAATCTTTGCCGGACTGCTCCAACCGACAAAAAGAAGGGGGACCTTCCGGCTGCGGCCAAAGGATATTTCAAAAAAGAGGGAAGAAGGGGGGGAAGAGCGCCACCGGTCGGCCGAGAAGAGGGAAAAGGTCAACAACACAAAAACAAAAAAAAGGAAGTATGAGGAAAAGAGAAGAAAAAAAAGGGGAAAAGCCATCAAGAGGACGACCCCTGCCCCTGATGACAGAACTGGGGAAGAAAAAGAAAAAGGGTCTACTTGAAAAATGGGAAAAAGGGTCCTATAAATGGGGAGGGGTTCTTCCCTAGCAAAAAGGGGGTGGAAAAAGAAGGTTTTTTGGAAAAAAGTGGAGAGAACGCAACGGAAAGCCGGAAGCGCCGCCCAAAGACGGGAGAATGGCAACCACTAAAAAGAGTGCCTTGGGGGACTCTCGGCGAACGAAAAAAAAGGAAATTTCAGAGAAAAGGGACGGTCACGGGTGAATAAAAAAAACCGCTCCAGGCACAAAAATCCAAAAGGGGGAAACTTTTTGCCAGGGTTGATGGTTGACAGTTTGCCATGGTCTGGCGGGAAAAAAACTGGGTTAGAAATGAACAATAGCGAAGCCGGCAACCCGGAGCAAGCCGCAGGTCAGGCCCCGCCGCGAAAAGGCCCCTGTAGGGGTCCTCGGGGGGGAGCTCTCCTCTTCCTGCCAATGAAAAAAGCCCTTTCGCCGCCCATGGTCAAAAAAGCAATGGGAGGGTAAAAAAACCGTCAGAAAAACGGGAGGAAAAAAACAACCCCTTCAAAAAGAAATTAAAAAAAAACAGAAAAATCGCCGTAGAATTCCGATAATGAGGAAAAGGATTGCGCAAGATATCGTTGATGAAAAAGGAGGTAAGCCGTTTCGTTGGGGGAAGGAGAGGAAAAGGCGAACCTAACAGGCGAAAAGGGGATAAAAACAACAGATCACGGTCGACCGGTGAATTCAGGCCGCCAAAGGATCAAGGGGTTTCTGCCTGCAGCGTAAGCAAGGACAAAGAAATCCAGGGCCCCGCCATGGATCCCAATTCAATCCAAGAGGTCCAGGGAGGGGGGACGATAATGTCGAAACGGTTGTCGCTAGGGGTTCATTATCTCAAAGGAAAACGAGGGGGGAACAAGCCCTCATCAGAGACGAACGAAAGGGAAGAAGGAAAGAACAGCAACGTAATGCCTAGAAAGGGCCGGAATTGATGAAATCTCGAGGGAGTTCAATGACCTCAAAAAAAAAAAAAAACCACGGGGCGAGGAGAGCAAAAAGAAAATCCGTGGTTGCCAAAACGGCACGAAGGAAAAAAAGGAAAGATGATGAGGGGGGGTTTTCCGAAACCGGAAAAGAACAGCAAGAAAAAGCCCGAAAGAAGCAGAGGTTTATCACCAAGAACTGTCCAGGGACCTCCAGCGGCTTCCTAAAAAAAGCACAAAGGAACCGGAAACACTTCCAAAGAAGAGAGAAAAAAGACGAATGAACGGAAACACCAAGAAGGAAATAGAACATCTCCCGAGGGATTCCTTTCAAGAGAAGTGCCCTAGGAAGCAAATCTATCGAATCCCCTCTCACCTCCGGACGAAGAAGGGAACCTGCTCCCTATCCCTCTCCCCGGAGGAAACCCCCAAGAAGATTTGAAAAAAGCATTTCCCTTTCCAGAAAAAATTAAAAAAAGAACAAATCTTTCCCTGGGGGGGAAAGGCGGAACAAAGAATCTCTTGAAGTGTCCTCTCGGGAACGGACGGAATTCACCGAGAATGGGGGAACAGCGTGGTCTTACCTATCGCGCCAATCACCTGGGAAGGGAATGAACGGTCCCCATCGGGGGGAACTAAAATTCCTTGAGTCGAAAAAAAAAATCCTCAGGAATAACACCATTAAGTGACCCCCAGGGAAGCAAAAACTAATATCGACGTTATCCAAGTGAAAAAACTGAATCTTTTCTCTCCTGGTCTTTAGGGAAGGCTCCCATCAGACCGCGAATGCGCCCAGCAAAAGAAATTTCAAAGCTAAGAGCACATTCAGGGGGAGGGAAGCACTTACCTAGGGGGGAAAATTGCAACATCGTTGATGGCAGAAAAACTAGAAACTTCTTCGGAGGAATAACCCCTGTTTGGAATGGGGGGGCGGGATCTTGGGGGGAGAAAAAAACCTCCCCACAAAATCCCCACAGGAAAGTGGAAGGGGGAAGTTTTTTTTTTTGGGGTTCTTTCGGATCCCCCCCCTAAAAAATGAAGACCACACAACACCCCAAGCGTCCTCTCGTTTCGGAGAGAGAATCATCCAGTTCTTGAGGGCAATCATCAAGCTGGGGAAAAAGGCTTCCGAAAAAAAAAGGAATGTTAGTCGAGGGGACCAAGACATCGTGATAGACATCCCCATTGGACACGCCCTCTGAGGGGGCTTGGGGGGGGAAATCAATTAGGGAGAACCTTTATCTTCCAGTTTACAAAAAACCGGAAGAGAAAAAGAACCTCTTTTGGAGATTTAATCTCCTGGAAAGGGAACATTCTTCGGGGTAAGAGGAACCTCAAGAAAGGGGTTTTCACTGGAGGGTCCGGGGGGGGAAAATTTAGGGGTCAGCTTGTTCTCGGGGAGTCGTTACTCGAAAAGCCGATCGAGTTCTTGCGATGTAGGAATCCTTAAAAAGCCTACATACGGCCCATTCTCAAAGCGGTTTCCTTAAACCAAAACCCCGTCCAATCCGCGGGGCGCCTAGAGGAGTCGGTTGAAGGGGATGGAAAGAACTCGCAAAAAAGTATTTTGGGGGGCAGGTCGGGGGCGCAAGCTTCCGGAGTTTGTGGCAATCTCCAGGAACCACTTGGTGAAGGGGGGGAAAGAAAATAGAAAAGTCTCGCCGTTGAAAAGACAACACCACCAACGGAAGAGATTGACGGCGAGAAAAAAGGGGGGGGCAGGGAAAAACCCAATTTTTAAGAAGGGATTTGAAAACCTAATCCTTAAGAGCCTAGGACCCGCGGGGACCCGTTCGATGGCGAAAAACACCTTCAATTCACCGAAAAAAAAGGGGAGGGGGAAACGGGTTCCGGCAAAGGGAGAATTGCCGTCCTGTTGGGGGGGAGCCGTTTTGCCGGAAAAAAAAATAAGGTAAAAAACTATTTCTATTAACGCCGGAAAGCTGAACCTACGCAGGAAAAAAAAAGGCCCGGAAAGAACCCGTGCAGGAAAAACGCCGTCCGTTCACGCTGTTCCCAAAAACCAGGACATGGGGCCCAAAGGAAGAAAAAAAGGTCGAAAGGACCATCCGGGTTAAACCCTCAGGAGGGGCCTGTGAAAAAAATAAATGGGGCACAAGGAAGCAAAAAGAAAGGGATTCCAAGAGGAGGCCCTTTTTGCCAGGGCGGAAGAGGGCCGGAGCCAGGGGCAACGGGGGGGGACTTTTGACAAGGGGGTGGTTGAGTCGAAAAGCAACACAAGTCTCAAAAAAGGGAGCCCCCTTGAGGGGGGAAGTATTAATGAACGGGTCTGCAGGAAGGAAAGGGCGGCAGGAGGCGCATAAAAAAGTTTGTTAACATCGGGGGGGTAAATCGGTCAGTGAGAAATCAAAAAAAAGGGGGGAGCCTTTGAATTGGAGTGGCAGAAGCGATGTGGAAAGGGCGAAACTCCCAAAAAAGCGTTCTTGGGGAAGTAGGGAAAACCAGATAATGTGGGGGGGTCCGAAAGGATTACCTTTGAACTTTTATCCACCAAATAGACTCGGTGCTGGGGGAGGGGAAAAGTCGAAGGTTTCTCGGGGGGGGCGCGGGGGGGGGAAACTTACAAAAGGACGGGAAGATTTACTTTAAAGGGGGCTTCCCGGGAATCCCGCCATTGTGGGGCCGCAGATCTATGCGGAAGCTTCCATCGGGAGGTGGATTAGAAAATAAGTCGGGGATCGGAAAAAAAGCTTCCGAGTTGTCCCCAAAGGGGGGGGACTGCAGTGTCGGTTGGGAGGCAATCCCTGTCGATCAGGAAAAAAGGTGGGGTTTCTTTTGTGAAAAGGCCATAAAAGGGTGAGGATCAGGAAACCAGGGGCGTCCCGCGATTTTCGAACGGTCCTTCTGAGACTTAAGAATGGGCCTAAGGGGCTTCTGAAAGAAAAAACGACGAGGCGGAAACGGTGCCGCCGTGTGGGTCCGCCTACGGTGTTCAACAGGGGAAGTGGGCGAAAGTGGTCCCAAGGGATCGGCCGGCAAGATGGCGTCAAAGACGCGAAAAAAAGAGAGAAAGGAAAAAAAACTTCCTCCTCTCAAAAATTCCGCAGAAAGAAAGGTTCCGTGGTTCGAGAAAAAACACACCGAAAAAAGACGGAAGAAATTTTCAGAAGGGGCTGCATCAAAATAAGCCCTGAGAAAAAATCACTGTTCAGGGGGAAAGGGATGGCTTCCGCCGGAGGGCTGCCTGTAAAATAAGGCGGGGGTGAACCCTATTGGGGAAGGAAAAAAAAAAAAAGGATCTTAAGTGAAAGGCCTCTGCGGAGGTTCTTCGGAGCAAAAAGGAATCCTTTTCAACAGGATACAACTGAACCAAGGTAGCCGTACCCCCCCAAGAACCTTTTAAGAATACCTATTGAGGGAAAAAAGGAACTCAAATACCACCTTCGAGGGACTTTATCAGGAGTTTATCGGGATGGAAGGGAAGAAAAGTTGTCAAACCTTATCTGGCAAAAGAACGACCGGCTTACCGAAAAAGTGGCGAAAGGGGGGAAGGAGGGATCGCAGGGAAAATCGGAGAGAAGGAAAAGTTGGTTCTTACGGAAAAAAGGGGGGTGCCGAAGGAAGGCCTCGGCCGACCGGGGAAGCGCTTCGGGGGGAAAAAGACCTTTCCACAAATAGGACGAGGGGGCCCCTCCGAGACGGCATCCCCGGAGAAAAATCAACAAAAAAAAGAAATCGGAAAAAAAAAAGGAAGCTAATTGAAGAAAGAGGACTGGCTAGAGGGGGGGTTTCTGCTGGGGGCTCGTCGGTTGAAGAAAAACCCCGCTGAGGGGAAACCGAAGCAGCAGGTCAGCCCTCAGACCACGACCATGGGGGAAACCATCAACAACTTCGTGGGAAAAAAACGAAGGGAAAAGAGGGGCGGCCCTTGCTGAAAAAAAAAAAGCTCCCCCCTGAATAGGGGGGGGGGGAGGAGGCGCCGAACGAGGGACAGAAAAGGGAAAAAAAAAAGGGGGGAGTGTTTGCCAGCAGGGAGCCGAGGGTCGGCGCCTGTCCGGACCAAAAAAAGAAGGGTGCGTTGATAGGGGGAGAAACCCCGCGTCTGAAAGAAAGATCGGGAAAAAAAAACAGGAACAGGGGAACCAGGCTTTCGTGCAAAAGAGGGGCGGATTTTTCAACCGTGAAGGGAAAGGGGAGCCCGCCGGCCACCGGTGAGGGAAGGGGAAAAAGAAAAAGAGGGAGAGAAACGAGTAGGATTAAAAAGGGGGGGGGGGTCCCAGTCATCAGAAAAGCGCTGCCATGGGGAAAGAAAAGAGAATGGGGGGGGGAATCAGCAATGTCGAAAGAAAAGGGGAGGGGTCCTGCAGCCAGCCCGGAGGGAGGGGGTAAAATTCTGGGTGACGTGTGGGGGGTAAACCTGATCGCAATATGGGGGGGGTCCATCTCTTGGGGGGGGGCCGATAGGGAAGAGGAGAAAGGGAGGGTGGCAGCAAGCTCATTCAAGAGCGCCCTCCAGAAAAAGGACGGAAGCAACACTCACTTGAAAAGGCATGGGGGGGTCACTCCAGTGGGGAACTAGGATTGTTCGAGGGTAGAACTCACGAAAAGAGCGAGCACTCGGAAAAAGGTGGCCGTGGGGGAAACGACGAACGGAGGCGGGAATATGGTCGAGGATGGAAAGGTAGAAATGAAAAGGCCTGCGGGAAGTCAGTGGCGAGTAGGGAGGGTGATCAGCAAGGCTCAAAAAGGATGCTTCCAAGTTGGGGCTTTGCACGAAGGAATGTGACCCACAGTTTGGAAAAGGTCCAGAAATCGAAGGAAAAAACTGGTTTCTAAAAAAAAAGGTGAACAATAGAGGGGGGGGGGAAGGTCCCAAAAAAGCGCCCCCAGAAAATCCACCCAGGGATCCTGATCCCCTCTCACTAAAAAAAAAGGTAGGCAATTTCGCAAAGAGCCTGCGGAAGGAAAGGAGCACGGGGGCCCGGAGGCAAGCAGGTGAAGCAGCATCATGTAAGTGGACCAACCCACCAGGGGTTGGTTCGAGACATCGAGTAAAACACCACTGGGAAACCTCCAAAAGACCTACTAATATCTCCAGGGAAAAAAAATTAAAGGGACAAGGGCCGAACCCATCTCAATAGACGTTGATGAAACGGAGAAAAAAGGTGAAGAATCGGCCATCTTTCAGGAGTATGTTTCCTGAAAAAAGGCCTCTCGGAAAAAAAAAAACTGACCACCTATCACGGTAAAGGCGAAAGGACAAAATCGTTTGTAGAAGGGAAGTCGATCCAGGGGGGTGGGAGGGGTAAATAATGCATCTTAAAGAAAAACTCCCAAAAAAAGAGAAAAACAAAAAGGGGAACAGGAGCAAACCAGTGTTCACCCCCTAAAGAGCGACCAAAAAAGAAAACGTTGCACGATAGGCGGCGTTCAGAGGAAATAATCGGGGGGAGGAAAGCTCAGTAAAAAAAAGCAGGTTTTTTTTCAAAAAGCAGCATCCAAAAAGAAAAAGCCCACCCAAAAGAGAGGGGGAAAAATCAACAAAACACCGGCAAAAGCAGGCCGCAGGGAGGGAGGGAATAAAAGGCCTTCAAAATGCCTATCAAGGAGAGAGAAAGAAACGAAATCTTGGGGGGAGGGGGAGAAAAAACACTTACGAAGGGGAAGGAGGCACGGAAATTGAAAGGGGTCACCGGAATTCGTCCTATCCGAAAAAGCACAATATCTTCCACTCAGGTCCGAACAACACGAAGAAGACGGGGGGGGGGAAGTTGCGGACAACATTTGGTCATGCCGAAAAAAGGCGGCTTCCTTCAAACGCCGGGAAAAAGAAACCTTACCCGGAGATGATTTCCCAAAAACCTTCCCTCGGGGACTGCCTCCTCCCCCTTTAAGAGCACTCAAAAGCTCTGAAACGCCGTTGAACGAAGAGGAGGAAAAAAAAATCGATTCTCCCATGGAAAGAAGCCCAAATCGAAAAACGCAAAAAAGAAGTCTTAAAGGGGGACAGGCCATGAAGGAAGTGCACGAAAAAAAACCCCACATTCAGAAAAAAGCGACTTATTCCTGCAGAAGGTAAAAAACCCTTTGACCCGAAAGCAATCCCCCGGAGGGAACTCATCAAAAAAGAGGGAAAGCTCTCCTTGTATCTCAATTGAGGGGGCTCAAGGGGGTCTATAAAACCCCAAAAATTGGGGGGGATATTATGAAATCGAGATAAAGAAAGAGGCGGGTCAGCCAACTGGGGGTCTCCAGGGAAGGAGGAACAAAATTTCCTTTAAAACAGGGGGGTAGAACCCGGAAACTCCCCTCCAAGAGGGCGAAACCGCCTACATACTCATAGAAGCCCTCTAAAAAAAAAGAAAGAATTTTGATTTACGGAAGCGAGCCCTTGGGGAAAAAACGATGAGCACGGGGACCCGGCTTTTCATCACACAAAAAAAAAAGGAACGGGAAGAGTCCTTCCCAAGGAAAACCTTTTCCCCATGGAACGCAAAAAAAGCCCCCACTCTTCGAAGCGAAAAGTCGCCAATGGGCTTTGAGCGAAAGGAACCAAAAAAAGATTTAACTTCTGGGGAAAGGCACCCGATGTACAAGGGAAAAAAGCGCCCTTTCGTTAGGGGAAGGGGAACGAAAAAATCCATACCTAAAAGGGGGGGGTTTTTGGGGTCCCGGCGAGGAAAGGAAACCCCGGAATTTCCAAAAAGAGAGTTTTTGGGGGGGGGGGAAAAAAAAAAAAACCACCAAGAAGAGAGTCAAGGAACCAGAGATCAAGCTGAAAAAGAGCTCGTATGTAGTGAAAAAAAAAGACCCCTCCGCCATCTGGGGAACCCTGGAAAAAAAAATTGAACTAACTTGACTTCCTTCAGGAGGGGGAAAGAACCCTCAAAGGGGGGGAGGTGAGCATCATTATGAAAGACGTGAATCCCACGAGGTTTTTTCAACCAGGATGGGGGGGGGGAAAAGGTCGATCAAGGGAAAAAGGTCTTAACTTTGGGGAAAAAAAAATGTAACTACGCGAGAGAACTGGGAGTCAAGGGAGGGGGTTTACAAAAAAAGAGTCGGGTATGTCAGGTCTGCTTGGCATAGCGGAAGAGATATGGTCTTTCCCGAAAGGGGGCAACCTCATTGGGACTGTCGAAGAAAAAAAGTCTAAGAAACCCGCCAATGAGGGGGGGAACCTTTTCCAGGCCCTCTTAAAAGTCCCAATGAAGTTAGTAGGGGGGGAGGGGAACTGTGGGGGGGGTGAGGATTAACTTCTCAAAGGGGGGGGGAAAAAAAAAATTTCTTCCCGGTTCCCGGAGCTGTGGGGAACTCCCCTCCGACTCTTCCAACAAGTTTTGATCTTGAAGAGGAAAAAAGGGACTCGCCTCAATCTCGTAAAAAAACAAAACAACAAAGAAAAGAGAGAGATTGGGAGGCGAGATAGTTATCCGAGGGGGGGGACTATTCCCTGGCGAGAAATCCGAAGTAAAAAGGGAGAACATGGAAACAGCTCACCTGGGAAACGATGGCTCGGTAAAAGGGAAACGACTACCTGTCGAAGGCCGAAAGAGGGGAAGGGGAAGGAAGGGAGGGAGGGTCAATTGGAGAGGGCCAATTGGCCAATGGGGGAAAGTGCGGAAAAAGAGGGGAAAACAAGAAAAGGGAGGGGGGGTTACTCCTATTCCCAAGAAAGACCTACGCCGACAGGAAAAGCCCGGAAGAAATGCCAGGGAAAAAGGGGGGCCGTTCCAGGCGAAAAAAGCCGTACTGGTCCAAGGGAAAAAGGGGGAGAGAGTACGTGATCCTGAAAGAACTGGTGAGAGGGGGAATTCATCCTTAGCAAAAGCTGCCGTTCCGCCTAGGCAGGGAGGGGGATTTTGCCAAGGGAAGAGAAAAGGGGGCCGGAATTCACGATTTAAGGTGTTCAAGCTGAGGGGAGATGAAACATAAAAGAGCTGAGGGTGGGGGGAAAGAGGGAAAAGAGAGGGCTTTTCGAAGAGATCTAGCCCGGAACGACAGGGAGTATGGATGGGGCCGAGAAGGAAGGAAAAAAAATTTGCCGACCCCCCCCTAGGGGGGGGGGGGGGGGAAAATCGGGGATGACGAAGTGGAAGAGGGCACGTGAAAAAAGGGGGGACCTTTTCGGGGTTAGATAGGGGATTGAAGAACAATGGCCGGCATAGGAAAAAGCGCCCTTAAAGCGCCCCAATGAGAGGGAAAGGAAAAAGCATTCTTCTGGAGGGGGTAATGGATCCCCCTCGCAAAAATGGGGAGAAGGTGCTGCTGATTCTCGGTTGTTTCGAAGGGGGGGGGGCGCGTGGCAGAAGTGGTGGGCCTCTTGAGGGGAAAGCTGGCGCCCCGGGACCGAAAACCAGTGGAGGGTGCAAAAGAGAAACCGAATCTATTGCAACGAAAAGTACGTCATCGCCAGGGGGGGCATCCCAGGGGAAGGGGGAATCGGAAAAGGGGGGGGAGAAAAAAAAGGGAAGCTTTGGTGGCTGCTCCTGCAGAGGAGGGCGGTGAAAAAGGGGGATCGAACAGAAGAGATCATTTAAAGGGGGGGTTTGGGGGAGTGCCTGCAAGGGAAAATGGGGGATACTTTGGAAGGTTCATGGAGAGGAGTGGCCCGGGAAAGGGAATTTTTCGCAACCAGAAAAAGCCTGTGAAAAAGGAGGGGGGGGAGCTGTGGGGGCTTCCGTTTTCAGGTTCGGTCGAAAGTTCAGGACGTGGGGGAAAAAAAAAAAAAAAAAACGGGGAGTTTCGGCTGAAAGATGGCCGGGAAAGAAGACACTAAATTAAAAAGAAGGAGGGAAGGGCTGGCTCTCCGGAAAAAGGAGCAAAAAAAAAAGGCGTAACCCAGGGGGGATTGCCGGACAGCTCTTTCCTAAGACGTTTTTCGAGGGGAACCAACCACGATTTTTTAGAGAGAGCGAGAAAGGGACGATTTCTTCCAGGAGGAATCCTTCCTCTTCAAAAAAGGGGAAACACAGTGCCTGACATGAGGAGTTCTTGAAAGGGGACGAGGGGGAAAAATAATTCTTTGAAAGGAACCTATTTAAACAGGAAAAAAACAGGCCGCCTGCCAGGAGGAAGTAGGCAAAGTTCCAGGGAGACGCGATTTGGAGGGACAAGAACTGAATCCGAGTTTTTTCGAAAGGCTTAAAACCAGTGGGTTCATTTGTAGGGAAATAACCACCCCCAAGGAAAATTATCGAAAGGGGAAGGGCCAATGGAAAAGAGGGGGACCTTCCTGAAAATACATTACCTGGAAAGGTACCCCCGGTAGAGGAGAGCGACAGAGGGAGACACCTCACAGGTCCTACTCTTTCCTTAACGAAAAGGACCTCGTTGGATTTAAAGGGGAATCAAAGAGTCACCTCTGATCATTGAGGAGGCTACTCGCGCAGAAAGGGGGGGGCCCGATGGGAAGGTTGAGTCGGTTTTTTGTCCGGCCGTCGCAAAAAAAAGGATACGGTCAAAAAAGGACTTTGGGCCACCCCAGGCTTAGGGGAGCCTCTGCTCTAGGAAGGGACAAAAAGGTAAGCGGAAGGCCTCTCCCCGAAAGCTAATTCCAGGGAGAGAAAGGGAGGCTCTCAGGGGGCCATGTAGAAGGGGGTGGAGAAGGGCTACTTAAAATTCTAAACTCTGCCCCCGAAGGGAAAAAACCGCCCTCATCAGAAAAAAAGTGTTTTAAAGGAAGAGGACATTTCCAACCTATAACCAATCAAACAGGGGGGGCCAAAGCCCCTAAAGAATGGGATGGTACTTTATCAGGGGAGGATACACCTGGGGAAAGGGAACTGGAATTTGCGCGAGAATTCACACTTAGAAAAAAAAGCAAAATGAACTATGGGGGAGGGGGGGGTAATCAGGGGAAAAGGTGGGGAGGTCCTTCGAAGGGGGGGGGACTGGCTCTGGGGGGGGAAAAGAAAAAAAAAGGCAAGCCCGAATATACCACGATGAATTTTCTACATGAGAAGAAAAGGCCCGCTGTAATAACAAAAAGAGAAGGGGGCAGCGAGAGAAAGGGGGAAAAGAGGTATCTTACCTTTCGGGGAGGGGAGAAATTGGTCCTTCGGAAAAGAGGGGGAAGAATTCTTTTATCCGGGGGAAGAGAACCCAGTGAGAGGGAGAAGATGGAGGAGATCTCTCAAAACGGAGGAGGGGGGGGGGGAGGAAAAAGATAGAGGGGGGGGGGCCGACCTTTTTTCTCAAAAGAAGAATCGTACAATCCGGTTGAAAAGCAAGGTCCAGAACGGGAAGGAAAAACTACGGAAAGGGATCTTTTGGTGCAAAAAGCGAAGATTGAGGTGGACAATTGAAAATAGGGGGGGGGAATTTTCTCCAGAGGTCAGATCACGCAAGACGTGAGTGGGGGGGGGTCGGTGTGGGGGAGTCTTCTTACAAGAGGACATCAAAGAAGGACCCTTCGGGGAAAGAAACAACTAAAGGGGGACAGAAGGGGCCTGTCCTCCCATCCCTATGTCAAGAATCGGCGCGAGAAGGAATCAAGGGAGCATCGTTCTATGTAAAAGGGGGGGGGGATCAGCAAGGCGACAGATAAAAAAAGTTCAAGGGGGGGGCTTTTCAAAGTTTGTTTGATGGAAAAAAGGTTGGCCCAAAAGTGGATGGGAACTGAAAAACTGTGGGGGGAACAATAGCGGGTCGGGGGAGAAAAAAAAAGCGGCCGGAAAATCAAACAGGTGATCAGGGGAAAACGAACATCCTCCCTCTTTCTTGAGAGTACGCTTTGCATTTGTCCGATAATAATGAAAAAAAGGGCAATTCTCCTCTCGCACAAAACGCCTCCTTCTCCGAGGGGGGGGGACAGCATCCAAGCGGGTCCACCAAGAGTGTTCTCACAAAAAAAGAAGGAAAAAAGGCGAAGCGAGGAAGAAAACGAACTCCCCTGAAAAAAAACCACGGATCCGCCCTTATAATGAAAAAAAGGCAACAAATCATTATCGAGGAAACACTTAGAAAGGTGATGAGGGGGAAAGGAAAACCTCTTTCCTTAAAAAGGGGAACTAACAAAAAAAGGTAACAAAACTACTGAACTTTGGGATCTTTAGGGGGCCCGGTTATGGGGAAACTGAGGGTGGGAGCCAGATATTGGGGGGAAAAAAGGCCCGAGCGCAGCAACGATAAAAACGACAAGTACAATGATTACCTAACTGTTATAAATGTGTGTCAGGCAAAGGAACCCGGGAATCGACCTTTTGAGGGATGGGTGTAAAGGAAAAAGGCAGCGGTAAGCAGACACGGCTAAAGCCCTTTGGACAGTATCAGAGGGGGGGGGGGGTGAAAAAGAAAAGGTCCGCAAAGGGGAAAGGCCTAGTCACAGGGGGGAATAATGTCCAGAAAAAGGGCGGCGGAGGGGGGGGGCGGACGGAGAGCATTTTCCAAAACTTTTTTCCAAGAAAGGACCGCGCGGCCCGCAAATAAAAAAGCAGAAAACAGGCAGGCCAGAAAAGGGGGGAAAAAAAAAAAAAGGGCCGGATTGTAATGACCAAGCCCCCAAGAGAAATCTTCAAGGATCCAGGGGGTGCCCGGCGCGAACAAGGGAAAGGAACGAGTTGCCGAGGTAATGAAAAACGGGGTTTTTCCGGAGGCGCGGCCCGCGCAAGAGAGGAAAGACCGATCAGGAAGAAAGGATTATTCACCAACACTTCCCATGGGGAAAAGAAAAAAAAAGGAGTTCCCTTCCACAATCAAGGAGAAGAAACCGTCAGAAAAAACCTTCTTCAGAAACACAAGTGAATGGAACGTCTCTGCTAAAATTTTTCTGCAAAGAAAAAGAAAAGGAAAGAATCATCCAGCCGTGAAATGAAAAACCGGCGTGCCCAGGAAAGGGGGGGGAAGACGCCATCTAAACATGCGAACATCCTATCAGGGAAAAAAAAGTAGGGAACCTTCCACGAGAATACTGTCAGAAAAAGGTGAAAAAAACCCAAGAAATTATCTACGGGGAGCGAGCATTTACAATGAGGAGACCAAAAAGATCTTCCTGAGGACCATTGCTTGAAAAAGTAAATCCGTGTCAGAAAAGAGAGAGAAATTTGGGGGCACCGGACTTTTATTCTGAGGACCATTTCTATGAAAGGATGTGGAAATCCAATAGAGACCTATCGAAAGGGCTGTATCGAAGGGTAAAACGGTGAGAGAAAAAAAGCAGGGGGGAAACTTCCCCTCCATTCGGTATGCAAGGGGGGAAAATCTCCGCAACTCCAATCCTCGAGAGGGCCTCCGGAGAAATCCTCATCAACGGGCTTAGAGAGAAGCTTGGGTAAAATTTCACTGTGAAGGGACGAAGCCCTTAAAGCGCTGGGGATCAGAGGAAGCTTAATTAGATGCTTCCATCAAAATCGGCCGGGGAAAGGAAAATTTCCTTCCAAAAGAAAAACTAATCCTAAATGAAGAGTCGAAAAAGTCGAAAATGAAAAGGGGGAAAGGACCGATTTTAATGGATCGTTCCCAAGAAGGGGGAAAACATGCGAGGAGGGGGAATGGAGTACTTCATTTCCTACCGAAAAAGGAACTAAAAAAAGTCCGTGGTTATGGTATCCAGGGCCCTCGAAAGCGTTGTTGAACAAAAGGGCAACTTTTTCCCAGGGGAATGGGGGGACGAATTTTTTCGGCAAAAAAAGCTGTCTTGAAGGGCCGACGCCAGGCAGGAAACGACTTCCCCAAAAGAGGGAATGTTCTTCGAGAGCCTACCACTAAAGACCCCGAATGGGGGGGGGGGGGGGCAAAAAATCCCATTTGAAGAAAGGGAGCCTCTGGAAAAGAACGGGGTTCTTTTTTCTCCGGGGGTTCCCCGGAAATGGGATCCGTGCCACTATGGTTTTCCACAAAAAGGCAGGGGGGAATATCGGGGGGGGGACGGTTTGTGACCTCCCTCTGGCCTGGAAAAAACAAAACAGCCGGGGGAAAAGGTTTCTTGGAAAGGGGTGATCAGGGGGAGGAGGGGTGAAGCCTTTGGTTAAGGACTTGGTGAAGCTTACCCAGGAAGAAAATAGCCGAAGAGGGGGGCTGCCCGAGTTGCAAGGAAACGAAAAAAAAGTTTCTCAAACCCGAGGGACGAGACCTCTTTGGAATACCATTGGGAAATTAATCAGATAAGTAGACAGGTATTCCTGTGAAGGTCTTGGGGGGGCCGGAGCAGAAAAAAAAGGTGATTCTTCGGGAAGCTCAGCTTCGGATTGAGACTGGGGGAAAGTAAGGTCCCCACTTGGTGATAAAGAGAAAGTTGGCAATCCGGACGAGGAAGGAAAGG
>Ga0179593_1453317_pt1 | contig 16761 bp, 11 predicted proteins | sample CZODoug2_1_08_16_FD_185931 | JGI IMG/M metagenome (GOLD analysis project Ga0179593, IMG submission 185931) | Vadose zone soil fungal communities from Angelo Coast Range Reserve, California, USA - CZODoug2_1_08_16fungal (PacBio error correction) | ecosystem: Environmental > Terrestrial > Soil >...
GAGAGGGGAAGACCGATAAGTAAGAAAGTGAGAATCTCTCAAAAAAGGTCGAGGAGCTCATCGCTCTCAAAGGAGGAGAGACAGAGCTGCAGGTGAACAGAAGTCGGAGCAAGTGAGGGGACTTTTGTGCTGGACAGGAGTTAGACCTCAAAGAGCAAGAAGAGAACAAAAACAGGTTGGGTGCCGCAGCGAGACGAATCGAGTAAGAGTGCGGCCTGTTAACTTTACATCAAAAGGGGGGAGACTAGGAGAAAGAGGGGAGCTCCTTTGTGAGGGGCAGCCGGGAATGTAGTTTTAAGCGATAGGCGGGGGAGACTCAGGGTGGCCGCAATTTCATGTATTGGCGAGAACAAGACGCCCGTCTTGCTTGGTCACCAGGGGTGAAGGGAGAATTTCAGATGGGAGGGGGAACCCAGATTTCCCGACAACGAAGAAGCAAAGGAGCGGTTATGGCTAATCGAGAGTAAATAAACCTAATGGGAGGTGCGCTTCAACGGAAATTGGAGTAAACAGAAGAAAAGACAATGGTGCTCATTCAGAAGGGGGCGAATCATCAAGTGGGGGCCAGAACGAGAACCCATAATTGAAGGGAAACATCTAAACAGACAACCAGCAGTGCCTTTACTAACCGGGCTTCTAACAAAGATTGGGGAACTGGGGGAGATGACGCCTGCCCGCTCATAAGAGGTGTTGGGGAAATTGACAGTTTACCAGGAACTGATATTGCTGGGATAGGCTAGAGGGATTCGTTGATGCTAGACATAAGGTTAATCTAAATTGAGTATCGAGGGGAGATCCGCAGGAGCGGGAAGTCAACACACGCTCAAACACGTTCTCAACACTACAGGAATTAAGATATATAGAGATCAACAAAGGAGGAAAAAAGGGGAAACGCAATCGGTTGGTTGGGAGGACCATAATATCGACCGGCGCGGGAGTCCAGAGCAAGAGAGAGCACTTGCAAATAAGCGGCGTGCTCAAAACGTCCTTGAAAAACTGAAGGGACTAAAAAGCGCTTTACTTAGAAAGAGCGCTTTTCCTTCAACCAAAAGCTACCGACAAACACGGGCCTCCTAACCAAGACGGGAAGGGGCAACAACAACGGAAGCAAGGGCCGCCAGGGACGAAGTGTCAAGGCTCATTTCTAGTATACAAGGGCTTCATCACAAGGATCCATAACGAAAAAATGACAGCGGAGTCAGTTGGGTGAACAACCAGCTCCCGTTGGTAGGGTATCGAAGAAAAAACCCTTATGTGGGAAGGAGAGAAGAGGGGATCACCCTCTCAAGGTGGCGAGGCCCTAAAACCCGGAAATTCGGATGGTAGACGCAATGGTGTTCCCGGCGGGAAAACAAGGGACCCTAATCTATTTTCAGGGGGAGGAACTGACAACAAAGGATGGTTTTACAATACATTTAAAAATAAGAATGAGGTCCAACATCAGACCAGAAACCTCAGGTAGGTAGCGCGGACAGGGAACATCAGGAACAATCACATGCAACCGCCTATTTCAACGTCGTCGTCATACCCAAGAGGTTTTGTAGCGGAACAACTACACAATGGCCAACGGGAGGCTACTTGGAAGGTCCAGTATTGGGGCTGCCATCACTACTAAAGCCCGCACCTGAAAATTCACCACAACTTCTAGGAAAGAAGTGCCATAAAATGGGGTAGAAATCACTGCAAGGGGGGGGGGGTGGGAATGCCCAAAGCTCATGGTACAAATCCTAGTGAAGTAATCTCTGGCTACAAGGGGAAGAATTAAGGTTGTGATCTTAGAAAAAACAACGGAGGAGTCTGAATAGAGAGGAAAAAGAATGAGTCAAAAATGTAAGGAAAGAAATTGGGGGCGAATCGGATTTTGAAAAACTGGAGTGAACGGGGGAGGCAGAACACAGTAAAGGGGGACTCTAATTGAAGATAAATATCCAGGCACTTATTCAAGCCGAGAGTTTTTGGTGGTCAAGAAGGTTCCGGGGGGATTTGAGGGGGTAAAGAACAAGAGGGGTAAACCTGGACTTCCCGGGAAGAAGATCGTGAACGGCGACAGTTGCTAACATGGGGAGGGTAGCTGAAGGAAACAGAGGGCTGACGACGACTACTTGGGGAAAGATGGCGGTCTGGACTAACCTGGTCAAGCGAAGAACAGCTGGTTTGACGAGACCTGTCGTTAATGGATGCAAAAACGGCAGTTTTGAAGTTTCCCGCTAAAAGGCAATGGACCTCGAGGGTTAAGGGTTCAACGAAAAAACTTCACACGACCACGTAAGACCATTGGTTGTCGGGTTGGGCAAAGGCGAGACAGGGGATCCCCCTGCGGATGACTGAATCGAAAGCAGGAGCCTTCAGCGTTTGAACTTGTCGAGAATAGCAAAGGGGTTAAGAAGGGTTGCGTATGCGAGGACAAACGTTACTTCGTACTGAATTGTCAGGGGGGGGGAGATTTGGCTGCAAAATTGGGATCACTACCTGCTCGCGACATGGGCAGGCATGAATCGTGAAGTTGGTTGGGGGTTGTTGGGCCTTCGGGAGGTTGGAGCAAGAGCCAGGCCAAAGGGGAGGTGTTAAGTTCAAAAAATGAACAGCGCAAGCGAGGGGAGAAGACTGAACCACAAGGGAGACACTCCGAGGAAAATCGAAAAGTGAGGACTCCGAGGGATCCTCTTCTGTATCGGGGGGGAAAACATCAAGAAGGTCCGGCCTGTGGGCAATCGGAAACGAAAAGGAGGCAGGTGTTGGGAATAGAACGAAGGTCCTCCGAATGAGAGGTGCTGGGGCTCGCATCAACAAAAGCCCGGATCGCTCGCTGGCGAACGCAGGGTAAAGGACATTCTTTGCTCAGAAAAACGAAGAACTGTCATAACAAGAAATGCTCACAGCCGAGCCTGGTAAAAATGGCAAGAGAGAAGGCTGGCCGAGGGGGACGGGCGTCCGGTTCACAATCTGTGAATTAGAGCTATACCTTGGGCTCGTCCACTGAGAAAAGTTGTTGTATGACTCATAACGGGCTGGTGTCAGAGGTCTGTTCATAGTGGGCAAAGGAGACGTCGCGAAAAGAGCTCAAAGGAACCTTCAGTCTTTTGTTCCGCGGGGATCGCATGTATAAAGCAAACCGTGCGCGAAAAAACGTAAGATGGTCGGGGGAAAGCTCAGATGATTCGCCTGGACAAGTCCATGCGTCTTGGGGGAGAGCAATCTGTGCGGGCTTGTGGAACAGAAAAAGCGTATAAATCTAAGGGTCAACGAAAATGGGCCAACGCCGGGGCGGGTACAGCCATGATTGGGTATGCGCGGTACAACAGTTAAGTAAACCTAACAAAAAAGTATTCCTGCCATATAAATCCAGGAGCCGGGAAGAGCGTCACGTAATAACAGAGGCGCCTGAATACACACAGCTGAGAGATAGATCGTAGCGGCAGTATCGTACATGGGAGGGAGGTTTGTGTTTGGCAGCCTACGTCCGGTGGATGGCGATTTGGGGGGTGGGGTCTTCTCTGTTGTAAGGACCAGAACCAAAAGGGCGCATGATGAACCCTGAATTAATGAAGCTACAACACTCAAAAAGTCAGATGAGGCTAAACAAAAGCACCGTGAGTCTTTTGAAGGAGCAGAGACTTTCTGCATATCTGGGAGATTCATCAAACAACAAGATAAGAATAGAATCTGAAAGATCACGAATTTTGGGGGGTAAAATTGAGGCTCGACTCAAAAGATCAGGGTGCTAAACAAGGGTAGCTCATTGGAGGTTCAAATCAAGAAGTCTATGGAGAACATTTTGGGACTGATAACAGAGAAAGGGGAGGAAAAAAAACAATCTATCCAAAGAAAAAGCGACAAAAAGCTCCAGCTATGACGAAGGAAAAAAAAACTCATACTCCTCAGCGTCATGAAAGGGGTTGATTACAGGGAAGAGGAACCTTAAGCGAAGAAGACCGTGCATGGAGTATTAAGTTTATAGGTGACGAAAGTAGGTGTTAGCGATGGAGGAGACAGGTTGCAAGAACCAGTGCATGGAGTGATAAGAACTCCCGTGAGGTCGTGTGGCAAATTGACGGTAGATGAGAAGCAAACGAACATGACCAAGAGCACGAAGATACGCCATAAAGGGGCATCTGGCGAAGAGTCTGCACCAGAGTCGTTCGCGCAATGGGAGAAAAGATATCAAAAATGAATGGCCATGCTGCTTTAGAGACGCAATTGTTTGGGAGGAAGAGAGAACCCAAATAAAGGGGGACGCATATGTAGGACAACAAGGACTTCCTGAAAGGTGGACGAAGTAGCCGCCAGGAACGGGGATTGGGACTCTAACATTGGGGAAAATTACATCAGGTGGTACGAATAGGTGAGAGTGGGGGGGGACAGTCTGGGCAGGCCAGGGGAGCGGTGGATCGTTTTGAGCTGAGTTGAGGAGCCTGCAGCCAGATAAAGGGCGTCCGTCAGAACAAGAGAGGGATTCAAAACAAACAGGGGACTAATTAATCAGATATGGAGAAAGGCGGAACCCCTGCGTGCAGGGAGCGGACAAGCAGAAGAGAAGAACGCGCTTCGAAAGGATGGAAAGCAGCATAGGAATAGCCACTTCAGGCAGAAAAGAAAACGCTGCCTCCAGGGAGAGTTCTGGGTCACGAGCATCCTGCCTTCACCTGCGCATGCTAGGGGCACTGGACGGAAAAAAAAATCAATGAAGTGCAATCAGCAAACAAACGCCACGGAGGGCCTGCTCATGGTTAAAGGATCAGGGCGAGGAATTTGCGAGACAATAGAATATCAAAAAAACAGCGGCCCAGATTAACAGCCTACGACAACTCAAGGAAAAAAGGGAAAGGATGTTGGAGAGAGACTAAAAAAAACTCACCACACTAGGGGGGGAGCATGGAGTGTGACGAGGGGAGCAGGGCAGAGAGTTGCAGAAAAAAAAGCAAAAATGGGTGAGACGGTAGTGGGGGAAAGGGAAAAAATGCATGTCTTCATTTTCTCTTCCTTAGAAATTAAAACACTGCTCGGGGGGTTATGTAACAATTCAGAAAAAGGGCGGTCCATCGACAAAGAAAGGGGGGGGGATCTCGGGACCAAGTATAAACACGAACAGTCCTAGGGGTCAATTCTTCGAAGAACAATAGGGGACGCTCCTCGAAATCAAAGGAAAGAAAAATGAAGGACTTGAGCAGCTACTGGGAAGGTCAGGTACAAGGTGGAACCAAACACAGCCCCAGGAAACGGTACATGCAACACTACTCGGAGGCGCCATAACCCTTGATATAGAAGTCACTTTGCAAGAGTCATGAACAAACTAAAAGGAAAGTTTAAAGAAGAGTCATAGGGGGGTTCCTCGTGACCGGCATGAAGGATCAGAGTCTAAAAAAGGGATTGGAAATAGATCCAAAAGAATAGAGTCACAACAGTTGTAGGAAAGAGTGCATGACCCGGACAAGATGAGGTCAGGGGTCGAATTTTTCTCGTGGAATAGACAGGGGAGGACGAAGAACGGGGGAGTTGTTGAACTGGATCAAAGGTTGCCGGGGTGGATTAGTGAAGATCAACCGGAACTTGGACAGGAGGATGGCCCAGCCAGGTGCAGGTGCCAGGGAAGGGGATCGTACAAAGAGGGGGGGTCTGACGACGACTTTGACATGAAGGTGCTGTTCTTTCAAGTACAAAGAGGCCGTCAAGCGCGATGGAAATTACTGTTCTGGGTATGGAAATTTTAGGAGCAAGTAAAGGGGGGGGGAAGGGTAAAAGAATGTTTAAGTTCCTCAAAAGGGGCAATGCCCCTAGGATAGGAATACCAGGAACAAGTCCTCAAAATACAACGGACTGAGTATTGTTCCGTCGGCCAAAGAGGGTACTTAGGCAGCTTAAATCTTCAAACCAGAATAGGCTCAAGATCTTGTGGTGAGTGTGGGGGGGGGAGGGGAATCAATAGCAAAACTGGGATTCGTCGGCTCTGACAAGCGGGGCCATTGGGTTGTTGGAGTGAGATGATAATGTCAAAAAGGTTGTGGCTAAGCAACACCTGCCCTTATTCAACAAGAGGGCTTCGGGGGCTGCACGTAATAAGGGCCGGGGGTGGGGGAGGGATGCACCGTGAGGGTTTTATATTGACACGTTCCCATTCGGGGGACTTCATGAAACCAGCCTTAATAAGTCCAGCGCGGACGGCAGCAGGAGGAAAAAAAAGAGGGTTTTAATCCGAGTGCGTCAACAAACTGTGAAAGTAGAAAGTCACGAGCGCGGGCTTTCCGTTAGAAAAAAAACAGACGCTGACTGCGACGGGAAAGTGGGCAGGGGTTGATCAGGGAGATCGTGACGAACTGATGGTTGCGGGTGGCGAGCAGCGGTGATCCTTACGCAACTGGATCGGTCAGGCTGCTTTACTTTAGAGAAAAAAATTGGAGAGATCAAGAGACCGTGAGACTCAGCCATAAAGATCAAACAATCCTCAAGCTCTTCAACACATGCAAACACGGCTGTCCGATATGCACGATTATCCATAAGCTCAGGAACTCTCCAAGTCAGGAAAAAAGTGGGGGGTGGTTCGGGCCTCATCCTGGGGGGTCCCGTATGTTCGGAGTCACTGGGTAGCTGGAGCGTGAGCACAGCACAAGGGAATTCTTAGTGTGGCGATCTCTTTAGGCTAATCAACTCAACAAGGGAAGATGTGTTGACAGGCAAGTAAAGAAACGCAAAGCAAAAGAGGAGTGCGGGGAGCGCATGGCAATCTTGGCATTCTACCAGCGTATAAAATCACGTGGAATGGACAGAGACCAAAAGGACGGGGTTCGCGGAGACATTCCCTTTTTACACTGCGAGAAAAAAGGATCAAAAAAAAGAGGCGGAAACCCGAAAAAAACCGTTCCAAGGAGGGGAAAAGACGAAACGCGCACGTCCCTTCGCAGTAGAAAATGATGAAAGCAAAAAAAGAAGCTGATAAGGGAGAGGGGGGAGTGCGTCATAGCTGGGCATAGCTGTGTGTGGGAATCCGAATCCGTTGAGGTGTTTGATCAAAGGGGGAGAAGTAGGCCAGAACAAAAGTCAAACAAAAAACGAGGCTGGCTGAAAAACCAGGGGAAGCGCAAATCAAAAACCCTCATGAGATGCAGAGCGAACGACTGAGCGTGATTTGAGCAAGAAAGGCAAAAGGTCGTTAGCTGGAAGAGAGAAGCATAGAGCGCACAACAACCACGAGTCCACTAGAGAGAGAGTATGAGACCAAGATTAACGCATTTGGGAATAAGTGATAGGCGCTCTTTCAGAAAAGGGCGATTACGAGAGAAGAAGCACTCATGGGGGGGGGGAACTCATCACATGTGGAGAAAGTGCGAGCAGTGGGGGGTTCTTCTGTACAGGGTTGGAGGGGGGGAACTAACAGATTTCTCGAAAAGAGAAATCCAAAGAGTAGGAAAAAAAAAACATTATGCCCAATGACGATACTGCGCGAAGAACATACCTTTTTATACTTATAACAGGGAGAAGGGTGGAAAATACGCGCGGGAAGAAAGGACAGAGTTCATTTATGGGGAGTTGTAAATTTGAACTCACTAGACGCTGGGGGAAAAGCGATTGATCAACTGGAGTGGTAGCAGGGTGGAGACATAAACAAAGTGAACGCTCCCAAGTCTTAGTACCATGCAAGGGGAGGAGGGGGAAATACGATGGGAGTGACCATCCAAAACCATGGGAAAGCGCTCCGAATACGCTCTTGCTGGCGAAGAGGAAAAACAGCACATACAAGAAGTGGTTCGCTCTCAACGGTGGGGATGGGAAAATAACAGCGAGTGGAGGGAGGGAGGAGGAGGAAGGGAAAAATACTGAACAAGAATGAAAGGGGGCATGGGAGTTTAGGCATGTTTTGCTAACGTAAAGACCCTAAGAAGGGTGGGAAAAAGGAAAAAGGGGCAGAACACCACTGAGAGATCCCGTTCCTCTCATATAATCTAGACAGTGCACAGATTGGAAAGGAGCCATGGTAGAAATAGAGGGACCGTGTGGGAATCAGGTTTAAATGCTCAGTTCTTAAAGTCGCGCCAAAGTTAAGGGATAAAAAAGACGCAGTGTGTCTTAAAAGGGAATTAAGAGGCCTGCGAAAGAACAGTCGTCCGCAGAACCCACGCGCGCGCAAGTGAAAAAGCAACAGGGGTCTCAACCTCGGAAAGGTCTAACTAGAACAAGAAAAAAAAGGGGTCCCATCGCAAAGCGGGCCGGTCTCATTAAGATATACCGGGAGGAAGGGATGTCCACAACGCCAGAGAAACCTCGGAACGCTGGCCCGTTTCAGGCCAACGACGTTCAGTGTCAGCAGGATGTATAAGCAGAAAGGGATGGTCTTAAAGGCAGATCCCTAACACTTGCACTGCTAACTATGCTCCAACCTCCACGGTGGGGTAGAAAAAAACGGAAACGTCTGCATGCGACGAATGTCGCGGAAAAAGGTCGTCAGGGCGAGGAGACACTTTCACAGACACAAGAAAAAAAAAAAAAAGGATCAAGAAAAAATTTGCAGGGAGGAAAAAAGTATTTGTCATACCGCAGAAAACGTTACCGTGCGACTACGACCAAGGAACACCAGCGGGGGTGATAGGCAGAGGCAGGTCAGCCGAACAAACCTCTCATTTTAAAAAAGTTGCCTAAAAAAACTGAAACCACCTTTTATTACGGTCCGATTTTGGGAAGGACAGGGGAGGAGGACCAAGGACTATAGGCTGAAAAGTTGGGGAACTTAAACAAGGGAGATGGTAATCCATTTAACACGGCTCAGATGGTAGGACCATCAGACCAGAACAGGCCATGAAATGCGGACACAATGTATTAGCAAAGAAAAGAAAGCGTCTGAACAATCATAATAGTCGGGGGGTAAAGAGCTCAATCAATGAAAAAAGGGCCCTCTGGAATCCATTGTACTTGAAAGGGAGGTACTTTATTGGGATCTAAACAGTCAAAGTCAATCAACCGCACCTGGATAAAGACCAGTTCTACACAGGGAACACTACACCTAGAATGAAACATAAATGTGAAGAGAAAAAAAAGGAATGGCCCGTGCTCAAATGCTAAAAAGAGTTGGGGTCAAAATCCGAGGTCATCTAGAAAGAGGGCCTACGGTGAGCAGGAAGCTCAAAAAAAAACAACAAGATAGAACCCTTAAGGGATGGAAGTTTGAAAAGGGAAAAAGAGTTTGACAAAATCGGGGATCCACTCGGAGGGGGCAAAAAGGGGAAGGTTTTTACGATAAGAAAGACCAGGAGCACTTATTCCCGCGGATAAGGACTTGTATCTCCAAAAAAAATTTTGAGGGAGAAATAAGGGGGGGTGGAAGATCACAATAAATTACCACCTCCCCAGGAGAACTTCAGCGTTTAACGGAATTGAGGGCCATTTGAGAGGGACAAAACAAGAAAAAACATGGGGGAGAAGTAGGAAACGGGCAAAATGGGAGGGGCTGAGGGAACAGAAAGGGGCCAGAAGTCAAGACGCGATCAAGAAAGGGTTTCTAACCGCTACCTTTGCTGAAGTTAAATTAAAAAAACAAAAAGTCAGAAAGGGAAGAAAAACGCAGGTAAGAAGATATCTTATGTTGTGGGCCAAAGGAAAAACACCTCGCGCTCGCACCTGGGGCAGGTCTGGTAGACACGCGAGACTGGAGAAAACTGCTGATCGAAAAAGAAGGAAAATCACGCTTGTGTTGATCGGGGGGTTGGTCGTATCGATAAGATTTGGGGCTCTGACAAGGGAAGCTAGCTGAAAGGGCGTTAATGGGGATAAAGGGAGAGGGGAGAAAGCAAAGGGGGAGGAAAAGCCCCTGAACACGCGACATTCCACGGACTTGGCCCGGGGGTGGCGGGGGCTCACGGGGGGGGATGGGGGCATATGAGAAAGTGCAGTGTTCTGAGAAAAATTTGATAAAAAAAAGGAAAAGGGAAATCATAGAACCTGGCCATAATTCTTCATCAATTCCTTAAAGAAAACGTTTTCTTTGGCGCCAGTAGGTCCCTCTGCGGAGCAAGAGCGGGAGAGTAACTGGGGGATAACACCCTTCCCTCTCACGGGAGACGGAAAGGGTGAAACATGTTTGAAGATCTAAAGAATGGTTCAAACCTCCTGAAGTGTAGTTTGCAGGTCGCAGATCGGGCCATTAAGAATGTGATGGAGAACCTAAAAAGGGAAATAGGGGGGGGAAGACGCCACCTTCTTGTCTCCAAGCATAACTGGCGGACGCGCCCCCAAAAACCAGCCCTCATGGTAAAAAACAAGAGGAAAGGGGAGCGGGGGCCGGTGGTGCGGAAGTTCTAAACTGTGGACGGGACAAAGTCTACCTGCGCGTCCACCGTGACATGAACGTTGGTTTTTTGGAACTCAAAAGAACATCCTTCGGTGAACTTCTTAGGTGCACCGTAGAGCGCGAAAAAAAATTGGGAGGGTCAGAGCGAACGGAAAAAATAAAAAATTCTTGGACAGTCTGGGGGGGCGATCTCCGTTAAGACGACCGAAACCGTGCGCGAAGAGCAAAAATGATTCCTCAGAAGAAAAAGAAAAGAACGGGACAGGGGAGAAGGGATGGGAGGCGTGCAGGGCAAATCGGGAGGGTGGCTGGTTCCGAAGGAGAAAAGAGCCGTCACTGGGGCATGGGACAACGGACCCAAGGAGCAGCAGGAATGGGAGCGCCAAAAACTGCGCCAGCCGTGGGATAAGACAGAGAAAAAATACCAGGCGAGTGTTTCAAAAGGGAGGCAATCGAGACGTAATCAACTTTTGGCGGCGAGAATTCGCCTTATGGGAGAAAGAGGAAAACGACGTATAGAGTAGACGCGATCTGCTCCTATCTGGGCATAGCGGTTTGGGGGGGGAAAAAATAATGCTTCCTTTGGATTGCGGGGAGTCCATCGCTACAAGAAACCAAATGTCAAGAACGAAATGGGGGGGCTGAAACCCTGCTTCTAGAGCGCTAACCCTCCTGATATGTCAAGATAAGGAGTACCGACAGTCGGTTTGAGACAGACACTGTTTCCTTCAACGGAGGGATAAAGAGAGGCGCAAAAAAAAAAAGGGAAGGAGGAGAGATAGATCTTAGAGTCTCCAAAAAATTTGTATGAGGAGTTATCCGAGTGACAAAAAAGAAAGGGGCGGGGAAAGGACTCAGGAAGAAAAGGAGGGTGTAGATCAAGAAGGGTTACAAGGAAAAGGCGAGCAAGTTACGTGGAATGTTGGTGAAAGCAGAGAGACATCGCAAAAAAAGGAACAGGATGCAAAACACAAAATCTGAAAAGGGGGGGACCCGGAAGACTAGGAGATACTTCTCGTCATATGAAGGTGTGGGAAGGTACTGTCATCAGCGATGGTAAAAGAAGAAGACTCGAGGATTCACTGGAGTATTGAGGTCAGGACTATCCGTATTTTAAGAAGATTGAGCAACAGGGAAGGTGGGGAGGAAAAAAGTGGGAGCCGACAGTGCATTGAGTCTAGCTAACTCACCGTAGGTCCGGGTCAACCATTGCAAATGTCGGGATGATGAGACCAGAACAGATGGGCACTCAAAAGTACGCCCCAGGCCAATATGGAAAAAATGAAGACGGATGCATAACATACCATCTTAATAGCCGGCGCAACGGTGGTGCGGAAGATACGCAAAAACTGACAAGAGGGGTGCTCATGTGCTGCGAGAAAAATTTTGGGGTGAGGGCCAAAACAAAAGAAAAAAAATAAATGAGTGCAAAAACAAAAATGTGACTTAAAAACAGTGGCAGGGGGTGGGGGGGAAAAGAAAAACCGCCACCATTTTTCTACAGGAAAAAAGAAGAGGGCCCAATCGGCCATCAATGAAATTGAAAGGAAAGGTAAAAAAGGAGAGGCTGATATTTGGCAAGCTTCCTTGGAAGGCACAGTTATGCGGTTGAGAATCATTGTCAGAAAAAAGGCAATTATCGAACTAGGCCCGCATGCGGCAAACACGCGCGGCGCTTGAAAAAAACAAAGGGGACAAAAAGGAGGTAAATTCAGAGTGTAGCTAGATAACCAACTGAATTTCCCAAGCGGGACGTTCTCAAGGAAAGACCGGCGATGTAACCCAGGTAGCAAGTGAGCAGGAAAAGGAAAGGTTGCAACAGAGGGGAAGTGGATGAGTTCTTGTCAGCGTCTGGCGGATAGGACTTCACCGCGCAGCACATCAGAACAAGGAAAAAATCTTCAGCAAAACAATAAAAAGGAAAAAAAAGGGCCACGGCGGCAGACTAATGGGCGATGTGGGTTTAAAAGGGGCGATGAGACACTTTGGCGCGCAAAAAAAAATATACCAGACCAGATCACGAAAGGTAAGCGCACGTTAATGACTAACAAAAAGAGTTGCAGGGGGGGGGGAAAGAAAAAAAAGGACGAACAAAAAAGATGTGAGCGGAAGAGTGGTGACGATTCGAAGGCCCTGGCAGAGCGTTGAAAAAGACGAACCAAAAAGATGTGGTCGGATTGGGGGAGACGCGAGGGAAAAGGAAGGGGAAAAAAAACAACATGTCGATTGCAATTTTCATTGAGGGGGCGGAACTTCCACTGGGGAAAATCCAAAGGACGGCTCAGAAAGTTGATCGGGGGTCATAAAAAACCAGGGGAGGGGTAAAAAAAACTGCTGCAAATCTGGGAAGGAAAGAAGAAAAGAAAAGAAGATTACCGTCGGGAGTCAAAAAATGTCCTGTTTGTACGCAAACCTCAATGGCACTGGGCAGCTTTAAGCTGGAAAAGAGTGAGAATGGACTTATTGTGAAGAAAAAAAATAATTCTATCACCAAAGGAAGAAAAGTTAACAAGAAGAAATTAACCATCCCTTGATATTCGGCCAGACACTGTGGCAAGAGTAAAACTGGGGGGGGCCAAGTTTTGTAAAAAGGACCAATTCTTTTAAAGCCTTAAATTCCAGGAAGGATGCGACTCACAAAACAAGGGAGAAAATATCACACCTTCCTTCAGGAGGGAAAAAAAAAGGGGTTGTAGGCAAGAGAGTGCAAGAAACATCGGATTTTGGCAAAAAATGAAAAGACATTTGGGGGAGACACGAAGGAGTGAAGTGACGACTTGCACAGTTAAGGCCTAGCTGGGGAATTAAAGCCTGGAGGTAAGTTGTGTGAGGGTCATCCAGGTGCCGGGGTGATTTAGAAGTGATGCAGAACACAATAATGCCTGGTCCCAGGGCCAGGGCAGGGCAATTTTAGAAAAGGGGATTATTGAGCAGAAAAAATCAGAGGGGGGACTGACGACGAAAAAGAAAGGGGGTTTCTTTCTTGGGTGGTAAGGACAGGTTCCGCGATTCCATGACGGGGGGTCTGGGGGGGGGGGCGAATTTTTCACTGATCCGTGTTAAAGGGTGAAAAACAAAGGGAGCATTTTGGGGTTCTAAATCTCGACAACCAGAATATGTAATGTTGTGGTGCAACGCCGGAATCGCGTCGAATCGACACAATTGGGTGGAGGGTTCGGGTAACGCTGGCACTGAGAGGGTGCGAAAGGCGGAAGAGGAAAACTAAAATGAAAGGAAGAAAGCAGATTGTGAGTCTTGGGGCGTATAGATCAATAAACCCGTCGTAGGCAGCAAACCGAGGGGTTTTTCAGGGGGAGGAAAAATTCTCTGGAGGGGGAGAAAAGGGGCACGCCCGGGGCCTGAATAAACATTCGAAAAAGGACGGAAAGACCGTGCCCGTTGGGCGGAGTTAAACTGGAGGGGATCATATAGGACGAAGGGGGTGGGTCGGAGTGTGGACAGTGGCCGCCGCAGCGCCAGCTGAAACATGAAAAAACGACGGCGCCAGCCCGCTTGAAAGTCGCAAAAGGGGGGGGAGGGTTAGCCAGGCAGGGGGAGATCCCTTCGTCTGGAACAGCCTGAAGCGGTCTCTCTCCGCACCCTCCGGGCGACGGTAGGCGTTTTGGGATCAAGAGGTATCCTCATTCGTAGAAAGGGGGTGAGAAAAGGTTGGGGCTGCATCGAGGCGCCTGACTTGCCGACGGGATCCATGGAGACTCCCGTCGGTCAAGGTAGCAACAAGGAAGGATCAAGACCCCTAAGAACTATACTCTCCCATACAGCGAAGACAGCCTCTTCCTGAACCGATTAGGGGGAAACGCTGAGTGGCCGAGGCAAAGGGACTCCGTAAAAGTAATGGCTCTTCTAAATAACCACGTGAGGTAGAGGGGGGGGGGAAGTCTCAAAACATCCTTTTCTTTCTCTTCGCAAAGGGGTCTCGGATCGCAAAAAAGGGGAGAGGGTCAACCAAACAAAAATTCATGACTGGGAAACTTCTTGGGGGGCGATCTCTGTAAACTACAGCGAATCGCAACGTAAAGATGGCAGGTTAGGCTCGAAGTCGCAGACCACGGAATGAGGAGTAGGGGAAGCAGGGCAAATGATGGCGTGGGTTTTGGACGGACATAAACCGTATAAAATCTACTAGGGGCACAAAACGGACAGGGGAGTAATGAAAGTTGTCAACACAAAAAATGGAGAAGACCACGAAGGGTGAATCAAACCACTCTTAAACATAAAAATGACTAGTTGCGTTCAAAGGACCATAATCCAACAGGAGCACGGAATCCGCGGTCCGAAGGATAAAAATAGGGAAAGCCTGATGAAAGTAATCACACATTAGGGGAATAGGGATATAGTATCGAGAGGAGGGGGATTGCTGGGCATAGGAGGGGGTTTGCATCCTGCTGTATTGCGATTGTGGGGGGGAAACTTGGGGGATAGTTCAAGAACCAAAATGTCCAATGCTATCAATGGGAAGGGTCTGAGAAAACGATGAGAGTTGATCTCTAAAAACCCCGAAGATCAGATAGACAGCAAACTTTGAGAAGAATCACTTTCAATGAAGAAAATTCGACATCAGCGAGAAAAAACGAGTAGGAGAAGGAAAAGAGTCCTGGAATAGATCTCGATAACAATTGTTGGAAAAAAAGGGTGGATCTGCTCTCTCTCAAAAAGAAAGAAAGGACGAGTTTAAGCAGATAGCGCAAGGGGAGTGCAGGGTTCAGCAAGAGGCAAGTTCTGAAGGTTTTGTGGAAAAAGAACGTAAAGGTACCGTCAAAAAGAGAAAAGAAATAAGCAAACACAACCATCTAGAAAAGAGCGATACTGGCCGCAGGACTCTAAGCCATATGCCGGGGGTTGATTACGCTCGTTTCTAAAAGACTAGAGGAAAGAAAAAGTGAAGGAATTTTAGCCGGGGAACGCACTAGCGTAGTGAAGCGGAGAAACTGGCTTGGGGCTAACCGGTTGAAGAAAAGTGCAATGTAGGTCAGAAAGAAGCACTCCTAGGAAGGGCAGGAAATGTGAACGGAGATTTAAGGAGGAAACAAGCAAAAAAAGAACCGGAGCAGACGATACGAATGCGTGGGAGGCGACGGGATAGCTGACAGAACAACTCTTACGTTTTGGGGGGCGGAGGGGGGGAAGAAACGGTTTGGACTCGCCAAAAGAGGAAAAGAAGGAAGGAAGGAGAGCGAGACGCTCAAGGGGGTGATTAACAAGAAAGAAAAAAAAAGAAGGAAACAAAAAAAAGGGGGGGGGGGGGGGGGGGGGGGAAGGGGGAGAGCTGAGGTCAGAACAACACTTGAGCACAGTGAAGAGCCGGAACCGCTCTCAGGAGTTGGAAAGGGACAAAGACGGCCATCGCTCAGCAGTGGTCCAGATCAGTTACAGAAGGCGAGATGGTGCGCAGGGCGCAAAAGTTTAAATGAGGGGGCAGAAAAGTGTTGAGAGGGAAAATACTATCGGCGCCGGGCGCAGCGATCCCAGGGGCGGGGAACGCGGGAGCGCTGCACCAGAAATCAGGGGTCTCAACTGGGGAAGAGAAGTCGAGTATGACACTAAAAAAAAAAAAAAAAAAAAAAGAAGAAAAAAAAAAAAATATATCCACAACCCTGCGCAAATTCCCGTCGCAGAGCGGCCGGGGAGACGAAGAAGGCGACTGTTAGAAAGGATAAGAGCAAGCGAAAACGGGCAGGAGGGGAGAAGGGGGGACCGCATTCTGGTCACTCAATTATAAAAAGAAAGTGGGGGGCGAGGCTTCCGCGAGGGAAAAGCCAAAAGAAAGGGGACTCTAAAACCGAAAGTGAAGAAAAAGCAACGTATTAACATTGCCTCCCGGGGTCGCGAGGAGAAAGGGCGGGGACCACTTGCTCGAAGGGGAAAAGAGGTCAAACTAAAAATTTCATCTTCAAAGGGAAAGTTTGTCAGAGCCCCAAAGGGTAGTGCAATATACGGACCAAAAACAACACCATAAAATGAAGTGGTAATTCAGAATGGGGAGAAACTCTCGCTCGTTTGCCTACCGGGAACAAAGAACACACCATGGTAATTCGGGGAACTCGATTGGTCAAGGCAAAGGACAGATCGAGGCCTGGACGGGAACTTCAAACGCCTCATTTGGGACCAACAGGGGAAAAACTCAGGACGCAGGGGGTCAAAGAAAACCCCGATCGCGCGGAAGAGGAAAAGAGGGTACTTACCGAAAGCAGCAACCTAGGAGGAGGCAGCCCTAAAGTTTGTAAAAAGGGGAGAAATTCACAAACTTAAATGGTAAAGGATCACTAAGGGAAAGGGACATGGGGGTAACTTCCCCCAAATCACTTCTGATCGGCCCTGTATTATACAAGGAAAACAATACCAGAGGAAGTGCCAGAGGGATGAAGTGAAAGAGTAAAAACTGGGGGGCACGTGCTCCAATGAAAAGGGGTCAATCCGATCAGTCAGGGAATGAGCTTTCAGAAAAGGTGACTTCGGGAATGGTTTGA
>Ga0179593_1640792_pt1 | contig 16761 bp, 23 predicted proteins | sample CZODoug2_1_08_16_FD_185931 | JGI IMG/M metagenome (GOLD analysis project Ga0179593, IMG submission 185931) | Vadose zone soil fungal communities from Angelo Coast Range Reserve, California, USA - CZODoug2_1_08_16fungal (PacBio error correction) | ecosystem: Environmental > Terrestrial > Soil >...
TGGGGAGGTTTTCGGGGCTGCACCGGCAATAGAGAGGTGTTCAACGGAAGAAAAAAAACCAATGGAAAGTTTTTAGGGGGCCCAAGAAAACAACTCGGACGCCTCAATCATCAGGGGGGAGGGTATCGTGTCTCTGACAAATTTTCATAATCTCCCAAGGAAAAAGGGGGGGGTTTCGCGAGCCACACAAAACAAAAAGAAAACACCCGAAAGCTGTCTTTTCGGGAAAGAAGGTATCGACTTTGGGTAGAAAGGTTCGCAAGGTCACAAAAAAAATCGTGAGAAGGGAACTAAGAGGGGGGACGGGCACCTCGAAAAGGTTCAAGGAGTTTATTGGGGGGCTCGGGACCGGTGACATAAAAAAAGGGAGTAGGCAAGGTACATTGAATGTCAGGCCATCAATGTATTTGAGGAGGGCGGCGAGAGGAAATCTCCGAAGTATTAAGAAAAGAGGGGCCAAATGAATTCGAAGTGAAAAAGGCCAACCTGCAAAATAACAATACATCCCCTCGAAGACCGATGTCTTCCAGTCAGGGGGTAACCAAAAGCGCGGGGAGAGGGAAAAAAAGGGGACTCATAAAACACTTTTAATTTATATCCAGACATGGGTAGGGAAAATACGGCCCTTTGCTTAAAAAAAGACCCCCACAAGGAAGTCTTGAAAAAGGGGGGGATACAGAAAAGAAGAAAGCGAGGAAATCGGGCGGGTTTGCCCCGAACGGGCGGCAGCGCGAAGAAGAAAAGAATGTGGGAAAAGTCATGAAGAAAAAAAGGTTAAGCACTGGAAGGAGGAAGGAACCTGTTGAGTCTTCGGAAAAAATATACGCGCAGAACGCTGTAAAAGCGTGCAGAAGCGCTAAAGGAAGAAAAACGGCAGAACCTAATCCTCGAAGGGAGCCCTCTCCTACAGCTATTTTGGAGAAAAACGCATCGGGGGGGGCAGGAGGGGCGGAAATGTTTCGCGGGAAAAATCGCCCCCGGGATCTGGGGACACGTAAAGTTTTGAGGAAAAAAGGATCTCTCCCATGGAGGAACTGTGTCATCAAAACCCAACGAAGAAACTAAGGAAAGGGGCAAAAAAAAGGGACTTGGGAAAAGTAGAATTGCAACCCTTCAACTGGGGGAACGGCATCAGAAGTAAAAGGGAACGCAACGAGAGCTTTTGAAAAAAAAAATAAAAAAAAAGGTGGATACTGGGGTCAAAAAAGGGTTTGGAAGGTTTTGAAAATTCACCCCCATCCCAAGAAAGGAAGGCTAGTGAAAGAGGGGTTAAAGTCCATTCCTTAAGGTTATTTTCCACAAAAACAGAAAAGGGTCCGATGGACTAGGCCCAACCCCTCCACCTCTTTAAGTCTTGCAAAAGTGAAGGGGAAGTTAAAAAAAGATAGGACTGGAAGAGGTCTTGGCGACTTAAGGGAACTTCTTTTTTACTTATAATTGCAAAAAACAATTCGAACTCCTAGGGGGGTCCGAGATTTTGGGGTCAAGAGGAGCAGGGATTCGGGGAAAAAGAGCCAGAGAGAAAGGAGAAAAAAAAATGACCCTACCAGGGAAAACGGACTTACTCAACAGCGGGCGAGCATTGGGAACTTGTGCAAGGGATGGAAGGGGAAGGAAAAAAAGTCGGCAGGCTTGATGGAGGGAGTCAAGTGTGATCATGCTACAAAAGAAAAGCCTGAAGAAAGAGGGCGAGAGAAGGAAACTTCTAGGGAAAAGGAACTTATCCAGTGACATGGGCCCCCTTTGAGTTGGGTCACTAATCATATGAAATACTGGGAAAAAAAACCTAGGAATGTGGGAAATCTCCAACCTATCTACATAACGAAAAAACAAGGAAAAAGGAAGAAAACGGGTTCTAGGCGAGTCAACAGGGGAGCGACACCTGAAAGAATGGGATGAAGGAAGGGAGTAGAAAAGAAAAAAAAAAAAAAAAGCTGTGGAAACCATTCGTGACCCTGATCCGTTACAAGACAACTCGAAAGAAGGCTGGGGGCCGGGAAAGCACTAGGTACGCCTGATCGGAACCTGCCAGAGTTCTGCGAGGGGACTCGAAAAACCACAAGTCGTGCATAGCGAAGGCATTGAGGGTGTAAGGGAGGAAACAGGGGAGGCGCGAACTGAGCTTCCCGCATCTAAAAAAGGTGACAAAAAGAGAAAGACGTCCCCCTCATGATTGGGGGAATTGTTTGGGAAGTCGGAGGAGTCAAAAAAAAGGAGAAGGGGAGACTAAAATAACGATCCGGACACTGAGATTGGATTCAGTTCGCTAAATACAATACGGGGGGGGGCCTCTTCCACGGCGAAGAGTAAGATTAAAGGGAGGGGTTGGGCAGGATTTTTGCTGTTGGGGGGACAGACTTAACCATTTCAAAAGCCCCACGGAAAAGCTAATACGGGACCGAACTACACGGGGGTTCTTGGTAAACAACCAATTTTGTTATGAGAATCCGTGCCTTTATCAGGAGGAGTGGGGGGCGGCGTTTGAGAGGGGGGGCCTGGAAAGGAACGAACTGTAGGCCTTTTCGGTTGAGCTGTCCAGAAGCTGTAAGGACTTCACAATCTATAAACGAGAGGGGAGAGGTCCCCAAAACACGTGGGAGGGGGGGCCAAAAGGTCAACTGATGATATCATGTGGGGTTAACAGTGAAGCAAACACTTTAACTGCGAAAATAGAGAGACTAAGTACTAAGGACATTACTCAGAACAGAATGGCTAGGGATATTCACCAATAGCTGCAAAGAAAAAACCATACAAAAGAGAATCTAGGGGCGGCGACTGGTAAAATGCGGAGGTTTGTTCGGATAATTCTCAGTCAGAACCTTCGAAAGGGGGGGCCCAGGAAGGGAAGTAATCGAAAAAAAAAAAAGGAGAGCGATCAGGGGAAGTTTCGCCGATCGCAAAAGGGGGGTCCACGGCTGAAAAAGTAGATCCGTTTTGTTGGGAAAAAAAAAAATTAAGTAAGAGAGAGCGGAAAGGGGAGGGGAAAGGCAAAAAGCGGATCCTCCTAAAGGTCGGTCCCGTAGGACGAGGAGATTCGGCTGTTAAAGTTTGTGGGGGCAAAACACAAAGAAAAAAAGGGAAGAAAAGAAGAAAAAAAGAAGAAAAAAAAGAAAAAAAAAAAAACGGAGAAAAAAAAAAAAAAAAAAGGGAATATCAAGGAAACTTGCTTTCTTAACTAAGCCCTTTCGGTATGGGAAATTTGGCCCGAAGGCAAGCCGGCATTATCTTTTCCTTTATTCAAAACCGAACCCTTGGAAAGCAAAGGAAGACAATGAAAAGACTTCTGCCAGACCACGATCGCGGCGAAAACGTCTCAAAAAAGCCTGATGATCTGAAAGGACCTGGGAAAGAATTCGCTCTTGGAGGGAAGGAAGGAGGAGAAACTAATGATTCCAAAGTCCAAGCCCTCAACACGAAAGGGAAAGTCGTCAGGCTGACGTTACGGCGGGAACAAGAAAAACTAAATGGAAAAGGGGTAGGTAAACCAGGCTTTTAAACCAAACAAGGCGATACGAGCAAAACGCAAAAAATCGGGGGATGGGCGGTCCTGAATTGGTGTGGGTGATCATTCAAGAAAAAAACCTCTTTGGAGAAAGGGGAAAAGGTGAACTGGCGTGGAGAACGGAAGGGGGGCTAAACCCACTTGTAAAAGGGTAAACCTGCTATGTTGCGAAGGCTGGTTTCGAGGATGGAATTCATGAAGGGGTCTCTGCTCGGGCCTTCTCCCACGAAGAAAAGAAAACTCAAAGGTCCGACTATTTCAGTTCAGAAGAAAGAGGGGAAAAAGACATAGAGAAAAGGGGAGGAAAATAGGAGGGGAGTTTTGGGCTTCACCGCAATAAAGGCCAAAACGATGCTTGGTTAGTTTTATAATGAAAAACAACCTAAAAAGGGTTAAAGGAGCGCATATCAACCCAAATTCCTCTCCGCAAAAAAGGGGGGGGGGACCCCTTTCCAATTGATAGAAAATCAGGTAAAAAAATGCCGTCAACTCTGAAGAAAACCAATCTGGGTTGTCTGTAAACCAAAGAGAAAACCACTTGCCTCAAAAAAAAAAACACGGTTGGAACTAGGGGCTGGGATGGGAAAAGGGGGTGGTCAATGGAGGCCCATGGTTTTGTTCGTCAAAATTGTGCGTCCCGTCCAGAAAGGAGGAAAGGACTGACCCGTGAAGGGCGGGGCGTGGGGAAAAAGATGGGGACAAAAGTGAGGGAACAAAAGAGTAAAGACAGGGGAGGTACAGGAAGGGGGGGGGGGATGGGGAAAGGAGGCTAAGGGCCGAGAGGGAGTAACATTCCTCCGCGATCTGTAGTCAAGACTTTAACGAGGATTGTACCAAGAAGGAACTCATGCAGGGAGCCAATAATGCACTCTGCTGGTACTCCTGATCGGAAAAACCCAACAGGAAGCAAAAAAAGAAGACCGGGGAATAAGCCTCAAGTCGATGGACCAGAGTTCTCCAAAAAAACAAAATTTTTTCTCCAGTACGGTTCACTATCCATCTTAAAAAAAGGGGGCCTTCAAAAAGGAAAAAAAACATCTGGAGAAAAAAAGAATTGTTCTACGGACGGAATCAGAGGGAGGTCAAAGCGTTTTGGTGCAATGAAAGGCGGGAAAGGGGGAAAAAAAACGTAGAAAAAGCGCGTTAAAAGGACTGCTCCTCTAGTACGTCCAAATTGGGGAAAAGGAACTGCAAGTCAAAAGCGAAACCAGGTAGGGAAATCCGTGGGATTCCTGCTGGGGAGTAGGTGAGAAAAAACCACCGACTCACAATCTACCAACATCTTCCATGTAAAAAGATCCGAGGCCAAAACTCAAGACCTCCGTCCTAAGGTGTCGTCCAGGGACGAAGAAGAAATAGATTTTTAGACATAGGCCTGCGCAAAACGGGGGGAAGTCTCAAACCGCGGGAAAATGTCGACAGGGGCGAGTTTTCTTATGGAGGGGTCAAGCGTAAAGGGTGGGGGCCAAGGAAACCCCGAAAGGGGCAAGAAAACCAAAAGCCGTTTTTAAAGCGTCGCCCTCTCTCAATGTCTCTGCCGAGAGGTATAATTGAAAAAGGGAATCGGGAAAAAAAAACGGGTAAGAACGGAGAAGATCGAGGGAACAACTTCGCAAACAGCGAAAACCAAACAACCCACATCTTTTACTACAAAAAGGTGACTTCTAGTGTATATTTTACAAAGAAAAGAAAGAAACGGCCCCAGAGGAAAACTGCCAGGGAGGTTTAAGGAAAGGCCTTCTGAAGTTTTCCCCAAAAACACCAGGGACAAGAGAACTTCCTAGGGAAGAGAGAAAAGCGAACAAAGAGGTATGGGTCCGATTGAAAAAGAAGCCAGACGAAGAGGAAAGGAGGAAAAACATGGGATACTTTTCTGTTAGAATAGGTAGAGATGGATGGGGAGGGAGGAAAAATGGAGGAGGAAAGGTAATAGGGGTTGGAGGGAAAAGCAGTAGGGGATGGTGCAAAGAGCGAAAGTGAAGGTACGGGGAGAAGTGCTGAAGCTTAATTCAACTGCAAAGGAATAGTGCGAAACAACCGGAAGATTGGGAAGCTTAGGGGGGCAACTACGGGATTATATGAGTAAATTCAAAAAAATCTACCTCGAGACAGGTTCGCTGTGACTACCCGGGGACTAAGGCTCAAAAGAGAGAACGCAAAGTGGCACGGACGGTCGATACAAAGCGCAGAACGGCTTGGGAGGAAAAAAGGGAGAGCAAGGGGTGATAATCTAAAACGCTCGCAAGGAAAAGCCTTTGAATCAGGTGGGGGGTGCGGGTAGGCAGGGGGGGGAGCCACGGAAAAAAGCCTCGGGTTCTTTGAGCAGATGCAAAGGGAAAACCACCGAAAGGGAGTAGATAGAGCCAAGAAAGAGCAAATATATACAAAGAGAAATCATCACAACGGTATTATTAGTAAAGGGCCCCGGGGGTTGGAAGATGAATTGTCTAAAAAAATTGAACCAAAAAAGGGTTTAAGAAGGAATGGTGGAGGGTTCACAAGAAGGGGAAAACACATGGTAAAGGCCTGAGAGAAATCATCCACAATAAAGCGCGGAGAACGGACTACGGACCAGCAGAATGGATTAAACGACGAACATCAAAATAGCGCTTTAGGAAGGGTACTAAAAAAAAAAGAAAAAGCGATATGCGGGTCTGAAGCGCGAAACACGGGGGGAGCATGGAAAGTAAGGAACCCTCTTAGAAAGGTTCGGCGCGAAAGGATATATTGCCCCTAATCGGCACATCTACTGAAAAATCTAAAAGTGAGAAAGGGGGGGGGTACTAGGAAATTGATAAAAACCGTTGGCGCCGGTAACCGACTCTACATCTTCAAGTACCTCCGCAAAAAAAGTTTCAAAAAAATCCAAAAATTGTGGCAGAAGAACTCCCTTGTATGGTTGTCCGTCCAAAGGGGGGGGATCTTGTCTGCCCAAAACCCGCCGTCAAACCAACCCCAAAAACACTCCCCTCGACCGGGCTAAAATAAATGGGTCCATGCATGGGTCTCTCCAACCAGAAATCTAAAAGGCTTTGGAGGGGTCTCCTGAGTATCTTAAGCCTTCTTGGCCCCCTATGACGTCAATTCTCGCGGTTGAAGGCCGAAAAACTGCGGGAGCCTAGAATGAGATTATCCAAGCTGACTTCTTCCACAAGTTGGGAATTGGGTTACAAGGATTCAAAACCGCTTTTGGGAAAAAAACTGAAAGGAGCAAAAAAAAAAAAGAAGCTCGAAGCGCAAGAAAAAGCAAGCTTGCGCATAACAGAAAGAATGCGAATAACCTTGAACACCCGACTGCGTCCACGACGAAGGGTAGGGTAAGAGGCGTTTGGGGGGGGAAAACACCGCGGATTATTGTGCGAAGGACTGAAGGGAAGGTGATATCATCTGGAAAAGTAGAAAGGAGGCAGGGGTTGTTCAACAAGAAGCGCAATTAGTTTCCGCTGAAAGCCTGTCAATTTGGCCAGGGTAAAGAGAAAAATCCTGTTCTTCATGGTCATAGTAGGTAACGGTCTCGAGCACTGGCCGCAAACTCGAAAAAAAACGGAGGGACCGGGGAGGGCGGGATCAAAGCTGACGGGTTATTCCGAAACACTATGGAGTCGGTGAACCACTTTATGAATGGGGCGATCCTAGAGGACGGTAGGGTTAGGAGGAAGAGTGTTAAAAACAGGAAAGCGCCGGGTTCTTAGGGGATGGTGGGCGTAGGGGAAGGGGGGGTTTACAAGAATTCGAGACTGCCAGCGTGAAAGATTGCCTCATAAAAATATCTCGGAGATCGTCGGAGGTGAAGAATTTGGGCGGAAACTTCACTGGAACCTTGTGGGGAAAGGGGGGCGTAAAAACTGCGGAATTCAGGAAAAAAAAGGAAAAAGGATCAGAAGGAAATGCCTCAAGTCTCCGCCCTCACAAAAAAAAAAAAAGAAAAAGTCAGCTAAAATTGTCTGTGAAAGCGGTAAGAGGAAAATGGGGGGGGATTGAAAAAAAAAAAGAAAAGAAAACCAAAAAAAAAAAACAAAGACAGATTACCAAAGGAAAAGTGTGATGCAAGTTTTTAATGATTTGTTTGTGCCCGAGGCGGAATGATTCCAATCCATGATTTAGAATGCAAGGTCAAGGAACCTCAGCCGGGGAAGTAAAAGGGGGGGGGGGGGGGTGTTGGCGAGAAAAAAAACCCAGAACTACGGTGGAAAGGGACGGAGGTCTTTGATCCCCTTCACCCAAAAAGCGAACTGGAAAGAAAACAGAACAAATCTCAAACAAAACAGGGGGAGGAGAAAAATATGGGGAGGGGTCTTTGGAGTAGGGAGGAAAAGCAAGGGATTAATTTTTCTTGGGAAGGGGGGCCTTATAGAGCAAAACTCCTTCCCCCAGGCCGGGGAAAGCCCGTTTTCCCGGAGGAGGAAACAACACACAGAACTAAAGGCAAAGAAGGCTGGGGGTCCCACTTTCCTCCTGGGCAGCATCGGAAATCCCTCCGTGTTAGACAACGGAAAAAAAAGGGTTGGGAAATCACAAAAGAAAAACACACTTAACCACACCGAACCGTGGGTAGCTTTGCGTTTGTCAAGAACGGTAAGGGGAATAAGCTTTCGGGAAAGTCCAAGGGTGTTCACGGGGAGGCCACAAATTAAAAGAAAAGGAGCTGAGAAACTGGGGCATCATAGGGCAGGGGGGGTGCTCATTTGCTGCCGGTTCAGAAAACAGAAGCAGGGCAGCAAGCCCAAAGAAAGAGAAAACGATGACGTTTAAAACATTTTCCAAAAAAAAAGGGAAACGTGGCGTAGGGAGTAAGACTTTGAACTATGGGGCAAAAAGGTTTCCAAAAAGAGGAAAAGGTAGAGCTGCTGAAGATCGCCTTAACCCAGATCAGGTTCCAAGCTCCCGGGAAGAGACGGGCGGTCCGACATGAGCCTCCCGGTTCGTTGGGAAAGGAGGGGTCAAGGAGGAGAGGCCAGAAAATCACAATGGTCAGAGGTGCGTCACGAATTTGGAACCAGCAGCAGGGATCGGCTTTTCCTTCCCCCTACCGAAAGGGAGCCATACTAAGGGGAAAAAACAAAAAAGGTGACAATAAAAAAAGGCGGAAAGAAAAGGTACCGGGAAAGAAAGGGAAACAAACCTCGAGCCAAACTTTAAAAAGTACTTCTCTTACCGGGGAGTCAACTAGGAAAAAGATCAAAAACCAAAAAGGAAGTCAGCTCAAAGATTTGGGGGCGTTTTTAATACTCAGCTCGTTGAAGGAACTGCCAGGCAGAGGAAGACCAGTTCAAGGAGGAGGGGGAATTAAGGCAGGAAAAAGGGTGTCCACTGGAAAGAGAAACACGCCGTGTGGCCTCTTTTACAAACCACGGCAGGGAAAATCGTAAAAAAGGGGGGATCTCTCAGCTTGTACCGGCAATAGACAAGAACAATAAGCCGTCGGGCCCCGACGATCTGCCACACCGTTAAAAAACACCACGCCCTCGGGGGAAAAGGAAAGGGTCTAGGGGCCAACACCTTGACCTTCTACTTTCTAAGAGGGGGCAGTTTTCTGGGTTTCCGTCTTTGCCCGTCTGTGGCCCGGAAGGAAAAAGCCTAGGGGGGGCCCTCAAGAAAAGGCAAAAGGGGGGGGGTGAAACCTTGAAAAGCAGACTTGAATGAAAAAAAAAGGGGGGTTCACTTCGCTTAACATTAGGGTAAACTTCTGGGACTGATAAGGAAAAGTCACGGATGAATGGGGGGGGGACAGAAAAGATGCGGGCAAGAGGAATCAATCGCTCCAAAACTCGAGTTTTCAAGGTTGATAGGGAAAAGGAAGCAGAAAGCGTGAGCGATATTTTTGGTCGAGTAAAAAGAGCGCTCGCTCTGCTGCCGGCTGGGATGACAATCCATGTATGGGGGCGTGAATCCGACGTCAGGAAATATGCAATATTTGTATAGGCCAAATGGATAGGGGGTCCAAGAATTTTTACCACAAAAGGATGAGAGCATAAAAACCGAGAGGGGGGGGGTGTCTCTAAAGGGGTGACTCGCAAAAAAAGGACGGTGGCCCCCGATCAGCACGCAACAAAAACGAGTGGAGGAATTGAAAAGGGTGTCCCAGAAAATCAATGCGAGTGACGTATTGCGGGGAGGTAGATCAAAAGGCGGGGTAAAACATTCGCAGTGGAGATTAACAAATCAGAAAAATGGTCAGAAGGAAAAGAGACACACTAATTACGCCTCATCGGGGAGAAAATCCTGCCAAGCGAAGGTGGCGATTTGGTACTCGACAAAGGGGATAGGGAAAAGAGCGAGCAGCAAATTGCATGAAAGGGTCAGGGCGAAAACTCTCTAATAGATTGTACGTGAGGAATGCCTATGTGCCAACATCTCATCAGGAAAAAAGCCTAAAAAGAGTGGGGGGAAAGGAAGGGGAAAAAAGAAACCCTTTTTTGATTACCTCAAGAACGCTCAAGAGAAGCGCATGGGCTAGAAACCGCAAAATCTGGGGGGGACAGAACTCGATGGGATTGAGAGTTGAGCAGGGGTGTAGGGGAAACATAGGAGGGAAAACAAGCTAGAAGGCAGAAATATAATGGGAAGGTCGAAGAAAAAGTTGGTGCAGGGGGAAAGCGTAGGAGGGGCGGGAAAAAAGGAGTGGATGTCTCCGGAGCAAGATAAGGGAATCCATAAAAAGGGGGGTAGCTTGTCAGCGACTAGAAAACGGCGTGGGAAGGGGGGAAACAAAAAAAAAAACCGCAATGGAAGATCATTTTCCAGGGACTCTGAAAAAAAAAAAAGAATAAAGCCAAAACGCAAACGGCAGCGCCCCTTCAAGAAAAAAAAACTGCCGGCTTCTAAAAAAACTTAGGGCGGGATCGCGAGAGGGCGTGGGGGCACAAGGGGGACGGATTGCCGACTAAAAAGGAAAAGTGTGGGAAGTAGCGCGCGGATCGGGGAGGGCGGACGCCGCCTTTCAATTTGGGCAGGAAAAGTACATCGCGCGCAGTCCCAGCTTCCCCGTCGCATACCAGGTCATGCGGGAAGGGGGGGATAGCGGGAAGGGCAGGAAAAAAAGGGGGAGGGGAAACCGACTCAAGGCGGAACATTGTGAGAAAAAAAAAGGCACTATGTTGTGCCAAAACCTGAAATGGGATATAAAGCACCAATTGCGGAGGAAAGGGTAAGAGGTGAAGGGGGGGAAAAAAACAGGTGCAAGGAGGTACTGGGAAGAGCCGTAAGCAAGGAAATAAGGGCCGGACTTTAGGGAAGGCAATACCTAACGGTGGGGACAAACCGGGAAAAAGGGGAAACTGGAATCTCGGGGGTGGACGCGGCCCGCTCTAAAAAAAAAATGACGGAAAACCGTGCTGACCACATCAAGGGACACTGGAAAAAAAAAAGGTCACAGAAGCCTGAAAAGCGTGCCCGAAAAAAAAAGCCGCGGCCGTAAGGAGCGTTAAAATGACAGAGTCGTTCTAACGACCGGGGCCGAAAAAGGAAATGAAACAAGGATAAAGCAACAACACAAGCCCTCTTGAAAGGGAGGGGGTGTTGAAAAGTTGGAGGAATTGGGGTTGTTTGAAAAAAAAACACACGCTTGGTGCGAAAGGTCCAGTCAGGGTTCGGGTCCTCCATGGGGGATGTACCAAAAAATTTACTAAGGCCCTTTTTCGGGTGACTGTGGTTGGGGGAGGGGAGTTGGGGGGTTACGCGGGATGACAGGAAACGGCAACAAGCCGAAGGAAAACTTGCTATGCCGGGGAAGACGACAAAGAACAAATCCACTACCTCACGGATAACAAGAAAGGGGTTTGACGAATAGCAAAAGGCGAAAGTTGGGACAGTGGTAAGGGCAAGCGCCGCCCTCCTGCACGGGTGTCTTACCACCCAGAGCCGAGGGGAAAGGATGTGCATCCGAAATCCCCAAATGGTCAGATCCGCAAGTCAGAGCTGTGGCCAATCCAAAGCAAGAAAACCCGAGGATCACCAAAACCGAACAAAAAGTGGTTTGGATTCGTTTTTTGCTCGTGGGGGGGGCGGTGCCGCAAAAAGCAGGTTTCTAAGTGTCGAAGAGAATAAGTGACGGGGACGCCAAAGGTGAGGGGCTCGGAATTGTGCATAAATATGCTGTACTGGGTGGGTTGACAAAGGAAAGAACAAGGGGGGGGGGCCATCAGTATTCGGTTCAGGCCAGAAAGAATTTTCTCCGTTGGGAACTCCTCTTCGGTAAGAAAAAGGGAAAAAGAGGGAAAGGATGACCCAAGCAGGACAAAACAGTACAGCCCCTCGGAAAGGAGCTTCCGGGGGGGAATTAAATCGCTTTAACCCACTCTCCGGCACGGGGAAAGCCGAAAAGGGAATCCCAGGACGAAGACTTGGGAGAACAGGGAGGGGAAGAGGGGGGGGCTTCGTCGCCGGCCTTAAAAAAAGATTTCAGCCGCCCGCATCTTGCTCAAAAAAAAAGGAATGTTCGACGGAAGTGACAAAGACGGCTTTAAAGAATCGCACACGAAGGGGGGAAAAAAAAAGGGGCAGGAAGCGGATAACTTACTTGCCGCCAAGGGAAGACTGTCCAAATTGAATGAGCTCCGCGGCAAGCTCGGAAAAAGGGGCGGAAAAAAAGGAAAAGGGACGTCCAGAGGAAAGCATTTCCCAAAAAATAAGGCCAATCTTTTGACTAATCCTAGCCGCCAAAGGAAAGAAGCTCGAGTGTTAAAGAGGGGGCGCAGGGGAAGGACTCCAAAAAACCTCCCCAGTTTCGCCAAGAAAAAAAGGAGCCAAGTGGAATGTCTTTCACGTAAAGGGTAATTGGGGGAGTCGAAGGAAACAAAAAAAAAAGGGAAGCAGGGTGCGCTCAATCAAAATGTGGGAAAAAGAAACTGTAGCATTGCGACACGACAAGCTTATCAGGACCAGGATAGGAAAAGGCAAAAAGCCGAAAACTAACCTCCTAGGCATGCCTTTCCAGGAGGGATGTTTTCCAATCACCAAACCCGGAAACCTTTCAGAGGAGATTTTCAGAGGGGGGGATATGCCGGAGAAAAGGGTGGCAAAAAAACCTCTAAAAGGACAGTGTAACGAGGCTCACCAAAGACGAAAGGCAAAAGGGTGACTTTTGTCAGAGACCATAGAGTAAGGGAGAGTGAGGGGGAAAGGGGAGGGAATCATGGGGCGATTTAGACTCCGGGGAAATGACCAAACACCCACGTTCGAAAAAAAGCTAGGGGAGTCTTATATTGGGGTGTGTGAAGGAGTGCGCGGGGCGAAGGGGGTTAGTAATAGTAGGAACTAGGAAAAGCGGTTGTAAGGGTCGGGAGGTTGTACAGGACAAATTCCGAGGATGTGGGACCCAGAAGGGAGCCGACACTAAAAGTGAGAAAGAGTGTCGCTGACCCCTTTAGCGAAATAATGAAAACCCGCGCTCGATCTGATTTAAATTCCAAAAAAAAAAAAATATGCGAAACCCATAGGAAAAGAGAGCGTGGCGCAGGCTTAATGCACCCCGAATAGTGCTAAGGGACTAATCTCCGGGCCGACGCTTCAAAAGACGCTTGGAAAGGGATGGGGGAGGGAGAGGAAGGGGAATCAGGTTGGGATGCAAAAACAACAATACGGAACCGATTGTTCAAGAGGAAGGGTGTAGACAAAACAATGGTTACCAAAACCCGAGAGGGAACTAGAAAAAAAGAAGATTAGTGAAGAGATAATTGCCCTTAGGTGGTTCGAGTGCCGTTCAGGGGGACCGACACCTTCCTTGATCAAGCTATTTTGTGATTGGGGAGGTCAAGAGAAAAGGAGCTACTGCCTAACGGAAATAAAAAAAACCGTCATATGACCAATAAACGTTCATCTTCGATGGGGTACAAAAGGGGGGGAATCGGGAAAAACTGAAACGCTGGAGGGAGGGCGACCAGCGAATGTTCATTGGAGCGCTAAGACTGAGAGGGAGGGGGAGGCTCATTGGGGAGCTCGAAAAACGAACTTGGGGAGGAAAGCAGAAAGCGTTGAAACCAATCGAGGGAGCCGGAGTTCGAAGTGGGGGGCATTAGACTGTCAAATAAGTGGTAGTCCAGGTCAGCCGAAGGAAAGGAACAAAGGGGGAGAGGGAAAAACTTTCAAGGGCATAAAAGATGGGGGCCGAAGAGGCACTCGTCAGTTGACAAGAGGTTTTGAGGGGGAAAAACGGGGAAAGCAAAAGCCACTATGACCTAAAAGGAGAAAAAGTCTTGATTTTCCCCAAAGAGGGCACAGTGCGACGTCAGAGTTGGTGCTTTTATAAGCTGTGGAGAGTTCCCCCTCCGTGTAACGCGGTGAGAGCGGGGTAAGCAATTCACCAAAGAGAGCAAGAAATTTATAAGTAAGAAAAGGGGAAACAGGGGGGTTCCGCTGGAACGAGGGGGAGAGCAAAGGGCAAAACAGAACCCAACTACGCTGACGACCCACAAGAACGACTCGGAAAAGGGGATGGTAAATGCGAAAAGAGTGCTCAGCTACGCCCAATCCGCAAACAAGCGGATCTTCGTAAAACTCCGAAAAACTAGCGGGGGAGGGCGGGGGGGTTACGGCCCAGGCAGAGGTTGAAAAAAGGGGGAAATGCTCAGCTCAAAGATAGACTAGGTTTTGTTCAGCCAGTACGAGTGCTGTAAAAAAATCACTGGGGGGGAAAAATTCCGAAAGGACCCCCGGAGCCCCCGGGTTATCCAGGCGGGAAAATAGTAGTTATCTTAAGGGGGCTCTCCACCTCCAGAGGAAAAAGAGGAAAAAAAAAAAAAAAAGTTCAAAAGGGGGGAAGGAGGGGAAGACATTAGGTTTTATTGGGTATGCAGTCAAACGTTTCCGTGGTTCCGAATAAAAATGAATCAAACCGACTTGAGAAGAGGTGAAAGTGTGAAGGATGGCCAAAAAGGTTAATGCTACATTCCTGGTAAGAAGGATGGGAGAAGTTCTAATCAGGGGAGGGGCCACCCGGGAGCACGTCCAAATTTCCACTTCGTACATCAAGATCTAGTCGGAAAGGGAGCTGGCAGAGAAAAAAAACTTGCGGGTGTACGGGGCCACACGTACTCTTCGGGGGGAAAAACCGTCTGACCAAAGAAATCAGGAAAAAAAATCCAAAAGCCGCGGACTCTTGAAGGCTGGAAGGAGGGGAGTACCGAAAAAGGATGGGATGGGGACCCCGATACAAAAAAGCAAAGAAAACAATAGAAAGTTCGGGTGGGATTCAAGGGAAATTTGGGGTAAAAACCAACCGAATGTGTAAGATGAAAAACTTCAAATGGGCTCTACGTCACACTTTCGGTTCCAGGGGAGCAATTAGAGGAAGGGTCGTCATTCTTCCTGCTGGTGGCGGTGGACTGGAGAACAAGCTTTGTTCCTTCGAGGGGCCGTGAGAAAAAAACTTCACTGAAAACATAACTTTAAATAAGAAAGAAACCTCAAAAGGAAACAAAAAAAGGAGAGGAATAGAGAAATAGTTTCTGGTTGTGAGGGCAAAGGGGAAAGTTCGAGGGAAAAGTTGGGAAAAGGGGAAAGGAGACCGCGCGAGCCATGCACGTTGAGTTAACCCAAGAGGCCTCTCAAACCCAGAATAACAGCATGGTAAGGACAATAGCGAAACAGCTCCAGGGGGTACGTGATCTCAAAGGGAAAGCACTCTAAAAAGAATTGAAAAAAAATCACACAAAAAAAAAAAAAGTCAAAGACGAAAAAAGAAGAACATGTGGTACTCTGGCTTTGCGTTGGTGTCCTTTTATCGTCCTTGGGGGGGGTAAGGTTACAACTGCATTGGTTGGGGGGGGGAAAAGGGGAGGGGGGGGCCCCGCCGAACAATCAGAGACGCCGGTCTGGGGGGGAAGAGGGACTTGGGCAGAGAGTTAATTTTGGTGCACAACGGTTAAAAAAAGCATTGAGGAAATGTAAAAGGAAGCCAAGAAGGGCTCCTAAAAGAAGGCGAGGACGTGGGGGGATGCCCAGGAAAACGGCATCGGTTTCTGATTGGAAGGGGATGGAGGAGGGTCAAAGGCCCCACCTAGAACGTAAAAAAGCAAGGGAATGCTTCAGAGTCCGAAAAGAAAAGACCGGTAATCAAAAAAACTAAACCTTCACGCAAGGTCGATAGCCTTGGCTTTATAGCGATTCCCATGGAAAACATCAGAGAGGAAAATGGAAACTGCGAATGTTCAAGAAGAGAAGCTGGGGGAAGTCAGCGTTGCCAGTCCGCCCAAGCGCTAAGAGAAAATGAAAAAAGGAATTAAGAAGAACTCAAAGAGCGCGCCTCAGGTAGAAAGGGAAGCGACCCCAGGAAAAAAGTACAGAGTGAAAAATCTAACGCCGGACGTTATTGCCGACCATCGACGAACAGCCGGACATCGGCCTTGAAGCAACAAGAAAAAAACAAACGAGAGCCTCAAAGAAAATAATTTGGCGTGTGTTAAGAAGAGGAAATGTTTCCGCAGGGGTAGCCTCCCTGAACTGGAAACGCCGAGTCCAGGGGGGGGGAAAACAATAGGTATCGGGCAGGTCGGAACGCGGGGTTTGTCCACGGGGGGGTAAATGATCCCCCATCGGGAAAAAGGGAAAAGCCAGCCAGGGTGGCACTTCCGTCTAGGTCGCTGGCTCTGTAAAAGAAAAAGGGAAAGCACCCAGAAAAGGAGCCGGTCTATTTTGGGACACGAAAACCAGGCTGAGGCGACCACCCCAATCCTTTGGTCCTTAAATAGGTCTATTTCGGGTGTTGGCCAAAAAAGGTTCGAAGGGAGGGGAGGCCTTGAGAGGGAGGGGGAAGGTGGAGAGGTAAAAAACCCCCCACCAAAAAAAAGCCTATGGACTAGTAAATAAAACAAAACCCTCGGTAAACGGGGATTGGGAACCCATGACTTGGGGAGGGTACTCGGCGAAAAATGAGGGGGCGACGTCGGGGGGACTACGATATGCCAAAAACCACTTCGGGAGGTGGTAAAATTTGGGGAAAAAAAGGAGAAAAAAAAAAAGTCTGGGAAGGGAAGCCCGAATCGAATCGTTTCTAGCAAGGGTCAGGGACACTACCCCGGGACAAGCAATAGGAAAGGAGGAAAGAAAACTCGGGAAAGAAAAGAAAGGCTTGGACCTGGATGACCCTAAGGGGGGGGAAAATCCGATTGGCTAATATCAGATAAGCGCAAAGACAGGGAAGAAATTTGGGCGGGAGAGAACGAAGGTGGGTTTCAAAAAACCCTCTCGGGGAACGAAAAAAACCTCGAGAAAGTTGGACCAATGTTGAAATCAAAAGAAACACACAGGAGAATAAACCAAGT
>Ga0179593_1718820_pt1 | contig 16761 bp, 16 predicted proteins | sample CZODoug2_1_08_16_FD_185931 | JGI IMG/M metagenome (GOLD analysis project Ga0179593, IMG submission 185931) | Vadose zone soil fungal communities from Angelo Coast Range Reserve, California, USA - CZODoug2_1_08_16fungal (PacBio error correction) | ecosystem: Environmental > Terrestrial > Soil >...
GCAGTGACCGGAAGAGAGAAGAAGGCGGGGCGAAAAGAGGGGCACTCTGAGGGATCTCGGGATGAGTCAAAAAGTTGGGCCTTGTCGCGGCGGAGATCTCTGGCAGGTGTGGGCATCGCGTTCCTTGAATCTCATCGCAAGGCAGCGCGAGCACGGAACGGGAATCGTCCTGAGGGAGGAAGCGCTCGATCAAACCCTGTACGGCAAGGCGTAAAATTGAGGAAGAAGGATAGTTGCTCTACAAAGAGGCGTGCGCTTCGCCTGCGCCCATCACAGGTGCGCATCATTACAGAAAATAAGGAGCTGGGGCTTGACTACGCAGCGCACGGCGTGACGTTTCGAGACGGCACCATCATCGGCGTTTCTGGGCAAAATTTACTGAGGGGCAAAATGCATCTCTTTGCGTCCGAAGGCTGCGCTAAGGCGCTGCCCGTAAGTGAAGAAGAAGATCATGCCAAGGAGCCCTCCCATGGCGGGAATTGTTCACGGTTGACTAGAGCCAGGAAAATGAACGAGCATCTTGGACAGAGGAGAGTAGGCCGAGCCGAAGTCCCTGGCTCTTGCTCCAGTTCGACAAAAAAGACAACACCACGGAAGGCACGGGCGAGGCAAAAAGTTTGGTGTGCGCGCAGCGGGGAAAAAACATGTACCACAGCCCGCCAAAAAGCCAGGCGCAGAAAGGGGCGTCCGGGTTCAGGAAAGCGCGCGCAACAGCGGAGGAAGACGTTTTCATCAGAAAGGGACCCACGCTGCCCTCGGGAAAAAAATAAGAGAAAAAGCAAATAGCGGGTGTTGCGTAAAGCAGGCAGTGAACGACCGAGAAGAGAACGGCCCCCGAAAGGCGTGGTCGCTTGTTGCCTGAAGGAACTCCTGGAACGCGGTGTGTGCTGAGGATTCTGGTAAATGGCTACACGAAAAAAAATTAGCGGACGGGCCGGGGTCCTTGCGCTAGGGAGGAAGTACGTAGCGACGGCCCGGCGGCCAGACGACAAAACATTGAAAACAATCACACTCTGGCGAGTCATGGCCAAGGGTACCAGGGTCGGCTAAACTTGCCCACGGGCGGATCGAAGCTCCGGACGGGAGGATGCGCCGCCGGTCGCCGCGGGGACTTAACCGGCTGCTGGCTCGCAAAGATGGAGCCGCTCGTGACGACAGTCAGGGAACCTCCCCAGTCACAAGTGGTGATCAAAAAAACCAGCCGGGGAGCCAGTCGGCAGGGTTGCAAGGCCCGGAATGACCATAAGAATAAACGGTCGCCAACACCGTCCCAGTGCAGCCGCGCGCGTATCGAAAAGAGCACCTTCGCCGAGAAAAGGCCAGTCGAGCGTTCCCGCGGGCAAAGCTAAAACGAAAAGGAGCTCAAAGGTCGTGGGACTCAACAGGGGCTCGAGCAAACCCCAGGAGGCTTTCTTGGGAAGTGCAGAGATTCTTCGCGCGCGTTTGCGTTTCCAAAGCCGAGCACGTAGGCGTTGCGTGCGTGGAGGGACTCGAGCGGGGCAGTTGAGGGGGGTTCTTTTGGAAAAAAACATAAAAAAGAAAGATCTGTTGAAAAAGCCAGCTTCCCCGTCGAGGAAAAGAGCAGGTTCGTCCTCAAAGGGAGCTGCTTCCTGGGAGCGGCGCCCTAATAGCTGTATAAAGGCGGCCTTCCGATTGGATGAGCCGGAAGAGGGAGACGGGCGGCCGATGGGGGCGGGCGCGCGCTGAAAAAGGGACGCGCGTTGTGCCGGGCCTCGGCTTCACGAAAGGGGAAGAGATCAACACAACCACTGATTAGGTAGGAGAGAGGGCAAGTGCGTGAAAAAAAAGAGTTACAGCACAACCTCGGAGGGCCGAAGTCATCTGCGCGAAGGGATCACATCGTCCGCGATAAAAAAAGACAAGCTTCTCTTGACAAATCCCCACTCCGCCGGGCGCATGGATACTAAAGCTACTTCGGTCCGCGGAGAGGCCGTGCAGATCAAGCTCATCGAGAATGAGCGCCTCGCGCACTCGACGGGGAGCGGGGGACCAAACAACTGGAAAAACATAAAAAAGCAACTGCACTAAAAGGCAACCACGCAACGAACACGTGCTCGCGAGAGAAAGCAGTCGCACACGCGGCAAAGAAGTCTGAGCTGCTGCAAAAAGGCGGGGCTTCGAAACCTGCTGCGTTCTCGCCTGGATCTCAGCTCGAAGGGAACGACGGCAACTCCGGCACGCTCACTGCCTTTGAAAGGGGGGGCCGCCTTGGTTGTCAGCGCTTCGGCGATGAACGAATACATGAGTGGTGGGCCAGTGGTTTTTGGCCGACCGAGCGCGGCGCCGTTCAAAGGAGGTCTGCCAGGGCCGTCAGCTAAAAGAAAAACCGACTGGCTCCCTCAATTTCACTCATGTCAGAAAGTGGGCCCTGAGCAGGGACGGGGCACAACGAAAGGCTCGACAAGTGCCTCCGCGAGCGGAGCACCGTGTGAAACATCGCGGCGCAGGAGGCTCATCATCCTAAAAAAAAATTAGAGCAGAAGTAGGAAGCCCAGTCGAACCCGCTTCTCCGGGCACCCGACCACCCTGGGCCTGCTAAAAGATGTTATTTTTTTCAATTGTGGGCACTGGCGCCTTCCGGGGGAACGTGTAACTCAGAAGACCGGCCGACGTTACTCGGGGCGGTAAGAAATACCAGAATCGGCACAAAAGAAAACCGGGCTGGAACCAAGAGTTTCATCATTAACCATTAGGGGAGGCCCCAGGCAGTCCTGGTGCCCGGTTGTCAAAACCAAGAGGCAAAGAAGGCCAGGCTGCCGCTAGGTCGCGATGTTCGAAGAAAGGCGGGCGATCTTAGTGGTCGACAGGAAGGGGGCCCGGATCTGATGAAAAAAAGACACCTGTTTGGCGATCTCTAGAAACCGACGAACGGTGAAAGGCCAGTCATGCTTGCCTGCCGGTAAACTGGGTGCTCGCTGGTCATGACACCAAGCGTCTGGAGAAAAGACGTTCTCGCAAGGTGGTTCCCCGCTCCAAGAGGTACATGGGTAGCAAAACGTCGTAATTCCACGCCCATACAGAGGACGGTCCCCTAATTCTAAAAGGCGGCGCGAGCGGGTCACCGCGCACCATATGGAAGCTCACCCCACACCGGGGCTTTCTCTACGGGTCAGTGTGAAAAGATGGACTAACCCGAAACCAGAGCCTCAGGGCGGACGGCGAAACGAGCCTGCAGTTCCTGCTGCATCATACCGAGAAGAACTTTCTCGCCCTACAGGAATGCTTTTCCTGAGGAAAGCACGAAAAAATGAAAAAGGAAGCACGCACCCAGCTGGGGGAAAACAGTTGGGGCGCGCGCCCGGGGATCTGTCTGCTTTCGAAGAAGCGCACGCCTGTGGAAGAAAACGTAGACTCTGTCTGCCTCAAACCTGGCCCGTACCGGTGTGGTGGACTGAATTCAGGTGAAGCTCCGGACGCGGGTGCTCCCCGCGCTGTGCTAGAACGAAGCGCGGAATCCTGTAACCGATGCCACAATCGGGGAGAAAACTCAGGCTCGCAAGGCCATCGGAGGGGAGAGTAATCAGTTCGACAATCAAGCGGCCTTTATACCCTCCCCGCCTTGAGAAATCGTCATAAAAGCCAAAAAAAAAACGAGTAGGAAAAGATCGATATGTCGGGGGGCGCAGGGGGAGTACGCGCCGCTCAGACGGGCGGGGTATACAGGCCGCGGGCGGCGTAACTGCTCTCGATGACGGCCGATGGCCAGGGCTCTCTTATCTCCGCGGGAGGTGTGGGAGTTAAAAAAAAAGCTTCCGCGTCACTGGCGCAGCGCCGATGAAGCGTAAATAGCGCAGCGGCAGCAAAAAACCGGTACGGCGTCTTTCTTGGAAAAACCGAAGAGCGTGAGAAAAAAGTGCTGGAAATGCTCCATCGAAAAAAAAGGGGCCGTGCGCCCGATCAGAACTGGAAGGCGTTGTCTTGAAGTATCGAAAAAAAGATTGGGCGCTCCTTCACCATCATCTCTACGGGGGGCGGGGAACTAGATGGTCTGGGGGTCTTCAACAGTAGCCTGACACATCTCTTTGGAAGCCGTCCGCCAGAGACTAGATGTTTCGGTCGGTAGGCCAGCACAGATTCAGACCGTCAGGAAAAAAAAACTGGGGAGATCAAGATGGGGGGGCGCAGGGTTTACAAAGCGCCGCAGGCCCCGAGCATAGGGGACCAAGAATAGGCGAGGCGAAGGCTATGCGCCCCTGTCCCAAGGGGCGTCACACCACTGCTAGCCGGTGAATCAAGGGTAAAAGAAAGCCGAGCAACAGGTACCCGCAGATTCCCCTCAAAAGGCTCAACCTGGCCCTGGGGAGAAAACGGGGGGGTGCGAGCGCTAGTCTCAACAGCACATCGACTACTTTCATCAAGATGGGGAAAAAGGAGTCGGTCAATAAGAGCGACACCTCCTCCCGAGCGAAGGTACGTGGTGCGAGACAGCATGGCATGGAACCGAAAAAGTATTTCCTTCTAAAAAGAAACCGGACTCCCTTTTAACGGTGTTTTACTTATGAAAGGGGTCAAAGCGTGGGAGATCGGAAAGGGAAAGAGGCTTACCGCAACGGTACTTAAAGCCTTTGCGCGGGGAAAGTACGTTATCGGCCAAGGGACACAGGTGAAACAGGGAACCCCAATCCCGAGCGAGTCAGTCCAGAATCGGGGAAAAAAGAACCAGCTTTTCTAAGTTGCACCACAAGTGCTGGCGAAATACAAAAATACCGGACGAGAGGCCTCCGGGAGGAGCGGTCTTCCCGTATGGCTGAACCGGAAATGCTTGTAGAGAAGAGTGTGCCCTTTACATGAGAGGACCCGTCCCCATTTTAGAGGTGAGGCAGCCCGGAGGGCAGCATAATGACTCTCCCTTGAAAAGGCTTTACCTTCGCCCCTCGCTCGTCTCCACCACCAAAAATGGAACCGTGAATACCCAGGAACCTGCGCGACTGAAAGAGCGCGCCACCAGGGGGGAAAATCCGCTCACCGGAAAGCTCGCTTTCAAGCGGCAAGTGCGTGGGCGTCGGTTGCCCTGAATACGACTCAAAAGGACGCAACTCACTCATCCTTGGGACCCACCCGCCTGCAGATGGCCAAGCCGCTCTATATGAGACGCGCGTGTTTGGTGCTTCAGTCCTCGCTAGGGAATGTTGCTTTCGGATATTCGGGTTCAGTTCGCGCTGTTTTTCCTCAGCTGAAGGGGGTTGATCCTCGCAAAGCCCAGCACTCAAGGCCAGGTTCCGCGAGGAGGTCGGTCCTCGATCTAGTGGCCGTCTCGAAGCGCCCCGAAGTAGCTTTATTATTGCAAAAAAGAACATGCCGAAAAAAAGTTGCTGGGAGGGGGTAAAGAGGCATCTTGATTGAAAGTGGGGGCAGAGGAGATACAGAAAGACTTCCCGGCGAGCCGCCGGGTTGTGCTCTGTACCAGAAGGCTAAACACGTGAATATAGGAAACAACACCAACGTGGGGTTCAAAGGAAAAGTGAAAAAGAAGGTAGGGAATCCAACCCAGCTAGCCGGTGAAAAGCGCGCCGCTTTCAAGGCAAAGCCATGAGCCAGGGGGGCCTCAAGCTTCCTTATACAGCCTCTCCGGCCGCATTGTCGAACTACTAAAGCTACTTATTGAAGATAGGGCAAAAAAGGGTTGAGGAAATTCGGGAAGAAAAAGAAACCTAGACGAGGAAATCGAATTTGAAAGGACGACGATCAACATCTGAAGCAGCTTGAAAAAGAAAACGCTCTCAACTAAAGAGCGTATCACTCACAAACTCATGAAGGCGATAGACCTTGAATCAACAAAAGAGCTCGAGGGAGACGAGCGGCTTGAGGACATCAGTCGGAGCGAGAAACGGTGTTTATTTTCTCAGCCACATGGATCTCTTTCAAAAGTCTAGAGGGTTGATAAAATGCGAGGCAAGCCTCAGCAGGAAGTGAGCGGTGGCGTGGCCGGAGGGAAAAGCGCGCGGGTTTGCACTGGGAAGGGGTGCTGGTTGTCTGACGTGAAGGGAGCCGTTCAAGGCGGTCTGGCAGGTGGCAGTCATGAAGGGTGGAAAAAACAACAGAAAAGGGAATTTGGGGGAAAAAATTGTGCGAAACAATGTGTACTTGTAAAATGGTATCGGGCACAACTAGCTTCTCTAAGCAAACAGGCGAGCCCGTCCAGAGAGGAAAAACCTCTCTCCGAAAAAGAGCTCTGAAGAAGACTGGCAGGAGCTGTATTTCGTAGTAAGCAAGGGGACTCAAAAAAAAAAGATTCCCTGGGGGTTCCGGGCAAAACCTAGGTCCGAAAGGGGGATTTTGGTCAATGTGTGAACGTGGCCGGGCAAACGGTAAGTTCTAAACTCGATCAAGTCCACCGGACTCCGTACGAGTTGGTCAACCGAAATAGGAAAGAAAAGGACACCCATGAGTTCAGCGAGGACCCCACGTCCAAAATACGGGCACCATTTTCTAGCTCTAAAGATCTTTCACGCCGGATGAATCTCACCACGTACGATAATGGTTCGGGCGGCGGGCAGTCGTATTGTTAAAAAATCCAGGGAAAAAAGGAAATTAGAGGTGGAAAAGGATTAGGGATGTGAGTAGCATCAGGAGAAGGTTGGGGTCCTGACGAAAAGGTGCTCCTGCTGGAGTACTGAATGGTTAAACCTTTGCATATAATAAGGAAAGGGCGTCTGCCAAGATAGCGTGGTTGGACGCCACTATGTACAGAGCAAGAGCCCTGACTGTAAATGAGCCATACTCTCTTGGAGCCCGATTTCTAGTGCAGCTAGGGGAGGAAAAAAGGGCCAAATCTAGCATCACCCACCAAAGTGGGAGGGCTCGATCGGGGGGGACGGACTGCTTGGGGGGCCTACTTAAGAGACTAACAGTCGTCAGGGGGAAGGAGTAAAAGCGTGCTGCATTGGAGCCAGAACATCGGAGGGCTCGTCCCCAGCCCCTGGACTCATGCCCAATGGTAGGAGCTCAACCTTCCACAAAGGTGCGCTCCTTCTATGAAAAAAACCATCCTATAAGAAATATGATAAGCAAGGGACCGGGGAGGTCAGAAAAGCATGCAGAAGCCGCACGAAGGGTCAGCGAATCCTGGTCAATAAACTCCCGGGGATTAATTACCTGTTTTGTGCTGCTAGCTTCTGACGGGGGAGGGCAACGACTTAAAAAAGGAGGGAGAGCATTCTATCTAGGGAAAAGGAACTCTCATTCCAATAGAAGATATCCTAGCTCGCAAGGAATAGTCAACGTAGAGAAGTACGAAGCCCTACCTGTGTAAGACCAGCAAAGCCTTAGAGGGGGAGATTACTCGGAGAGAAGACTGAAATACACAACAACACCTTATGGAGTATGTCAAGATTAAGGCTCAAGACAGCTAGAAGGGATTGGAGATTCTCGTAATGAGGTCGTAACTGCTCTCGAAGTCACGATGGCCTTGCGAGCGAGTATCTAAGAAATTGTTGAAGAGGAGTGAAAAGGCATCACCCGCACTTCCGGGATCAGGAAAGCAGCGCTAGAATAACGATAAGTCCAGAGGGGCGCAGAGAGTAGAGAGCAGAAAAACCCAGGGCATTCTTTCCGGGAGTGGATTCCTACATAGTAGTTGAGACACCTTCTTCTCGGCGGTAGGGAAAAAAGAAGGCTCAGACGCATCATGAACGAGGGGGGGTTCTCCGAAAACGAGTGGACGAGAGACCTTCACCATGCATCTGAGGAGGGAGCGCAGAGGTTGAGAGGGAATAAAGAAAAAGGGCATTCCCATGCAATACTGGGAGCAAGACCAACGGCTGCGCTCTGATGCGGGTGCGCTGAAAAAAAAAGGAAGGAATCATATTCATTCAAAAAAAGAGCCAGCCCACGTTTTTGGGCGAAAGAAGAGATTGGAGTTTACTATCTCGAGGGGGGGAAGGAAGCGATCCTCCTTTGAAGTAGAGAAGGAGAAGTGAAGGGGATTGGCGCCCAATGTTCCCCTAGGGATGCAACACCAAAGGGGAAGAAAGTCTAACATCTCTGGGTTGTAATAGGGGCGAAACTCGCCAGGAAAAAAAGATTGAACTCCATCAACTGGCCCTGGAGTACCCGTTTTAGGGCTCGGATACGAGGTCATAGAAAGACGTTCATCAAGAAATCAAAGCGTCGGGACCACATAAACTCAGTCAAAGCGACTACTGGGTGAGGAGGGGGGGGGGGGGGGGGGGGGGGGGCAGCAGACAGGACAGTGAACAGTCCTCTCGGGAGAGTAAAACTTACGGCCTTGTATTTCTATGGGTCATGATTGAACAGTCCAGAGTTGCTGAGTCAGTTACATTTGAACGCACAAAGATGGGGGAACTGGGGAATTTCCATGGGAGCCGAAGTTGGCGTAATGGATCTTAGTTCCAAACATTTCAACACAAGGACACAAAAAGAACATCGCAGTCTAGGGGTCCGTTGAGGGACCATGAGAGGGTCTAGGATTTCACAAAGTAGAGAGCGAAATACTTCACTCCTTAAGGCGGATGCCAATCTTTTTGGAAAGGCGGCAAGCGAGTTAGGCAGGAGGCGACCGGACCTCAGAACGACTGTAAAAGAAGAAGGGAGTGTGCCGCGTAGCTCGGTACCCTGTCCCAAAGGAGACAATTTTCAAGCCCCCATTAAGAATCGGCAATATATTAACGATCCCGAGGGAAAAAAAGAAACAACCTAGAGACTGGGTCGCAACCAGAAAGTCACAAAACTCCTTCTCTCTAGGAGCCTGCTCCACCAATGAATAACCTTCAAGGCGACGAAGGAGGCGGAGTTGAGGAGTGTTAGTGAAACAAGCGCTGCTCAGTGGGATTACCCTCACGCAGATTTCTCATCACGGACTGGCCCTTGTTCAAAAAACTCGATAGGGCGCAGTGTTCTTGGCTTACCATTCGGGAGAACACTGGTTCGGAGGGTCGGAGGGGTCTCGAGCAGTGTAAGTGCTCGGGTGCTGTGGTTTTTTCCCATGCGCTATTTTTAATACTAGGCATCCATCCAAGGGGAAGGCTAAGGGAGGGCATTGAGGGATACTGGGATGAGATTGAAGCCCGGGCGAACGGCGCAGGGGACCTAATTAGCTGGATGATGAGGGGGACTGGGAAGGGAGGGTGAGAAATGTAAAAGAAAAAAGCTTTAAAGGGCGGGCCAGAGGAGATAGGACGCGCAGCGGCCCGTCTATCAAGCGGCCTGTTGTTGGGGGAACCGTCACGGCTTAGAAAAAGTTTCAAACAAACCACAACTTCTTGAAGGAAAGAGAGAAAAAAAGGAATTAAAGGTGGAGCCGGTATACAACGGCTCTAGCACTTGCAGCTCTAAGGATTAGAGACTCTGACGACAATGAAAATCAGGGGGGGAACCAGAAGGATCCAGAATAAAAGACGCATTGTACAGGCCTAATATCGGGCGCTCGACGAAAGATAAAAAAGAGAATAGAAAACTGACAGCCGCCTCTCTTAAGACTTTTATCTTGGAGGGATCAAGCCCAGTCAGGGAAGAAATGAGAAAGCACGAGATCAGGAACTCACTAACAACGACCCCACTCGCTATCCTTGGGGAACATACTCAATATAGCCTGTAGAAGGAAATCAAGAGGAAGGGAAACTGATGCGGATTTGGGGAAAAGAATGGGCAGATTTCCGAAGAATTTACTCACGAAGGACACCCTTCTCTCAATTCTCTGACAAGGGTTAGCTTGCCCTGTTTCAAGGAGGAGGAATGGGGGGAAGGACGGCGGGGTGCACTGGGGGGGTGGAGACCGAAGCGGGAGCTGGTCAAGAGTCTTCCATTTGGAGGTGAGATAGTCCTACTTGAAGGACGTGGTTGCTTACAACATTGGAAGGGGGTACCTGTCCTGGAAAAAGAGGAGAAGACTACAAGGCCGCCCGAGACCGGTCGCATCAGGGGAACTCAGCGGCAGGACACGTCTGCATCAGAGAGCTGTTATTTCAGATTCACAGGGGGGGGGAAATAAGACAGGACAGGGAAATTTGTGGAAACCGACCCCGGAAACTGACCTAGCCAGATGTGGGGTCAATGTTTTTTATCGCCTTTCCTCTAAGAGTTCTCCAAACGAAAATGAAGGAGACTGGGGAGGGGTGAAAATAAAAGGTACAGAATCTTAAAAAGACAGCTGACCCATTAGATAAGTACCTCATCTAAAAGACCATTCTCCTTCCTTTTTCCCGTCGAGAGCAGACTTTCGTCTTCTGGCCCGGTCCTCTCCAAACAGTCGGAAACTAAGGGAAGGAAGTCTGGAGGGTGGGGGGGGGAGACCGAAAAAAGTGGATTTCCCTTAGCTTGGGGGTAAGTTCGATGACACTACTGGTGAGAGCTATAACAAGAACTCCCCTTGATTTGCGCCTATTCTTTTAAAGATGGTTGAGGGGGAATCAGGGAGAGACACAAGCGGCTACTTTCTAGAAGTTTGGGAGGGGGAAGGGCGTCCGAGGAATTAGGACTTGACTACTCTCAGGGACACCGATTCTCATGAGAGTATTCTCGAGTCAAAGGATGGAATGAGAAAAACAAAAAGTTTGGAGGGGGTATATCGGGGCATGAATCTGTCAATAAAGGCATAAAGAAGGCGAAGACGTGAGGGAAACTATCTTCATTTAAGGACTCATAACAAATACGGGCAAACTGGAAAAGACACCGGAGGAGGTGGTCCTATCTCAAGAAGATGGTTCTCTAAGGGGAACGACCCCGCCCGAAGAAGCACGGATGCGCGACCGGGAGTCTGTCGATGGAGAGGCAAGCGCACTCAGGGGGACAAAAGAGACCTGTCGGCACTAATCGGGAGGGCCGGGAAGGGGGGGGGGCTGCTAGCCTTCAGAAAGAAGAAGGACTAAGAGTGCTCCGAGCTGCTGAGCAAAGGCTATCTCTAAAAGACGAGAAAATGAACACATAGCAATAGAAAGAAGGGCTCTCGGGAGTAATCGCTAGCATGGAGAATAGTCCTTTCAAGAACCAAATAGCGGCGAGTAACCGAATAAGACATGAAAGACTCAAGAAAAACACAACACGATTAGAAAGGAAATAGAAATGTCCTTGATTATCCGGGAGCTCCTCACTCTAATGCTGGGGACGGGGATAATGCAGGGGGGGTCGTGGACTTAAGAGAATGACAACTGAGGGGGAGGCGAGGAGCTAAGGTGGGCATCGCGGGGATGAAGTCTTCCTCTCGATAAAACAATCAGATCTATCAACGAAGATATCATGAAGGGGGGAAGTCGGAAGAGAAAAAACAAAAAGGAAAGAGTGTTCGGGGACGACATAGTGGTGCGGAAAAATTCTTGTCGAGGGAATTCCATCTAAAAAAGACTTGAGACAGAAGAGGGAGTATAGGGTAGGTTATAGGAGAAGGCGAGAACCAGGGAGGGTGGGGGACGCTCAAAAAAGAAGCGCCTCATTCGTTTCTCTCATGAGCTATTTTCTTCTTGATGATGAATATCGGTTGGGAGAAGTCAAAAGAGAGACATCTGTTCGGCTGAGGGCCGCAGCAGATTCAACACGATCGGAAATCCCACTGGGGTGTGTATCTCAAGAGGGGGGGATCGGTTAAAGAGAAAAGGCCTGAAACGAAGCATCTGGGACAGCTCTTTCCGGTTCAGAGCCGGTCATACTCGCCCCTTTCCATGGGGGGGCGGAGGGAAAAACAAAAAAAAAGTAATAAGCAAGGAGTCTGCAATTTGGAGAGGGAGAAAGCTAAGGTAACCAAGGCATATATTCGCCAGAATATGCGAAGGCCCGGTGGGCCGGGTTCTATATCTCAATCAACACTGTTTGAAGAGAAGTTCGAGGGGAGCAAAGGGATCGTTCAAGACAATAGATCGCCCCGCAGGAAAAAGAACATCGCGACGTAAGTTTGCGAGGGCCATGCAAAGGGGAAAACGGGGCTCGAGGAGGAATTTGAAGGGTAGATGTTTACTGGGAAATGTCCCAGCGGTGGGACAGATTCCTTTAAATTTCTTACGAAAACAAAGGTAGAAGAAGTCGTCCTTTTTACTGTGAGTCAAGGTCGGGAGACTTGACTTTCCAAAAAAAGGGCAACAAAGAAGGGAACATATGGGACGATGCAAATAAAGGGGTCGGGGGCCAGGAAAGGTGACGAGGTCGGCTTTCTTACACTCTGAGTTCTAAAAAGGAGAAGGACGGAGAGGTCGGAAGGGAAATAGGGATGCACCCTAGTCTCGCCCTTCTGCAGGGGAAGATCCGCTCTGTGGGAATTAAGAATCAGGGGTACGTTAAAAGGGTGAGGGAGAAAAAAGACCTTGGGCATTCTGAAAGAAAGGAGCGCAACAGGAAATGACGTGAAGACTTTCTCCCCCTCGAGGAACCACCATCACCGACCAGTGGAACACCTCCTTCGACTATAGAGGGGAAGAGAAAAAAAAAGGAGAGGAATCGAGGAAAGTCGGCTTCCGGGGGACAGTGAAAATGAGAGGTCCCGAAATGAGCAGGGAAAGAGCCTCCATCGGGGCGCAACTCACTAAACAGCAGTTTCTCGGAGCCAAAGGGGGAGGGGTAGGAGACAAGCTCTAGATGAAAAGAGCTCGTTTGGAGGAGGTTGCTAAGGGATAAGAGAAAGAACGGGGGGGGACGTTTGCTTTCCGGACGTGATCTATCTCTTGTGAGCTCGTGGGTCTGGGAAATCTGGGAAGGCGGGGGGAATCAAAGAAGAACATATCAAAAGTCAGGGGTACAGCGAGGCTATGAGGAATCGGGGAGATTGAAAAAATTGGAAACCGGCGCGCGCTCGGAAGAAGTATCTTTATTAGTCGAAATAAGAGAAGGCTAGTGATTGTAATCAAAGGAAGTGGAATGGCGGCCGTGAGATTAAAAGACTAAAAGGAGGAGCGCCGTCTCTGGCGGGAAGAGCGTCACGCAACGTGAGCAAAATCAACATAAAAAAAGGATGAAGGGGGGAAAGAGGAGAGATCACTTGCGTGAAAAAGAAGGGGGTAAAAAAGCTTCCAAGGAGGTCTGAGACCGGGGACTGAAGAAGATTAGTAGGGGAAGACAGGATCCCCCTAAAGCGGGAGACTGGAAGGGGAACTCACTCGCCGGCAAGGGAAAACTAACATGCTACTTCTGAAAGCGCTGCTCCTGTCAAGATCAGAAATCTATAAGGGAATCAAAAAAAAAGTCGACGGGGATCTGACTAGGATCAACAACGAAGCGGGAAAAAAACACGAGCAACTGCATCTAGCTCTATCAAAGCAGAAACGCACCAAGATTCTAGATGCAAATTCGCACAGAAAGGACTATAGATGACACAGACAGCTGCTGGAGAGAAAAAAAGGATGTTTTGCTCACCGCCGAGTCAGCTTTCCGAGGAAGAAGGGACGACTCCTGGCACCCTGCTCTTCAATCGAAGGGGTGAAAGCTTTCGAATTGGGCACTCAGATGGGGGGGGGGGTAGGATAAGATCGAGGGGCAAGGGTAAGGGTGGGGGAGAAAGAGCTGCAGGGGAAAGGGTAAATCTTTCTGAAGGAGCGTCATCTATGAGATACCCCTTCCTTTTTCGGGTCAACCAGAGGGGAAAATTGGGATGAGCCGTTGTACGGGGAATACGGCTATAAGAGAAGGAGAGCCAAGTCACGCATGAGAAAGACCTCAGAGTCTCCTTCTAGGAAAAAAAAACGTTGTTTTGGCGGGAAGGCATCTTCTCTAGATGGATTTCGAATAGCATAGTCGACACCGCGTGGGAAGGGAATAAAACCACAGGGCCTGAGCCCACATATGGGGAAAAAGTGGTGGTGGGTTTGACGGTGCTCCTGGGATAGTAATTGTCGCAACTCGTGTAAAAAGAAGTAAGCTCATGTTTGGGGTAAAAAGACAAGGGACTAAGTCCCAAAACCTTGTACCATGAGTGTGGATAAACATGCGACCACGTCAAAGGCCGTTGTCCTCTTGGGGGAAAAAAAAGGTGAGGATATGACTTGCGAGGAAGAGAGAAAAGGAAGGGAAGATGTTCTTTCAAGGAAGATCCATATGGGTAGAAATATCCGTGTCTGGAGATGATGAATTCGCCGTTACCAAGACGTTTTATAAGTAGAGACGAGAAAAGGGGCCCGGCGCCACTGGATGGTATGGCCTTGGAAGTGCTCGCTGCTATGAAAAAAAGGGAACTTCGGTCAGTCAGAAGATAAGGGAACCCACAGGAAAAGGGGGCTCAAGAAAAGGAAGTCGACCGACTATCTTTCTGTACAGCATCTAGTGAGGGAGGGGAATCTGGAGCTATAACCGAGCCACAAATGGAGAACAAGGGTTTGCGGGCTCTAGGGTTGATGAATCCGGAGGCAGACTTGCAGAGAGAAACCAAAGAGCAGATGCGGCGGCGCACGAGACTTTCAGTACTTGTGTGGTGGGGTGGGGTGGGGGGGGGGGGGGGGGTTGGTGTTTTGGGGTTTGGTTGGCTAGGAGACATCTAAGATCCTGCGCTACCCTCAAAGGAGAGCTTGGTTTTGCCAAAGGGGGGGAAAGAGTCCGGCAAGGACCCCAAGCAGTTCCCTGATGGAGAGGAGATGCAAAGCTGTCGAAAGTCGCACAAGACATCCCTTTTTCGAAGATACGAGGGAGGACGAGAAAGCAAACCGAAAGAAGGGGGTCCAGGGGGGTTGTGCTAGCGCTCTGAAGGGAATTAATACTCTGATGAGCGAGCATGGATTCTGAGATGAAGCCTTCAACACTCGATGCCCAAAGGAAGGAAGAATAAGAGATCAGCAAGAAAGGTGATCAGGGGGACAAGGAACCGAAAGGGGGGAATGTATAAAAAGGAGGAGCAGGCAGCTTACGGAAAACCGACATCTCATCCAACACAAAGGGGAGAGTAAAAAAAAAACAGGAGAGAGTTTCCTTTATGGGACGTAATCGCCGCTCGAAGGGGGGGAGTTATACATTCACGCTGAGGGCGTGTGAAAGTAATAGATGCGCAGGAAGTGGAGATCTACAGGCTATGTGGGTCATAGGGTCCTTAAGGGAAGGATTCCGCGCTCTCCGAAGAGAAAAAGATCATATCACATAGAGGGAGTTCAAGAGGGGCCGCATAGGGGAAAGGAAGTCCCAAAAGGAATCAAGGTGGCGTTGAAAAAAGGGGGACAGAGTCCTCGGGGATTACCACGGGGCTTTCTTCTCCTAGCGACAGCTCCTTCACCGTGGGGGGGATCGGGGACATGAGGCACGGATCGCGGGTGCTAAAGGACGTCGGGAAAAAAATGGAAGATAACGGCAAACCATGCGATTAGAAGACGGTCTCTCAGATGGATGTATGAGTCAGATCACGATAGCCGAGGGGGTTGTCGAAAAAAAAGGCTTCTATCGGTAGGCAGGACCGGTTAAGATGACCGGAATGCCCTCTATCGCCCTCCCAGGTGGGTTTAATATTAAATAGAATGTGGAGAGGGAAAGAAAGACCTCTCGGGAAGGAAAGCGGACAGCAGCAGAGGGAGAAGAGAAGGGGGGCCCGGGCTCGAACTGTCCCGGGCGCAACAAACGGAAAAGGGCGAGCCGCGGGTGTCCAGGAGAAGGAGCCAAGGAAAAAAAAGGCAGATTCCCAAAAGAAAGAAAAGGACCGGGGGGCACAGTCGGGGACGGACAAAAACCGGGTATAAAAGGGAAGAGAAAAGGATCCAGGAAACCGGATAGGTAAAAAAAATCGGGGGAACAGGCAGAAGGCATCGAGTACTTACTTTGGGAAAAGAATGCATTAAACCTATCCTCACCGGAATCAGAAACGGGCCGAAAGGGGAATGTAGACGCGGGGGGTAATTGAGGATGGGGTACAACGGTGTTTAGAAAACAGGCCACATTGTTTGAAAGCACAAGAGAGTACGGCAGGGGAACGGGGTCCGGAGAGGAGTTGGGGAAGCTTAGAGACAAAGGGCAAACCAAAAATAACATGCGGAAGGGGGCATTCACCTAGGGGTTCCCTGAACCGGGGGAAACTCGGGTCGACGGGCGGGACACACAACCTTGCGGGGGGAAAAATACAGAAGGATCTGGGAGAAGTCAGGCGAGGAGGACGAGAGGGAGTAAAACGGAGTGCGACCTCTAGGGGGAGGAGGCCTTGTATATTCCAAGGTTTTGAAGTCATTGAGGGAACCGAAATGGGTCTGAAACTGGGTTATAAAAATGCCGGGGATCCGTCAGGAGAGAGATGACCGAAGGGCAGAACGCCGGAACAGGACGCCCCGCGAGGGACAACCATCACCCGGGAACTTGAAGCAGACCGCAGGAGAAGGGAGGGTGAGAAAAAAAAAGGACAAAGCAGGCCATTCGATAGGTCCTCGCATTCTGAAAAAGGAGTCTGGAATCGAAGAGAAAAAAGGCGGTGTCACCAAAAAGTCATCATGGTCTTGAGCACGGGGAATGGCTGTGTGGCCGCTTCGGTAGGGCTCTCGAGGGGGTCGACGGGGGGGGGACTTAAATAGAGATGCAAGAGGCGGGGTGGAAGGGGGGGAGTGGAAATAGGATCTCTGCGGGAAAAACTCTTTTGCTGTTTGGACACAAAATCTTCGACGAGCCTGGTTCAAGAGGGGAATCCAGAGGAGGAAAAAAGAAAAAAAAACACAAGGGAAGGTCGTCAGGATTGAGGATCAGCAGAAGAGGGAGAACTGAATAAGGAGGATTCGACATGCGGAGGGAGATTAGGGGAGTGATCCGGGGTCACAAAGGGAAAGGGATTGCTCAAAGGGCGGCAAATCGGAAAACTTAAGGAAAGAGCAGCCAACGGTGGTGGTCAGGAGGATTACGCACGTGACG
>Ga0179593_1348474_pt1 | contig 16760 bp, 17 predicted proteins | sample CZODoug2_1_08_16_FD_185931 | JGI IMG/M metagenome (GOLD analysis project Ga0179593, IMG submission 185931) | Vadose zone soil fungal communities from Angelo Coast Range Reserve, California, USA - CZODoug2_1_08_16fungal (PacBio error correction) | ecosystem: Environmental > Terrestrial > Soil >...
GACGAGTGAGGGGCTCGTCCCCGCCGCGTCACAGAGAACGTCAGAATTCCAAGGTTATGGGGATACGCTTCTTAAGGAGGGAGGAGTCAAAAAAAGGGGGAACAAAAAAATAGGAAAGGAGAGGTTGTCCCTCACAGACGATGGTAGCTGCCTCACTCGCAGGAGAACACAAAGGTCAGGGAAAGGATCGTTGAAACGGGAAAGTCCTGTAAAGGAGCGGACCAGATCGTAGACCTCAAATGGCCAAGACGCCAATTTTAGAAAGGAGATGGCGGAGCGTTTACGGGTGGTGGCAGCTTGTCGTAAGTGGACGGAAAAAAAGAAGAAATTGAGATAAAATTCAAAGTGAAAGTAATGTAGGATGAATCCTCATTGGATCAATATTGACTGAAATTCAATGTATCCTTACACCTTTTTGTTTTTCCATCGGCTGAAGTTACAAAAGGAGCAGAAAAAGGACATGGTTTCGTTTTGTCACAATGGGGGCCAGCTACGTCAAGGAAAATTGGCGAGGGGAATCACAGGGAAAGGAAATCTCGGAGGAGGTGCGCCACGGGCCTACTCACGACAAAACCAGCCGCGAAGAGAGCCATCCTGGTGAACGCGCATATCATAAATCGGCGGCCCCGCGACGTGTCGGGAATTGCGCCTTATCAATGACGTCTGGGAAGAAAAGCGGGGAAAGGGGGGGCAAAAGAAGCCACTATGCGATGAGAAGGCAGTTGTTTCGATCAGGCGGCAGATCTTATATTGGAAGGTCGGAGAAAAAGTTTGGCATAAGGGGGGGGGGGGAGTGGACCAGAGGGAATGAGAGAAGGCGGACTCAACGAGGAAAGAGGGGGCCAGGGGTTTTATATTCTTGGGGTGTGCGGCAAGGGGAAATTATCGAGCCTGACGCGGGCCCCGGCATGGGGGCAGGTAGAAACGGTGACCGAATGCAAAACAGGGGAGTAAGTTCCCATAGGAAAAAATGATGCAGATCGAATCAAGGAAATCCGGTCTTTATCTGGGGGTAGATCAGGGGGAGGGGTCAAACCAAACAAGAGGACGGAAAAAAACACCTCACCGTTACGTCGGAACGAAAGTTCAAATGGAGCTTTCTACAAACAGTGCCAGTTGTTGGGGGAGAAGGGGGGGGAGAAAAGAGAGGGCCGCTTCATACAAACGAAAAAGGGTAAGCGGCAATTTTCGGACCGGAATGGGCCTCGTTGTGCGCCAAAAAAGGGGGATGACCCGAAAGAAAAGATTCGCTAATCGAATAGCGTCGAAGGATCGGGAAAAATTGGTTTTCCGAGGTCAAGAACCAGCCTAAACATGAAATGCTCGGACAAGAAAAAGGAAAGGATGGCTCATTGAAAGAAACGCTAACGCCAGCCACCCGGAGAGGGGGTCGAGGGCGTCTTTCGTCCTACGTTGAGAGGGTAGAGAGGGAAAATCGGAAAAAAAACTCTCACCGACATCACACACGTGTTGCACGGATAGATTCTAGGAGCCGAGCCGCGAGGGAGTCTCTAGAAGGGAGAAGGAAAAGCCTGGACAAGGCCGTGGGAAAGTGATCCCCCCCCAGAGCTCGCGATAGACTGGTCCCAGCAGACAAAGGTAGCAAAGGGTAGGGGAACGCCGTTCGAGGGAGTCTGCTTCGGGTTGATGAATCAGGGCCTCATCTCTTAGGAAGTCGAAGGGATCAAAAGGAGGAAATAAAAGAGGAAAAAAAAAAAAAATTCTAAGAGAAAGCAGATGGGGGAGATTTAACGAAAATGTGGGGGTCCACCGGGGGTAGGGAACGAATAGACATAGGAACGAAAAACAAAGGGTATTAGTAGGAAAATACTTTCAGAGTATCAATACAGCGGTGACCTGGTAAAATAGGAGGTAAATCTCGCCCGCTGATGTCCGTATACAATTTGAGACTTGGAGGGAAATGGGTTGCCTGAACTTTAGCAGAATCGACGGCGCTCAGAGAGGGAGCATCGCGTCATCCCTTCCAAAAAAGACTTACGACGAGGGGAAAGGAACGAGAAACTGGTCCCCTGAAGTTTGGGAGAAAGGCACCACGGCCTTTGGACCCCGGAATTGGAAGGGAAAGCACGTCGAGAACCGGATCGCGTGAGGGAGGGAAAGAGACTATGAAAAAGGGGGAAAAACACTTGTGATTGGCTCCGCTATGGGGCCAAGGACACGCGGAACCGACGATACAGAGAAACTTTCCTAACTAAAGAAAAAATGAAGAGGGAGTTTTTCAGGGCGGAAAAATCTTTGGGAAAGGGGAATCGAAAAAAAGGTCAGCGGAGGGTGATGTTAGGGACCTGGCGGGGAGCGCGGGCAAAAAAAGGTGCGCAGATCCAGTTGGACAAGGGTCATAGGAGAAAAAGAGGGGGGAAGGGGAAATGGAAAGTTTTGGTCGGAAAAGAGGCACATTAGGCGACAAAAAGTCAGGACGTTCAGTGTGGCTTTGCTAAGAAGCTACAAGAAAGGATAAGCTTGCGGCTGAAAGACAAATACGTCAAGGAACGCTAACTTAAAAGTCGGCAGTAACGGTGAGGCTGTAGTGTGACAGCCTTTCGGGGGGAATGCGTACAAAGAGGAAGGGGGAGTCAACGCTACAAAAGAAACTGGAGAGGAAAGGAAGGGGGTCATGGCATTGGCCAATGCGGGGGATAGGTAAAAGTGTCTCAGCCCAGCACTGGCCAAAGGCGTCAATTCTCCGTGGACCGGGGAAGAAACTCAAGAATATGAAACCTTTCTCTCAACCGAGGAAGAATAGTCCGCAGGATTCCGACGATGGCGCCACACACTGCAAAATCCGCTCAAAAAGGCGGAGGGAAGACTCGTCCCATATCAAGGAGACGGAGAAGGCCTGAGTATGAAACATCCTCGCAAGCTCATATTCGCTTAGGGTGAAAAAACTCGATTAGGAAAAAAGGCTTGCAAAAAGGGAGAAGTCCTTTCAAATGCGCGAGGACGTATTTAGGAGACAGACGAAGATGCGATCGGAAATGCCCGACATGACGAAGAAGAGCGAAAATTGAGGGGGGGGGGAGAGGGGGGGGGGGAATCTACGCGGACCCAGGGAGAAAAGAGACCGACGCATAACGACTCAAAGGATATGCGACCGCGAAGATGAACGTATCATTGAGGTGCACCACGAAAAGTAACGCGGCTGGCTGCGATTAATCCTCCTAAGCGCCGGTACAGTCAGCCGAGGGGGGGATCCAAAAACAAAAGGTGGACCCTGCCCGTGATCGTTCCTTTTCCAGATTGATTACCATAACGGAAAGACAATCCGACTACAAAAACGTGGGGAAGAATTTAAAGAAGGGACGTCGCTTGGGACTTTAGATTTGGAAAGGAGACACTTTTCCCGCAGGAAGTAAATTGATAGCAACGAAAGTGAACGTCTGCCATTGCTCGGACAATGTGGGAAAAAAAGACCCTTGTCCGCTCCTTATAGAGGGCGACGGGGCTATGCCAAGAGCACGTGGATATAACTTCACAAGGGAAGGTTTTAGAAGAAATGGCGACCCAGCGCGTTAGACAGAACGCGAATAAAACAAGAGTGTCAACTGGACTCGTCAGAAGACAGGAAGGGGGGAAAGGAGACCAGAAGGGGAGGCCAGAAATGTGTCTGATGGAATCGCGGTTCTCGTAAGGAGAGGAGTCAGAGGGAGAAAATGTCACGTCGGGTTGATTTCTGCTCGGCAATCTCGGCAGTCTGGAAAAAACCGCAGAAGAACGTGGATCGGAGGTGTAAAAACAACTTGTACGTCGAGAAAAAGACCACTTCTGCACGATGAGGAGGCGATTGACCTGGTAACCAGTACCAGACACGGGGAGGGAGTTAACTGCACGGTAATAAAAAGAGTGAAATATGTGAAAGGTATAGGTTAGGGGGGGACGGGTTCGGATTGGATCCAGGGAAGAGGGCGAGCGTCTCTACAAATGGAAATGGGGAAAGGGGGTCTCGTTACCGAAGGACCCAATAGTGAGGGAGTGCATAAAAAGCTACCCTGTTCATAGAAACCGGTTCGGATCTTACGGAGGAGGACACAGTCCTTGAGAACTGGAACATGGGAGAAAAAGGCGACCCTGCAAATGAAAAGACGTAGTGTAGGGAAAGAAAAAATGTGCGGAAGGTGTAATGTTCACCTTCCATCGGGTCGAAAGTGTACCGAAGGGGGGAGGGGTTGCGCGAACGGTTTGGGAAGGGGAAAGTGAATATCTATAGATGAAGTATTTGGCCGGCGAAAGGGGGCAGCAAGGAGACAATCGGATGATGACGAATTAGCATGAGACGGGGGGGAAAAAGCAAGGAGCCCGGCCAAGCAACATTACAAAGGGAGGAAAGGCCAGGCGCTTTCCGACCTGTTATAGGAAATAGAAGCGGAGGAAGATAGCAATCTTGGTCGATGCTGTAGGTTCATGCGGGCGGCATCTAGACTAACCAAAAAAATATAGTATTAAAAAAAAAGAAGAAAACCATTTCCTGCAAACAAATCTCAAGACAACAAGTTGAGGGAGAGAGCCGACTCTTGTCTAAACGGTACAATAAAAAAAAAGATCTAAACGGAGATTTTCTAACAGGGACGGGGCCGAGAACTAAAAATGCAGAGTCCCGGCTACCGGAAATAAGGAGACGGATGGGGGGGGGAGAAACCGGGGAGGGGGGGAAACTTCACCAAAGATAGAGCATCGAGAATGATTATCTAAGTTCGAAAAGCGACAATCACAGCCACTTCGAGTACAAAAAGGGAAAGAAATCTCGGGGCGAAGGGGGAAAGGATTAGCACAAAAGAAGGGGGGGAAGACGCACTCAATGTGAAGGCAGTCAGTGGGTGGGGGAAAACTTCGTTTCGTGAGCTAAGAGAAACTAGAAAAAGAAAGCAGAGAAAATGGCTTATGTGCCCTGAGCAAGGTGTGGGAGGCACACAACAAGATAGTGGGCATCACCGACCCGATTGAGAAAAATCCAAGGGGAAGAAGGTCAGAGCTGGAGCGCCACTCTGGATCAAAACCGAACAAAAGACGGGTCCAACTATACTTAACAAAAGAAAGAACGGCTTTCCCTACCGGAGGAAGACATCCAGGAGAGGGAGGGAATGAACGACAAATCACTATGTTGGGAAAAAGAAAAAGGATGGCGAGTACCGCACAGGGGGGGGGCTGGTCAAAAAATGGGGAAGGAAAACTTCCTCGCGACCTATGGCCGACGATTTGCCGGTAGAAGAAAAAAAGAGTCACATCCTAGAGGAGCGGGAGGGGAACCGAAGCGACTGGCGATCAGGGGCTCGTCCTAGGGCGGTCCAGGACCAAAAAGGAGGGATATTAACCTCTTGCTTCAAGGTGACGGATGTCCGCTGGCGACGCCAGAAGCGGGAATCGCGTTCTGGACCAATAAAAGGAGGGGGGGTCGCGAAACCAGGGAAAAAAAAAGATGGTCAATAAGACAGAAGTGCTCAGGGGAAGCGGGCCAAAGGAGCCAGGAGGCGGAAGAGCGGGACCAGGGAAGAAAGGGTCAGGCAGGGGGAATAAAAGGGAAAGGGAATGCGTCAAGCTGGCCGTGCGCGAAAAGCGTCAAGGAAGAAACGATGGACACAAAAGGCTACTCCCACTAAAGAAGGATATCCGCAGCAGATCGACAAACAGATCAACGTCACCTGGGTCACGGTCCGGTGTTGAGGAAAGCTCATGGAATGGGAAAGTCAAATCAAGAGCCATAATAGTTGTGACGTTTTACAGGCCATAGAAAGAACGATCGACGATGTAGAAAGAATTGATCAAGTGCGGAATCGCATCTGGGAAAGAGGGGGACATGCCCGCTCGCGGACAATCCCACAAGAGAGAAAAGAGAGTCCTATCTGGAAAGGAGTGTCAGATCGCTTGAAGGTACCGAAGAAGACCGCCTCTCAGGAAGGAGTCGCCAACGTCGCCGCTGAGTCGGAGTTGGCAAAAAAGAAGGAGAGAAAGCGAGGTTTCAGCAAGGACTCTCCAAAGCTGGGGATCTTGGAAAAAGAAAGCAAAATGTCGCGTGATTGACGCGGAGGATGGGTTGAGGGACCAGGGGAGTAGAAGAGGACTATCTCGTCATCGTGCTGATCAGGGGGGGAAAATATTCGTGGGCTCAAGTTTTCAATATCGGGGGTCCAAGCAGTGGAAGGCCTGGGGGCCGAGGACAGAATAGCAAAAAGGGGGAGGGGGAAGCGTCATGACTATTATCTGATCAGGGGAAGAAGGGATGCTGGAGGGCGTTATAGTCAAATTCGGGAATGGAGCATCACCGAAGCGGAGAGAACAATCCTAAAGGGAGCGAGGAAGAAAGGGGGGTCAAAATTAGCAGTTCACCCCCGAAATTTTGTCTGGAGGGTGGCGAAGCTTGGGGGGGACGATGGGGGGAAAGCTCATAGGGAAGTCAATTGGTCGAGTCCGCTTTGGCCCAACAAAGCTGTCGGGGGTGTAGCCATAACGGTTCCATTTCTGCAGAGGGAAAAAAAGAGAAAAGGGAAAAACGCAATTTGTGGCTCTTCGGTAACGCCCTCCGAAAAATCGGGACCTGCCGCGATAGGAAAAAGAAAGAGAGAGACGCTGCACGAAAGACCGGCAAAGAATTACTGGTCGCGAGCTCGTTCTGGTCCTGGTCGGTCATTCTGTCTTTGGAAGGCAAGAGTTCAATAGAGAATACAAAAAAAACGGGTGGCGGATCGATTCTAGACGCGCCACGCACGAGGAAAGCAGGTTCCGACGTAACTGGAGCAAGTGTTCACAGACGGGGGTCCAAATTCCTTGGCAACCGAAGAAAAAAAGGAAGAGGGAGATAATGGAGAAGGTCGGGAGGGAAAAAAAAACCGCACGTCTGGGGCTTCCGGAAGGGATATCAGGGGACGGCCTCATGCAGGAGATCATTCTCAGGGAGAAAAAAGAAGAGGACAGGAAAAGCCAGCCGTGGGAAAAGAGACAGGCACGGATTTCCGAATAAAGGGTTGAAGGTCAAAAGAGGCAGGGACTACTCATCCGAGAAAAAAAAAAAAACAACGGGAGTGGAGGAAAGAAGAGAGGGAAGAGTAGAATCAGGGGGAAGGTACAACATTATAAATAAGTTAGGAAAAAGGAATGGTATCTTCTTTGCCCCTTTTCGACGTGGCAAACAGGGGGGGAAAAGGGCCGCTATCAGACCCCGCAAGCCTCTCAAAGGATAAATGAGGGACGAGGGGGGCCGAAAAAAAAATGAAGGAAATTATCAATTGTGCGCATACGACAGAACGGGACCCATGAGAAAGGGATCTCTGGGTTGCACGGAAAAGAAGGGGGGGACACGAAAGGGAGAACCTTAGCATTCAGGAGGGAGAAAAAGTCCTGTGCGGGCTCTCTAGACTCAATCCCACTTGGGAAGGTCGGATGCGGCTATTGGGAAGAAAGACCGCGGACCTCCTAAACCAACGGCATTCCTACGAAATTAAAAGAAAAGATGAGGGGGACGGGGTTAAAAGACAAAGCAGAAGAGGGGCAAAAGGGTGCGCTCAGCGGCGTCGATGTTGGGTCACGGGGAGGTCGTACTCTGTCAAGCCAATCCGAAGTGAGAAATGCGAGGGGGTTTTCGAGTTGGAAAGGGAAAAGGGTGGCAACTAGCCATTTCCGTCAGTGTGAACAACAAACCGCGTTCTATCACAGACAAGAGAGGGGAATAAACTGAACTCAAAAAAGAATCGACAAGCACTGGGAAGAGGCACCTTGGGTCGAACTGATGCTGATCAACGAGGAGGGGTGATGCGCAAAAAGACGTTCTACGACACATAAGTCTAACTGGAGGGGAGAAAGAAGGGAAATGAAAAAATGTCAAAAATTAGGGTGGAGAGGGGACGAGAGCCGGCCGCCCCCGTCAGGCTCGGACAAAAACCGGAAAAAAACCCAATAATATAAAAAAATCCCACCTGAAGGGGGGGAAATCTAGAAAAGAAACAAATGCTCCACGGCGCATGCGCTACAATGACGACGCGGAAAAGATGAAAGAAGCGTCGCGCCGGGCGAAACCAAGCTAGAGGAGGTCGGCGTAGTTTGGAAGAAATTCTGCCAGATCCTTGGTCCGGGATATCCTTTGCAGTGCAGAAGGGAGGCTCCAATGGAAAGGAGGGTCTGACGTAGCAGGAGGGGGGAACCGGGCCGAATGACGGGCGAGGGAGGGAGAAAAGGGTAGTAAGATTGGTCAGCGGAGGGCAGAAATTGCGCAATCAAGACAGAGGAGCCTATGCATGGGGATCGATAGGTCGTCAGATCGGACGTACCTGTCCAGAAAAAAAAACGAAAAACTGAATGCAGATGAGGGGGGGTGGTGAGGGCGAAGATAACACCGTCAGCCTACGCCAAAACCCCGGCGGGTGAGGAAACGGGAAGAAACGCCTTGTTCAACGCGGATCTCCGACGTAGACACGTGAAGGTAGCATTTATAATGACTCTCTTTATGCACACTTGGACGATTGTTTCAAAGACGAACAACAGCTGCACTAAAGGGGGGCAAGAACGGCTTGCCATTGCTCTCCTGCAGCAAGGGGAAGCTCCTTAGTAAGAAGTGCATGCAGCACGTAGGTATATAACAGGGGAAAAAACATTTGGTGCAGCCATGAGGGAAAGCGCCCAAGTGACAGGCACGCGACTGACGCTTCGGGGAGGGCGCAACAGCGGATCAGGGGGACGAGGCAGAGATCCCCTGATCAGAATGGGGGCGATCCAAAGAAGGAAACTGACAATCAGACGCTGAGGGAGGGGAAGAAAATGTGCTCATCGGGAGTGAATTTGCCCCCGGCCACAGTCTAGTCAGGAACCGCGGAGAAGGGAGGAGGGGAGTATTTCCCCAGCCCAACATTTTCGGAGGTACAGAAGCTAACCACTAAGTTTCACGTAAGATTATGAAAGAAGGGGGGGGGTTCCGGTCCTCAATGAACAAATGGTCTGACCCTGGCCGGAGGGAAAAAAATACTCGTGTTCCAATGGTAACGATCGGGGTCGGAGTGGGAGCATTGCCGCTGGTCTCCGAAGAAGTCAAATTGGCCTTGGGGGAATTCTTCAATTTGGGAAATTGGACAAACAATAGTTAAGGGGGCGCCTACACCAAAAGCCTTGTCATAAGAGACGCGTTCTGGGAAGTAGGGGGTCGTACACGCCTGGGGTGAGTATTTGTTTCTCCATGAAAAGACAGGACAACAGAAAAGAAGAAGGCAGACGGAGTAGTGGAGCCAAAAAGGGGAAGGGAAGTTGCGTCGGACGGAGATATTTTCGGGTTGAAAAAGTGGTTATTGAAAAAAAAGGAGGTGGGCCAGGAAGACAGCACGTATGAGATATTGAGCGGAAGGGCAGCAAGGCTCCCAAATAACGAGGATGAGGGAAACGGATAGAAACAAGAGGGAGCAGGTTAAATTGCCGGCAAAAGCTGGGGGGAGAACATTCAACTGTGATATAAATCAACGTCGGAAAGAGATCCGAAATGAGGGGAGGGATGCTTGGACGTATACATGCAATTCGGCTAGCTGCACCACCACAACGAGGAGGAAAGGGGGTATGCCGGAAAACATGGACCGAAGAAAAGTAAGAAACCCGTTTAGCGAGCCTATGTCTGGGGAAAACGGGGAAACTGAAGTAGACTTGACTAAAGGGGAGCGCGAGGACGTCTCCGACTGCTCATGCTAATGGCGTCAGTGAAAAAAGGGAAGTATCCTTGGCAGTCAATCTGCCGACAAGGATCGGAAAAGTCAGCAAATAAAGTCGGGAAACCAGATAACCAACTTCGAGGACAAAGGGCGAAGTCTCGAAGGTATTAAATTAAATACGGGGGAGCCTAACTACGGGCCTGGAAAGGGTTATGGCCAGTCAGTTGGGAGGGATAAGATACCCAGGTCATTATCAAACGAGGGGCTCCTTATTAACAGGGCACAAGGAGGGAGGACACTCAGAGGGGGTTCAGAGAAGGTAACGAACTTGAGATAAAGGAGGTCACACGTAGGTAACCGGAAGCTTACAGCGCTATCCCTCCGAACCCAGATCGTTGAAGAAAAAAAGGAACGAACCTGTAAAAAGGAGAGTCGTTACGGGACAAAGGACCAGTCCAGAGAATCATTAAAAAGTTCCTGGAGGAAAAAAAGGCGCCGACCTAGCAGTTTGGAGTGGCTCGCGATGTACAGCCGAAATGGGGGGGTGAGGGAATAAACCTTAAAAAAACTTACTCCGGGTTCTGCATCTGAAAGAGGTGACGGGAGCAGATTAAAAGGAGGCACATTTTCGGGACGAAGCGACTGACGAGAGAGAGGGGCTCGTTAACGCGGACCTAACGTCGGGTGGCAAGGAAGGAGAAGGGACATCTCGAGGTCCGGGGCGAGGTCGCTTTAGTCAAGTCTGCTGCCTTTCAACATCACAAACGAGGGGGGTCTAAGGAAGTGAAAGAAAAAAGGGACAAACAAGGTAGGTTTACACGGGGGGGGGTTCCAAGGTGGATAGGGGGGGAGCCTTACATTGATCACCAGGATCTAGACCGGAAAGTGGAAGACGGGTCCAATGTGGGTAGACTTTAACTGGGGACGGAATCTGTAAGGTTGAAGAAATCGTAAGGGAGGTAATTAGGGAAGGAGGAGACTCCGATGATCCGCATTAGGATCAGGGAAATACCGAACGGGTCTTTTAACAAGGAAGTTGGGGGTGGGGGAAAGCCCTTCTGACGGAAGCGCGAATTACGAATGCAACAGCCTACTGAGTTTACGTGGGGCACCAGGGCAATAAAAACATCAGGAAAAAGGCTACGGGGCCTCACGGAGAGTCGGAGAATAGAAGAATCGAGTCAAAAGGGTGAGCCACTTGTTCACATAGAGGAAAAGAGCAGGACAAAAGGTACTGAGAGGGGTTCTGGTTAGGAGATCGCATATAGAAATGGGTAAAGGAAACATCTGGATCGAAAATCGCATGGAAAGGGAAAGAACTTAAAGGGCACTTATGAGAATCTCACGCGACCGACGAGGGGGGGGAAGAAGAATGCGGGGGAAATAAGGGGGAATGTGCCTCTTTCTAAAGGGCCGTGAAATTGGGCGGAGGAAGGGTGGTTGCGTAGTCGGATCAATAGCGACTCGAAGATCATAGGGGAACAGGGTTGTGCGGTCTTTGTCGGGCACGGAAAGATCGAGCCCGGACTAAGTGGAAAGAAAGGAAAGGAGACAAAAGGACAAGCACCATGCAGCTTGTAATGATGCAGAAGAAGGGAGAAGGCTGGCAGTAGATAGGATAGAGGGGAAAAAACCCCGAATAAGCGACTCAGAAAAAATGGACTAAAGGTTCAACAAGTCGCCGCTTGTCGAGGAAGGGCGAAGGCATAGGGGAGAATATAAAACGTCTCGCACGGGGGAAAAACTGAAAGTGGCAAAAAGACTTTCCTGGCGCCACAAGCGGACAATAACAGTTATAAGACCCTTGCAGGGGGGAGATCGTCAGGGCATGGATAGGAAGAAATTTTGTTTTCCGACGAGGTCACGAAACCTCCCGAAACATCGGCGGATTACGAAGGCAACGCAGGGAGTCTTTGGGGGAAGAAACCTCGTGCCCACCCCAGGAAGGGGGGGGTCCGCTGGAGGGAGGAAACGGTATATTCTTCTAGTTTCCGAACCCCGTAGGGGCACATAGGAGAGAACGATCACACATGCCAAGGAGAACAAGGGTTAAAGAATCTCACGCACAGAGTCCAGGTGGCCGGGATCCAAACTGTGGTGGGACGGTGCACAAAGAGCTCGCAATAGGGGGGGGGGCCTCGTCTTAGGAGAAAAGGAGGAGAGTCTTCTCATGGCAGGGAGTAATGCTGAGACTGACTCTCTCTTAGTAAGCCGGTACAGGAAAACATTCCACAGAGGGAAAAAAGTCAGAAAAGGGATAAGAGACCTCAGATGGGCTAAAGATAACCGAAGGGTAAAGGGAAACCGCAGTGAAATACGCCTCATCTCAACTTATGAGGAAAATCGAGGGGGAGAGTAGTCCCGAAACTCGGGGAAGATTAGTTTAAATAGAAAAAAATGGTTTGGACTCGGCCCCATTTGGAGGAGAAGTGTCCGTTCCAAGTGATTGAGCTATTCTGGGAAAGAGAAGGCAAGAAACGTAGGCAAAGACGCATGACATCCCCAGGAGCAAAAAATTCAAGCAGAAGGTGGGAAAAAAGTACGACGGGACAAGGCTAGCTCTAGAGATGTGGGGGGGGGGGAATTTTCCCCGGCAGGGGAGATTGGAGACACGGATCTTCCTGATAACCTGGCGTGCGTGAGGAGCGCAATATAACTAGTCCGGGGAATTTTGGGCTGAGTAAGGAGAGGAAAAAAAAAAAAATGGGAACCAGGGAAGATAAAGGCATGAACGAGAGTCTCTACTAGGGCGTGCTGGCAGGGAAGAGTTGGTCGCCAAGGCAAGCATCGTGCTACGTGTCAGCGGAAGGGAGGGTCACGGTAGGCTCGCCGGCAAGAACAAATTTGAAACGAGAAATTTTCGAATGTCGGAGTAAAAAACGGATGGAAAAAGGTGTGGGAGAGGGACTCAAGAGAAACATAACGGTCAGTGTGATTCTATCAGAACAGAATAAGAACTAATTCGAAAAAGGTGAAACAAACGCACTGGAAATAGCTACTGTTACCATTTCGCCTGTACGTGGGCGGGCGCGGGCCTGAGGGTCTTACAGATGATCTACCCAGCGAAACATAACGGCAAGCTAAAAGAGCCGTTTTCCTAGGGGGAAAAAAGGGACACTTGCAATTGGAGTGCACGGGTTGCGGGAAGATCACCTGCCGGACCTACAGGCGACTAGGCACTTAACGCACCAGGAAAAACCAGAGCGCAGTTATATTCTCGAGAAAAAATGACGATGCAACCGAACCAAATGCAATCGAAAAGTCAGTGGACAAAGCACTCTTCCCATAAAAGCCAAACGGGAGAGGAAGGAGCGAAAAAAGCCGCAAGTATTAGCGGGCCTATCTGCCAGAAGGCATGGAGGAGAACTAAAGGGGTCCTAAAATATTCCCGCAGGGAAAAGGGGGAGCTCATAGTAATAACCCAGACATGACCTAAGAAGCCGCTTCAATGAAGGGTTTGGGCGGGGGGTGTGACGCGGCGGAAACTTCACTCTACGACGATGACCTAGATTCAAAGGGAGTTATCCAATTAGACGTCGATAAGGAAAAATGGTCCCAATGGGAGGAAAAAGGTCCATTTACGAAATGCGCGACGGGGACCAGAAAAAGAAGGGACAACCCCTCTTTGAACCGAATGGAGAGGGAGTGACTCAGGGGGGGGCATACTGCGGATCATAAAAAGAAGAGAAGGGAGCCTTTATATGTGACGCTCGGTTCACTTTGACATTTTTTTGCGACTACAAAGAAATAGTAAACGAGCCATCAAAAAGGTCGGACAAACTCCGTCTGGGGGAAAGTGGCCTTGCCGTTTCCGCGCAGGAAACTCCTTACATTAAGGGAATGAACAATAGCACGTCCCCTGGAGATCTTGAAACCATAGTTTGGTGTCTAACGGGAAGGCTGGCGAGCAGACACAATAGTTAGTGAAAGAAAGAACGTCAAAAAAACTTCTAGCAGGCAAACGGAATCAACGAGAAGCTGTATCCAGAAAAGAGAACCGAGGGAATCACCGACTGTAAGTAAGCAGCTGAAGACACAGATGGGTCTTCGGTCCAGGGCGAATTTCCATCAGATTATTGGAAATTGCTAAGGGAACATCGTCGGAATAGAGGGGGAAAAAAAAACGACAGATCGATTGGTCGACCACTTGCTGTACCTAAGCGACCACAGGGGAGCCAACGCGATAGAGGAGATTGGTCAGGAAAAACGTGGCCTTGGGGAGCGGGGGGAAAAGGGAGGAAACGCGTATAAAGTATCGGATGGGGGGGTCCCAAAGTGCCGCTGGCGCGGCAGATCAAAGCAGCCGGGGAAGGGGGAAAAAAGTTACGGATCGACAAGAGGGGGAAGGGGGTGCCCCCCCGGAGAGGCCTTTCATATTCTGATAATATGGCGCAGACACATCTGGGGGCGGGGGAAAAAATGCGAAAAAAAGGCAACAGAGTCTGCATGAACGGGGGAGGGATCCCAAGCTGGTGGGGAGTAAGGGGGAGGGAGTACGGAAGTCGAAAGTGTCCTCGAAGTTGGGGGGGGGGGGGCTCACGTGACGGCAAAGGGATAGAGGGCGCGAATGAAGAAAGATTTTCGGAGGACGCAATGCAGACCAAAAAGAGTTAGACGGAGGATGACGGAGGGGTGGAGCATTAAACGGCCTGTCGGGGAATCAGTCGATTTCGAAAAGGGGTGGGAGGAACGTAGGGGAAGGAATCGAAAAGCGGAGGGAGGAGTTGACGTGAGGAAAACTCAAAGGGGGAAAGAGGATGCCGCGGGGTTCCTTCATTACTTCCAGAATCAGCCCCAGATTTGAGAGAGAGCAAACGAAGGAGAGGGACCTAAAACAATCCGAGAAATTGGAGAAAAACGCCATGGAACGATAATGAAAGGACACAAGGCTGGGACACAGAACATCGCGGGGAGCCTGTAAACCTGCTCGCCGAAAAAGATACAGAAAAGGACCGAGGAGAAAAGACAGCAGCTCATCGGGAACTTCAAGGAAAAACGAGAAACAAAGGGTGAAAGAAGGAACTTACGGGAGCCAAGTTCTGTTCCGGAGTATGCCTTCGGGTGGCGAAAAAGTCGCCCTCTAAAAAAGAAGAGTTTCTCAATCGAAAAAGAGTCTCAAATGGGGGAATAAAAAGACTGATCGTTAGGAGCCAGAAGGGGGGGGGGAGAAGCCAGGTAAAAAAAACGGGGAGAGAGTCCATTTCACAGCAGGGGAGCTAGCGCAAAAATTGAGAAGAACCCCGTAGAGATCCATACCTTTACTATGTCGTGAACGCCCGGGCAAGGAGAGACATCCAGGAAAACTGTTCCTGGAGGACAGGGGGGACCACACGGAGCAAGAATTCCTCGAAAAATGGGCTTCGCGATTTAAAAAAAGAGTGGGGAGGGGAAATAAGATCTTCCTTCGAGTCAAGGGCGCCAGCCTAGGGACGAAGGGTGCAACAGAAGCAAAGCTAAGATGACGTTGAGAAAGCGAAAAGCTACTGACAAGAAAAGACGTCCGCGGGCGAACTGTAAGACAATGAGGATAGGATACAGCGGAGATGAGGCAATAAAAGCTTTGGCGAGCAGGAAGAGAGGGAAGGTCAAGCAGCAATCTGTCGGAGGGCCAGCCATGCAGGAGAACAACAGTGGGCATGTGGGAACTAAGGTGGAGCGCACGTATCAAGTAAAGTAACTGACCAGAGCTGCCAGCGCATGAGTCAGGGTTGGCGGGGACCGAAGTGACACCGTGTGAAAGGAATAGGGGAAAGTGTCGCAAAGGCAAAGTATAAGGAGTCAATGCAAGGGGGGAGGGCCCGTAGGAAAAAAAATGAGCAATACCTGGGGGACCCAGGAAAACTACAAGTCGGGTGTGGGTTCGCCGCTCTGCTTTCAAAGGGGAGCTGAAAAAGGTCGAGCACAGCGCCGAGGGGTTTTCAGGGGGGGTTTTAATTGGGAACCATTCGCGCGTCGGAAGACGACGGGCGGGGAATTGCTCAAGCGGGATGGGCATTAAACGATGCAAAATTCGCGCTCGGACGACAACAAGATAGAAGTCAGGCCTGACGGGATTGTCATCCCATATTACGCCGACGGCCCTCCAAGCAATGCAAAGGCGGAAACCTAGTCGAATTCCTGGGGGGACCGAATAGGTTGAACAAAGCTAGAGGGTTCGGAATCAGAGAGCCCTTGCCTCTGGGACGCGTTCGGCAACCGTGGGAAAAGAGTCATTGTTAGGGGGAAATCGTCGGAAAAGCATCGAGGAAAGTTATAGGCAGGTGGCTAGGTCTTGGGGGGCGGGCAAGGCAAATATCATAACCGGGGAGAAGGAAACAGAAGAAAAAAAGAATTTTATAGAAGAAAACACGGGGTGGGCCCGGTGTGGGTGGCATGAAACACGGTGGATATCGATGGGGCTGGCGTAGCGGGTGATCAAAATTTTCCGCATCAAAAAGAAAAAAGCATGAAAAAAGACAAACCGGTACGAGTGGAATTAGAGGGCATCAGGGGGAGTTGTGAGGTATGAAGCAGCCTTAGGAGAGAGTGTGGCAGGGGGACTATCAACTACGTACAGATTTTGGTTCGCAGGATACTGACGCCACACCGTCTTCACGAGGAGAAAGGGGAGAGTCGAATCGGTATCGGCGCAAAGTTGGTTGGCAAAAAAAAGGCGAAGGGAGGAGAAAAAAGAACGAAAACTCTAAAAGTCCCTACATCTGGGAATAAGCGGGGGCGCGTGGCTCAAAAAAGGCAACGCCACGAAATGTAATTGGTCACGTACGAGGGCAGGCATGAAAAAGATCTTTGCCAAGGGACAGACCGCAGCCATGAAAACACGTGTGGGGGGGGGGGGCCCCGGGGGATAGTCTAAGCGTCACGTATACAGGTAGAGGAAGGCTGAGCCGGGTGACAAGTGTTGGGGCTCCATTCTTTGAGAAGGAGACCAAAAAATAGAGATATGGGTCCCAAGTGGGAATTATTCACCACGGCTGCGGAAAGCACGGGTGATCATTATATCAAAAAACACTCTTGAGATGTAAGAAACGAGGCAAGAATAGGGAGAACCCAGGAAGATGCACTGCAGAAAGGGACATACAGAGAGAGTAACCATAAGGGGTTAAAGGGAAGTGAAGGACCAAGAAAAAG
>Ga0179593_1378674_pt1:0-5000 | contig 16760 bp, 31 predicted proteins | sample CZODoug2_1_08_16_FD_185931 | JGI IMG/M metagenome (GOLD analysis project Ga0179593, IMG submission 185931) | Vadose zone soil fungal communities from Angelo Coast Range Reserve, California, USA - CZODoug2_1_08_16fungal (PacBio error correction) | ecosystem: Environmental > Terrestrial >...
AGGGGCGCTAATGTGCTCACTGGCAAAATCGACCACCTATTCAAAGGTGGGGGAAATGGGGAAAAAGGGCTCGTAAAATCTGGGAGATTTCTGTTGGTTGAAGGGGTCCGGCGGGTGCGGAATCTAAGGAACTTCCCGGCAAGAGCAGGGTTATGTCCCCTAGAAAGAACCGAAGAAGATACGCAGACAAACCTGAGCATGAGGTATCTTGGTAATTTGGGTCACGTTGCGAGAGCTGAATATGCTAGAGAAAAAGCCAGTCACGTGCCTGGAGTTGGTTCGGGCGTAAAGGTGAAACCGTGGCTGTCCTGGTCCCGACGCGAAAGGTGAAAGGCATAAGGGTGCTTGGAGGGTGCAGCGGCACATGGCAAAAAAAAAAAAGGGGATCTGGATTTCTGCTGGACAAAAATCTCCCTGGCACTCCGGGAGGGAGGGGGGGGGGAGGAATCTGTAGAATTGCCGTGTTTGATCAATGGGGGGGCTTCTCGGGAGAAGTCCACTTTTCAATCGCAGAATTGAAACGGTATACAGAAGAGGGGGGGCACCACAATTGGTTGGTTGTTCTGCAAAAAGGAAATGATAGGGGTGCGATCATGACCTCTTGGGGGAGGGTTGATGCTGATTGAACGGGGGGGGAAGGAGAAGCATTGAAGAGAAGAAATTTAACTCAACCTTTGTCGAAAACAGGATGTGCACTAAAAAAAAAGTGCAACGAGAATGAAACGGCGTGATCTCTGCGTAAAAAGAATTGGAGGGGGAAAATGGCAAAGGCAGCGGGACACCCAAAAAAGACCAGGTTTGTTTATGGGCGTTCGGGGGGTTTAATCAAAGGAATGATGGTCGGCGAACTGGGAAGACGGAAAAAAAAAAGGGTTCTTGCCAATGGGGGGACAGGACGAAAATTGGGGAAGGGCCCAGCTTTCAGCCCTACGTGGGTCCGGCAGAGGGGAAATTGGGGGGGGTTGGGCAGCGGCAAGTCCAATGAAATCGACTTGAAGAGGAAAGGGGGGGGGGCTTACACATTTGTGTGAAAAGTTGTGAACAACACTACACACAAGGAACACTTGAACCGGTGTCGTGGGAGCATCAAAAAGGGTCAAATGAACTGGGAAGGACAGGGGGGGGGGTGAAAACATCGACGTGATGGGTCGGTGGTTGGGGAGGTGACAATTTTCTGGCAGCAACGTGTGGAGGTGCGAAGATTTCACAGCGCTGTTTGAGTTAGGGGCACAACGGGTTGGCGATCGGACTTGACCGGAAAGATATGGGGGGAATCCTTGGTAGGGGATTTGCGAAAAAAAAAAAAGAAGGAGGTGTTTTTTGGGGGGGTCTGCCTGATATTGGGGGTTGGGGGAAGTCAAGTACTGGCACAAAAAAATGGGAGTCATGTCCTTAGGGTTTAAATCGTATGACCCGGTCCTTGCCGTAAAAAAAGGGGGTGATTCCGGCTAATATATTTCGAATCACAGGGGAGGAGGGAGCGAGGGCCGTAAGGAAGGGGAAAGAGTCACGCTTTTTGATGAACATGCCACAAAGGTCGTGATGACGGGTCGGAAAAAAACACAACCTCGATCAAGAAGCCTGAGGCTTCACCGAAGGGGGGGGAGAAGGGTTAACCAGCGGTTTGCATGCAAAAAAGTTTTGGGAAGGAGACAGGGTTTTTTTAGGGGGGGATGTTGTCAAAAAAAAGAAAAAACGTATCGGGGGGGGAGGGACATGCTTTCAGCAACCAGCTTTGAAATGCGATCCGTGGAGTGGGCAGAACTTGGTTCTTAAAACTTTACGCGGTCGGGTACTCAGTCTTTGGTGTCCCCAGGTTCAGTTTTTAGACTGAGGGTTTGACGTTCGGAAACTGTTAATTTCGGAATGGGGGATGCATAAAGATAGGTGTGGACAGCAACAAAGAAAGAGAGGTCTTAGGGGGGGGCCAAAGGGGCGCTCAAAACAGGGGATCTCGGGGGTCGCCGGGGACATGCGGCAAAAAAAAGATCTGACACGGCGATCCCCTTTTGGTCGGTTGAAAGGAGGGGACTTTTGGTGAGAGGGCCCGAAGAGAGACATTGTTAGTAGAAAAAAAAAAAAAAACTTTTGTACTCTTGTTTTAGTAACTTTGTTTTTTGCTCTTTTTCTAAGTCGTCATATCCTTTCCTATCTCTATCCTTGTCTCTGGAGATGCTGCAGGGGACGAAGGGTGGGACTCAGTTGAAAGGGAGGGGTTACGGAATAGGGGGAGAGGTCCAAAAGACTTTGAAGAATAATGAAAAAAAAAGGGATCCGCGTCGTAGAAAGCATAGGGTAATGGGGCGTGACAAGACACCATCCGGGAGTGTCGTCTCATGTTCTGAGTTCCCTACGCGGCCATACAGGGGGGGGGGGGGGGGAGTGAAGATGTAAGACCGGGGGGGACGGCAGGAACATTCCCAACCGACAATGTAGCGGGGCCTACACTTGTCTTCTCTCTACTCTACCCACCACCTCGACCTCCTACTCGAAATCTGTGATAACGACGGGGGAAACAGCGAAATGCGACCTATCACTAACGGGAAGCGTTTGGTCGTGGGGGGATAGGGGATTCAATCGGCGGGCGTGCCCGGAGGGTCTGCTCCAAAAGTTCGGGGCTGTGTTGTTGCTCTGCCAAAAAGGGTCCCCTGGGATAGGTACGGCAATTCTGAGTGGGTAGAGGGTGTACTGGGGAATGCCCGGTTTAGAACCTTTGGGGAGTTATCGTTCAAAAAAAAGAATGTTTCATACCGGCAAAAAAAAAGCAAAGTATTCACATGGGGGGAAGGGGTCTGTGGACTGGGGTATGGGAGGTTACCATGGGTCTAAACTCTGTTGGCGTCATTAAAAAGAAAATGTGTGGGGGGTAGGTAAACCTCTTGGGGACTCCGTTGTTTTAGCTCTATGCTCGTCGTTTGGGGGGTGAAGCCGTATGTGTTGGTTTCTCAAATTGGGGAACACACAACAAGCTCTTCCTTTTTCTCGTTTAGGACGTCCAAGACAGTTCCACCCTTGTCTGGTCTTCTGCTTTTTTATTGTTTTTTTTTCTCTATCTCCTTTGTGCCGTATTCCTCCCCTCTTGTCTCCTCTTCTCAACTAAGAGCTCCTCTCTCTTCCGTTTTGTTCTGGTCCAACACCATTGTTTTTTTCTTTTGATGAAAAAAAGACTTGGGGTTGATGGCGTGGTTGGTTGGGGTTGTTGGGGTTGGGGTTGGTCTCTCCAGGTTCTATGTCTTTTACCTCCAGGTCGTTGTCTTAGGGTGGGTGGCTGGTTTGTTTGGGTTCGTGGTCATTTTCTGTTGGTTTTGTTGGCGTTTGTGTGGGGGTGGTGGGTTTTCTAAAAACTCTGTTGGGTGGTGATATATATGTGTATGTGTTTGGGTGTGTTGGTGTGTGGTGGTATGTGTGGATGTGTCTCTCGGGGTGGTGGGGGTTTTGGCTGGCCAACATGACTCTACACTCTGTTGGCTGTTTTCGGTAGGTCTGCTTGAGTGTGCTTGCGTCGATTGTTGTTTGTTTTTGGGTTGCGGGGTGGTGTGTTGGTTGTTTTTGTTTGGGGGTGGCTGTTTTTTGTTGTTGGGTTTTGTGGTGTGTTGTGCTAGTAGGGGTCTCCACCAACTCACTAAAGTGATTGTGAGGTTGTGTTGTGGTGGGTTGGTGTATCGTCTTGTTTGTGGTCTTGGGGGGTGTGTTGGGGGGGGGGGGGTGTGGTGTCTTGTTGGCCTGTGTTGTGTGTTGGTTAGGGTGTTTGTGTGATGGTGGTATGGGGGGGAGGGATGTGGGTGGGGTGTGGGGGGGGGTGGGTTTTTTTTATTTTTGTTGTTTGGGGTGTTCTGGGAGGTTTAGGTGTGGTGTTTTCTCTTTTTTTTTGTTGTGTTGTTGGGGGGGGGGTGGTTTTGTGTGGGGTTTTTGGTGTAGTGTGTGAATTGGATGGGGGTGTTTAGTTTGGTGTGCTCTTTGGTTTTGTTGGAAAAGATGAGGGTTTGGTTTGTGTGACGGTGGGTGTTGTGTGAGTGTGTGGTGGGTTGGTGGTGGGGGTGCGGGGGTGGGTTTGGTGGGGGGGGTGGGGGGTTGTGTGTGGGGGGTTTGGTGTGTTTTTGTGTTGGGTTGTTTTTTGTGTTTTGGAGGGTGTGGGTGTGGGTGGGGCGAGGGTGGCGGTGGGGAAGGTTGGTGTGTTTGGGGGTGTGGGGTGGGGGAGGGGGGGGAGGGGGGGGGGTGTGGTGTGGGGTGGGGGGGGTGTTGTGTAGAGACGGCGATGGGGGGGGTGTGGGGGGTGGGAGGGGATTGCGGAGGACTGTGGTGGTGGGGTAGGGAGGGTGTGGGGGAGGGGGAGATGGAGGAAGGAGAGGGGTGGAGAGGTAGTGGGGGTGGAGGGAGCCAGGAGTTTAGGGGAGGTGAGGGGGGTGCGGGTAAGTGTTGGGGGGGGTGTGGTGGTGGGGGGGGTGTGGTGGGGGGGGGGGGTGGGTGGAGTTGGGGGGGGGGGGTGGGGGTTGGGGAGGGGGGTGGTGTGTGTTGAGAGGGGGGGGTGGGGTGGGGGGGGTTGGGTGGAGGGGGGGTGGTGTTGGGTGGTTGGGGGGGGGAGTGGGGTGTGGTGTGTGTGTGTGGGGGTGGGGGGGTGTGTTCGGGGGTGTGTTGGGGGGGTGGGGGTGTGTTTGGTGGGGTTGTGGTGTTGGGTTGGGGGGGGGTGCATTGGAGGGCGGGGTTGTGGTTGGGGGTGGGGGGGGGGGGTTTTTGGGTGGGTGGGGGTGGGGTGAGGGGGGGGTGGTGGGGGTGGTGGTGGGGGGGGGGGTGGGGGTGGTGTGGTGGGGTGTGGGTGGGGGGGGGGGGGGGGGGGGGACGGGTCGGTGGGGGTGGGGGGATGGTGGGGGTTGGGGGTGTTGTAGGGAGAGGGCGTTGGTGTTGGAGGGGGGGGGGGGGGGGGTGTGGGGGGCGGGTTGGGGGAGGGGGGTGGTTGGGGGTTGTTTTGGGGGGGGGGGGAGGGGTGGGGTGTTTTTGTGGGG
>Ga0179593_1378674_pt1:7500-16760 | contig 16760 bp, 31 predicted proteins | sample CZODoug2_1_08_16_FD_185931 | JGI IMG/M metagenome (GOLD analysis project Ga0179593, IMG submission 185931) | Vadose zone soil fungal communities from Angelo Coast Range Reserve, California, USA - CZODoug2_1_08_16fungal (PacBio error correction) | ecosystem: Environmental > Terrestrial...
GGAAGAGTAGGGGGGTGGGGGGTGGGGCGGGGGGGGATGGAGTTGGGTAGTAGTTTGGAGGATGGGGAGGGGGAGGGGGAGGGAAGGGAGGAAGAGGGGGGGAGGGGAGGGAGAAGGGGGGTGAGAGGGGGGGGAGGGAAAAAGAAAGGGGGGGGGGGGAAGAGAGGGAGGGGGGGGAGGGGATGGGGGGGAACGTATGGGGGGGGGGGGGGGAGGGGGGAGGGGGGGGGGGAGAGGGGATAGGGGAGGAAGTGAGGTAGAAGAGGGGCGGCGAAAGGGGTGGGGCGGATGAGGAGAGGGGGGGGAGGGGGAAGGAGAGAGGGAGGAGGGGGGGGTAGGAGTTGGGGGGGGGGGAGGGGGGAGGATGTGGGGGGGGGGAGGGGGGGGGGGGGAGGGTGAGGGGGGGGGGGGGGAAAGGTGGGGGGGGGGACGAGGGGGGAGGGGGGGGGGGAGGGGGGGGGGGGTGGGGAAAGAGGGGGGGGGGGGGGGGGGGGGAGGGGAGGGGGAAGGAGGGGGGGGGGGGGGGGAAGGGGGGGGTGGGGGACGGGGGGTAGGGGGGAGGGGGGGGGGGGGGGAGAGGGGGGGGGGGGGGGGGGGGGGGGGGGGGGGGAGGGGAGAGGGGGAGGAGGGGGGGGGGGGGAGGGGGGTGGGAGAAAAGGGGGGGGGGGGGTGGGGGAGATGGGTTGGAAGGGGGAGGGAGGGAGAGGGGGGGGGGAGGGAGATTAGGGTGGGGGGGGGGGGAGTAAGGGGAGGGGAAGGGGGGGGTGGGGGGGGAAGGAGGGAAAGGGGGAGGGGGGGGGGGGGGGGTGGGGGGGGGTGGAGGAGGAGAGGGAAGTGGGTGCGAGGGAGGGGGGGAGGAGGGGGGGAGGGGAGGGAGGGAGGGGGGGGGGTGAGGGGGAGGGGGGGGGGGGGGGGAAGGGGTGGGCGGAGGGGAAAGAGGGGGAGGGGAGAGGGGAAGGGAGGAGGGGGGGGGTGTGGATGGGGGGGGAGGGGGGGGGGGGGGGCGGGGGAGGGGGGGGGGGTGTGGGGGGGGGGGGGGGGGGTAGTGGGGGGGGGGGGGGGGGGGGGGCGGGGGTGGGGGGGGGGGGGGGGAGGGCGGGGGGGGGGGGGGCTGGGGTGGAGGGAGGAAAAGGGGGGGGGGCAGCAGAAGGGGAGGGGGGGAGGGGGGGGGGGGGGGGGGGGGCGAAGGGGGGGGTGGAGTGGGGGGGATGGGGGGGGAGGTGGCAGGTGAGGGGGGGGGGGGGGGGGGGGGGGGGAGAGGGAGGGCAGAAGGGGAGGGGGGGGGGGGCGGTGTAGGGGGGGGGGGGGGGGGGAGAGGGGGGATGGGGGGGGGGGGGAGGGGGGGGGGGGGGGGGAGGGGTGTGGGGGGGGGGGGGTGATGTGGGGGGGGGGGGAGAGGGGGGAGTGGGGGGAGGGAGGGGGGGGAGGGGGAAGGGAGGGAGAGAAAGGGGGGGGGGGGGGGGTGGGAAGGTTGGAGGAAAAGGGATAGGGGGGAGGGAGGGGGGGGAGGGGGAGTGGGAAAGGGAGATGGGGGTGGGGGAGGGGTGGGGGGGGGGGGAGGAGGGGGAGGGGATCGGGATAAGGGGTGAGAAAAGAGAGGGGAGAGGGGGGAGGGGGGAGGGTGGGGAGGGGGAGGGGAGGGGGGGTAATTGGGGGGGGGGGGGGAGGGGGGGGGGGGGATGAAAGGAGGGGGAAAGAGGAGGGGGGGGGGGGGGGAGGGGGCGGGAGGGGGGGGGGGAGGGGGGGGGGCGGGGAGGTGGGGGGGTGAGCGAGGGAAGAAGTGTATTTGTATAGGGAGACCAAAAAAAAGGAGGGGAGAGAGGGGAAACGGGGTCATAAGAGCTTGAAAATTCGAACTGAGTTGGGGGGCCGTTACGATGGGGGTTTCCATCCGCGAGCTTTATATCAAAAAGGACAAGACAAGCGGTATGGAAAAAAGTGGAAAGATGAAGTCCAAAAAAAGGTACAAGAAAAGGAAACATGATGGTGGACGCATGCTTAGAAGAGGAGATCTGGGGGTTCGACGTCCAGGGGGGGGACCAAGGGAATCAGTTTTTGTAAAATGCAATATGGAAGAGGGGGTCGGTCTGGGATGATACAAAAGAAAGCCACAAGTCAGGAAACAAAAAAAGGTTCTTCATCTCTTTGCTGTTGATCATTGAGAAGAGACCGTGGATAAGGGGCGCGTTGTACCATCATCCTTCGAAAAAAGGGGGAAAAAGGAGACGCAGGTGGGAAAAAAGGGCCGAAGGGGGGTGCCAGGGGCCGAGCGGGGGGAAAGGTGGACATCGGGGTGCGGGACGCAGTCAAACTAAGTGGTGAATTTCTTAGTCCAACGGAACGACGGGAGGCCGCTACACGGAGGAGGGTGTCGATGAACGGACGGAACCTAAAAAAAGAGCTTTTCGGTTAACTTTTGCATCCTCGTGGACAAAGAGGGGGGAGTCCTAAGGTGAGGGACGGAAATGGAACGGTCGTAAGAGTTACGAAGGGGAGGGGGGGAAAGGAAGTCAAAAAATTGGTGGAAGGGTGAAACAGGGGAAGGTTTGGGAAAAAAGTGAAAATGTTTCTTTTTGCTGGGAAGAACTGGGAAATTGGGCTGAAGTGATGCCCTCAATGCCAGGGGGGGAGGGGGTGAAGCACAGGTTAGGTCATCGGGATCATTGGGGTTTACCAAGTGGTTTTGGAGGAGACTGCATGGGAGCGGGAAGAAACTTGCTGACCAAAAAAACCAATGGGGGAACGTATTGAGACGGAAAGTAAAAAAGGGGTCACAAATACCGGGGCAGAACTTAGGAACTGGATGTCTAATATCTCTATGTGTTGTCGGAAGAAAGAAAAAACGGACGCTTAAGTAGTTGGAAAACAAGAAGGGAGGAATCGACGGGGGGGTGACTATTACTACGCAGGCATTGTATAAGTCCGTAATCAAAGGGGAGAAAGTAGTCTGAAGGAACCAGGGGGTGTTAACGATGCTTGACGCACCTGGGTAAAACTGGCAAAGACATCATGCGGGCCAATGAGAATAGGTTTCGTAAGGATAGGGGATGCGCAAATCGAACATTTTTTGCAAAAGGGTGGGGAAAATGAAAAAAAAAGATGGGATGCTCACCCCAGACAAGGAACCGAGAGGGGGGAAATGACGGAACGTTCGGACGAGCAGGATTGGTCGGTGGTAGGAGTAAGGGGGATAACGCTCGATGGGTTTGGGGGGGAATGGGGGGGGGTACTTTTTACATTCTGCAAAAAACAGCCGGGTTTCAACCGGGAGAAGAGGTGTTGTTGCCGGAAGAGGAGCGAGGGGGTTGTGCAAGGGGAAGGAAAAGGGTCTGCCAGGGGGTAGGAGGGGGTTTGGGGGGGGGGGGGACCTCAAAGGACGAACGTTTGGGGGGATTGAGATGAAAAGTTTCGATATGAGCTCAAACAGTCCTCATGAGGAGAGTGATGGCGTCTGGAAATGTAAAGATAAGAATGGCCTTTTAGGGTAATCTGGAAAACTGGCGGAATAAGAGGTAATCAGGTGGGAACATGAAGGGGGAAAAGGCCGAACGCCTGTTGACAAAGGAGGGGGGGGATCCCATCAAGGCCTGAGAGAAAAAAACTAAAAGTGAGGGGTATTAATTGTCTTATGTGGGCATTGGTAATAAAAAGGGAACATGTGGGCAGGGGTTGCAGTAGTACTCCGGCGGGGGTGGGGGAGGGGATCGGATTTAAAAAAAAAAACCGGGGTTGTTTGGAGAGTGTAATTTAGAGGAAGGGGGGGGGGGGGGAAAGGTCTGAAGTTATCAAAAAAGTTTGGTTGCGGAGGACGGTTGGCATGGGCAGGGTTTAAAAAAAAGGGGGTCCTTGGTGGTGTGAGGGTGTGAAAGGAGAGTTTTATTAATCAAGAAGACCAAAGTTATGGGGGTGGCCGGAAAAAGGGGTTTTGTATGTGCATGTGTCTGCCGGTCAGAAGAAGAGAGGGGGAACGGGACGGCCATCAAAAAAAAAAAAAAAAAAGAAAAATCAATAGAAAAAAAAAAAAAAAACACAAAAAACTATGGGGATAAAATATATAGAGGAACTTCCCAGCGCATTTTTGCCTGTATTAAAGAAGTGAAAAAAAAAAGCAAAAAAAGGCCACATGCACATCCCCCTGCCCACGCACCATAAAAGCGCCAGAACTAAGCAAAAGACTTCAATGGGAAACCAGACCTCCATTCACACTAAGGAAAACCCACCAGCCACCGAAAAAGACCCCGAAAAAACGCCAGGCCTCAGACAAGCACAGTGAAGAAAAGCGAAAAATACAAAAAGATAGGGGATCAAATAACTCCAGGAAAAAATTCATATTCACTAACATGAAGGGGAAAAGAGGAAACAAAAAATCCACCGCCGCCAAGAGAAAAAAAAAAAAAAGCCGGACCATCACACAGAACAACCCATTCCGCAAACCCGTCCTTCCAGAAAGAGGTAACGAAAAAAGAAAACACTAAAAAAAGACGGCTAACCAAAGGAAGAGAGAAGGAAACTGGGATGCATGATACCATCAAAAGGCGAAAAACCAAAGGTTTTCCGGCTTAGGGGGAAAAAAAAGGGCATATCCCGCTAAAATCAGTCAAGGAGAGCGACATATATTACGCCCCAGGTAAAAAAAAGAAAAGGAAAACGAATACGAGCAAAAAGTTGGGGAGGAAAATGCCACAATCAGAGAAGAAGAGGCCACCTGCACAGAAAATGTGGGGAGCGGGGGAAGGGCGAACAAATCCAGGCTCAAAATGAAGAACACAGGAACTCCCCCCGGTATCAGTTATAGAAAAGACCCCAAACCGCATCCACTCAGGAAAAAGCCACCTAACTCAGTTTCGGCCCGCAAACAAAAAAAAAACAACTAAATAGCAAAAACAGCTTCGGGGGGAAACAACCAAACTAAGCGAAATGTCGACCCAGAAAAAACCAGGCCATTGCACAAAGGGGGGGACACAAACCGTAAAAGAAAACAGCAACGTCCAACAACCAAAGAGAGGAGGAGACATGTGTAAAACCAATGCCCAAAAGGGCTACCATGCAAGCCGAGTCAGAAACTCCGGAGGGGGGCAAAACCAGTTGCCAGGATTATGCTCCAAACAGTCAGGCAAAAATCAACAAGCACAAGCACCATTGACGGGCGCCAGGAAGATACGCTTACGGTCGCCCCCCAGGTTGACAGATGGCAAAAATTAGGGGGAACAAAAACCGGCCCTCCGCAACCCCTCTCAAAAAAGGGGGCTGGGAGAAACCATGGGTTTCAAAATTGAACGCGGAAACTCAACATGGGGCTCTCGAATGAAAAAGGAGAATGACAAGAAGTTAATCCTCCCAAAGAAGGGGGGGATCACGCAAAAAGCGTTAAAAACAAGTCCGGGGGATAGAATAAACAGCAGCGAGATCACCTGCTCAAAGCAAAAAAAAAAATGGGGGAAGGAAAAACATCTCTAAGGCAGTTGCATCGGAAAGAAATCCATCTTTACGGGGAGGAAGAAAAGGGACCTGTCCAAACCCTGACAAGAAATGGGGGAAATCAAATCAAACGTCAAACATGGAATCCCGAACCAGAGAAGGGAGTCCCAGGACCAAAAAAACATGGAAAATGCCCTGGTTGGGGTCAATAAAAAAATAAGTGCCACAATCGTCAGAAACTCAAAACAAAAAGCACCTGCCTGTCCGCAGCCACATCGTTCAAAAGGGGAAAGAAGAGGAGGAAAGTCGGGGAGCGAATTAAATATAATCCCAAACGCCGAAAGAAAAAGGGGGAAATATCGGGAAAGCCTAAGGATGTACACGATCAAAAAGGAAAAAAAAAGAAAAAAAACCTCTTGCAGGGCCGCCCGCGAACCGCGCATCTAGCCAAAAACCTTTATGGGCCGAAGCAGGTAATCAACGGACATACCGGATGAGGCAAAACCAGGGGGGGGAAAAACGGAACCCGATCCAGAAGACAAAGGGGAAAAAACACCTTCGTCCAGACAGGCCACCGTCAGAAAAGTAGGAAAAATGTAAATAGCTGTAATGTCAGCACGCACCGTTATAACTAAGAAGGAGTTCTGAGGGGGTTCCCCCGCAAACAACAGGGCCAAGCACTTCAGAAAACAGAAGGGGGGAAATCAATAGCAGCTGTGACCCGACCAGCAAAAGGAAAAAAGACTGGGGTCACTTTCCATCCGGTGCTTTTGCAAAAGGAGAAGATGCTCCAGAACGGGGAACCATCTTGGAGAGAGATCGCAAAGGGTTCCTGAAAAGACGGACCAACTTCTCCCGGTACTTTGGCAGTTTCATCCGGAAAGAAGATGGGGGGAAGAAAGAAAGGGAGTAGAAGATTATGATATCAAAAGAGAGGAAGAGAAACCCAATATCGTCCCCACCCGCAAAGCTTCTGGGGGGGGAAAAAAAAAGGCAAAACTTCATTTGGAAAGTCAACCACTGTTACAAGAAAAAAGATAGGGGGGGAAATTTCCTCTTTCAAAATTTACGTTGCTCGGGCCAATCACTCAGAAGGAAGAAAAAGGGGAAGAAAAGGTCAAGCAACAAAAGAAAACCAGAAAATCAACGCCATTAGCAAGGAATCAAAATACAATGTAAAGGGGACCCAAACAGAATAAAGGGGGAGACTAAAAGAAGAGATCAACCTCCCGGGGGTGGGGAGTACAAATTGTTGAAAAAAGAACCAAGCTCCTACAAAAACAAAAGATGAAGGGTGGGGGACTGGGATAAAAAAATCAACATTCGAAAACGGCAGGAGGAACAGGTGGAGGGATGTGGGGGAAAGGAAAAGAAAGAAAAAAAGGGCTACCAAGGAAACCCCAATAAAAAGGAGAAGCAAAGAAAGAAAACCCCGAGAAACCTCGCCGGAAAAGATATCGCCAAAAGCCCGCAAAAGACAGAAAGAAGGGCCACGAGACTTGGGCCGAATTACAGTAAACAAAACGACAGGGGAGGTCCACTAAAATCGCTGGGTCGCATCTAGGGGGAAAAAATTATGGGTGAATCAACAGATTTGGCATAAAAATGAGGGGAAAGGGGGGAAAGGGGTGGGGGGGGGGGGGGGGGGGGGGGGGGGGGGGGGGGGGGGTGGGGGGGGGGGGTGGGTTTGCGTGCCAAAGGAGGCAGTTATCAACCCATGGATAAGGAAACACTCAGGGAGGCAAAAAAGGGAAGGGGGGGGAAAAAGTCGTGTGGTTTGGGCCATATCCCGAAGGGGCACAAGGTGGACTGAAAAAAAATAAGCCAAAGTACGTGACCAGAACAATATTGTAAGGGAGGCTGGAGAATCATCCGATCTGCGGAACACTGTGGAGAAAAAAGGCAGCAAAAAAAAACAAGGTTAAGAGAGACTTGATTGAACTGCGTCGGCGACGAACCCAAGAGGAAAACGAACGCTGGAAAATGGTGTTTGGCGAGAAAGGAGGGAGGGAACAAATAAAGTACGAAAAGCAGCCAGAGTCACTCCAAAAACCAAATTCTGGACCCCCCAAGAAAAGAAGCTCAGATGTGCACAAGCGGGAAAAGAAGGAGGGGACACGAAAGGACACGTGGGATAAAAAAAGTTTGAAAACATCAGAAAAACCGTCGACGGCCCCATGGCTAGTCAACCGCAGGGGGGGGGAACCCCATGGCAGTCAGGAGCAGCGCGGATTCTAGGGGAAGTGAAAGGGAAAAAAAAAAGAGAAAAATCAAAGAAAAAAAAAGACGCTACCAGAATTTTCGGGTACCATACGAAGAAAGTTAACGGGGTAAATAGAGATAAGGTCAGAGGGGAAAGGTACGGCCAGAACTGGTCAGAGGAAGAAAAGAGAAGGAAAAAAGGAACAGGGTGGGGTAGACATTGGGCGCATTCCCACCCTCCTCAGCAGCCCCCAACAAACTCACAAGAATTTCCTATAGGCGAAAAGAAGCGGCCAAGACAGACCATAAATAGAAATTAAAAGGAAGGAAAAAAGAGGGGAAAACAACTGGGTGACAGAAAACAGAAAGCAAGGGAAAGATTAGGGAAAACAAGTGATTCCGCATTTCAAACAAAAAAAAAAAAATAAATACGTTCAGAAGGGACGGAAGAACAAAGCCAATTGAAAGACAACGTGGAAAAATCGGGGGGGAAAAAAAAATCAGAAGTCGCACAATAAAAAAGGTGTGGAAAGACGGTAACCAGGCCATCATCGATTTTCAACAGAAGGAAAAAGACGTTGGACATTGCCCGAGGTGCAAATACACAATGACCGGCAGGAAAAAAAAAAAAGTGAATGCCTAACGCGGGGGAAGAAAAGCCCTGCGGGAGAAAAAGGAAAGGGCAACCGCGGAAGAAAGGCTGGGAACATGAATCAGAGGTCCAGAATCGACCCGAAGACAAAAAAAAAAAATGGGGTAAGAGCAACGCGAGTCCCAAGGTTCCTTCTCATCAAAACAAAAAGAGGGTAAGAGAGGGTCACAAAGGGGTCAGGAAAATCTTCGTGAAAGGGGGGGAAGAATCACAAATGTTGACGAAAAGGGGGGGGGGGGAGAAAGAAAGACTGAAATATCCGATTACAAGAGCTGCAAAAAAACATCATAACCCTAAACAATAATCCAAAGATTAGAGGAAACAGAAATAATTTCCAGAGGGGGGAGAAAAGCACATTGGGGGGGAGGAGGAAGCTTCTAAAAAAAAAAAACCCTTTCATCAAACCTCGTGAGGGGAGGAAAAACAACCCATTGCCCCACGCGCCAAAACGTGCCAGTGATCAAAAGTAGCAGATCATCGGGAAAAAGAAAAAAACCTACAACCTATAAAAGAGGGGGGGGGGTGTAAGGGAAAGCAGAATCAAGATAAAAAAGGGTGGGGTGAATCACCCGGGAAAGAAAAAAAACATTTTCAGGCCAAAAATCAAGAACTTCCAGGGAGTAGGGGAAACGAGATTCGTAAAGAGGGGTTCATTCACCCCGGGGGGAGAAAGAAAAAAAACCGTAGTAAGGGTGAATGGCAGTGAACGAGGAAAGAGCAAAAGAGAACTGCGAAAGGTAGAAAAAACCGTTACAAAAGAGACCCTAAAAAAAAAAGACGAAGGTGGAAGCTGATATAAGGGACATCCCTCTGTAATGAAAATGGGAGACCCTTCATTAAGGATAACCAAGAGAATACACAGAACTCCAATAAAAAGAAAGAAGAAAGACTCCACCGAAGGGTGGTGATAAGGGGGAATTCACCATCACCATCTTCAAAAACAGGGGGGAGGGTTATTTGGGGGGAAGAGCAATTAGGAAAAACAAGA
>Ga0179593_1624726_pt1 | contig 16760 bp, 26 predicted proteins | sample CZODoug2_1_08_16_FD_185931 | JGI IMG/M metagenome (GOLD analysis project Ga0179593, IMG submission 185931) | Vadose zone soil fungal communities from Angelo Coast Range Reserve, California, USA - CZODoug2_1_08_16fungal (PacBio error correction) | ecosystem: Environmental > Terrestrial > Soil >...
GAAAAAAAAAAATTGGGCAGGGAAAGGGGTCGGCCGAGGAGGGAAGAAGACGTTCTCCCTCATCTTCGGGGGAGAAGGGGGGAGGATTGGGGAAAAGTCGTCTGAAAATAAGGTTCAATAGTGGGGGTGGGGGGAAAGGTCAAAGAGACCTTCCTGGCCGCAAAAAAGGCCGTTGCAAAAGAAAAAAAAGAAAGGACTTGCGGCCTGATCTACAAGACAACGGCGATAGCAGGGGGAAAAGCTAAACTTATCGAAAAAACCCTCCCAAAAAAAAAAGGGAAAAAGAAATCCTCCTCATTTGAATCGTTCAAAAAGAAAAAGACAAAACTCAAAAAAAAAGGAGGGAGACAAATGAAGGGGAAGGCTCATAACCAGGGGGGGGGGAACTCGGGAAACCGATTGCCCAAAAAAAAAACTTGGCCGAAAAAAGGGGAAAGAAGCCCGAAGGACATCGCTCTGGGGAAAAAGAGGAAAAAAAGCCCGCGGGGAAAATCGCAGAGGAGGAGCGCCTTGCCGCTTAACCGGAGAGAAAGGGGAGGTTGGTAACAAGGGAAGAAGGGGGGACCGTCTTCTCCAAGGAGCCGCCAAAAATCCCTCTTCGCCCAAGACAAAAGGGAGTGGAAATCGAGGGACTGCCTCAAGAATGCCTATGAGGAGAAAGGCCTCGAAAAAGGCCCGATCTTGAGAGGAAGAACTATGAGGGGGGGTCCCCCGGCGTTAGAAGAGGGGAAAAAAGGACCTGTCGAATGAAGGAAGGGGACTGACCATAAAAGGGGAAGAGCAAAACTAGAGAAGGAACAGAAGGATCATTTTCCTGGAAAAGACCAACTCCGCTATGGAAAGGGGTCGAGGGAGGGGGGCTGTGGAAAAAGAAATTCCGATCGCCAAAAAATCTGGGGGGGAAGGGGAAAAGCGGGCTCTCGCCTTGAATAGGGCGAAACGGGAAAGAAAAGGGACAGTTTAAAAAGAAATGTCTATTGGTTTTGCAAAAGGGACGACCGAAAGGGGGCATCGGCCGTGAAAGAAAATGAAACGTGAAAAAAAAGAAAGTCATAGCAGGAGGGAAAAACGGAAAAGATAAATGGGAACCGCAAAGGGGACGCCGAATGCAGGGGGCCTTTTCCGCTGGAGAATGTTCCGAGAGGAGAACATACCCCCTTAAGGGGGGGAAAATTCGAATAAAAAGAAGGGCAGTAAATAGGACAATGGGAGAAAGAACGATATCTCGCAAAAAGGGGAGAAAAAAGAAAAAAACTTTGCGGAAAGAAAATTATCTTCAAGAAAAGGAAAAAGGAGGTCCAAAGGCGAGAGAAAAAAAGGGGGGAAAGGTTTTCTGTTTGTTCTAAGAAGGAGAGGGGTTGGCAAAATCCTTGGAAATCCAAAGTAGGACAGAACGCCTGCCCCCTCAAAAAAAAGAAGAAGGCTATCGCGAGAGAAAAACATCCATTTCCGTCAAGGGAAAAGAAACGGAAATGCTTCTTTCTCAAAGGAAAAAGAAAGAGCCGTGGGAACTCGAAAAGGGGAAAAGCATGCGCTTGGGGGGGGGGGCTGGTTCTTTCGGAGGTGGGAGGCGCAAAACGCCCATCGGTCCTCAAATTCAAACAGAAGAGAAGGAAGTCGAAAGAAGAGAAGTGTCTTTCGTCTGCGAAAAGGGGGGGATCCTGGAGACCTCGGTATTTTCACCAAAGAGTGGGTAACGGTGGGGAAAAAAAAAAAGGGGGGGAAGGGGCCGGAAGATGCCAAGGTCATCGGAAAAAAAGAGAGGAGGGATGGACGGGAAAAGAATTCTTCATTGTGTCGCAGTGGAAGGCATGTAGTGCTCGGAAGGAAAAAAAGGAAGAGGGACAAGAAGCAGTCCCCTAACTTATGGGGGAGAGAGAATGCAGGTTTGTCCGAAAAAAAAAACTCCTTCGTCAGTAAAGAGTTAAACGAAAGGGAAAGATTAAAAAAAGAGTCTTCGCACGCCAACAGGAAGTGAGAGGGAAAGTGTGTCCAAACAGGGGAGAAAAAATGGCGCGTGCCAAGGGGAGAGTCAAAGACTGAAGGTAGAAAAGACCAAAGGGGCGGGGGTGCTATCTTCCTGCCGATCCGGAAAGAAAGAGGGACCTGAGAAGAAAAAAAAAAAAAGGGCGGCCGGGGCTCCGAACTGGGGAGAAGAAAGGGAAAGGAAATAGGAGACGTAAGGGAAAAGGGGGGGAAAGGGGGAATTGAAAAAGCCGGTTTCGTTCTTCCGAAAAGAAGAGAAAGAAAGGTGCATCCTGGGAAAAAAAGAAACTGCACACTCCTTCATAGAGAAGAAGAGAAGACAAAACACGTAAGAAAAGAAAAGAGAAGCAGAAAAAACAACTTATTAGAGAAAATAGAGGGGGGGGGGGGGAGAAGTCAGTAGCCGCGGGCCAAAAGGAGAAGGCAAGATAGACATTATGGGGGCACACGGCCCAAGGAAAGGGGGCATTCCGGATCCGTCCAACCGCCAAAACAAAAAAGGAAGGAGACGAATCCATCCCCTCAAGAGGGAAATGAGAAAACGAATAAAAATAAGAAAGGAGGAGCCAAGGAAGCTTAGCCCTTCCTCCATGACAAGGGGAAGAATGACTCGAAAAAGGGGAAAGAATCGTCTCCATAAATCTCACCGGAGAGAAGAGCCCCTCAAGAATGGCGGAAGGGGAAGAAAGTCGAATCAATACGCACCGTAACAGTAAAAAAAAAAAGCGCCAGCAAAAGAGAGGTAAAGGGAAATTACCCGGGAGAGAAACCCCTCAGAAAGGGAAAAAAGAGGGGGAAACGAATCTGCTCCGGCGGGCAGAAATCTTGTAATAAAAAAGAGACGCAAAAATTCCGGAAGAAAAAAGAAACGGTTGGGACGAAAAAGTGGGCCGGCAAGGGGGAGGGGGGGCCATCATGGCCCTTCGAGAAAAAAATGACGAATGAGGGGGGGGAAAAAAAAAAGAAAAAGAGTTCGGAAAAAGATTCCCTCAACCGGGGGGGAATGAAAACCTGGAGAGCAATCCGCCCAAAAACACATAAAAAAGCTGGAAAAAAGTAACAAAGAGGGACTGAAATCCCCTCCAAATAAAAAAAAAGAAGAAAGACCTCCATACATAAAAAGGGAGTCCTCATTGAGACCCGGGAGTTCCTTTTTTCCGGAAAAAAAAAAGGAAAAAAAGGGAAACTTCGTCAAGGCGGAAAATTTGCGATTAAAGGGAAAAACAATGTTTGGGAAAAGACGCCTCGCGCATAAGAGAGAAACAACGCGTACTATTGTGGAAAAGGATCATCGTCGGGGATCTCAAAAGGCCAGAATAGAACCGCCAGGGGTTGGGAAAAAAGCGCAGCGGGGCGAAGAGGGTATCGTAGATCTCGGGGGGAAAAAAAGAAGGGCAGGAAAAAAAAGGACCACCTCGGAGAGGTTAGAGGTCCGGGGAAACGCAACAAAAAAAATGCCACTCGGCGTGGGAAGAAGGCGAAATGAAGAAAAACGAATAAGGGTTCCCGGAAAAAAAGCTCCCTCTGCGCCGATAATCGGAAAAAAAGAGAAAAAAGGAGAACAAATTTTTCCCGGGAAAAAGTAAAAGACGCGATAGTCGAAAATAACATGGGAAAAAACCACCCGGGGAAGAAGGGGGACAGGAAATCGTTCGAAAGCCCGAAAGGAAAAGAAATCATAGGGGACCCGTCAACGGAGGAACTATTTATCGAGAAAAAAAGGGAAAATTTCTGTGGAAAGGAGGAACCTTCTGGGGGGCCTTCAACACCGGAAGAGCAAGTTCTTTCCTGGAACTCGAAAAAATAGGAATTGTATGAGTCAGAGGAGGGAAAAAAAAGGACAGACGGAAGAGAGTCCTCCAAAATTCGATTCGGGAGGAGGGGCCCAGACAGAGCTCTGAAAAATCTGAGGAGAAAACATGATCCCGCAGGGGACGCCCCCAGGGAAAAAAAAATTGTAAAGAGGAAACGCCCTCCATTGCTGTCAGGTTTCTAGGTGGGGGGGAATATCGGAAAGAAGTCCGGAGAAAAAAAGAGGAACCGGAAAGGGACCGCCGGCATACCTTGAAAAAAAAAGAAAACGTGGGAACTCAAGCAAAGAAAAAGGAATTGAGGTGGAGCGAAATTATTCGCCCGGGGGGGAAAGGTCCATAGGTAACCAGGGAAGGAAGATTTCAAGAAAAAGTTCTTGGGAGACGCTCGGGAAAAGGCGGTCCTTCCGTTGGGAAGAGGAGGAGGAATAAGCACCGGGAAAAAGGGAGAGGTCAAAAAAAAATCTCCAAAGGGGGGGAGGACGGGACAACATCCCCTGCGATTTTGAGGAGCTAACGAGAGCGGGGGGGGTCCCGGACCGGCAAGAGAAACTGGCCATGGGAAGAGAATAAAGAAAGGGAGGATGAAAGGATCGCGGCAATCGGAAAGAAGAAGGATAAGAGAAGGGGGGTCTCACTGAGAAGAAGGAGAGTGAACTTGCGAGGAAGCAAAGAAAAAAGCCGGTCAAATGCGCAATTGAACGGGAAGGACGAAAAAACGCCTGACAATGAAAAATTGCAAAGAAACACCCTTGATGGGAGAAGGGGGCGAAGCCCGCCTGGGAAAAAAGGATTCCACTGGGGGGGTGTCTGAAGAAATTCCGGAAGTAACGAAATCTCCACTTAGGTCGAGAAGAACCCCATGAAACAATGAACATTCCAAGGAAAAGAAATACTCAAAAGAAAGAAGGGAAGGGAAGGGAGAGCCACTTCAACTCCCTTCCCCCTCTTAATCCGAAAAAATCTGCCCGAAAAAAAGAAAAAACGCCGTTCCTTCCTCCAAATAGATAAGATAAAAAGTCTAAACAAAAAGAAAGGAGAGGAGGGATCTATCAGAGGGGATACCTTCTTCAGGAAGGGAATGCGATGAAGTTCGCCTCATCCTTAGGGGAGGAGGACTGTCAGAGGGAAGGTCTGAAGGTCGCTTTAAAGACTGAAAGAACAACGGGGGAAAAGAGGGGGAACCTGAAGGTCTTCCTCCCTCAAGAAAACGGATCGAACAATAAGGAAAACCGGTACTACTTTACGGGAAATCTCTGAAGCGAAAACGGTGCTTAAAAGAGGGAAAGATCTTGGAAAGCGGAAACAGAGTCCATCTCAAAAGGAGGGCGAAACGTAGGAAAAAAAAAAAATAAAAGAAAAGAAAGAATTCTTTAACCTAAAGCAGGCCCCTCACACTGAGGAAAAGGAAAATCCCTTTCCAAGAAAGGAGGATTCGTCCATGCAAGAAAGGAGGGCGGCCCGGCAGAAAGTCATTCATAATCGCAGGGCAAAAGAAAAGGGAATGCTTGGGAAATCCATTCTCTTTCATGGGGAAGGGAACGGAAAAGGATTTTGCTGGTAAGAGGAACCAGAAAACGAGAGAAGCCTCAAATCATCCTCAAAGGGGAAGAAGCTAAGAAGGGAGAAGAAATTCCTATTACTTCGGGGGGGAGAAGAGAAACGTCAGGGCAGTCACGCAGAGCCTGAAAAAAGAGAACGCGGCCTGTATCGAATTAGAAGGGAGGGCACTCCCGGGGGAAATATATTCTCCGGGAAAAGGGAGGCGATCAGTAGCTAAAAAAAAAGAAAAAGTGCCGAAAAATGAAACTGTAGCATGATCAGTTAAAATCCAATCTCAAAAAGGGGAAGGGGGTGTGCGCCGTTTCACGGGGTCAGAGAGCCTAAGGGGGGAAAAGAGGAAGCCTGGCAGGGTCTCTGGCCCTCTCCTTGGGGGAGGAGGGGGAGAACCGCCTTTCGAGAGAAAGAAAAAAATGGTTGTGAGGAAGAAAGGTGCAATCGGCCCTTGGGGAAAAAAAAAAGGTATCTTGGCCGGCGAAGGGAAAGCGCCCGGGGAAAGAAGCTGCCCATCAGTGGCGGCCGGGGAAAAGAGAAAAGGACTACCGAAGGAAAAAAACGCGCTTCTCCTATCCGTGAGGGAGAAAAGAATAACCCATCCTGTGGGAAGAAAAAGAGAATCATAAGAGCCTGGGAGAAGGGGTAAGAACCTACGCAGGTCCGCCGCTCGGCAAAGAAAAAAAAAAAAAACTCGGAAAAGAAGCTCTCTCTAATCTCGTGGGGGAGGACATCCAGCTGGGGGGTGGGAGAAGAGACGAGCGTTTCCGGAAGGGACGACGATCTTTTTCATCCCGAAAGGGCAAAAAAAAAACTCCTGCCCGATCAGAAAGAACTTCTCCATTTTCTCCGAAAGAAAAAGGGTCCTGGAGGATGGGGCAGGGGGGAGAGATCAGAAGGAACTCTAATCTGTTTATAGGAGAGTGAGATTTGAAAGTGCTTTCATTCGCACCAAGGGAAGGGAAGAAGTGGTCATGAGGGGGGCTTCAAAAAAAAAAGAACGGCATAAAAAAGAGGGAACTCCCTTAATCCGGCGAAGAGGTAGTCCTGGTCTAAAGAAAGGGGGGTGAATACTTCCGGAGGGGGAAACTCTTCCTAATGTTCACCGGGGAAGGGAAAGAAAAAAGGGGCCTTTGCTGAATGGCTTTATTTCAAATAACTTAAGGGGACAAAAAAAAAAAATTCACAAGGGAGGACCTAAAACTCTGAGGAAAACCGAATGAGGGGGGGAGCTGTTTCGAAGGCCAGGAAAGGAGCAAAATATGGAAGGGAAGAAGGCGCGATCACGGTCCAAGCCCGGGGGGGGGTTTCGGGAGGGCCCTAGAAGAACCCTGGGACGCCGAGGAAGAGGAAACGAGAAGATGCTCGGTGAGAAAGAATAATCGGTAGGCCATCAAGGAAAGACCTTGTTACACCAAGGAGGGGAAGATTTCGAGGACCGTTTCTCTCTATAGGGGAAAGAAGACATCGGCCGGAAGGGGGAAGAAAAAAAAGGCTCGGCCTATTGCGATCTGAAAAAAGAATCCATCTTTGAAAAGAAAAGAAAGAAAAAGGAAAGGGGTCTGCCCAGGGAAAAAGTGGCTATCTACGTATTCCCAGGAAGGGGGAAAAAAAAAAAAAAGGGATTAAACAAGGGAACCGCGCATTACTCTGTTTAAAAGGGAAATTCAAGAGAGCCAGGGGGAAAAGAAGGGGGGGGGGGGGGACGGCACGAGGAAAAGCCTGCTCGTCTGCCACACTTCCCCAAGAAGAAGGGGAAAATCAGCCAAAAAAAGAAAAATATAGAGAAAACAAAAAAGATAGGAGGGGGGGGGGGGTTGTGGTTCTAGCAAGGCTTATTTCCAGTAGCACCTTCCCTGTCAAAAAGAGAAAGGAGGAGAGATCGGATGGAAAAAGGAGTGCGTTTGAAAAAAAAAGGTGAGGCCAAACTAGGCAAGCAAGCCAACCGAGGGGAAGAACATCAAATCCCAAAAAAGAGGGTGTAGGAAACACGCTAGGGGAAGAGAGTGGAAGGAGAGAGAAAGAAGAGAAAGCCCTCCACCTATGAAAAAAAAAACTCCAAAAAAAAAAACGTTGTAGGTCTCAGACTTTTCGGAAGGGAGAGACCAGAGAGCACAAAAAGAAAGAAGGAATCCTTCCGTACCTCGATCAGAAAACAGTACAGTAAAAATCGAAAAGATGAGAGGGGGGGAACCTAGGAAGGGAAAATGGGGGGGGAGGGACCTACGAGAGTTTCACCCTCTTCATCAGAAGTTACCTCTTCCCTCAAAAAACAGGGCATCTTTCATCGACCAAAAAGAAAAAAAAGTCACTATTACACGAAAAAGTCTCCTATCCCAAAGGAAAGGGGGGGGTCCTCCCGCTGAAAACTTTCTCCCATCTAAAAAAAAAAGAAAGAGGGGGTTGAGGGAGCGGGAATACAAAAAAAAATTTGGCATCTTACGCGAGAAACCGACCGAAAAAAAAAGCAGCCACCTGACGAAGGAAGGAGGGGGAACCAACATCAAAAGTAAAAGGGTCAGAGGGAGGGCTTTCCGTCAAAAAAAGAAGAAGGAAACATATCGGAAGAAAGGGACAGCGCGAACGCGTTGTCTCGAAAGGGGGGGGGAAAACAAGCAGAGAAGTGCCGATACGTCGGAAGAGGATCCTTGAAAAAGGGGGGGAAATCCTTACATCACCAGCAGAGAAAGAGACTAGAAGAGAGAGAGTTCAAAAAAGAGGGAATCTCGCCGAGAAAAGAAAAAAGTCAGGGGCCGAAGGATTTCACCTCAAATGGGGGGGGGAGGGAGATCGGAAGAAAGCGTCAAGGCCCGGGCTTAAAGAGAGGAAAGGGGAGATCACGGAAAAAAAGTTTTCGCACCCACCAAAAACAGCGGGAAAAGAAATTCTGACCGGGGAAAAAGAAGAAATCAAATGGGGGGGGGAAAAAGGCATCCTCTCCTGAAGAGGAGAGGGGAAGGGAAAGAAGGTTCAAAAATGAGCTCTTTATCTCGACAAGAAAAAGAAAAATTAAAACCTCTGGGATAAGCGCCGTCGGCGTCAGAAAAAGTGACAAAGTCGCCATCGAGAGTTGCCCCACAAAAAGGGAAACATATGTCCGGCGGTGAAAAGGAAAAAGGGGGATTAAAAAAGAGCCTAAAAACGCTGAGGAAAGAAGAGAAAAAGGTCGGGGGGGAGAAGCAAACCCAATCGACCATTGGGGAAGGACGGTCCTCATCGAAAACTCAAAAAAAAGAGGAGAGAGGGGGGATCTGCCAAGCGGAAAAAAAAAAGAAAAGATCGCACAGGAAATCGAAAAGCGAAAAAACGGGGCCAAGAAAAATGCGGGGGGGAAGAAGAGAAGAAAAGGGGGAATGTCAGGAGAAAAAAAGGGAATGCCCTCCATTCCTGAGAAATGGGGTACGAAGGAAGGGGGGAAAGGGTTGGCAGAAACTCATTTTCTGGAAAAAAACCGGAGCAAATATAGGAATCTACCAAAAGAAGGGATTAACTGAAACCGGGGAAAAGGGAAAAAGACCACGCTAGGGGGGGGCCTCGATCCTAAATATCTCCGGGGAAAAAAAAAAGGGGAAAGAAAACAGCAAAAGTTCTTTTATCATGAGGAAAGGGGAAAAGGGGGAGGATAGGGGGGCGCAGAGGAAAATCCGTTTTTTTGAGAAGAAGAAACGGAGAAAAAGAAACCTTCAATTTCAAGGAACAACCAAAGAAAAGACTGAGGAGGCCAAGCCTATCACAGAAAAAAAAGAGGCCCGATTCTCTTGGAAGGAAAGAACCTCATCTCTAAATCCATGAGGATGTCCGCACTAGGAAAAAAATGACGATCAGAAAAAAATGTCAAGAAAAAAAAGAAAAGGAAATTTCGTAAGAGGAAAGGCCAGGGGAAAAAAAAAAAAGGATGAGCAGGGGGAAAACAGAACGGGTTCGGAAGAGAACGTTTCTATGTGAAGGCAAAAAAAGGAAGCTCCCGGACAAGGAGGATGTGGGGAAAGGTCTCTCTTTGCAACGAAGACTCTATCCATTTGGGAGAAAGGGGGAGAAAATGGGGGAGGGAAGAAATTCTCCATCCCGAGAAAAAGAAAGGAGCACTGGCAAAAAGGCTTCCATGGGGGGGGTCCAGAAGAGAGGGGAGTAACTCCCCGCCAAGGAGGGGAAAAGAATCCGCCCAGAAAGACCAGTATCGTCTACCTCAAAAAGGTATAAAGTAGAACCTCGGGGGAAAAGGAGCCCTCCCTTCTTCATAAAAATTGGGTAGATAAGAAACTTTATTATTATTAATAATATAGAGAAGGGATATAGCCGAAGTGGGGAGGGAAGGAGAGATAAGGTCAGGGGGAAAGAAAAAAGGTCTTCTCTAGGGGGGGGGGGAAGTTACAGGAAAAAGGTTTGCCTTCTAAAAAAGGAGTCTCGGGAAGGGATAGGACACAAGGGTTACATGGGAAACTCCCCGCCTTATAGAAAAGAGAGACTGAAAGTTTAAAAAGTCCCTCAACTTTATCTGGAAGAAGAACTCTAAAGGAAAAAGTGCTTAAATCATCCTAGGGAAGGGAGGGGTCGATCAGACAGAAATAATCAAAAGAAAGCCTTTCTACCCTCTCAGGGGGGAGGAGGAAAAGGTCCTGCAAACCTATGAAGGGAAGGGAAATCGGTCGGGGAGAAAAAAGGGGAAAAAAATCGAAGAGGGTCCTAACCGCCGAGGGGAAAAATCGGGAAAAAAATTCCTTCCCTTCTCACAAGAAGATGGGATGATGGGGTTAAGGTAACCTGGCCGTCTAGAGAAAAACTATTACTCCTCCCAAAAAGGGAGTCGCAGGAGTCCTCAAGCTTGCATCAGAAGGGAAATGAAGAAAAGTGCAGAGGATGAAGAAGAAGGACCGGGCGAAGAGGAAAAGGACAATCACTCTCTCCTATTCTGGGGAAAGAAAAGCTTTAAGCGGGGGGGGCTTCAACGAGGAACTATGTTCAGAGAGGGGGAAAGTGAAGGAAAAGATTGAAAAGACCCTCGGGAAGAAAAAAATCGCAAAACCTTTATCATTAACGGAAAGAAGAATACCGCAAGGGAGTCCTTTCTTAGTAGAGTGGGGTTTTCGCTCCGGGGAAGAAGAGAGCCGAAAAAAGGAAGAAAAAGAGGTGGCCGGAGGGGGCAGCCTATCGAACTGGGGGAGGAAAAGAAAAAGAGGGGAAAAGACCGAAGAATGTCTTCTCCCTTTTTACCAGTCAGTCCAAAAGGAACGAAGGGGGAGCGTGGGGGAAGAAAACGCCTTTGCCGGCCAACCAAAAAAAGGAAAGGGGGACGGGAGGGCCACTGTTGACGCCTTAGACTGGGAGAGGGGGGGGAGGGACGATGAAGAAAAGAAGAAACAAGCCTGTTGCCAACGAAGGGAGAGATAAAAAGAATCCTTTCCGTTACCACTGGGGGTAAAAGAGAAAGAAAGGGTCCCCCTATGGGGAAAGAGAGAAGCCGGGAAAAGGGAGTCTCCCCCGAAATCGAGAGAAAGGTTGAAGGGGAGGGGGGGGGAAAGGACTTTGTCCGGGGAAAAAAAAATACCGGATCCCAACCCCCGAGGAAGAGGCGGCCAGGGAGGGAATACGATGAATGTCGCAAGGGGGGGGAAAAAGGGCGGGAACTATAACTACACTGTACTGCCGGGGAAAGAGAGATCAAAGAAGAAAGGAAATCGTTATTCTCTATTAAGGGGGACTACAAGGAAAAGGCAGTCCACCTCTTATTCGAGGGAAGTAATAGAATGACTGTCATTCAGGAGGGCAAAAACCGGGGAGAAACTCCCACTTCCTTTCGGGGAAAGAGAAGGGGGGGGGGCCAAGAAAACCGTTCTTCTACTTCAAGAGTTACGCAGGAAGAAGGGGAGAAGGGATTCACAGTAAAAGTGCCCTGTGCTTCGTGCGGGAAAAGGAAGGTGACCTCCAGGGGGAAAAGGTTCAATCTCCAAATTAAGGGGAGAACGCTCAGGGGAAGGAATTGGGGGAAAAAAGAAAAAATTATGCCTGGAAATCGCGTGAAAAAAGAAGAGGAAGAAATTCGAGAAGGAAAAAAAAGGACCACGCATTCCTACTTCAGATAGACAAAGAAGGGGAACGCCCGGGAAAAAAAGGGGGAACTCTTTTTCACAAGGAATGCAAAAAAAAAGCCTATCCGAGGTCAGACCATCAAAGCAGGGGGAAAGGAAGGACGACCTGGGAAAAAAAAAAAAAAAAAAAAAGGGCTTGCTTTTCTTACTGGGGAAAGGACTCGGTCAAAAAAAAGGCCCTTTCCTGGAGAGGGAGGGCTAGACACGAGGGCAGGAAAGAGGGTCGAAAAAAAAAGAAAATAAGACCTACAAACTATCCTTTCAGAACGGGAATCCGGGAGGGGGAGCTATCGACTTATTCCTTGGAAAGGGGGGAGAGGGGTTTAAAATTAGAAGAGGCAGGAAGGCGGTGCAGGAGGGAAAAGCCCCTCTCATCAAATGGTCAACAAAGAAAAAGGGGAAGGGAACGTCGTCATACGGGGAGATGACTCTGCTCCACACTTCAAGAAGAATCAGCACGCCTATAGAAAAAAAAGGGGAGAGTATGAAAAGAGAAGAAAAGAGAGAAAGCTCGTCCTTAATGTGTCCTTTTTCCGAAGTATCAGGGGTGAGGGAAAAAGAAAGAGGGGAACGGTTGAAAAAAAGGAGGGAGCCCAACATAAACCTCTTCCTTGCCTCAAAAAAAAAACAACAAAAGAAAGAAAAAGCGTGGGAAAAAAAAAAGGGGAAATACTAATGAACGAATGCAAAGGGAAAGAAAAGTTCACCAAAGGGAAAGACCATTGTAAACTGCTCTGTGTATGTCAGAAAAAGGGAAAAAAAAAAAGAGGTGCAACAAGAAGGCCGCTGCAAAAAGGTCAAAAAAAAAGAGAAAAGGGGAGAACCCGACCTCCTAATTCGAAGGAAACAGAAAGCCAACAGATCCAGGAGAACCATTTCTATGTGGGGAGGGAATGGTGCCGGGAAAAGTCGTTACCCGCCGCAATCAGGTCTAAAAAAGTGAATCGAAGAGCCCTTCTTTCATCTGATTAGAGAGGAGCATAAAAATCCTTCTTCCCCTTGGGAAAAGGGCGAAGAAGGAAGGGAAGGGTTAAGAAAAAGCTAATTCCATTCCAGAGGGAGAAAAAAAAAGCCGAAAAAAAAGGGGGCTTCCAAAACCGCTAAAGGGGGGGGCGAGAAAAAACCTTGGAAAAGCGGCTGACCAAAAAAGGGAAACACCTCCCACACGAGGGGAAGAAGGGGTTGGGAAATCAGCGGGGGTAAATATCCCTGTCATTAGAAAAAGGTTGGCCGAGAGGACCTACATATCTTCTGGAAAAGGAAAAAAAAAGTCGCTAAGGCCGTGCTCAGAAAGGGTTTGGCCCGGAAAAGAAAAAAGGATGCGAGAGAGGTCTCCAGTTGACAGAATCCCTCAGCAGGGGAGAAGTCTAAAAAAAGCGAAAAAGGGAAAGAAGGAGAGGAGTAGCACGATTCAATGGGTGAAAAAAAGAATCCATCTCCTCCTTCTAACAAAACAACGGGCCGGGACAAGTGCGGGGAAAAAATTTTTCTCGTTCGCTAAAAGTGACAAGGGGCCACGTTACTTCCCCCCTCCTCGTCAGGTTAGAACGCAACAGAAAGTTTTTGCAACACCCAAAAAAGAGAGGAAAGGGCCCAAAAAAGGATGCCGAGTTAGGAGAAAAAAAATCCAGATAAAGGAAAAATCTCTCCAGAGGAAAAAGCTGACAGAAGGGAAAAAAAAGGACTTATGGAAAGGGAAAAGGAACTCCTCTCCCAAAAGAAAAGGAGATCGAGAGGAGAGTCCCAAAACAAGGAGGGGGATGGTTCTCCAAGGCAAATGCTCGAAAGAAAAAGAAAAAAAACGGACCGCCTTTTCGCAAGGGGAAAGAAAAAAGTAAAAAACCTCAGAAAAAGCTTCCGAAAACGGTGAAGCAAAAAAGATAAAAAAGAAGGAACACAGGGGAAAAAAAAGGAAGGGGAAAAGTCCCTTTTAACTCGGAGGGAAAGGGAAGAAAGGACGGAAAAGGAAAAAAGGCGCCAAACTATAATCAAAAAGAGGCTGGCAACTTTCCCATCCTGGATATAGCTCGGAAAACAGGGGAGTCCACGTTTAAAAGAAGGGCCCTTAAGAAAACGCTCCATCTACCGAAGGAAAGACTGGAACCTGCAAAAAAAAAAAAGGAAGAAGGGTTTTCTTAGGGGGGATATCGGAACGGGAGCCAATAATATGTTCATAAGGAGGGGAACAACAACAAAGACGGCCCAAAAAATGGAAGGGTCAAGCCAAATCTTCCTCAGAGGGGGGAAAAAAAAGGGTAGATAGAAGGAAAAAAAGAAAAAGAGAAGATGCCATAAAAGACCTTCTTTTAATCCAGGGGGAGAAAGCGATGCCAACCTCGGGGTGTCGCTCGACTAGGGTCGGAAGGGAGGAAAAAGAGAGATCTTCCACAGGGGAAAACATTGTCATTTTCCACCAAAAAAAAAAAGGAAAGAAGCCTTATCAGGGGGGGAAAAAAGTCGATCACGGGAAAAATGCGTATCGGCAAGAGGGACGTTCCGAAGGACCCATTCTTGGGAGGAAGAGAGAAGGCCAGGAGGGAGATTCAGAGAGGGGAATCAGAAAATGCGAGGCCTTTTAAATAGATGAAAGCATTAACTCAAAAAGTAAGGGAAAAAAATTAATTCCGGATTGCAAGGGAACCACCCTCTGGGGAGAAAGAGGGGAGGAAAAGTTTCCTAACTGTCTCAGGTCAAAAGGCAAATTGGACGCAAAAGCCCTTCTAATCTCAGGGGGGGGTCCGATAGAGGAGGGAGGGATCCAGGAAAGGTGTAGGGGAGAAAAGGCCTCTCTCGTCCTTAAAAAGATGAGGCAGAGGTCGCCGAAGAAGGAAGACACAGGCACCTTCGCAGCCCGGCCCACTCCTCGAGACCGGAAGGCGAAAGGAAAACGAAAAAAAAAATCCCTCAAGAGGAAAGAAAACAATAAAGCCAAGGAGGGAAGTAAAAAAAAGAGGTCAGGATGATCTCTTCAAACAACAAAACAAAAAGATAATTATCGAGACTGGACGGCTTTTCCTTTTTCCGGAAGACGGGGCAGGGCGTGGGAAGGAGAAAGAGATTTGCGGAGGGGGAAGAGTGATCGCCAGCGGGGGGAGGAAAGAAGGTTCGAGAATTCTTACTGGGAGAACACGCCTGGGGGGGGGGGAAAAGTTGCACGAGAAAAGGAGCCCTTATCGAGAGGCCTTTCTATATCCAGAGGGAGGCTAAAAACTGAATAAAGGAGAGACCGGGAAATCATCCGCATTGGGGGAAGGGAGCGGAAAAAATTTTTCCATCGGGCCTAAAGTCGGGAAAAAAAAAAAGGGAGGGGCTGGTAGAAAAAAAAAGGCATCGAGAAAGGGGGAAAAGGAAGTCTTCTAGAAGGAAAAATTGGGTGCAGAAAAAAGAAAGCGAATCAGAAGGAGATATCATTCGCCCCAGAAAAAAAGGGGAACCTGCGAAAAAGAAGGCTTTTCTTTTTACACAAGGATGGGCCATATCGGGAAGCAAGGGAAGGAGGACGAAAGGGAAAGAAGGAGAAAAGGAAAAGGCTCTCCTCTCAAAGAAAAAAAAAAGCTGTTGGGAAAGAAACTTCTCAATAATGCCTATGACTGCCAAAAGAAAACAACGCTCTTGAAAGAGGAAGAAGGGATTGGCTGGGAAAAAAAAAGAAAAAAGTAGCTATTATATGCTTCTGTCACGCGAGAAGGGGGAAAGAAGAAGTCGCCAAAAGGAGGGCTTCCTATAATGAGAAGACAAAGGGGGAAGAAAAAAACGAAAAAGAACCGTGGAAAAAAAGTTCCTTGGGGAAGAAAAGAAAAGGGAGTATGAAGGGGGGGGAACACGGTTTTTCCTAGGGGGGAGGTGGTTGGCAAGGGGGGAAGACCGAGTCTCTACTCTGCCGAAAAAGGGGAGAGAAATGGAGAGGTAATATATCTGGGAAGAGAGCTGTCAAAGGAAGGGGGAGAAAAGCCTAAAAAAAAAGGGGGTGCCCGTCGCGGAGAAAAGACAAAAGAAAAAACCTTGCAATGAAAGGGAGCCCTCGCCGTTTTGCTTGTCTGAGAAAAGGAATCAGAAGAAAAAAAAAGAGGACTGCAAGGAAAAAAAAGAAGGGCACTTTGACGCCCGAAGAAAAAAAAGACGTTCAAGGGGGGGAAGACGATGCCCGGTTGAGAAATGGGGAACGCCAGCAAAAAAAAAAGGGTCGAAGGGAAAAAAAAAAGAGAAACTCCCGACATTTTTGTCGAAAAGAAAAAAGATCGGAGAGAAAGCCTGCGCGCCGGACCATAAAAAAGGAAAAAAGCGCAATGAATTCAAGACAAAAGGGAGGGGCGAAAAAGGAGGGCGTGATCTAAAAAAAAAGGGAAGACTTGGGGGATGCCCTCTTCTCCCCTGCCAAGGAAAAAGAAAACAGCGAAAGCTGACGGGGGGTGAAACGGCGGCGGAAAACCGGGGACTATCGCAAAGAGAAGATTATCCGGTAACTAAGGGAAAATAAGACGAAAAAAGGAGGTGCACTTGTAGGAAAAAAAAAAGGCTCCCGGCAAAAAGGAGGAGAAGGGTGGGAAAACTCTTCCAACCCTTCCCTCAAAAAACCAACTGAAAACTACAAAAAAGAAAGGGGAAACTGAGGGAAAAAAGAAAACCTGTGTTGTATCCTGCAAAAGGAAGAAATCGCCAAAAAAGGAAAAAGTTCCACGACAAGGTCCAGTCCGGAAAGAGGATTTAGAGCCGCGTTTTAAAAAAAGAAGGGTAATAAAAAAAAAGCGGGTCTGATCGAGCCAAGGGACATGGGGCAGAAAACAAAATGAGGGGAGGAAAGACCTTTCCGGCAGGGCTCAAAAAAGAAAATCGGAAAAGACGATTTTTTTTTCAAAGAGGGTTTGGAACGATAGGGAAAAAAGGGGCGAAAAACAGCTGTTCCACAAAAAAAAAATCGGGGGCCTCGTCATCGGAGGAAAAGGGGAAGCAAACCAAGATGGCAGGAAAAAAGGGTGCTCTCGATCGCGGTCGGCAGAAAAAAAAAAGTTGGGGGAGAAGCGTCCGAGTGCGAGAGAAAGAGGGGTAAATAAGGAAAGCGGGGCAAGAACCGGTTGAGCGGCCCAGGGAAAGAGAAAAAGAGATATCGACCGTATGCAGGCCATCGTATGAAAGAAGAAAAGAGTGAGGGAAGAAAGGACGCCGTTTTAAAAAGTTATCCACAACACACCCGGAAGAAAAAAAAAATCAGGAAAAGAAATGATCGATCTTCCCTTCAAAAAAAAAAAAAAGCCCGAAAGAGAAGAAGTAAGCCGCCGCCTCCCGCTAAAAACAACAACAACAACGAGGAGGAAGGGGAACGATC
>Ga0179593_1310860_pt1 | contig 16757 bp, 22 predicted proteins | sample CZODoug2_1_08_16_FD_185931 | JGI IMG/M metagenome (GOLD analysis project Ga0179593, IMG submission 185931) | Vadose zone soil fungal communities from Angelo Coast Range Reserve, California, USA - CZODoug2_1_08_16fungal (PacBio error correction) | ecosystem: Environmental > Terrestrial > Soil >...
TCAGTATCTCAGAACCGAACTCACGACTTACGGCGGCAAGCTGGCAGGCTATGGCGAGGTGGACGAAAAACCCGAGAAGCTAAAAACAGCCACACTCGCTTCGGCGAGCGACTCGACAATTTGAGCTTCGTAAAAATTCAACAGGCACAATCGAAAGACGGCCGTCGCGGAATAAAAAGTGCATGAACTAAGCGATCTTCAAAAGCAAGGAGGGAACTGATCAAGTACCGCGATTGGCGAAAACATCCGACCGGAGACTGCTCGTCAGCCATGGATCACCGGGAAGGAATCGAAGTTTTTGGCGAGAGAAGTGCTTATTCAGAATTTAGGCCGCGATAGAGGTTTGATCCTCGGTCGAGCACGAAGCTCGCCTGCGGCTGGGCGGACACATCTCCAGTGCACGCGCTCCCGAAAAAGTCAGCCGACGGTACGCCACTTCATCCTGGCGAAGATCAGAGACTGCTAGGAGCCGCGAAGGCAAGAACATCACTCCCATAAAAATAACGAAGACGAACGGCATGTGGGGAACGAGCGCGGTAATCCCTATCCCAACGATAGTAAACAACACGAGGGCGCTTTTATAGCCCGGAGACAGGCAATCAAATACAGAGGCGATCAACTGGGCTGGTGCCGGTCCGGAAGAAACAGAAAACCGCACCACGAAGCTGAAGCGGGGTTTCCCGAGCCACTTTCGAAAGGGTCTACAAGGCCCGAGCAAGCTGCACGCGATGTAAGCGGCGCATGCAAAGCTGAAAAGGCGCGATGCAACCGAATAATGAAAAAGCGGAGCGGGCCCTCATCCCTGGAGCCCGCACCTTGGTGGGGCGTGTAACGGCAGGGGTCGGCAGTTACCCAGGTCGAGCTCCGGCCGGTCGATATGGACAAATCACGTGATGACAAGATCGAGAAGAACGACAATTCGCGAAGAACCGAAGCGTGCGAGTGTCGTTAGAGAGGCTGTCACGGCAAAAACGGCGAAAGCACATTTCCCTTCTTCTATTACGAAGGTTCGGATCCAGCGAGGCCTGATCTGGGCCGTCACGCGAAAAGAGTACTGTCTCCTAGGTGAGGACTACTGCGAGGCCGGACTTGGCCGAAGGCCTTCAGGCGCAGACCTGACCCACAGGGAAGGGACGGTCGTTGACAGGGGGGAACGAAAACCGATGGAGATCCAGATAGCGTGAACCATATAATTACATGCAATAATCGGTTGAGGACGTAGTATAAAGAGGACCGACTACTTGAACGGTCACCAAACGCTTGACCGCGGTCCCATGCAGAATTCCAACCAGAATGGCTTTAATAGGGAAAATCCTCTTGTGTACCGTGACCCATTTCAAGAGAAGAATGCGAAACTCAGCGCCCAGATTTTCAGTCGCCGAATGCCCATAATAGGGAAAGTATGGCAGGAAAGAACTCAGAAAGGAATACGGTTCGGGGCCGACGTATGGTTCGAAAAGAGAATATGGAAGAGGGAGTTTCGACATACTGCGGCGCTGAACATGCGCCCCGAAAAAGGAAAAGGGCAGGTAAAACGAGGTTTACTCATTACTCCCAGGCGGGCCAAGGCCAGGAAGGGTGGTCAGAATAAAGGTGCTGACCCGGGAAATATTCGCAATGGCAAATCCCGAATACTGATGTCGCAGCGCACGGATGGCTTCGCCGCAGCGAGAAAAGCCGCACCTCTGCAGGTTTTGGGCGATGGGACTCAAGCACAAATCGTCCCACTCCCTCGCCTCGCAAAGCAGTTGGGAAAACAGAAGGGCTTGAGAACGAGAACGCGATCTCGTCAAAGCCAGACTGAACCGGCGCAGCTAAGGGGAAAGAAGAAGCCCAAGAATTTATAACGGGAACAAAAAGATTGGAGTGACAACCGGCCGACTGTACGCTGGCCCAGCACTAGCGTCTTCCAGAAGATCATTTCATTAAATCGAAACCTTCCGTGATTGTTTCGTCTGTGATCGGAACCGTGGGCGAAGTTCGTAAGGAATACAAACCTCCTCTTCTTAAAGAAACAAAACTCTCAATCCACAAACAACAACGGCTTAAGGAGGAAAGATTATTAAAAGGTAAACGCGCGGATTTTGTCCTTTCAACGAAAACTGTGAAGCGAAACAGACGACTTCCGTCAGAATACCTGGTCAAAAAGGCTTCCTTACGCTTACCGCGGCGTAGCGTGCCGGGGTCATCATGAGACCAGCGCCGGTGTCGAGGCTCCCCAAGTTAAAACGGAAGTTTAATTTGGCATTCTTCTCTGGAAAAAAAATAGGGACGCCTTTTCAGGTTTCCCTGGGATTGATGAAGATATCGCGTCGCTGTCTCAAGAACAGGGTCCCACATGATTCTCGCGGAAGATCAGGTTAAGGGGGGGGGGGGGGGGGGTGGGGGTGGGCCGTTACGATGCTGCGTCACTTCGAAAAAATCACGCAGAGGTGTGGTATCCCTGCTGCATAAGAAAAGGGACGGGACGTAAAGCATGTTCATGGGAGTCCATTGGATACTTTGCAGGATTAACGGGAAGCAAACGCGTTAATGGAAATGGGCAGACAGGGGAGTTAAACCTTGCTTCACAGGATCGGCGGTTCGGATCAGGCCCGCAAGGAACAAGTTCGGCCATAGCGAAATAAAAAGAGAAGTAACTGGTCGCACTCCATACGTCCCGACCTTCACGTGTCGAGAATTTCAGGCGCCACAAGGCAGAACATGGAAAATGGTGGCAGCGGAAGAAATGGACCACAAAAAAAAAGCGAGTTCGCATCTTTGCTCGGAAAGTCGGTACAAATTCGATGCCCTCGCGGCCAGGCGGGGCAGGGAGGCAGGGGAAGAATTGGTTGACCGGCAAGGTAGAGTGGAGCCTTCCGAATACGATGATGCCAGAATGAGGGGGCAAGCTAGGCGCGAACGCGGATCAAGAACATTAGGAAAAGGAACGCAAAGGACAGACTGGTGGCGCCTGATGCTGCAACGCGCTCCAGGGAAAAGCCCCCGCAGCCAAGGGAAAGCCGAGACAACGCATTCATACTGGCGGCCACAATCGATCGGGGGCCGCCCGCTGGACGAACAAGATGAAGCAGGGGAATTTTTTTTGAGTCCGTGGCGCAAGAGGACGGTGCCAGGCCGGAGATAAAAAAACAGAAGCCCGATTCTTGAAACATTATTCTAGAAGCGGTCAATTAGCCTCCGGGGAAAGGAGGTGTCCATATCGGGACCGCAATAGCTTCGACGATTTATTCAATAAACCTAATACCAAAACGCCTAAAAACAGGCCTAATGCTGGCTGCGTCAGATGGGGCACTAGGCAGCTCAAACGATTTCAGGTACGAGAAGAAGACTGCCGGAAAGCTGCGTACGAATACCACAAATGGAGCACCGGCCGTCGGTGCCTTGTAGAACCTTCGAAGGGGATGGAGGAAATCCGGAAAATTGGGCGCGGTGCTTCATGCCTCGCTGTACCCGCCCATGCTTTCAGCCGCAGGTATTTTCTTTCCAAAAGTAGAATAGGCCAGGCCGATCACAGGGAACGGTAGGTTCAAGACGTCGGGGGGATACGAAGCGGAACGAACACCGGCATGCGGAAGATTTACTTTTCGCTTGATGGGGGGTATTAAAAATGCCCTGACCGGCCCGAAGAGGACGGTATCCCCTTGATCGTTGTCGCCAGGATGATGGTTGTATGGATCCCGCCGGTATGCGGGCGTGCACTTTGATGTGATCGCGTCCACAAACCAGCCGCATGCGAGCAGAGGCGCTTAGTCAGATGGCGCTCTTCATCAAACGGGTGCCGAAAGTCTGCAACGCACCGCATCTACAAAATAGTAGGGAGAACTCTGGTGGACTGCAAAGCAGGCGCTTGAAACGGCAGTAAGCGGGGAATTGGAAGCGAATCGCAATCGCCGCCCTGCACTTGAAGAGGAAATCCACCCGCCGCGGAAATGTCGGAGGTTCCTAAGATCTTTCATTGCGGACGGGACCTCGGCAGGGAATTCACTACGAAGGATCGACGCTCCGCGGGAGAATCAGTGTGATGGGAGCAGATTCGGGTGTCTTCGCCATCCGCCAACGCTGGACCCGGTCGAGGTCGTGGTAGGTCGCGGTTAGAGAGATACGGAGAAAGCGAAGAAAAAAAAACACCGGAGGAGGAGACGGATTTATCAAGTGAGCCGAGGCTCAAAGACTCCCGGCGGCAAGGGCGGCGTTCAAATTGGGGGTAGAAAAAAAAAGGCGAAGAGTTCAGAACAACAATCGAATGCCATCACACTAGAGCGCCGCGGGGAACGACTCGAATAATCTTCGTCGTGAATTGGCACCAGCGAAAAAAGGGAAAGACCGGCGGGGGAAAGAAGGATGCAATGAAGAAAAGATCTTAAATTCGGGATAACTTTATGCATCCTGCGGCGATTGGAGTCTCAGAAAAGAAACGGAGCGAGGACCAGGTCGAGAAGGAATGTGAGAAAGAAGAGTGGAAAAATTTGTGGAGAGAGTATGTAAAAGGGCAGAACTGGTAAAGACAAAAGGACCCGAGTTTGACGATGGTGGTGAGGGCATCTGTCCGACGAGCACTCGCTCGGCTGGGCTGGGGCGGACACGATCCAATATGCAAGGCAAGACGGCAGAGAAGGGCTGGCAAAGAATACGGGGAAAAAGAACACTATCATCGAAAACTATCAAAAGGGGAGAAATTGTCGAGGCTTCAAAGGCAAGAAAACACATCACTCACAAAGTTAAACGAGAAAGAACTGGCAGTTGCCGGTCGAGAGGTAGTAAAAAATGGCCCCGACGATGAACTACAAGATGCGCCCCTGATAGGACCGTGCGCGGAAATACACGGCAGGAGAGCGCTGGCTAGTCCTTCCGTGCCAACGATAAACCAAAAGAGACAAAACCGCGGAATCGGTTTCCCAACAAGCACACTTCTAATAGGGGAAAGAAAAGGAAAAGAGCCGCAGAAGAGCCAACTCGATGGGATTCCACCTGAGGGCAGATGCCGCATTCCCGATCCGGTCCGTACATCATCCAAGGAGGAAATGGCAAACCAGGCATTTAGTAGGGTGCATCAGGTCGGTGGCCGTCGGACTCTACTACGATGATGGACACGCGCATGAGTGTGATAATACAAGGTACAAGGGAGGAGAAAAGTATAAACCGGTAGTACGAGATTTTAGGTTACGGCCGTTGGACGCTATGCGAAACACGGGGAGAAAACAAAGGAAAATGAATGTTAAAGAAAGTTCTATTACAGCTGATTGGCACTGATCGGGAACCCGCTGACATGAGTGGCGGCCAGTGGGAGGAAGGCGGATCTTAAGGAAGTTTTAACTAGAAGCGGGAAAGAAAGAACATTAAAGAGCAAAGGAACTGCCGGGCGGTGAAGGAAGCTGGATGGGCTTAAACGCTTCGAGTTGACGCATTCAGTAGTGGTCGTCACTTATTGACGTGGACTGACGAGACCCCCATCGCTACTAGGGAACGCAACTCCAAGACTCTTCCAATCCAGAATGCCCGGGCGGGCTCTATTGGAAAAAAGGAAGGGGGTGGTTACAGTTAACACAGCGCGTTCCAGAGAAAAATGCTAAAACACGATACTCATCCCAATTTTCGGGCACCATCATGTATGAAGGGCTGAGGGGAGCAGGTAAATCCAAGTAAAATATGAAGGAAGATTGCCCAATGACTTATTGAGGGCACAGCTATACTTTATTTTTAGCGAGAACGAAGCGGAATGGAAAAAAATATAAAAACGATAAGGAACGAAAAGTTCCTATGTACGGTGTCCCAGGGCGCCAAGACCCATTGGCGGTCGTGAACGAGAAGGAAAGGTGATGGGCCGGAAAGCATGGCGAAAACGGGGTAACTGGAAAACTGCTGGGCGTCGGACAATGGTCTTCTGACAAAGCAAAACCGCAAGGAGACTGCGTGATTGTTTTTTTCGAAAAGTGGACGAAAAGCACATCGAAGTGGCACTGGCTACCAGCAAACGAGAAGAAAAGGTTACAACCAAAAACCGATGCTTGAGAAAGCGAACTATAGATCGTCGCAGCCCATAGCGAAACCTGCTATCCTCGTCCTTCTCCCGAGCCTCTAAAAAAGGACTGCCCGAAGGAAAAAACAGCTCCCCCACAGGGGAGAAGTGTTCTCGAATTATTGCTCCCCCATGACGAGCGTCCGCACCGAATGGCGGTCCTGGAAAAATCAGAAAACCCGTAAAAGGGCCGGGATTGATTTTCCAGTCGTCCGGGGAAGGTAGAAAACGTGGGCTATTGGAAAGAGAAGGGAAGAAAACCTTAAGAAGCAGGAGGGCGCGCGACAACAACGAGGAGGATGAAAATATAGATGACCTGTCCGACGCGGAAGTGTGTCGCAGTCTTGCAACGAACGGCTCACCCACGGTTCCGTGCTCCAGAAAAAGAGCAAGAAAGAAATTGCGGGGGGCGAACATGACCTTTCGGCGACCTGCAGTCAGGAAGCAGAAGGGATGAAAAGAAAAAATGTGGCGGGATGGGGGCTCCCAGACGTGGGAAGTTTAAAGGCAGTGCATGTCTTCTGCTGAAAAGTAGAGGAACGATCAAGGGTCAGTGAGAGGGGGGGGGGGGGGGGTGGAGGATGCTAATTCTCGGGGGTAGATGAGGGGAGAAAAGTCAAGGAAGGGGTTCACCCATCCGATGTCTAGCAGGCATCTGGGGTGGCCATTAGATGTGATGGGCGTCCACTGTACAGGAAAAAGAAGAAGAAAAAGAGCGGGGGGATCACAGACTGCAGACGCATCACGCCGAGGAAAGTTACTGAGCCATTAGGGACAAAGGGAAGTAAGAAAAAAAGTATGTAAATCTGAAGCCAGGAAAATCGTGCGCGGAGGCCTTGAGCAGAAATAACGGAAGGGAATGAGGGTGCGACTGGGGGCACTCGCCAAGCAGCTTTCAGCGATAAAGGTAGACTTCTAGCAGGAAGGAAGAAACGTAAAGAAGAAGTACGTTAGAGATGGAAGGACGAACTTCAGATCATAACAGTGGGAACCAAGAGGACCGGAAAGCCGTGCGCGGGAGTTACAGAAGATTCTCGCGGCCTGCGGTAACGGTACAATTTCATGAATGCAAAGGCGAATGCCAGGGTGTGTTTAAGGTCCATGGGAACGGTTGGCGGGGGGGGGTGAAAGTCAATAGTAGAAAGAGGCTGCTAAGGCCACGTACCGATGATGCCATGGATGAGCCGAGTATAGAAACACGGGGAGCGTAAGGAAGAAGGTGACTGGGAACGGCAAAAAGCCACAGAATGTGGCCTTCCTGCTAAAAAAAGTGCCTGGCAAAACGTCGTCCTTCCCACAAGGAAGGAACAAAGAAGGCCGAAAAAAAAAGCAAGTGATAGGAGGGACCAGAGAATCTAAAATCCGCTGGAATAACTAACAATGGAGGGAATAGAATAATTGTGTTGATGCGGTGCGAATAATGCCCTCCGAGAGAAACGAAAAAAAAGAGATACCTCTGAGGGGGAATTCTTCGAGAATCCGGGGGAATCTTCGCCGAAGTGGAGGGTGAGTGTCAAGAAGCGCCTTAATCGGAACGAGGGAGGAAGCCGAACATGAGACAACGCCTCCAGGCCGGGGCGGAGGGTAATGAGGGGAAAGAAGCAGAGGAAGAGGGAGGAGCGCAGCAGCTAGAAAGCAGTGAAAAGGGAACCATCAGGTAAGGACTTCGCGGACGGGCGCCCTTGGAAACCTTCAGGTAATGGGGGAGGGGACCGAGGAAGAGAGGGGTGGGGAGGAGTGTTTGCGGAACGAACCATGTAGACTAAAAAGGCTCTCAAGGATGATTGATTTCCGAGAGGTAAGATTGGGCAGAAGATTTTATTTAGAGAGTGAGAAGACAATAAATAGAGAAATACCCGGGAATTCGGATTAAGTTGAACTTTTCTGGGGGTATGTGTTCGTCGAAAAAAAATCAGAGGGTAAAAGAGAACAGGCGGTTGGGAGCCAGTATGAAAATAGTTGAGTTTACCCGTAGTCCCGCAGCTCCTATGATCAAGGGGGAACTTGATTGTCGGGGAAGGCAGCAGAAAGAAGGAGGAAAGAGGATTCACTCAGTCGGAAGATCTCAAAAACATCTTCAGAAAAAAGCGGGTGCCGAAAAAGCCAAATAAGCAACCGACAAGGAGGATCTGGGGGTCCTTGCGTGGGGCAGAGGGAAAACATGAAACTTGACGAGAAGGAAAAAACTGACGCGTTCTAGGGAAGGAGACACGAATCCTCCGCCAAGATGCTTGATCAAGTTCAAGAACGGATAAAGAGGAAGATCAGGAGGGGAGAGCGGAAAAAAGAATAGTTGAAACTTCACGGAAGGACCGTCGAGCAGCGAAGGAAAACAATGCAAAAAAAAGAAATAAATTGGAGGAGGACAAGAAAAGCGCGAAGAGAGTTGGGAACCATTCGTGGGTCTTACAAACGCAGAGCCCAGGAAAAACCCAGACCTTGAGCCGGTCGAATGAAGATTGTCTCGAGAGACGGGAAAAAAGGACGAGAAAACAAAAAAAAGGGAGGAGGTGAAAAAGAAGTATTTATCAAAAGGAGAGGAACAAACCAAGAGAAACCGAAAACTTCGTAGAAAGGTCTCGTTCCTGGCCGGGGCGAAAAAGTACAACCCTATAGTAGAAAGTTCAGAAAAAATAGAGGCGGAGATAGAGACTCGACAAGACATTCTTCGTGAATTGCAAACTGAACGCGTAAAAAAAGTCAAGGCAAAATATTGAAAAGTGAGGCACGCGAATAGCTTAACAGAATGGGAAGGGGAAGGGGAACTTGAGACATAAGAAAGGGAGGCGATTGGTTCGCCTCATCCAAAAGAACCGCGACAAGCTAGAGGCAGGGGGAGAGAGCAAATACTTGCAAAGTTAAATGGAGGATTTTGTCGGGGAAAAAAGGGGGAGGGGGACCGGCAGGAGTTTTAGGCACCAGAGCCGAGGTCAGATGGTTGAGCAGCTGGCAAGAGCAAAAGAAAATAGCGCGGGGGAGTCTTTGCAGAAAAGGCCAAAAAAATTTAAAAAGAAGTGACCCGATTTTCATGACATACTGGAACGAAACGACGGGGATAAAAACGTAGAAAAAATGTAAGGAAAGCTATAAAAGGAAGAGAAGCAAAAGAAACTACCACAAGGGGGTAACGAAAGATAAGAATGAGTTTTGGGGTCTCTCGACGTTATCCCGATAAACACAAAAAAAAAAGAAAAAGCTCCAATTTTGTAAATAGGAACCTATTAAAAAATCTGGAATCAATACAGGCTGGGGCGGCAAATGGGAGAGAACCAAGAAATAGACAAAACGGCGCAGAGGTTCCAAGCGCTGAGAAAGAGGGACACACCAGGACAAAACCGGAAGGGCCGCTAATCTGGCCAAAATAAGATGGGATGGATCGGAGTGACGAGCCTGCCTGAGTAAAGTAAAAAATAGTGAAAAAGAGGAAAAAGAGGGACCCAGAACGCAAGGAAGAGGACCGAACCGTAAGAAGTCTAGGGTTGGCCCATTGTGTCGGCATTGACCAAAAGTCGGAATCCAGAAAAACTAGAAAAAGAGGGGAAGGGAATGGAAAAACTCAACTAAACTGTATGACAAGGAAGGAACGAAAATTACAGATTCCGAAGACTGCCTCACCGAGAAGGAGGATCGATGGGCTCTGGGTGGGTAGATAGAGGGAAACTCATAAGGAGAAAATAAATGACGGCCAAACCATGCATTCTGGGGATCTATTCTAATTTTCGGATCCAGCGTTTGCAGAGAGTCTCTGTCCAGAAGAGGAAATGAGGTGAGGAGGGACTAGTGGATCACGTCTTTCAAGATATTGGGGGTGGCAGAGAAAGGGAGGTAATTCAGAAAAAAAAAAAAGGGGAAGGGGCCCAAAGTCAATGGAGTTCGTTGGAAAGTTTCACGACCGGGAGATTAAAGGGGAGGGTAGTGACCAGCAGGAGGAAGGAGTGGAAGAAAAATCTGGTTTGAAAAGTGGAAAAAAGGAAACACAGCTGAGAATAAGGATGACGTTCACCAAAACTAAACCATGAAAGCCACAACCAGAAGGAAACAGGAAATCGAGGAAGAAGAAGTGGTGTGAAACCTTGCACGAATTTCAGAGAAAAAAAGATGCAAAAAAATACTCCGGCACAGGGTGGGGAACGGGGGGGGGGGGGGGCATCCAAAATCTTGAATAAGGCGAAGGAAGAATCCTCGAAAAGGAAGGAGGGCCTGGGCTTACGGATGGGAGCATATAAAAAAAGGAGTGGGCTCCTAGGGAGCTAAGGTGAAATGAAAAGGCTGACACTAATGGAAAGGACGGGAGGGGGACCATGGTGTGGAAAAGAAAAGTACTAAAAAAGTGGCTCCAAGTCCCAAGGAAGTGAAGGCATTTCCGATGAAATGAATTCTACGGAAGGGGAGAAAGGGAAGAAACCTTGAAAACTGGAGGGTCATCTCTTACACGTACTTCGGCAGTAAAAAATAGGGGAAACGCGGAAGGATCTTCTAGGAAGGGGGAAAAGTTTAAAGCAAAGCCCTCTTAAGGGACAATATAACAGCGCTCGCAAGCGGAGCAGGTGGGGAAAAGAAGGAGAGACGGAAAAAGCGCCAGGAGAAAAAAAGCAGAAAAATGAAACAGGCAGAAATCAGCTAAAGCGAAAAGGGATGAAAAGAATAAGGGCACTGGACCAACGTTGGGTTAGAAAGAGACAAACATGTCGATACGGGGGACACATCGGCAAAAAGTAAAAAAGGGAAATAAAAAAGTTAGAAGGGGGGGACCGGAGGTGGAATTTAAAACTCTAAACCGCAGGGCTATTTAAGTTCCAGAGCTGTTGAAATAACAGGGGGGATTGGGAGGGGTAAATAATTTACAAGAACGGAGGAGGGAAGTGCGTCTAGAAGAAAAAAAAAAAATAGATTATGGAGGAAGAGAGATTTACACTCGGAAGGGGTGCTCTGGAAAAGTGACAAAACTTAAACCCGGTTCAAAAACAAAAGGATTAAAGAAATCAAGAAACATGGGTAAGGGGGCAGAAGGAAAAGGGAAAGAGAAACACTTCTGTGAGAAAAATCTGGAAGGAGCCGGACAAAAGCGAAGCGAGTGTCGCCCCACTGGGCTGGAGTGGGAAGGGTGGGGAATGATTGGATGAAAAAGGCCGGAAGGAGAAAGAAGGGGTCAGGGGAGAGGGGGGGATTACAAGAATCGACGGACAAGTAAAAAAAAAAAAAAGAAAAGGTGAGGGTCAAAAAAGGTTCAGTAGAATGGACTATCTCGGTATGTGGAAAAGATCTTTGGCACCCTTCGAAAAAAGAAAGGATTGTAGAGCTTCGGCAAGAAAATAATCCTGAGGGGGGGAGAAGGGGAGGTAAAGGGATCCATTAGAATTCCGGCGGAATAAGCTTAGCCTGCAAGGGGGGAAAGTGGCTCCTTAGGAAAGGGAGAAAGGGAAACTTTAAAGTTAAGGAGGGGGGGGGGGTTTGCAGAATGTGGCAAAAGCCGGCGTTCAGATCGAGAGAAGATCAAGGGAAGGGGGCTCAAAAAAAAAAAAAAGCCATAACGTGAAAACAAACAGAAGGAAAAGGGGAACCGGAGTTGCCGGAGAAGGGTGAAAAAAAGGGAATTGGTGGAAAGGAACAATAAAAGAGGGGGAGGGAGGGTTCGGGGAAAATGCTGTATGAGAGATTCCGGAACGTAAACCTTTGAAGGAACCTCGAAGCATAGGTTTTGTCAGGGAGGAAAGGGGTGGGGAAAGGTTGAGGGGGGGCAGGAAAGTCGTAGATGTTTTCTCAGACTCATACGGGGTCCAGGGATGATTATGGAAAATATTCACTCGAACGGAGTGTAGCGGAAGCCATCAGGGGAGGAGAAGGGCAACTACAACAATGAAATGTGGCGCGGCCTTGCTAAAAAAAACGAATAGCCTGCCAAAGTAGTACCAGACAGGACTAACCAAGAAAAGAAAAGCAACAAAAAAAAAAAGGGGGGGAAAGGCTTGGTCAAGCAAAAAAATAGCAAAAAGACTCGGGGAATCCCTGAAAAAGTGGTTATATTAATAAGGGATTTTTTTTTATGGAAGGTTTCGCATATTAGGAGACGATATAAACTAACAACGCTACAAAAGGGGGGGAATGTCATGATGAGAAGAAAAGGTCATGAGGAGAAAAACTGGGAAGAAAGGGTGATATTTGAAAAAACCATATAGAAAAGGGAGGAGGGGAAAATCTGGGGTAGGAAAAAGTACCATTCCTGACCAAACCGAAAGGAAAGTGAGGGGTAAAAAGAAGGAAAGAAAGAAGAAAAAAGTACAAAGAGTTCGGGAGGGAGATAAAATCTTAATCCTGACGGAAAAGAAAAAATCGGTAATAGGGAAAGACAGGCGGGGGAAAAGGGTACTCTTAGGGGAAGTTGGATTCTTTAACCTCCTTCCGCGAGTTGTCAATAAATTGTTGCGGTCTACCGCATGGTTACAGACAAGGGGGGCTTTGGAAGGAAGGCATGGGAGTGGGAGGGCAATCGTTCCTCGGTGGCATTCCGATAATTCAAAAAAATTTATGGTTGTTTGCAGATAGGGGGTGAAATGGGATACGGAAAGAGGGATAAATTAACACCTTCATGGGACAATCGGAGGGGACAAGGGTTCCTGGTGTTGAGTTTTTACCGTAAGTGAGACTTCAGGGACGGGGGACGGGAAAGGGGGCGCTTGGTCGTCAGTTTATAGTGGGGAGAGTTTAGAAAACTCCTCTCAGTTATAGGAGGGTACAAGGGGGGTCTTTGAGGACCGGCCGGCAAAGGCAAATCGAGTTGAGAGGTAGGACATGAACAGAAATTCGCAAAACGCGGAAGAGGGGGGCCAGCAAAGTTAGGCAAAAAATCAAACGGAAGAAGCAAAAAAAAAAAGGCTTCTGAGAAACTCGGGGAAATTGCCATGAGCTTGAAAGAAGTCAGTCTCTGTGAAGGGGGAGGGGGGGGGAGGACCAAAAAGAGAAGAGAGTGAAATTTGGAGCCCTTAAAAATGACCGCAAAAAAAAATCGGAGATCGCTTCGGGGAGTACTGAATGAAGAGGGAAAGAACCGGAGGCTACCGGTCAGCAAGAGGGGGGGAAGGGTGCAAGGACAAGGGAAAGATTGGACGAGTCAAAAAAAACGAAGAGAGGGTGGGGTATTACCCGGGAGGAGTAAGTGTCAGGAAAGAGAGGGAAGTCAGCAACATTAACGCCCACATAAAAGAAGGAAGGGGACAGGGAAGTATTTAAGGGAAGGAGGGGGGGGTCGAGAGAGCTTGAAAAAAGAAAAAAAAGATCTCTAAAAAAAACAAAGGAGTAGATTGAAAAAGCGTATCATCGAGAAAAGAACAAAAAATACTTGCAGTCCCGGGAGAAAAGGTAGGGAGTGCGGGGGCGGGGGGGGGCGAAAAAAGGAAAGAAAACAGAAGAGCTCGGGGGACCACGCAATTCTCGAGGAGAGTCCCAGTCGTACGGGGGTCAACCAGGAAAAAGACTGCAAAGAGGGGAAAAGAAATGGAACTTGGTAAAGAGGGAAGGGAGAAAACGTCGGGTAATCTAGAGGAAACCTAGGAAGAGGGGGGGGAACTATCAATGGATCTTGTGCTTCTAGGGGGAGTAAACGACTGAAATAAAACGGGGGAAGGGGGGAGTCGAGGACAGAGGCAGAGAGGGAACAAGGACTTCCAGTAGATAATGAGGGTCTATAGCGTGGGGAGGGATGCGAAGAAGGGGCAAGGAAGGGGGTAGCAAACTTTTTTGCCCTTTAGGGGAAAGTAGAGGGAAAGGGGGAAAGGAAAAACGTCTCGCTAAAAAAGAAAGGGAAGGTGGGCTTACCACGAGGCCCATCAAAAAAAAGGGAAAGAAGAAAAACCAAAAAGCTTCTTGAGGAAGAGAAAAAGACAAACTAGAAAAAGACTGGAGACCACTATAAAAAGGGGATAGGACTAACGAGGGGAACGGAAGGAAGAAACAGCCCACCGCAAACAAAGGGAAAACGCCCTGAAGTTGTGAAGAAGACGTCAGGGTTCACGAGACCCTAGCTCACCTAAAAAAATGCTCCCTTTTATAGGAAGGATGGAGGAAAAGAAAAAAAGCAGGAGGGGCGAGGGAGAAAGAAAAAATGGGAGGATTGAAACATGCCCGGGGAAGGAAAAGAAAGGCCAAAAAGGCCTTAAGAGGGGGGGGGTACCCGAAGTAACACTGGAAGAAGTAAAAGTTCTTACCAGGGAAACGAAAAGATCGAAAAAGGAAAGGAGTATGCGAAAATCGGTCAGAAAGGAACGAGGAAGAACCGAAATAGGGAAGCTGAGAGACAAATGAAAAAAATGAGAAGGCCAAAAACTCACCTGTCGGGAGGGGCGTGGTGACAAGGAGCAAAAAGGTGACTCCCCGCGTCAAAGGAAAAAAAGAGAAAAGAAAGGGGGGGGGGGGAGAACAGATCCTTTGAAAAGAAAAGAGTCAAAGAAAAAAGGAAAGAGGTATCCGAATAGTCAAGGTAACAAGAGCAAAGGGGCTCGGATGGGGGAGGGGTCTCGGGGCGAAAGGCCTAGTAACAAAAGGGGGATCAACCCAGGAAAGGAGGTAATCTAGTAAAAAAGGTGGGGCGATTCAAGAGGGGGGGGGCACATCTGATCTGGGGAAAAGACCAAAAAGGAGGGTTTCCGGCAAGGAATCCGGTGGTTGAAAAAAGGAAAGGGAAACGAAACTGTGGAAAGAAAAAAAAAAGGGGGGATGAAAGAAGACATGACGGCCCACAGGGACGGGAAAAAAGGGGAGGGGACAGGGGAAACCTGATGGGGAGAAGCCCGATTGGGGAACGGAGATGGGGGCAAATCATAAGGACAGGAGGGAGGAAAACGGGGATTGGACTTTACTAAGAAGAAAGAGATGACTGAGAAAAGGGGGAATGGAAACAAGAACCTAAAAACAACGACACCAAAAGTCAAGGTCGAAGTTGGGGAATCTTCCAGGTTGAAAGGACCAGCAAACACACCAACCCCAAAGGCAGTGGCAGATCCTCCTCGTGGGGGGCGGACCAACTCCGTCACCCAATAATTTTTCGGCACGTCAAAATAAAAGGTAAAAATGGATGAGCGGGCCTAAAGGCAGCCCAACTATTCCTACGGCAGTGCCGGGAGTTCTTTCGGGCGAAACCTCTCCTGGACGGGGGAAACTCATAGAGCAAACGACATGAGGGGGAGGGAGTAAACGGGGAGACAGAACAACTCTTACACGCAGGAATTTTCCGGTGAGGGAAGTAATACCATTTACAAAAGGGGGGGCCATGAGGTCTTCTGAGGTTGACATTAAGGTTGGCTAGGAAAAATGAGTGCTCCCGTGTAGACCTGGAAAACAGGAGGTCTAGCAGGAAAAAAGGGGGCTGGGCTTTACCTGAAGAAAGAAAAAAAGGAAGCTCGAGGGGGGGTTCGAAGGACACAAGAAAACATCGGGGAAAGGGAACCTAAAACGCTCGGGGAAGCAATCTCACGAGGGGGAAAAGTGGAAAAAGCGGGGGACTGGAGAAAGATAAAGAAGTAAAAATGCAGACATATAAACTTAAAAAAGAAAAAAGAGGGTAAGCTAAGAAGGGAAAAAGGAAGGGAACGGGCCAGAACGGGGTGGTTATCAGCGACACCCGAGAGGTAAGCCTGATGATCAAAAAATCAACGAAAAAACGGAGCCGGGGGGAGGGGGAGAGGGAAAGGGGGAAAAGATAAAAAAAAGGGGCCAGGGGGTTTGGGGGAAAAAGTGCATTAGCTGTGAGAAGGAAACCGGGGCGAAAATTTCAAAAGGGGGGGGAAAAAAAAAGAAAATTGAAGAGAAAGGAAAGACACCAAAAAAGGGAAGGAAGGGATAAAAGGGTAGATTAAAGTGTCTTCGAAGAGGGAGGGGGGTCGGAGGGGTAAACCCGAACTCCCAACGGTGTAAGGGAAGAAAAAAAAGGACTTAGAAGGAAGGGGATGGGTTGGGGGGGGGGAAGGACTCAGGAAGGGGAGAGAAAAGGGGGGGCTCAGTGCCCGGCGGAAATCAAAGAAAGGAAAAAAAATCGAAACGGTTTCTATGTGAGAAACAAAGGGAGGGGAGGGGGGGGAACGTGGCATGAGGGAATAGGGACTGCCGAGGGATGATCGCCGGGGGGGGGAGGGGTGCAGAACGTATTGAAGACGAGAAAGAGCGGATAGGGCTTTCGAAAGAACGAGGGGTCACACAGCAGATCTGAAAAAAACGGAGGTAGAGGGGGGCCAAGGACGATGTGCGGGGGGCGGAAAAACTTCAAGGAAAAAAAACGAAGATAAGTGAGGGGAAAGAAAGGAAAAGGGAAGAAAATCCGGAAAAATTTTCCAGGGGAGCAAAGGTCTGCAAGCGGGTGACCGGCATCAAAGGAAAGGAGATAGACGGGAAGGTAATTTCCTAGGGAAAGAGCGTTCTGCACAAGTAATGGAATTGGCGGGGGGGGCCTTCGGGAGATGGGCCCTAGCCAAGAGGAAGGGGGAGCATGAGAAAATAAAGAATAAACTGAGGGGTAAAGGAAAGACATAGTCAACGATCAAAGGAATGTTAATTTGAGAATAATTCAGAGGAAGGAACTGCAAACATGAGGGGGAAAGGAAGGGAGCTGGGGAGCGGGGGAGGGTGGGTCGTAAGAGGAAAGCATCTTAAAGCGGTAAAAGGGGGAAAACAGGGGATAGGAACGGAGGGAGAATTGGGGGGAGGGAAGGAAAGGGGGTATCGGGGGTTCTTGGGTTTAAAGAGGGTGAAT
>Ga0179593_1364461_pt1 | contig 16754 bp, 13 predicted proteins | sample CZODoug2_1_08_16_FD_185931 | JGI IMG/M metagenome (GOLD analysis project Ga0179593, IMG submission 185931) | Vadose zone soil fungal communities from Angelo Coast Range Reserve, California, USA - CZODoug2_1_08_16fungal (PacBio error correction) | ecosystem: Environmental > Terrestrial > Soil >...
GAAATTAGGAATGTCTTCGTCACGTAACCCATGAATGACAAGAAGAAGGCGATTTCGACAAATTCTGAAATGGGGACGGATTTTGGTCACCCCGTCTCACTGAACAGCAGTTGTGAAACCCGCCGGTATCTGGACCTCAGAATGGCAGGAACGGCTTCGCGGAACTCGTGGGTTCGTTCCTGGAAAATCGAACACAAATTCAAACGAAACGGACGGAAAAATTACCAGAAAGATCCCAGTGCCAAGCGGAGACAACCGGCAACACGGGTGGTGAGAATCTCGAGAAAATCGCGGGGGGCGATTGAGGTTAGCAAAACAGGAGAGGGGGGACTTCTTACAGGATGCCATCGGGGTCACTCAAGGGGGAGGAAAACAAAAGTGCCTAGGAATAAAAGAAACAGGGTCGTGAGAGACCGATCAGCCACGCGGTCGTTTCAGAATGATGGCTGATCCCGGGGCGAAGAGTGGAAGCAGAGGAGGAGGCAAGCCGAAGGGGAGCAAGGGGGTTGGTCGCGTGCCAGCGGGGGCCATAAGGTGCGGACCGAAAAAAAGGTAAAAACCAGCCAGAAATTAAGAATAAAGGGCTTGTGTGGGCAAAAAGACGTCTGCAGGGGCCCTGGACATTGACGCTGCGTGGGCGCAAAGGATCAGGCCTGTGACGGGTGGGGTTGTTTCGCGGCCTTGTTCAAATTTGGTCTAGTTCCGGCCAACATGAGATTAGCGGGAGGGAGCTGAAACAGGGGGGAGAGGCTCGGGACGCTCGGGGTGGACTGGGGGGAGGGCAGGTACGCGGCGGCGCGCGGGGTGGGAGCCGCTTCGGGTTTCCCCGCTCTGGGGATTGGCGGGGTGCAGGGGAAGATGGAAGGGAGGGGCGGGGAAAGAAAAAAGACTTTGAAAGGGCCGGGCGTGTTCTTGCCGGGGGATGGCGGGGGAGAGAACCAAGATTAACGTCCGGAGATGCGGGGGGTATGAACTGTAGCGAACTTTCTTTGCTAAACTGGTGGCTGGAGTGACGACGCCCTGTCGCTGAGGGACGTGGAGAGGGGAAGATGGCGAGCCGGGGGGGTTCCGGGTTAGGTTAAAGAAAAGTCGCGAGATGCTCAGAGGGAAGATTTAGCCTTCGGTTGGTCAAGGGTCCCCTGGGATGGCAACACCGTACCTTACACCATGTAAGGAAACGTAAGGGGCTGCGAGGTTGCGCACTCCGGCAGGGACCAACGTGCAGGCGGTTAACGATAAAAAGGAAAAATTATCAGTCTTCCCAGTTGTTAAAAACGAGCCTGGAGTTAAGGTGGCCCGGGGTGGAAAAAACTTGAAGGTCAAACCGCGAGTGAGAAGTCACCCGAACCCGTGCTCGGAAGGTAAACACCACCTAACGGAATTAATTAACAGGAGGCTCAGCGAAAAACTGTGGTCCAAGGTCCTTCTGGTAAAAAGACGTGACAAGAAAGGAACGAGTTTAAGATCGATAAAGCGCTTCGGGGTCTTTGTTGTCGGCCGAGCGAGGAAAGCTAACAGGAGACCACCTTTCCGGCTAGGTTCACGAGGTCAAAGGCGGGGGTTGACAAAAACGGGAGCTAAGGGGACGGCTCGAAATACCAAGATCCCGTCTCTTATGCAGGAACTGGTGCCTGGGAGGAAAGGCGCAATTTGCCACTTCAGCCAGCACAGCAAGGGTAACATCGAAGGACAAAGGCTGGGTCTGCCAGATCCCGAGAACAGGGAGCAGGACCATTCTGACGGAGTATACGCCTTACTCGAAGGGGGTTAATACGCCAGGTCAAAACCCCCTACCAGGCTGAAGGGGTGACAACGCAGGGGGAATGGAAAATGCACACAATGAAAAGATCGCGACAAAACTATGAACACATCGAAGCGCGCGGTGAGCAAACAGAATCAAAGAGAAGGAGACGGCGAGACTGACTACACAACTCAAACACGTCAGTGAGAAAAACCGCCTCATGGCCAAGACTCATTAAAAAAAGTAACTGAGAAACTTTATGCACCTTGGCCGAAATTGACTTAAGGCACATACTCCCTAATGCTGGAAAGAGAGATCACGCATGGGCACGTAACAACGCTAATCAGAGCCCCACTGTGCACAGACCACGGCGACAAGTCCTCAGGAAGAAAGGTTCAGTGGACCCGTCCCCTGTGCTTCAAGAAACGCAGCAGGGTCCCAGCAAAGGGCTCGCTGTGCACAACGGCAAAAGCCTCAGAATTAACCATACCGTCAGAGATCAGCCTTCCTGAACTCCGAAGAAAAAGTCCCCCTCGAATTTCCGTCAAAGCCCTACCGTAATCCCTAAAGGCTCACTTCAAACACAGAAAAGCAATCCCGAAAACCTAGTATTAAACACGACTTCTTTCTATCCAGCGGTTTAGGCATGCTGAAAGGCAAAGTTTTACAAGGTGGCAAAGGATTTCCGTTGTTAACAGGGGTAGGAACAACTGCAGGCTGGATTCTAACCGCCCTCCTAAATTTTTGGCCCGTGGGCGACGGGGCCGTACCGAGTCTTCCAGATACCGTCCATTGTGTCAAATTCTAGAAAAAATCCATGGGGACAGGAATGTGAGTGATCCTTGAGGGGTCCGTAAAGGGGAGCCGAAAAGGGAGGAAAAGGGTAGGCTAGTCTGTAATGCGGACTGCCGGGGGGCAGGTGCCAGGCAGATTGTCGAGTAAGGGGGGTATACGTACAAAGGGGCGTTTAGCATAGGAAAAAAGGGAAGCAGGAGAGAACCCGATCATCTTGCATTTTCCAAATGCGTGGGTGTAAGTGAAGCCGGCGCAGCATTCCATCTCGAAAGCTTTCAGAATGTGGTCTACGCATCCGGGGGCGCCGAAGGACAATCAATCTCGGAGTGGTTTCTCCTCAGGGAAGAAGGATGGTCCCGTTGTCAAGTGGGAAAGGTCCCGAGGGTCGTTTTCCATTAGAGATTGGGGAATCGCTAGGCCGCCGGGGGGCGAGTGTGCCCAAAGATGACCGATTAAAGAATGCATCCCTGTTTCCGGCCCCTAGTGCAACTGTGGGGAGAGCTCCATTCTGTGCCCTTGTGGCCCTTTCAGGTTTTTAAAGGATCAAAATGATACCCTGAATCCATCTTGTGAGACCCAGGAAACCGGTAGGGGCTGATCATGCAGGACGTCAAAACCAACGCGATGCAAACTCGGGTTGCGTGCGACAGGAGCGGGGCGCAGAATTACAAAAAGGGAAGAACGCCGAAAGAGAAAAAAGGTGCCGACCGCGGGACTAGAGTACGGAAACGATCTCAACAAAACAGAGGAAGGGATAAAAGGGAGGCAAATATATCGCGGCTTACGTTCTGAGCCCCGGTGCATTTTAAGGCGGCTTCTTCATCCGGTAAATGAGGCGGCGCCCACTCTGGCCCGCACATCGATGGTCAAAGGCAGCGTGCCGTCCGTAAAGGCCGGACAAAAGGCCAGGGGGCGGGAGAGAGACTGCTGACACACGGTCTATGATTGCGTGAGCATGAACAGGGAATGCAACCAAGGAAGGAGATGAAGTAATCACACATCATCGCCGTTTGTATGGAAATCAGGGATGCCGGTTCGGGTAATTCAAAGATGAAGGAGAAATCCGGCGGAGTAAGACCATGCCGCCTATTGTCACACAAAAAGAGGTCGATACTCCCATAAAAGCCACCAGAGACTCCCGGCCATTATAAAAGTCAAAAAAGGGAAAGGTGTGGGGACAGAGCGCCAACGAGGTCGACACGGGATCGAGGGGAAGAAGGCTGCACGTGGGGAGGCGGGGTCCTGGAAAAAATAATACTCAGAGTCCGTTTCAGAAGTCCAAAGGCTAAAGGCGGCCCCTCCCTCTGGAGAACTAAACCGCTGAACCTAAAAAAGGGAAAGAATCCGAAGGAACTAGACCAACAATTAGTCGGAGCATGTAACTAAGAGGCTATTACGGTTTCGTTGGTAGGATGGCCGGACCTAAAAATCAATAGCGAAAACTTTAGGTCTAAGCAGTTGCAGAGTCGGCATGGCGACCGTGGCGAGATTCCCTTCAAGGGCCCAACGGAGGACCCCCCGGACCGGTTCGCTGAGACTCGCGACAAGGGAAATTCTATCCGCCAAAGGAAATGAACAAACAAAGTACGGGATCAAACCTTATTGGCTCAGCTGGATCCTAAAGAACTAAATCCTCAGGGGTAGGGTGGTTAGAAAGTGAAATGATCTGGACTTGGCCTGTGGGGGGTTGGCCTGTGGATGTTCTATATCGTGGGCTTTTCGCTTAATGAGGAAGTCTTAGGTGGACGTTGTCCAGGTAAGGCAGCGTCTTTAAAGTAGTTTCATTTTCGAGTGTGGGGGTAGGAGGGACTTGATTGTTCGCACGTATCGGCGTTATCAGTGTTGGCTGGACCAAAAACTGTGTACTATTTATATCAGCAGTAGCGGCCTCGCCGGTTGGGGATGTCATTCAGGGTACGGTGTGTGTTCGCATTCAGAACATAGAGGGTATGCGGGCCTGGTGAAAATCGGAAGTGTAGCTGGGGGGGGGGGGGGGGGGGGGTGTTACGTTGCAAGGGTAACAGTGGCGGGTGTGTGGCAGGGGATGGTAGGGTGCGGCGTCCAGGGTCGGGAATTGGAAAAAGAACCTGAAGTTCTGTGGAACGTGGGTGGCGCTTGTAGGACGGGTGTGGTCCCGTGGTTAGGCGGGGGGGTGTTGTTCGGGTTTAAGGGGGGCGTGTGTGTGGTTGGGGACTGAGGGAAGGAGCGCTTGTAATGGGGCGTTGCGGTGGGGTTGCGGTATGAGGTGGTACGGCGGGCCGCCTTGCACAGGGGCGGGTGGCGGCTGAGGGAAACTCTTGAGGGGTCATCCGGGTTTCAGAGGAATCGGGTAAACTTTGGGGAAAAGGGAGCAGTGGTGAAAGGAAGGGGGGCAATGAAGAACCTTGGAGAGGTGAGGGGGAAAAAAAGATGCGGGAACCGTGAGCCTGCTCTCAGAAGGCATGATGGGGGGGCAGGGGGCCGGCCATTTGTCTGGGTGGAACGTGTAGAGAGGTATGCAGGGGGGGTCTATTTGGGTGGAGAAAATTGCTGGTACGTGAGGTATGTGGCAATAAAAGAGGAGCCCATCCTTCCCTCAACCAGTATTAGGGTCGGAGTGGTCTGTTTCCCAAAATCGCTTAAAAATGTAGACACGTTTTTAACCCGACTCGTCGAAGGGGGAAATCAAAAACCGTCTACAAGGGGTACTTCCTCCACTCCCAGGCCCCCAAGAGAAACTTCACAGGTCAGAACTGGAGAAAGGGGGCGGTTGTTCAACGCTCACACGACTAGCGAATCAAACGTGTGTGGAGGTAATGTAGTAAAAATGCCGTAGGGGGGGGGCGGCCCTAGCCGGCTACGGTGGAATTCAGGGTACTGACCTTCAAAGGGAACCCTAAAGGACCACAAAAGAACGGGGGGACCTTTAAAACTTGCAGAGATGAGATATTGGGGAGCTCGTCAGGTCAAAAGATAAAAGGTCCCCCGGCGGACAGGTAAAAGCCGAGGACAAAGGGGGAGGTGAAGGCCGAAAGGGGCTAACGCTGGTTCTGATTAAAGGACCGGGGACCAATTGAAAGACCCGGAAAGTGACAGAATGAATTCCTACCTCGCAGAGAAGTATGACAGCACCTGACCAGCCTGAAAGCTCCCGCCGGGTAAAGCATAGGGAAAAAAGATGTCTTCCAAATAATAGCCAAGACAACGTAGACCCTCAAAGTCTCAATCCATTCGGACAAGCCACATGCATGTAGAAACAATCCCGTTCCTTCGGACTACGTGAGCCAAACTCTGGCAGTGCCACGCACCCTGACTCCTCACAACGAAATCTTCAGCTTCACACCCAATCCTCCGAAAGCGAACCGCACCGCCATAAGGCACGCAATAGACAGTAAGAGCAGAAAAAGGAAGACCAACATCATACTCATACTTCGTTCACCCGCACCCCCCCACATCTGGCTCCCTAAACTGCATCCAATTGTGAACACGCCGCAAAGCCCTCAGCGTCCAGGAAGAGGGAAACTAGAACTCTGCTCTCGTCCATCCTCTAAACAAAAGTGGGCAATACCAGAAATGAAAAGCTCTGGCAAGCTCCCGGAAGGTACTGGGAGATGACCTACGTACTGCCCACCCATAGTTATAGATTTCATGTTTAGGAGGGGGTTGCAGGGGTTCGCGGGAAAAGGGTAGGGAAACGCAAAGCTAGCAAGAGGAATTACAACCCCTTTGACCGAGTTAGAAAGCCTGTGAATGACGAACTCGGGGAAGACTCAATCTCAAAGAACAAGTCAATGAAAACCGCGTGGCGGGGGGCAGAGAAAAGAGGAGCACAACCCTGTCTTACAGAACGGTAATTGGGCTGTGGGTTGTTCAACAAGAACTTGTCATAGGGGGGAAGGAACGGGCTTTATCCGTACAGAATCCAGTCCATGAGCGGAAACAATGCCACCGCGGTCTTTTCGGAAAATAAAATAAAAACGAAAAATCAGAGTCCGAATGATTGGGGCAATGTCTGTAAACTTGCTATGTCCGATAACGTGGTGTAACTCGAACGTAAGGGTAATTCAGAAGGCAGTAAACAGGCGAAGAGGTAAGGTCGTTTTGGAGCAGAAAGTTAAGACAATATAAGGCGCTGCTTTGAACTGACGAGGGGAAAACGACTGTTATCCACATCCCACATCCACAGGAAACGGTCGCCCCGGCGACTATTGAGGCGGGTTCCCTCATTGAGGGGCGGGTTGATTCGGTCGTTAAAAGCTCTTCATCAATATCCCTCAAAAAACGGTAGGTTAAGAAAAGGTATGAAGAGCTGAAAACGAGCAGATACCCGAGAAAGTATGTAACGCCCGACCTCGTAGAGGGTGCGACACGATGCATTTTCGGGGTTTAATGTGGAATCACCCGGACCACCCAAGGAAAGGGAAAAGAAGGGGGGGACTTATCTTTTACACTTGAAGATCGGCCGTCCTGGGAAAACTTAGGGGTTCAGGTGTACGGGTCCAGAGAAGCAAAGATCATACGCTTAGAGGAGACTCTGTCAAGACCAGATCTGCCAGAGACATTACAAAAATGAGCTACAACCTCATCGGGGACGCGGCGGGGTTTAGTCAATCTCGGGGGATACCGAAGAGAGGTTGCCTTGTGAGAGGGTCGCGGAAGAAGGGGATCGTGTAAAAAACGGGATGACAAAGGGTGTCTTACCTCGAAAAAGTGGTGGACCTGTTAAAAGACGAAGACAATACGTATTCAGGCGGTAGTGAGAACCTGAGAACTCCAAGAGGAGGTCCCTGAATGGGGGAGGGCAAAAGGGGCGAAGTTTCCGGCCGAGTGAGGCCGTCACTCGAAGGGCGTGAAGTGGGTAATCGGGGGGGCCCGGGGACAAGGAGGTACTGCAAGGAAAAAACGGGTGGATTCACGGGAAGGGATTAAAGAAAGCTCGGGGGGGAACGCGGAGATAACTGCAATGGCCGGAAGGGAAGAAAAGAAGGAGTGGATTGACGGGGTTGGGGGGCGCTGTGGAAGTATAATTGGGCCGGGGGTTTGCCTTTACTATTCTGAAGAGAAGGGATTTGGGGGGGGAGGGGTGTTACCTGGGGTCGGAGGATCTGGGCAGAAACGAATTGACGGGGTTCGGTTGTCCGAGGGGCGCGATGCGGGGGGGGGGAGGCCGGAAAAAAGTTCGGAGAGGGGGTGGCGGGGTCGGTGGGTAAAGCGTGGAGGAAGGGAGGGACTCGGCCCGTCGGGGTTCGCGTCTTGTCTTGAGCAGGGGGGGACGACGAGTCCGGGGCACCTGATTAAAGGCAGAGGGAGGGGGATTAGATTAGTAGATGCGGGTAACCTTTGGGGCGTTTAAAAGGCCAGTACGAAGGGTCGGCCAGGCTTACCGTGTAGGGGAGTGGAAGAGTCCAGCGGGAGCGTTTGTCCATGGGGGAAGGGCCGGTCGGCGATGGGAATATTCAAAGAACAGCTTACATTACCGGGTGCTTGGCAACCGGAATGGGAGGCACCCGGACGGGAACTCCCATTCCAGTAGGCTGGACAACGGAGGGTGGGATCGTAAGTGAGTTAGGCCGAAGGTTACAAGGGTGGGCATCTGTTTAACGTAAGAAAAGTATAGGCCCGTTTGAAAAGGCCATGAGGTCCAGTGGTCTGCCCGGGGGGGGAACGTTTTGAATTGAGAAAATGAATTAACCAGATCCTTGCTAGGGTGAACAAAACTACGAAGAGGTTATACGAGTAGGATAATAACCGGGCTTATTTAAGTCGTAAAAAAGACCATTGAACGGAAGAGTGGGCGGAGGTGAAAGCTGGACGGAGGGGGGTCGCCAGAGGTAAGGCGGGTGCCCTCCACCCTTGTTAAGAGAACTGACGAACGATGGGAACTGCAAGAATGGGTACCGCGATGGGAGGTTAAAAAGAAGCCCGTTTCGGTGGTACGTAAGATCCTATCAGATGAGGGGCAGGCAAGAAATTGCAGGTCAAGGGTATGAATTCCCCGACCACTTAAGCCCAAGTTTACTGATCGAGAATCGGCGGACGAAAAGTGACCCCACCGCACCTGGAAGAAATCCTAGAGAGTACTTAGGGAAAAGGAAGGGTCGTGCTCCATGGATATCCGGAGAAAGAACAACGTACCTGGCCTTAAGGGGTGCGCCTACACGCATGGAAAATAGAAACTAAAAAGGAGTCAGCGACGAAACGCCAAGGATGATTAACTAGCATCTGACAATACAATCAAGAACGGGTCTCACAGCGTTGGGAATGTAACCTCCATACAACCTCCAATCCGGGAACTCAACAACAACGGGGACGGAAGGCCACTCCGGGAAACGCTCCCCTACTGGCTTAGACGTGGGCTTCACTGTCCTGGAACTGGAGAATGCAAGACCACAAGAAACGGTACCCTCATTGGCTGGCCGAGCTGAAAGTTCAAGGTGGCCGCAAAGCTAGCAGTCAGATCAAAAAGGGGCCCCGCGTGAGAAAATGACCCGAAGAAATACAGCTCTGAACCTCCCCGAGACCAAGGGATCTCCTGCCATGAGCACCAGTCCGGGCGGGAATGCCACCTGGCCATGGATGGTCAGACAGATGGAACTCAAGGATACTGGCATGCTACACGAGGCTCGGCGGAAAAGTAACCACCTCATCCTGTAAGGACATCCTAGAGATGGCCTATAAAAATCACTTGCCATCACCATAAAAAAAAAACTAACACGGCACGAGCCATCTAGAGAAAACAAGAAAAGGAGGGAAGCAGGGACTGTACGCTTTACATTCTGCGCAAGGGGTAAACAGTGCACGGGAATTGCTGTTACTGAAGGGGTGGATGAATTAACACGAAGATGCGACGATTCGCCCCAAGCAGGAAAGGGGTGCGGGAACCTGGGCGGACGGCTGTTGTCAAAATGAAGGGGAGGAAACTAGCACCTTAAACGATGAGGAAGTTCTGGGCCTGGGGAAATCCCGGTACGTCACGCACTTGAACGGGTCAAAAAAAAGAAGGCAAATCGGACGATTGTTGGATTATCCATGGGCAAGGAGGGAGAACGGCGGTATAGGTAAAAGTTTGGGAGGGTTAGGCGGACAGCGGAACGGCTGAAAGGCGGCATGCAAGGTCGAAAGAACGGCGTGCCCGATCCTCAGTGTTTCCCTTCGCGGGGAAAGAAGCCGATAGGCAGCTAGCTTCGATGGGGGGCGCCACGCGGGGGGAGGCAGGGGAGGGCCATCAACGTGGGGACGTCGGAGTTGTCTAAAGTTGACTAATGTGTACCCGTTGCGGGATAGTTGGTTTATCTAAGGAGACAAGTTTTAGGGTAGAAGGAGCGAATGTCAGATGGGAATGCAGGAAGCATTCAACCTGTGTGTAATCGAACAGGGAAAAGTGCCATAAAAGCTCAGGGCGTGGTGATACGCGCGAGGAAACCTGGTGGAAGTTAAAGAAAAAGAAAATAACGAGACCGGGGGAAGGTAGGCTGAAGAAACGGGGCATAAGATTCAGTTGTCACGTCCACCCCGCCGGACTTCCAATACGGGATGGACGGCGGTAATGAAAAGAGAATTTTTAAATCCTAAATACCTAAAGAAAGACACAGACAGACGATTTTGCGGAGAGGGTCCCGCGTAAGAAACGAGAAAAAGAGAAGATAGAACAAAAAGGATTGGAGGAATAAACTGAGTAGATCTTCAGGACAGGAGAAAGGTGTTTATTTTTAGCTCTTAATTAGCCCATGTCGTTCTCCAACAAAGTTGCCCCGACAGGAGGCCTTCTCGGGACAGGTAGGTAACAAGGAATGCCCTGGGTAGGAGACTAAGATATGTCGGTCGTCGGAAAAGAGTAAAGATGAAAGGAACAAACCGGGAGAGGAAGTCTCTCACAAACAGCCGAATATTTCGACCGTCAAGGGGCATGTCGTCAGTGGGGGAAGCGGCCCTCAAGAGAAATGCGAAAATGCGCTAATTCTACCGACCCAACTCGGGAAAGAGAAGTCGCCACCGAGCGCCACGGCGGAGACCAGATTCCCGGGGGAGAAAAAAAATAAGATCAGGATGCCATCTTCGAAATACTTCTCGGCACGACCAGGGAAAAAGGCGGAGAGGGGATTGGGAGGAGGCGGTCATGGAACAATGACTCGAAGACGTTCAGACCTTTCGTCGAAGGCGCCCAGAAGATGGCTACAACAGCCACCGGCTGAAAAAATAGACTGGGCCTTGACAGAATCCAGGGAACATACAAAGGAGGGAAGTGGTGTTAGACGGTCAAGGGAGAATATTAGATATTACCGGGACAGCGGTAAAATACCTCAAAAGGCAAAAGACAGAAATCTTTACCGGGTGACAGTTGAGCCAGGATTCGCAGTACCGCGAGGGAGTCGCAAAAAAGGGAGGCCAAAGGCTCTCGCTGGGGGAAAGGGTGGCTCAAGGTCAGGTTATTAAAAGACAGGAATGAAAGGTAGGCCCGTGAATCCTTAAAACTGGTTGAAAGGAAGAAAGGAAAAGAAAGCGACTCGCCAGAAAGGTATGTTTTAAAGAGAGGGGGAGAGGGGGTGCGGTTTGTGGGGTTTGAAACGTCTGGGGGGTGGATCTTGCTGAAGAAGGCAAGTAAGGACAGCAAGATGTTACTAAGCCGAGCAGAAGGAAGGGGCCGTATGTGATTGAGGAGTTGTGGAGCAGGCACGGGGACAGGGAGGGGGGGGGTGGTAATGAGGGCGGTCGAGCGGACGTCGGGGAAAAAATCTGGGGGTGAAGGACTTGCGTGGACCGGAGTTCCAGGGGGAGGAGGCGCTATCGCGTGCGCCTTGAGAAACAAGGGGGAAGCGTGACGGCAGTCCACAGGGGGAGTCAGTACAGGGGATGACAGGAAAATTGAAGTCAAGAAGTCATGAGTGATGAAAGTGTCTTTGTGCAGGAGGTGTGAAGAGGTTGTTGTGGCATGATCTGTGTAGTGGCGGGGGGGAGTAGTGGGGAGCGAAAGGCAGGCGGTTGGTCTGATTAAGCTCTAGGGGTACTCATCGGGGATGGCTGTGAAGAATCGGTTTTGTTGGCTCCCTGGTCAAAAAGTAGGGGAGGGGGAACTTGATAGGCCCTTTTATGGGGTGGGGAGAGGGTTGGCGATGCCAGCGACTTCGGAGGTGAAGAAGTCAATTCTGGAAGAGTAAGTCAGAGGGGGGTGACGTGGAATACGCCGGCTCAATATTTGAAAATGGAGGGGTCCGTGGAGGGAAGTGAAAAACGTGAGGCCGCAACAGTAAATAAGACGAAAAACACTAGGTTGGGGCGAGATTTTAAAACAATAGTGACCGACGGAAGGGGAGGGGGGACCAGAGGAAGACGTCCCGCAAACGTGAAGAGAAATGAAGACGAGAAAAGGGTTTTGCAGCTACTCGGCATTCGAGACCAAACCGCAGAGGGGAGTTAGAGGAAACACGCGGGCGGTGTAACTGGGGGAACCGACGGAACAAAAGAAAAGGGGGGAGCGGGACGGGTCTTAATCAATGTGGGGAACCGACAGATAACTCTTGTCGGGGGGGAAAAGGTTCCTTGTCAGAAAACATTCAAAAGGTACCCGGCTGGCACTCAGAGACCAATCGCATTTAAGAAGAGCGGGCGCCTGTGGTGATTCTCGTACAACCTGGGAGACAACAAAATAACGTCTTCCCAAAACCATAAACATGAGTGGAACAGGGGAAGGAACTGACCCGGTTCCAATGGGGTACCTTGGCAGGAAGAAATGTCCAGACACGTATCCCCTAGCAGGAAGACGTCATGGTATCCATCCGCATTGCGTAAACGGTCAAAGGCCGTAACCCATCTCGCATCACTCTCCGGGAACCCAATCTAAACTTAGGGGGACACGTAAAAGCACCACTTAGGAGGGAACGAAAAGGAGAAGACTCAGCCCACATAGGCCTATCCCGGCTGCTACGAAAGAAGGAAATCCTCCGGGCCCCCCCCCACAGACGCACCCGCCCTGGCAAGCGGAAAAAAGACCAAGGAAGGAAAATCTCAAAGGACCCAAATCAACGTCGCACCTCACACCAACGAGAAGTCTCATCCACAAGAAAATCATCAAGATCTAAGCCCAACAAACGCACTTCGGATAGGAGAAGCGCCGTCCGATTCCCAGAGGGCGCAAAATGGACCTCTCTAAAAAATGATTCTTCCGGGGTACTAAAACTATCTAACGAAAAAGGAATCCACGAAAGCAAGTCAGGAATCCAATAGCCTGGGACCTTTCCTCCAAGAACCTTCAGGGGAATGGGATGACTGGGAGGGGGGCCAAAAGAAGAGCTTATTTAAGAGGGGAAGGGCTGAAAGGTGTTTCGATTCAGAGCAGAGAATACGGAAGGTTTCCAAACGTATAAACCCCCAGGGGAAAAGAACGTCCGGGGGAAGAGGAGCCTCACGCCGGCAATTCAGAGACCTCCCCCAGTCGACGAAAGTCAGCCTACCAGGGTTCGTATGGAGGGCACGAACCCGTTGTGACGAGAAAAGGATGGGGGGAACTTGGGGTACCCCGTGAGAAAATGGAGAGGACGAGACCTCGGTCAAGAAAGGGAAAGAATCCAAGAGCAGTGTGAAAGAAAGAGCGACGACTGGTATTCTGTATCTGGTTTATCACCAAAAATGATAGTGGTCGGGAGGGGATGACGTTTTTAAAGGTCCTGCGGAGAGAGCCGAACAGTAAGTAAGGCCCGAAGCGGCAAAGGATGTTGCAAGTGACGGGGGATCAAACGACACGACGCGAAGTGGGGAAAGGCGGATGAGGCAAGATCGAGTCGACAAGCTGACGAGGAAGGGTACCACGTGAAAACAGCACGGAGAATTTCGACCCGAGGACACGGGAACTAATTTCTCTCTGGGGCGAATAGAGGGAAACCTCTAAAAAAAAAGCAGAAAGTAAGGGAGATGGCTAACAAGATTCCTAGAAAAGAAATCCCCGATGAACTGGATGACGACCTCTTCAGGGGGTCAACCCTTCATGTGACTGGGAATGTTTCATCACCGTCGAGAAAAAAGTGGAAAGCCGGTGAGAATCTGGGGGTCCAGGAAACGAAGGAAGTGACTTAGACGCGTCGGGAGTTGTTCATGAACTTACCTCGGGGACAGTCCAAAAAGGAAACGGCAAGAAAGGGGAAGGTACAATTGAAACCGTAAAAGGTAGGACCATGGAACCCATGATAGACAAAACCTACATAACTAGGGGGGGGGAGGGGTGTTATATAGGAAGGGGGGGTCCGAAAGGAGGCGGTGCATCGTGTAGGTTCTCATCAGCGAACGGGAGCGGAAAGGGCAGGGATAAAAGCTCCTTTCCCGAAAAAACCAAAAGTCAAGTAGTAGGAAAAGGGGCGTAGAAAAGGAAAGGCAAAAACGAGTAATGGTGGCCCGTGCTGATAAAGGGTGGCTAGTCCTTGGTAGGCACTACGACGGGAGAAGAGGGGGGGGGGTCTGAACGTCGGGCATCAATGCGAAACCAGGCAACCTGGGGGCCGGGTGAATGGATGAAATCTCATTGTGGGTCCCGAGAGGTACAGGGGAAAGGGATTGCCGGAGACGGAAAAAATCAGGCCTTGTGCGGACGGTTGTGTGGGAGCGCTGCAAAATCCAAGGAGAGCCCGATGAGCGGGGCTGCAGGGGGGGAAACTGAGGAGGCGAGGCGTACGCAGGTTTTAGGGGGAGGGGGGGGAGGGACGCCGAGGTTTGTTGGAGAAAAAAGCGGGGGTGTCGCGGAAAACGGTGAATAGAAAGGGGGAGGGATAAGCTCTGGTGAATTGGCAATAAGGTAGGGTTATAGTCGCGTGACCCCGGCCTGGCAGAGGTCCCAGGAGGGAGGAAATGCCGCGGGTTAGTTAGTTATAATTTCGGGGAGGAAGGTTTGTGCGTTACTTAAGGCTATTTCGGCTTATTTGACCTTTGAGCGGTCTCCGGGGGGAAGCGCGGGGTAGGGGGGGAGGGAAGGAACCTAGCGCGGAAGTCTTCAACGGAAAACAGTCCTTTTAATGAAAGTGTCCTGGAGAGCAGACCCGGCTGGAAGGGTCCAGAGGCACGTCCACGCTGTTAGATGAGGAGCTTAAAAGAACCGGGGTTGGGAAGATGTTGTAAGGAGAAAATTAGAAGCACGAACCCGTGGATAAACAGAACGGCATCGGGGTATCTTGACCTCATTACGGAAGTCCTCTACCTGGAAGGAAAAGGAGGAAAAAGGGCTCGGGAAGGTAGAGCCCCTACGGAATTGAACGACAGCCGAAGAAAACCTTTTTTGCTTCGTGTCAGTCTGGAAATCAAAGAAAACCACAGGGTCGGCGCGGGTGACGGAGCGTGAAAGGGGCAGAGCGTGAGGTGGTTGGGGGTGAAGGAAAGGGCGGGGTGGGGAGTGTGTGAATGTGGGGAGGAAAAGGGAAGGGAGTCCGGCTTGTTACGAGTTAAAACCTCTTTGGAGTCTTTTTTGGTGGCGGTGACGTAAGGGAAAACGTTATGACATCTAACAAATTCGTCGTGATTAGTACAAAAAAGTTCCGGGTCTCGCGGAGTTCCAAGACTCCGGTGCTAAAGCTAACTAGGGACAGTTATCGGATAAGCCTTTCCCCTGTAGGGGTAAAAGGTTCTTGCTGTCGTTCAAGCCCTCAAACACTGGAACAGGTGAGTCACAAAGGGGGTGAAGCCACAAGACCCTAACTGAAAGCACAAATCTGACGGCTGGGGTAGGGTGATCTCCTAAAACGCTCGGAACAAAACAGAACCACGAAGGACAAGCCTGAATCAAAAGACGTCATAAGGCCCTAAAATAACCCAATAAACATAAAGAAAAAGAATAAAAAGAGGGGGAAAAATTAATCAAAGCGAGAATAGAGTCTGGCTTACGAAAGTCTCTACAACTGTAAGAAAACGTGCTATTTGACTACTACATCCCACAACCCAAGGCCTGACAACAGCCTCACCGACTTCAAAGGGCAAGCCATACCCTTACTTTAAGAAGTGGGAGCAAGGGAATAAAAATGTTCAAAAAAATCAAGGAGAACTTACCTCTGAGCCGGTACTCACATTAGCCAAGGTCAGACGACTAACCTGGAAAGCGCCACGACAGGAAGACAAAGACAGAGGGCTCCCGTGAGATTCTCAAGAAAGAAGGGGGACAAACACCGTCCATCCTCCCGGGGACCAGACAACAGGGAAATTAAAATATCAGGAACCCCGCTTCTCTTACAAAGAGACAAGAAATCCAGAGCCTCCTGGGGGAAAAGAACCGCTCATCATAACGAGGCAGAGAAAAAAACGCATCAACCCCAGAACTTGAGCAGGCTCCCTATACCGAGGACTGGAAAAAATACGGGAGAGGAGTGTGACTAGAATGCTTCTAAAGTTTTACGGCTTTCACTTAATTGACGGGGGTTAAGGGTTTTACATAAGGAGAAACTCTATGGGACCAGCGATGAAGAACCCACCTCGACCGTGGGTGGAGAAATTTGATAAGGAATGTCGCGGATGGGTGGCATGCAGAATCCACTAAGCTAGCGAGAGTGTCAATAGGGCGGGGGAATGAACCTGGTGGGTTTCAATTTTGAGGAAGTCCTCCGGAACAGGGATGAACGTGCATTAAGCGTAAGCTTCGAGACCATGAGGGACATCTTGGGTTTTCGGGCACGAAGGAAAGGCTGCGTCGCTCTAACCTGGGTTGTAACTTTCAGATACGTGTGCTTTGTTGGTACGTAGAAGCGGACGAGAAGGGTTCTCCGTCGTCGGTCAAAGGGGGTCAGGAAACGGTGGGGGTCCGGGAGGACACTGTGAAAAAGGCGCCAAAAAGCTACCACTCTATTTCTCTTTGTAGGGAAAAATCTAGTTGGGAACTCGGAGGCAACATCAAGCCAAAACTCTAGAGCGGGTCGAAAATTAAAGTGAATGGTTCAAATTTGCGGCGAGTGGAGGAAATCCCTTGTGGGACTGACTAATAAAGGCAATCTAACAAGAATTTCGGGTGAAAACTCTGACCAATGAAGAGGAGACTGGTGCAAAGGTGGCTTGATTTGATGAGAAGTTGAAAAATTGCAAGAAAAGATGGGTGAAATGTCAGAGTCAACGAGAAAGGTCAGCAGGGATTACTGACAGGGCATGCTGACGGAAGGGTCCAGACTGGGAGACGTCAGTTAGTTGAGTGTTTTGGGGACACAGAAAGCATGAGGTTGGGTCGTCCGGTTACACATAACCAGGGTAAAAACGAAACCGGGATAAAAATGAGTGAAGACGA
>Ga0179593_1528196_pt1 | contig 16754 bp, 26 predicted proteins | sample CZODoug2_1_08_16_FD_185931 | JGI IMG/M metagenome (GOLD analysis project Ga0179593, IMG submission 185931) | Vadose zone soil fungal communities from Angelo Coast Range Reserve, California, USA - CZODoug2_1_08_16fungal (PacBio error correction) | ecosystem: Environmental > Terrestrial > Soil >...
GCAAAAAAAAAGGGGGGTTCTTACGCCGTGTCCCGAGGTGCAGAAAAAAAAGAAAAAGGAAACCGACACCTTCTTCGTCATGATAGGAGAAAGAAGCACCCGTACCTGTCAAAAAGAAAAAAAAAGGACTCCTGTGCTGAGAAAAAGGGTCAAGGACCCAAGAGAAAAAGGGGGGCTCTTTTTCCTGGGGAAAAAACGGCAAATACCTCCTGCGGAGGAAGAAACGACCTGGACTTCAGCGAGGGGGGGGGGGGGGGGGGGGTCGAGGGGTTTGTTCTGCCCGGAAGGAAATTAGCTGAAACCTGGGGTTGTTCCTACGGCACAAAATACCCTTCTTAATCACTCCAGAAGGGAAAAGCGAAAGCCCCTCGGCGTTCCCAAAGGAGAAAAGAAGAGTTTACGACGTTTTAAAGAACCAACCAGGGGGCGAAGCCATAGGAAAAAAAGTCTCCCAAGGAGAAGAAGAGGGTCAACGGCTGACTCACGGAAGGGGGAAAAAAAAGAAAAAGGCAATCGCATCTTGGGGGTGGACTTGTGAAAATCACCAGCCTTTTGGGGGAAAAAAAGAAGGGGGAAGCCTCTCTCGAGAAAAAGAAAAAAGTTCAACGAAACGGTTGTACCGGAGAGAAACCACTTCCGTAAATCATTTGTCAAAGTCAGGGGGGGGGGGTTCGGTCTAAGAGCTTTCCCCTTGGAAGGGGGAAAAAGACGCGGATCATCTCAAAAAGGAAAAAAAAATCCGTAGTCCGTCCGTAAAAAAAATTCTCGAGGAAAGGGGGGGGAAACTGCCAAGGAAAAACAACCTTTCTAGATCCAGGGGGGGGTGCATAAACAAAAAGGTAAAAGATGCCCCTAGAAAAAAAAAAAATCGCGAGCCCCTTGGCCAAGAGAAAAAAAAAAAACATACTAAGTTGTGCGGAGGGGGGGGAAATTGGCGACCAGATAAAAAAAAAAACGGCGTCCGCTGTGTCGGAGAATAGTCGCGCGACCGAGAGCGTGGGTTGGATGACCGGTAGCACACGTGAGAAAGGTCTCAGCTGGCAAAAGAAAAAGAGTAGTTTTCCGGCAAATCCTGGGGGGGGGATGGAAAAGAGGGAAACCCAACACGCTGGGAGAGAGGGCCAGCCGTAATTGCAAAAAAAAAAAGGACACTTTCAACGTAGTCCGCCGAAAAGAAAAAAAGGTGGGCGCGCCGAAAAAGAAGACGGGGGGAGGGGAGGGAAGGACAACAAAGATCCGAGAAGATCGAAGCATTCCAGAAAGGGAAAAAAGGAGGCCCTCTTACCATAAAAAAAAGAAAAAGAGAAAGAAAGAGAATCCCATAAAAACCCGTTGAGAGAAAAAGGGGGGCTATTTTTCGCCCGGCAGAAAAAAAAAAGAAGAGGAGAATTTCCAGGGCCAGCCTTATGAGAAAAAAACGATTTCCATTTTCTTCCTATCTGGAGGGCAAAGGAAGAAAAGGATACGCGCTGTCCGTCCTCGAAAAAGAGAAAAAAAAAAAACGCGTTTACCCTTGTCGGGAGGAGAGGGGAGAAAATAGGTCAGTCCGTGGGGAAGAAGTTCGCCTTGTCCTCGCCAAAAGGGGAAAAGTGTCGCGTGACGAGCTTTCGAGGGAAAAGAAAGCGGGCTACATGGTGTTGCAGAAGGAGAAAACTCAAACACGCCTCCGCCAAAAAGGATCGCTGTGGAAAAAAGTACGCGACCGAAGGACAGCGGGGGGGGAGGGAAAGGGGCTCAGCGAAGCCCGAAAAAAGAGGGGAATTGCGGGGATGACTTGGGGAGGAGGGCTACGGCTCCATTGGGGGAAGAAAAAAAAGGAGGGGGGTTTCTCCTCAGAAGCTTGAGTCTCACCAGGAAGAAAAAAAAAAAAGACTGGAAAAAAGGGGGGGTAATTAGCGCACAACAGGGGGGGGGGAAGACCGAGCCGAATCTCACCAGGGGGAAGGGGGGGGGAGTTGCCCGTCGTATTCGGAAAAAGAGGAAAAGGTAATGTTTTGAAAAGGACAAGCGGGGAGGAAAAAAAAGGCCGAACGACCGGGCCTCTCGAAAAAAAGGAGGGGGAGGCTACGGAAGGAGCGGCCCGGTTACACCAGAACACCGTGTGACGTTCTTTGGTGAAAGGGGGGGAAGGGGCCGGGCGAGATCCAGAAAAAAAAAAAAAAAAGCCGCGCTAGCCGTTTGCGGGAAAAGAAAGCAAAAAATCGGTTTGGGGATTGCCTCTGAAGGGGGGGAGCTCAGATCAATCTCGCCGGACGGGGGAAAAAAAGGGAGAAAGTGCTCAAGGGTAAAAAGGGAAACAACGTGGCCGATTCGTCGGGGGAAGTTTTACCAAGGCGGGACCGTGTTCAGGAGATCCGGTACAGGACGGCGTCCTTTCAGGGGGAATCAAACCAGGACCCAGGATCGGTGCTGCGAAAAGGAGCTCGAGCCGGTGAGCCGCAAAAAGAAAGGGAAAAAAGCGCGCTGGAAAGAAGGGGGAGGGAAAGAACGAGGACCTTGAAAGAAGGGACATGACACCTCTACCAACCAAAGAAAAAGAAAGCCTTCCTCCCCACGGGAAATTGCCCGAAATATCGTCAAGGAGAGGAAAAAGAGTGGACTGAATTGTGGGGGAAAAAACCGGAAACCAAGGGGGTCCCCTACCCGGGAAGAGGAGGGGGAGATCCTGTGACGCGCCAGAAGGGAAAAAAAAGGAAGCGCTCGCGAATTTGCTCGTGCTGAAAAAAGGAAAGGAGGGCATCCCGGTGTGCGGGTGGACTAGTTAAATGCTTGCGTGAGGGGGAAGGGGGAAAAGAGAGGAAAAGAAAGGAAAGGGGTTGGAGTGGCGAGCTCCCCACCGAAAAAAAAAGCACCTGCGCTGGCTGACGACGAAAATACTAGTTAGCTGAGATCGGGCGCTCATCACTCTCCACTGGCTGTGAAAAAGGGAAAAAAAAGACGAATGCTAGCTTCTGTTACAAGGGAAAAAAAAAAAAGGAGGGGCTGGAGCGTATCTATCTCTACGGGGAGAAAAATCTCAAAAAACTTCGAGAAACCCACAAAAAAAAAAACACTTATTAGGAGAAGAGAAAGAAAAAAGAGGGGGGAAAAAAAAGAAGGGGCGCCTGTCCCTCTTCCTCGGACCGGGGGGAAAGCTGCTATAACAGCAAAGCGGCTCCAACGCCCCGTAAAAGAAAAAGAGAGGCGGCCGGGAAGGAAAGGACCCTGAGCGCGATTGGGGGGGGGGGTCGCGCATCCACCATAGAGCCGCATCCAGCAAAGGGAAGGGGGAGGGGGCAGGCCTACGCGTGCGTCGATCTCCAATGAAAAAAAGACGAAGCCATTCTTCAGAGGGAAGGAGGAGCGAATCATCCTTTTGGGGGGGGAAAAACGAGGGACTCATTCAAGCCTCCAGGGGGGAGACACGAGCCTCAAAAGAAAAAATCACGATAAGGTAAAAGAAAAAAGTTTCTCTCGGAAAAGGGAGGGGGGATGCGCCGTTCAGGAAAAAGAGGGAGTCCCGGGTTCGGACAAACACAACGCCTTGCAAAAGGAGGGGAATCCCACTTTCTAATCCACTGCACGGGAAAGAAAAAAAAGGAAAAAGAGTGCGCTCCGACGGAGGGGAAAAAAAGGATTGAGAAAAACCGCCCTTGGGGGGCCTTTCCGACGTCAGGCGTTTTCTTTCCCCGGGGAAAGAAAATCTCGGGGGCCAAAAAAGGGGCAGCAGCCCTAGAGGCTCGGACCGAACCGGGCTCGAGCCCGGAATTTGGGGAAGACGACTCCAAAGGCGGGGGAAAGGACTCGAGGAAAATCCCCCTTATTTCCCGACGGAAACCGCCAACGCCTTAAAAAAAGAAAGAAAAAGAAGCGGCACGTGGGAGAGTAACAAGACCTGCCGAAAAATGGGGGGAAAAAAGAGAAAAAAACCTCCCGCGGAAAAATGGCTCTGCACGAGAGAAGACACCGGGAAAAAAAAAGAATAAAAAAAAGGAAAGTGTCTCCAACTGGAGGGAAGGGGGGGAGTGGTGCATTTGTCTATAGAAAAAGAACCCGGGAAAAAGGGCCAAATTCCCCCTTTCCCGCAGAAAAATCACTTCCTTCGACAAAAAAAACGATTTGGCTTTTTAGGAAAAGAAAAGTCGTCGGGGGGCCTTAGGGGGTAACAAGAAAACGAGGAGGGAAAAAGCGACGGGCAACATTGCAAAAGGGAAAAGAGAAGGAAAAGCCCGGGGCCATACAAAAAAAGTCGGGGGGGATCGGAAAAAAAAAAAAGGTGGTCACTCTCCATTTACAACGAGCTTCATAAAAAGGGAAAAAGGGACGACTCAAGCGAAAGGAGAGACATCACAAATCAGTTCCCCGAGGCACAAAGGAAAACCTGTGAAAAGGGAAAAAGGAAAAAAAGGAAAGGGCCCGCCAATGCCGCGTAGTTCTTGGCGAAATGACAAAAGCTGTCGCAAGACCCCATGGGGGAAAAAGAAAAAGCGTAAAAGCGCGTTTTTAAAAAAAAAAAAAAAGGGAGACGTCCCTCGAACGGCACAAGGGTTCTCTGGAAAGAGTCCCCGAAGGAGGGGGGGGGGCGCCACGTCGTCCGGGAGAACTGAAAAAAAACTGTCTGAAAATGCTCGCTGGCCAAGGAAAAAAAAAGGGTCTTATACCATTCGGCACCTCCCGAGCAGGCAAAAGCTGGGAAAGAAAAGAAAACGGGAGTTTTGGGTCTTTTTGCATGAAAAAACAAATGTTCGAGATTACTACAAACGAGAAAAAAAAAGAGAAATTGCTGAGCGAAGAGAAAAAGGGGGGCAGAATTGGCATCGATAGGCAAACAGGGGGGAATCACGGAAAACCTTTATCAAAGGCACTGAAAAAAAAAGGGGAAAAAGAGCCCAGTTTTTTTGGTTGACTGAGAGAAAAGGGTGGTTTGAAGGGGCTTTCTCAGGGGGGGAGGAAGAACGTCAATTTCAAGGGAGGGGCGCCGCTTGGAAATAGAAAAAAGGGCGAAAGAACCTCTACCGAAAAACCTCGGGTTGGAGACGTTCCTATAACGGAAAGGATTGTTAACAAGAGGAGGAAGGGGTACCGGCACGGACCCCAGGACAAGGGTTGAGGGAAAAGTTTGGCGCAACAAGAAGAAGGGGGGGTGCGGGGGAGGGGGGGTGTGTTTTCAATGAAAAAAAAAAAAGGGGAAGAAGGGAACGCACCGCGTTGTTGGGAAAGGGAGGGAAAGAAAGGAGGTTTGACCTTGAAAAAGGAAAGAAGGCAACAACGGGCTGATTCGCAGAGGGGAAAAAAGAGTGTCCCCAGTACGTTGGCAAAGAAAGAAGGAAAAGACAACAATCGCGAGGGGGGAAAAGAGAAAGAAAAAAACAAAAACCGATCGGAAAAGAAGAAAACAACCGGTACTCCTTTTTCTATGGAAGAAGATCCAACCTTCCCGAACTCAGTACGTTCTCGCGGAGAAGAACGCGAAAGCTTTTGGGCAGCGAAAGTCAAATGACCTTTTCTCCTATAAGGGGAGGGGGGGGGGGGGCCGGGGGGAAGTTGACATGTCAATTCAAAGAAAAGAGGGGAGCCACCGTTTGGTGGTTACGGGGGCGAAGGGCCATAAATAAAAGGGCGGGGGAAGCCTTTCTCCAATGAAGGAAGAAGGAAAAGGGTATCCCGTCCTTTCGAAAAGGGGGGGGAGGGATTCAGCTACAATCAATGAAAAAAACAGCTGTTGAAACCCCTGCTTTTCTGAAGTGGGGGAGGGGGGCCCCGATCTTGGTAAAACAAAACCCGAGAAGAAAAAAGGGGAAAGGGAAACTACTAAAAACTGCCTCTCAAAAAAAAAAAAGTCCTCGAAGAAGGAGGGGGGGCAAGTTTAAAAGGTGAGGGGGATTGCCCGGCAAAAAAAAAAAAAAGGTGCGTCCGTGGGAGAGGAAGAGACGTGCGTCAGCTTTGGAAGGAGGAAGGGGGAGGAACGACCCACTTGGTCGAAGTGCAGAAGGGAATGGGGGTTCAAGGCTCTGCCAAGGGGTCGCGGAAACTGTCAAAAAAAAAGGGGGGGAAAGCAAAAAATTCTCCAAAGAAAAAATGGGAACGGCCTTCTGGAGGGGTCAGACGTGGTGAGCATAAAAAGAAAGAAACAGGCCACTGAAAAAAAGAAGTACGCCGCCCCGGAAAAAAAAGGTCCGATGAAACGAAAGGGGGGGGTCGGTCTTGGCCGGGAAAAAAGAGTAAGTGTAAACCCTTGCTTCCCGGTGAAAAAGGGGGGGGAGCGCCCTCCCCTAATGGGAAAGGGAAAAAAGGGACAACAGAATTAAGACCTCTCCCAGAGAGGGGAAAAAGGAATTTTTCAAAGGGTTCCGGTTGCGGTAAAAAGGGGAGGGCTTTTCGGATCATGACCGAACCGAAGGGGGAAAGAGGAAGACACTTGCCCTCTTTGGTCAGACACTAGTCTTTACCCTTTAGAAAACCCAGACAGGGGGGGGAAAAAAAAAAAAGATCAACACAACAACAAAAGGAAAGGAAATAGAAAAAATTTCTGGGAGGAGAAAAGAAAAAAAAGAAAGACCCATAATTTCAATCTATAAAAAGGAAAAAAGGAGAAATAGAAAGCCCGGTCACCTTCCAGGAGCACAACCGAACGTCAAAATTTTAGAAAAAAAAGACGAAGTCATTTCGACCAAGAAGAAGGAGGGGTTTTTGTTGTAGGGAAGAAAAGGGGGGAAACGGCAATACCTACAGAAAAACGCGCAAACCTACCTTGTACGGTTACAAGAGGGAACGGCGGGCGACTTCTGAAAGGGGGGGATGTTTCTACGGCCTGCTACAAAAAAAAAGGAAAAAAAAAAAGAACCAGACGAATCTTCCCTGAGCTCAGATTTGGCGGGCTCTTTCGAGGGGAAAGTGTTCCCCCTTCTACACCAAAAAAGGGGGGAGGAGAGGAGGGAACCAAGTCCTCGCCAAAGGAAAAAACGGGGAAAGGGGCTCAAGCGCCCGACAAATTCAAAGCGGACGCCCCTGCGGCACACTGCTTCACCGGCAAAGAAAAAGGGGGGGGAAAAGCCTCACCACTTTTTTAACCGGGAAAAAAAAAAAAAGGGCTCGCTCGCCGGCAGGGAGAAGGAACCAATGCCCGATCTTTGTTGACAACGCGGAAAACAAGGGACACTTTTCCACCCTTCAGAAAGCAAAGGGAGGGGTGGATGCTGTCGCGGAAAAAAGGGAAAAAAAAGGAGAACCTTGGTCGTAAAGCCAGGGAGAAAAGGGGGAGCCCTCGCAGCAGCCTAAGAAACTCAAACTATTCTTGGGACGGGGGGGATCCGTTCCCACAACGGAGAGGAGGAAAATGCCGGTGAAAAAGACAACATCGGCACCACCTTTAGTAAGGAGAAAAAAGTACCCCTTGATCGAAAGGAAAAAAAGAAAACAGGCGCGTGCCCGGGGGGGGGAAAAAAAAAGGGCCGACGTTAAACTGCGGGGGAAGGGGGAAACGATTGCGACCAAAAGAATACCGGGTGTCCCGTAAAGGGGGAATTGGGCACGAATCTCGAGGGAAAAGGCACCGCTTGTGAGAAGGGGAAAAAACGTACTGGGTAACCCCAGTCAGAAAAGCTTCGAATCAAAAAAGTCTCTTTCGGGGGTTTTGTTTTTTTTTTTTTGGGGTGGGAAGGCAAAAATCAGGGGGGGAAAAAAAAGGGGAACACCCAACACTCCTGTCCTTCGATGATCAAAACGCCTGGATTTCAACAACAAAAAAGAAAAAAGGAAAAGGGTCGAGCCAAGTGGCCTCACCTTTGGGGGGGGGAGGAAAGGGTGTACAAGACGCGTTTTATCAGGAAGAGGAAAAAAAAAAAAAAAAAGGGACGGTCGTATATAAAGAAGAAGGCAACACAGAACTCTTCGGGAAAAACAGCACCAGCATAGCCCCGAAGAGGGAAAAAGGAAAGCCTCATCTCAAAAAACATAGAAGGGGGTTTGAGACGCTCGGGCGCTTAGTCAGTTGAGGAGGGGGGGAACAAAAGCCTGAAAAGACCTCTTCCTATCGGAAAGGGGGAAAGGGAAGCAGGCGCTCATCCAAAGAAAAAAAAGAAGAAAAGGGATGTCGTCCTCGAAGCGCCCCGTTGAAGGGCAAGAAAAAAAGGGGGGACCCGGGGGCCGTCAGCGCTGCAAAAGAAGAATGGGGTTCCCAGTCCTTTTTCTAAAAAAGAAGAACGGGCCGTCTCCCTCCATGGAGGGGAGAAGGAAAGGAGACGGACGAGCTTGTTCGAAACATAGGAAAAGAAAAGAAAAAAGGGTGTGCTCTTCTGAGACAGTATAAAGGGAGACGAGACTCGCCTTTTTTCGCGACAGACAGAAAAAAAAGAGGGAAGAAAGTAGTGCGACGCTTGCCCTACAAAGGAGAACAGGGGAACAAGACCGCGGCATTGGCGAAGGGGATCTTTTGAACGAAGGGTCACAAGTCGCGTGTTTTCCCATCCCGGGAAAGAAGGGAGGGGGGACTGGCTCTATCGGCGGGGAGAACGGGTCCCACGAACCCTATCTGAAGAAAGGAAAAAGGGGAAGGAAGCAACCTTGGACTCCGAGCCGAAGTCAAAGCTTCCCGGGGGGAAGGAACAGCGTATTCGCAAGAGGAAGGGGGGGGAGGGTTGTCACCGTCTCGATCGGGGGGAAGGGGGGCCAAGCCCCGACGAAAAAGAAAACAGACAGAAATCAAATCGGGGGAAAAGAAAAAAAAAGGGCGCCGCCGTTACCGGAGACTAACCCGGGGAAGGGAGGGGGAGTGTGAAAGGGGCCTTGAGAGAAGAAAAACAAAATACAAGCGCTCACGAGAAAAAAGGGGGGCAAAAAGAATGAACAGCTTTTTTGTTATTGTCCCGACTGAGAAAGGGAAAGGAAGATTCTCAGAGCAAAGCGAGGGGGGGAAAAAAAAAGAAAAAGGTGACCGGAGCCGGCGAAATTGCGCCAAAAGGAAAGGGGGGACTCTACTAACCAACTGGGACGGAGGGGATTTACTTGGGGGGGGGGAAAAAGAAAGGTGAAGGTGAGGGGGGCACGACTCCGGACCGCGCGCTGAACAGGTTCCTCGCCAGTGGGGGGAAAAAAGGAGGGGAACACCTCTGTTTCGAAATAGGAGCCGTTTAAAGGAGGAAAAAGGAAAGAGCACATCGCTAGGGGGGAAGGAACCACTTAAGGAACGCTTCCCTTACAGAGGGGGGGGGGAAGGGAAAACATGACTACAACCAATGGCCAAGGAAAAAGAAAAAAAAAAGGCCCGCAAGTTTAAGTGGGGGGACAGAGGAGGACGCGTGTACTTATCCGAGGGAGGGGTGGTCCCAAAAAATTTTTTGGCACGGAACAGGGGGAAAAACCGATCGCCTCGATCCTCACAAGGAAAAAAGAGGGAAGGCGCGCGCCACTAGCAGGTACAAGAAAAAAAAGGGGCTGCCTCTTCGACGCTCGGAACCGAATCCGGGCTTTAATTATCTGAGGGGGAAAAAAAAGGGGGAACTGTTGCCACCTCTCATCTGCGATGAAGGGGGGGGAAGAGACCCACGCCTGCGGCGGGAGGGAAGAGAGGAGGGGACTGCCTTCTCACCTAAGAAGCGCATAAAGCCTCATCCCACCACCCGCAAATGGAGGAAAAAAAAGTTGGGCGATCTTCGGTACCGCAGGGGTGAAAGAGAAGAAAAGGGAAAAGAGAAAAAAAAGCGATAACGCTATTCAAGAGGAAAAAAGAAATGAAAAAACCATACTCCTCTCAACACCAAAAAAAGAGGGAAAGGATAAGATGTGTCTCTAAGTGCGCAGGACTCAGGAAAGGAGAAGCGCTCGAGAAACGAAGAAAAATCTCTTCCTAAGAAGAGCAGGAGGGCATCAGGAATCTCTGCAGGAAATAGTAACCTTTCTTATAGAAGAAGGAGCGCTCCAAAGGAAGCAGCAAAGCCCAGCGCCGGCTTCGCAGGGGGAAAGAGGGACCTCGCCCACCCACCAAACGGGGGGCGAGATCCTCTTTTGGAAGGAAAAAAAGATTTTCCCCGAAGTCGAGAGAAAAAGATGGCGCCGAGCGCAAAGAAGAGCAGCACTATCCAATGAAAGGAGGAGGGGCGGGCCGGTTTATCGGGGAAAGAAGCCTTCGGATGCTCGTAAAAAAGGGGAAAAAGGGGGAGCGTTCAGGGGGGGAAGGGAAAAAGAAAAAGCGTCCCCGTGCAAAAAAGGCAGAAACAGTAAAGAGGAAGAAGTTCCACTTGAGGAGAGGAAAAAGAAGGGGAAAAATACGTGCGTTCGACGGAAGGGGGGGGGGGAAGCGACCTTGGTTTCCTATGCCCGCAAAAGCGGGTGTTAGTGTCCTCGTTTTTAAAATAAGCTCGAAAACAAGGGAAAAGAAGGAAGGGGAACTAGAGGTCCGCGTCAGGGGGGGAAGGGAAAAAAAAAAGGGAATCGAGCTCTAGAATGGGTCAGTCCCCTGCTTCCACTTCGAGTGAAAAGGGGGAAAAAAGGGCCGACCCTGTCAAGAAAGGGGAAAACAAGGTCAACTCCCGTTCGAAAAGAACTACTACACCACTTTTTCTATAGAAAAAAAAGGCCAGCACTTTCGCCGGCTCGACCGCAGCGCGACGGTGCCCCCCTCGCTATGATTCATATGTTCACCGTTTGCTAGGGAAAAGAAAAAAAAAAACCTCCTTGGGTGCGGCGGGGAAAAAAACGGCCTTCGATCCAGAAAGGGGGGGAAGTTTTGCCGGATCCAGCAGCAAAAATAAAGAAAGAAATAATCAAAAACGGGGAAAAAAAAAGAGGTACGAATAATACTTCCGGAGGCTCGCAGCAAAACGGGAGCCTCAAAGAATTTGCTTTTCGAGACGGAAAAGGGGGCACAGGCCCTTCTGTGAAAAAAAAAAAAGAGGACAGGTACGGTTAAAAAAACAAGGGGCACACTGGAGGAGGGGCAACGAATACTCTGGTGACAAAGACAGTAGTCGCGGATCTCTCGGAAAGAAAAAGGAGCGCCATTACCACTATGCGGGAAAAAGAAAGGGAAAAGGTAGTACTTTGCGACTCAAGCAGAAATCAAAAAAACAAAAAAGAAGTAGTTCTCTGCCAAGGGGAAAGGGGTGAAATTCTTCCCAAGAAAAGGAAAGCAAAATGCCGCGTTAGGTCGGGCAGAAGAAGAGGAGCAAGCGTTGTCGCAGGCAAGGGGGAACTTCTGAGCCGTTATCTAACGGAGGGAACAGTCGAAGAAGAAGGGAAAAAAAATGGGAGAACTCCCCCTCACAGGGAGAAAAACACAGTGTAGCCCGATGCTCCTACTCCCCGATGGGTTCTAGGGGAGCCACCAACTCTTCGTCAAAAGAAAAAAAAAAGGAAAAGAAGGAAAGAAAAAGGAACGACATGCTCTCTTGGGCAGGCCGAAGTTCTTATACCAAGACTGGAGGGGGAAAGCCGATGGGGGGGGCGCGCCAGGGAGAAAGGGAAAAAGGAAACAGGGGGAACTCTTTTGTCGTGGGGACCGCCAAAAAAGGGGGTCCTCTTCGAGAAGGGGGAAAAAAGAGGAGCCTCCCTCTTGGCAAAGTCGCCCCCCCCCCCCCCCAGGAAAAAAAAAAACTCCGGGCAGAATGGCCAAAGCGGGAAGAAGACCAGGGGGTATCAATCCTTCTTGCCCTGGAGGTGAAAGGAAGGATCAGCGCCGGCGAATAGCCCAGGGGGGGGGACTTCAGGGGTTTTTCTGGGCTGAGGGAGGGGGAAGAAGGGACTGGGGAGGTTCATGTGGAAAAAAAAGGACATACAGAGCTTTTGGGGGACATTATTCGTAGAGAAGAAAAAAACGCTGGTGCGCGGGAGGGAAGGGAAAAACCCACCCAATACGTGAGGTACACTCTCTTTGCGCGGCGCGCCAAAGGGGGGAAAAAAAAAAAACTTTGGCGCGAAACGAGGGGGGAAGGGGTCTTTGGGGGGGGGGTGGGGGGCTTGGAAACATCCCCGTCTGGGGCAAAAAATAAGAAAAACCGGCACCGTGCGTGTGGCCCACAGGGAAGGGGGGACTACAAGGATTTTCAGAAAGGGAGGGCTGATTCTCCTCTGCACGACAGAAGGGGTTCCCACAAAAAAGGCCAGAGAACCTCGAAGAAAAGGGCCGAAAGGTCTCCGAGAAAATCGGGAAAAAAAATATCCACCGGAAGGGCCTTTGGGTTTGTTTTTTTTGTGTTTGGGGGGGGGTTTTGTCGGTGTAATTGTTTTGTTGTTTTCGGGTGTCTTTGAGCATCAGGCCTCTTATGGCCTCCCCTTTATGGCGATCACTTGGAGCTTTGGCTACATGTTTTTGATTTTGTTTGGGATGGTCTATTTTAATTGCTTTTTTTTTTTTGGGGGAGGGCCTTTGTCCGATCTGGTCTCCCTCAAGCCAAAATTCCCCCCACTCGCGGGGAGCCACTCCGCTTAATCTTACTCTCAAAGGGGTGGGGCCCACCGTGGACGAGGGAGCTTTTCCTCCGAGAAAGGAACTTTGCTCCTCGAAAATCAGTTGTTTGCCCCGGGAAGTTTCAACCTTCAAAAGGAAGGGGGAAAAGAACGTTTTTTTAAGGGAGGAAGTCCAAGATACGTGTGAGGTTCCGATGGGAAAAGACCCTCGAGTTCAACGGTAAAGAGAAAGAGGGACAGGGGGGGAAAAAAGGGTGAGCACTTCATGCAAGCAGAAGAAAAAAGAACACGACCTGGCCCACCGCTGCTTTCAAAGGAAAATGGGAACGTTCCTATGCCGAGAAAAAAGGATCGCAGGTTTACTGGGGGGGGAGAAAGGGAAAAAGGCAGGCTCCGGCCACCATGGAAAGGGTGAAAAAAAAAAGGGTGAGGGCTTTCAGCGGGGGCCAAAAAAAATTCTAAATGTTTTTCACGGGGGGTGAGGGCTTTCCGCTTGCAGTCAAAAAGGGGAAAAAAAAAGAGGGGGATGGAAAGCAGAAAAGGGGGGGGAAAAAGGGAGCAGGACCAGCAGTGACGAAGCTCTCCTAATGGGGGGTGGTAGTCCGTGTTGAAAAATAGGGGAAAAAGGGGGAGAAGAGCACAGGAGGACATCCTATCTGAAAAACGGGACGTCCCGGGTTCTTAGGAATGTTGGTAGCGCGTCTACACATGCCTGACACAAGAGGGGAAAAAAGGAGGGCGCCGCCCACGGAGAAGTAGAAGGGAAATTCCATGTGGGAAAAAAAAAGAGGCCTCGCCTCGTAAAAGGGAGTTGCTGGGGGACCCATTCCACTTCTCTCCAAAAAAATGGGCGATCTTGGAACAGATGAACGCTCGCCGCATCGTGTAGTGGAGAAGGTGGGGAAACGTTCTTTCGCACGAGGGGGGGGGGGAAAAAGTATGGAAGACGCTTTCTGGAATCAATTTATGAGGGGGTTTCTTCTCGGGTAGAAAGGAAAGGAGGGTCAACACCTCGGTACCGGCGAAACAAAAAAGGGGGGGGAATCTCTATCAAAAAACAAAAAAAAGGGAGGGAAAAAGAGAAGGGGAATTCAAAAGGTCTGGGGGCGTCGCCGGGCACCCTATTTTTAGAGAAAAAAAAAAAGGGCAATGCTAGAATCAGAAAGAAAAAGTAGGAGGGCATTAAAATCGAAAAGCTTTCCTTTCAAAAAAAAGGGAAAAAAAAAGAAGACAAAAGCGTAGCCACGACGCATGGGGGAGAGAAGGGGGGGGGTCTCTCCAAGACCAGGAACTGGAGCTCCGTGGCCTGTGTTCAACACGGTCCAAAACGCTACTCCCTGGGAGGAAAAACGACCTTTACCGGAAAATCAGAAAGGGGGGCAGGAGCTACTGTGATTTCAGAGGGGCAAGGACTGTTCTAAGGGGGACAGCTCAAGGGGCGAATCAAAAGAAAAAAAGGGAAAGGGAAGGCATCGCTGGCTCATGTGCGCTCCGAGGGAACGAAGAAGGCAGAAAAAAACAACACCATGGGAGGGAAGAAAAAGGGGAAAAAAAAGGAAGGAGACCTTCTCCCAAGGCGGAGAAAGAGGGGGTTCAAAAATCAACTCTTACGCAATAAGGGAAAAAAGGACGCCCATCCGGCATCGGGGGGACAGAGGGGGGGAAAGAAAACTCAAAACAAGCACGTTTGTAAACTCTGACCAGAAAACGAAGAGCTTCGCTGAAGGAAAACTTCAAAAAAAAAAACAAAAAAAAAAAAAAAAATTCTTTGTTTAAACAAGGGAGAAAAAATAGAACACACCTTCACAGAAAGCATGGGCAAAGTCGGGGGGGGATGAAACTGAAGAAATCTCACCTTCGAATCCGTAAACGTGACACTCCTCTATCATCGCAGCGAACGCACGAGAGGGGGGGGGGGAGGGGGAGAAACGGAAAAACATCAACGCTCAAAAAAAAAAGAAGGAAAAAAAAAAGGGGTTGAAAAGTCTCATCGGGCAAACAAAAGTTCTATCTATCAGGACAAAAAGTAGATGCCCACCTCAGAGGAGAAAAAAGGGCAAGAGAACTTACTGCACGTGGGAGGAGGGGGGGGAAAGGTGGAATGTCGACAACAAAGTTCAGTCGTTCCCGGTGGGGGGCACAGAAAAGGGACAAGACCTCTCGACCAGGGCGCCACTTGGATCATACAAAGGGGAAAGGGGGGGGGGGGGGGAACCATTCTTCTTCAGCTGCGAAGACAACAGGGCCTCTTCATGGGGGGAAAAAATCCACTGGATTTCCGAGAGGGAAAAAAAGGTGGGGCGTCGATGGATGAAAAGGGTATTCAAACACCAACCAATAAAAAGGAAAAAGAGTACGCGCGCCAATTGTCCTCCAAAAAAGGGGGAAAAAAAAGGGGGGGAGAGAGAGTTTACATATCGAGGGGGGGGGGAAGAAGACAAAGCACACGGTCTTTCTAGAAAATCGTATAGCACTTCGACGCGTGAGGGGGGGACATGACAGCCCAATCAAGCAGAAAAAAGAGAATCCGCAGAAAAACCGTGAAGACTCAAAAAAAAAAAAAAAGGGTCTCGGTCAAAGCTCTTCTTCGGAGGCAAGGGGGGACCCTTAACGGCAATCCTATGCATAAAAAGCGGACACGAATCGTCCTCCATGGACAAAGATCTTGTGAGAGGGAGGATCAGGCAAAAGATCTGGCTTCCGGGGCCAGCAAGGGGAGGTACCCCTCCCTGAAGCGGAAAAAGGGGGAAAAAAAGGGGAAAGACCCACGACTTTTTTACCCTGGGGCGGGAAAAAATGGAAGATTTTGCCGAGTCGTGGTCACGATAAACATCTTCTCCTGAAGAGAGGGGGCGGGCTCTCCGTGGGAGAGGGGAGGGGGAGAAGACTCCGCTGCTAGCGAAGCGGGGGAAGAAAACAGGAAGTAAACGGGAGGAAGTCTCCAGCGAGACACAAAACTGCAAGGGTTCTTCCTAGCGAAAGAAGGGAAGGGACGACGCTTGCTCAGAGAAGAAAGGGAAAAAAAAAAAGAAAGGGGCAGAAGTGATCTTGGACCGAAATTTCACGAAAGGACCAAGGGGGCCTCTACCTAAAGGGACCTTGGATGTCTCTGATCGCAGGGTGGGGGAAAAAAGAGGGAAGGTCCGACCGGATCGAAAAAAAAGGGAAGGACACACGGGAAAAAGTTGGAAGGAAGAAAGGAAAGAAAAAAGAAAAAAGTGAAAAGGTTTTCTTTGCAAGGAGGGGGGAAGGCGAACACGAATGTTTCCATGTTTCAAAGGGAAGGGGAAAAAAAGAAGGGGTCAGGGCCCAAGTCCCGGAAGAGAAAAAAAGACAAAATCGTGAGCGAAAGGAAGGAGAACCGTGAACCCTCTTATGCGACCGGGGGGGGGGAAAGGAAGTTGGAGTGCCTTTTCGGTCGAAAGAAAGACGAGAAAAAAAGCAAAAAAGCGCCCTACGAGCCGTTTTTCGCCAAAGAAAGAACCAGAGGTAAATGCCTAGGTCACGGTTGAAAAAAGGGAGATCTTCAGAGCACAAGCGTAGAAATCGGGGGAAAGAATCCGGCGAAAAAGTGCACAGGAAAAGGGGAGATCGAACCAACGTGTTCCGAGGCATAGGGAGGACGAGGGAAAAAGGGGGGGGGGTCGTCGAAACTCCGGACAAAGGGGGGAAAAGGTGGGGGGACCTTTTAATCAGAAGGGGAATGAGGGGGGGGAATTCCCCCGGATTCACTGGATAAACAAACGAGACCTTTATCCGCGCATCGTGCTCGCATGCGCGAGGGTGGGGTAAAGGGGGACAGGAACTCTGGAAACGGAAAGGAGGATACCAGGACCTCTACACTTCAGAGAATAAAAACTAAATCCTTCGCCCTCACGAAAATTTTGCAAAAAAAAGGAAAAGATAGTCCGCCCAGGGGGTAAAGTAGAAGGAAAGGGGTTATGATTTTTCATTCTGACAGGGGGGGGACAAAGAAGCCTTAATCTCTCGGGGATAAAGGGGGTGGGAAAAAAAAGAAGAAGGCACTGCTTTCCACGAAGCGATAGAGATTCGATCTTCTCGTCTCGCACTAGAGGAGAAAAAAAAGGGGAAAAAGGAGACTCGGAAAATGCCGGAGTAGCTGAAAAAGGGGAAAAAAGAGGCCTCGGCCCACGGCCGGATGGGGGGAAAAAGGAAGGAGGGGGGCTTCTGGCACAGAGAAGCAGGACTCCTTTCTTAAAGAAGAATCTTTAATCGTCTACATCAAAGAAAGGCAGCGACAAACTGTCTTCTCGCAAAGAAAAGAAACGGGGAACGCGGGGTCCGAGCCGGATGGTGAGGGAGGAAGAGAAAGAGATAAACGCGATTTCCCGCGGAAAGGAGAACTGATAAAC